>ENA-OWNT01000198-OWNT01000198.1-seawater-metagenome-genome-assembly--contig:-NODE-198-length-169780-cov-9.115514_pt1 | contig 169780 bp, 125 predicted proteins | sample MGYA00238136_ERZ651165 | MGnify/ENA primary metagenome ERZ651165 (study PRJEB26861, sample SAMN08777766) | seawater metagenome | isolation source: coastal seawater | place: USA: Florida | collected...
TCCGGTTTTGGTGCCTCAATGGCCATAAAATTGACCTATAACAATTTTCAGAAGCCAAATTCAAATAGCTTCTAAGAGTTAAAAAATTCCCTGCCCAAAATAATCACACTAGTTGCTTTAATAAATATTTGTTAATTGTTTTGCATATAAAGTTCTGTAAATCAACAGGTAGTTTTTGTTCAAGTCAGACTGTAAGAAGGCCAGACCAAATCAAAATATTTTCCGTTCCTATTGAAAACTACCTTATGAAAAAACTAACAATAATATTTATTTTTTTATCATTTGATCTAGCTTACGCTCAGATACCCAATGAATTGTCCAATGAAGAAAAAATCTTCGGACTTTCCATGTTTTGGCAAGAGATCAACTACAATTATGTCTATTACAATAGCATCAATCAATTGGAATGGAATAACTTATACAAGGAATACATCAGTGAAGTTCAGGAAACAGAAAACGACTATGAGTATTACCGTCTATTGCAAAAATTCTGTGCTTACTTAAAAGATGGGCACACTAATGTTTGGTTTCCAAAAGAAATACAAGACAGTGTCTTCAATACGAATTTTGGAGAACATAGATTATTCCTAACTAATATTGAAGGCAAGGCAATAATTACTAGAATTAACAAAAGCAAGAAAGAGGAAATTCCAATTGGGACAGAAATTATTTCGGTCAATGGAATAGAAACCAAGAAATATATTGACGAATATGTAATTCCTTACATTGCTTCCTCTACGGATCATATTCGCCAAGATTTAGCAGTTACTCATATGCTTGAGGGCTACATTGGAACGAAATATAGACTAGAATTAAAACGCCCAGATGGAAAAATTAAATCGTTAACTGTTACCCACTCAAAAACAGAAGAAAAAGAAGTTTACCCTGCCTTTAAAGAAAATGAGGTGTTAGACGTAAAATGGTATGGCGATAATATGGCATACCTTGCTTTTGACTCCTTTTCAGATTGGGGAATTTCTATGGCATTTAACGAAATAATACCAGAGCTGAAAAAAGCAAAAACATTAATCTTAGATTTAAGAAACAATGGTGGGGGGAATTCGAGAATTGGAAAAGTTATACTCCACCACTTAACAAATGATACCATTTTTTATGGCCCAAAAACACAAAGTCGCTTACACATTCCAACTTTAAAAGCTTGGAATCGTGATAAATATTATCATGATTTTCCATATAGTCCAGATACCTTAGGGATAGGAGACAGAAACTTACTGAAAACAAGCAGAATTGTTGTCCCAACAGTTATTTTAATTGGACACGGGACTGCATCGGCAGCTGAAGATTTTTTGATTTATACTGAAAATCAAAAACATATGACTACCATGGGGGAACCGACTTATGGAAGTACAGGACAACCATTAATGTTTGAGTTGCCCAATGGTGGGATGGCAAGAGTTTGTACCAAAAAAGACACATATCCTGATGGAAGAGAGTTTGTCGGAATTGGAATACAACCTGATATTAAGGTGAAAAAAGGACTGTCTGATTATATTGAAAATAAAGACCCCGTTTTGGAAAGAGCAGTAGAACATCTAAGCAACAAAGAATAACGGCACACAACAATGTGTACAACGGCAATATGGGCTATGCGCCCATGTTGCGTTTACACGAACCGCAGAACACCATTATGAATCAAAAATCTATGAAATCGATTGTGTTCATTTTTCCCTTCAAAAGCGATCAATAAACATGAAGCTTTCTATCAGGCAGTAACATCCTGAACCTAGACTAAAGACTTCAGTAAATACGGTCTGGGGTAAAGGGGCATGATCAGATCTACTGGTGAACTCTTTAGATGTTTTCCAGGTCTAAGCATAGTGGCTAATCCACAATCCAAACTGATTTTTTCACCGATTTCAAATATTTGCTATTTTACGGCTTGTACCCGGCTTAGCATTATTAAGACGACAGCTAAGACAAATAAATGGAAATTACACCTAAAAAAGGTTTTCAAGGATTGGTTGAAAACTGGCAAAGTGATTTAATCGCCGCAGTAAGCGTAGCCCTCATTGCCTTACCACTATCATTAGGTATAGCTTTAGCGGCAGGTGCGCCAGCGATGTCAGGTATTTTATCGGCAGTAGTAGGAGGAGTCATAACAACGCTTTACCGAGGCGGCCACATATCGGTCAATGGACCAGCCAAAGGAGTTATTGCGGTCATACTATTAGGTATTGCTTTGATGGACGATGGTTCAGGACAAGCCTTTAATTATGTATTGGCGGCGGTAGTTGTTTCCGGGGCGATTCAAGTGCTATTGGGCCTGTTGAAATTGGGACGCTTGGCCGATATCTTTCACTCCTCTGTGATTCATGGTATTTTGGCGGCCATCGGCATTATCATTTTTGCGAAACAGATCCACGTAGCCTTGGGAACTTATTCTGGTAGTCCCAGCATCATACAAAACCTTGTTGACGCAGTGCTATACCTGCCGAAGGCCAACCCATTCGTAGTTATCATTTCTTTGGTAGGTTTACTTCTATTGTTGTTTCACTCGAAAATTAGCTACCGTTTTTTCCATATACTACCTACCCCCATGTGGGTGATTGCACTATCCATTCCGTTTGCGTACTTTTTTAACTTCTTCGACCAAAGTACGCTTTCATTTTTTGGAAAGACTTATCAAGTAGGCCCCAGCTTGTTGTTGGAAACGCCTGATAGTATCATGGATTCTATCATGCATCCCAATTTTGGTAAGATTCATACAATTGAATTCTGGACAACGGTAGTGTCCATTTTAATGATTACAAGTATCGAGTCTTTAGCCATCGCTAAAGCTATCGACAAGATTGATCCTTATAAACGGAAAACGGATTTGAATAAAGACTTAACAGGGATAGGGCTGAGTACCATGGTGGCCGGGTTAATTGGTGGTTTGCCGATTATCGCTGTGATTATTCGGAGTACCGTCAATGTCCACAACGGTGCAAAGACGAAGTGGTCTAATATGTATCAGGGGTTGTTGTTGCTGCTTTTCATTGTGGTGTTGAGTCCAATAATGCAGCAAGTTCCACTTTGTGCATTTGCCATCTTGCTGGTTTATACAGGGTTTAAATTGGCTTCACCCGCAGTCTTTAAACAGATTTATAGCCATGGCATTGAGCAATTGATATTCTTTGTTGGAACGATGGCTTTGACGCTCTATACGAATCTATTGATTGGGCTTTTGGGCGGACTATCGTTGGCTTTGATTAGCCACATGTTACTGGCAAGAGTATCCGTGCCTCGATTTTTTAAAATGATTTTTGACTCTGGTTCGAATTTGGTCATGAAGCCTGATGGCAGCTATGATCTGAAAATTAGAGGAATTGCAAATTTCTTGGGTATTCTGAAAATCAACAATCTAGTTTCTCAAATTCCTTCAGGTGCAAATGCAACCATTGATTTGTCGGAAACTCGATTAGTGGGAACTACTGTATTGGAGGATTTCTACGATTTTCAAAAAACGCACCAGAATACAGGAGGGAGCATTAAAATTACGGGACTAGACAAACACATTTCTTCTACCAATCACAAGCTGGCCACGAAAATTAAAATTGATACCGTCGAGCCACTCAATCGACGCCAAAACAAACTCAAGGAATTGGCAGAGAGTTATGGTTGGGATTTTCAGGTGGAACCTCTGGAAGATTTCGATTACTTTCAGACATTTGATTTTTTCAAGACACGTCCAGTTGAGGCGGAACTAAATTGCATTTCTGATCACGATCAAGATATGCACATGGAACTAATTGATGTGACTTTTGAAGAAGGCGCAGATATTTTCCCCGACGAATACAAAACCACAATAGGCTTATTAAAACTACCCTTCCCCATACCAAAGTTTACAATCGAGAAGAAAGATTTTCTTGATAGAGTATTGCATATATCTGAACATCGAGATATTGATTTTGCACTCTACGATAATCCGCCAAAGGATTATATCATTAAAGTAGGGGACACTAAGGCAATGGATGCCTTTTTGACGGAGAAGCTAAAGGTGTTGATTGAGATTAGTGGCTTACATCATCTGGAAAGCAATGGAGAGGCCATTCTAATATTTAGCGATAATTTTGCGCTAGCCGAAACGAAGGATTATATCAAGATGATTCAATTTGTCGAGAACTTTAAATCAATGGTTAAGGAGGGCAATAAATAAACTTGAGTAAGCTTGGAATCTTGTAAACAAACAAGCATTCTATACAACAACTGGAGGATCAATTGAACCGGGTATCAAAATTTTGAAACCTATTCCAAGTACGATTGTGGCTAAGAAAGTTGCGTACCCAATGGGACATGATCCAAAAAGGCTCCAGGTGTGTAGTATGCCATATGCATTTTGAAAGCGATCAGAACGAATATGCAATGAAGGAAAAACCCTTACCGAGGTGCAAAGGGCGTAAACGATTCAGGCCTAACAAGAGGAATTTCCTGGAATCTGATTACTTCACCATGCCGTAGAGCGCTTCGTATAAAGAGACTAGCAGTGTGCTTTATTCAAATAACTTCATCAACCCCTTAGCAATCAAGGCATGCCCTCGTTCATTGGGATGATTACCCTGCGACATGAAATCGGTAAGATCGACTCCCGCCTGCGCCTTTTGTTGGAAAAGGCGATAGCTGTCTACTAATCCAACACTAAAGCTTTTAGCGAGTTCTCGTACTTGCTGAGCGTGCTTACTCAATTCGTGATCTTCCGCTAGAATGTCAAATCTTAAGTTGGGCGATGGCGTCAGGAGAACCACCTTCGTACCTGCTTCTTGAGCGGCTTCAATCATTTTAACCCAAGCTGTTTTCGAAGCAGCGAGCCCCTGACGTATATCATTCAGTGCATAATCAATATATAGCACGTCTGGTCGATGGGGTAGCACTTCTTCAGCGAATCTCATCTCTCCCTTCCCCGAATGCTCACCTCCAATAGAAGTATTAATGATATTAATGACAGCGGTGGGATACCGCTGTTTTAGTTCCTTGAGTAGAAGATAAGGATAGGCTTCTAAGGTATTGACTACAGGTGTTTTAAAATGACCGGCAGGTACAGAGTGGCCATGGAAGACCAGGTTGATCGCCCTGTTCTTGGGCCATTCTTTAACCAACTCCTTCTTAAGATCGCTTAGGTATGAAGAAGGATGATTATTTTGAATATCAGTGGATGATTGAGCAATAGAAAAGGAAGGAAGAGAAAGGAAGATCCAGAGCAGCGGTATGATACAGGTGATTTTCATCATATGATATGTATTAAAAGATGCTTACAGGTTCATAATGAACAGATCCTTGGCCAAGATAAAGAATCCAGCAGAACTGTCAGTTTTTGAATAATATCAATCCTCTGCTTCGAAAGACTCACTGTCCTCTCGATGCTCCTGTTCATACTCGGCAAGCAAGGACCGCATAGGCCTAGGCTTCTCAGTTTCTGTTTTCAAATGGTGGATAATTCCCTTAGCTTCCGCTTTGGCCTTATTGCATTTAATTCGCCTGAAGTTGGACTGGAAAAACTGGAATGCGTAGCTCCGCATGCGATAACTTTCCTTGCTGGTTCTAACTTGTACCCATATCTGGCAGTGCCTGGGCTTAACCTTAAATTGCCGATTCAGATAGTAGATAATCTGTATGTTATCCTTTGGGAATTCAAATACCAGCACCTCTCGCTGATAGTCATACCAGAAGTCATAGGACATAAGAAATCCATTTTGGAGTGAACCAATTTGAGATGAGGTAGATAGTATGTTAAGGACCTCTATCAGCGCCTATTGATAGAGGATGTTGAGGTGGGTTTGTTCCTTTAAATTGAAATAGTGTTGAATGGTAAGTTAAGGTAAAATTAGTTTAAAAGAAAGTGTGTTTGAGGTTTTTGACGAATATATCCTTCTCCAATAATTTTTGAGGACTGTGGTTTAAGTAAAAAAAATGCTCCCAAAGGAGGCAATTTTTTTAGTTAAAAAGAGGGCTCAAAAACACAAACATTGTCAGATAACCGAATATATTAAATAAGATATCCTTTCTGTATTTATTCTGCTTCAAATACCAGCGATACTATTTTCCATTCGTCATTATGCCTGATAAAGGAAAAAAGGTCTAAACCTTTCCATTCAAGCAGGCTATCTTTGGAGCCAAATTTAGCTTCATAGTTTACCCATGCTTGCGCTAGATTACCTTTGCAGGTAATTTCAGACTTAGTCATTTTCTCCTCGAAAATCGGTTGACTGTCAGGGCCTTCACCTGTTTGTGCCAAGAACTCGGTAATTGTATTGGTATGGATTTGTGGTGTACTTGCTCCTTCAGCCGTCCAAATGGTCGTCAAAGTTGCTTCTGCTGAAAAGAATCGCCGATAACTTGCCCAGTCTCTGTCAGACATGCTTTGATAATAGGATTGCAAGATAGCTTCAATATTCTGCTGTTCTTGCTTGTTTTGATCACTCTCTTGAGGAGTGTTCCGACATTGAATAGAAATGAAAATGATAGGCAGGATTAGTATTGATTTTACCCTCTTACGAAAGTTGTGCATTTTGATACTTCTATTTATTTATAGGTGATTCGCTGGTTGAGTTTGTCGAAAACAATAATATTGTTGTGGTTTTGGTACAACATAGAACGTTCTCGTTGGCCTAGGCCAGGCGGGACATGTGTAGCAATTAGTTTTTTTGGGCGGATCAGTTGATCAACTTTTTCTTTTGAATGGCTATCCAACAACATCCAATAGGGAAGCACAGCAATGTCAATGGATGCAGCTGTAAGTTTGGCCTGTTGTAAAGCTTGAAACGCTACTTCCCAGTGACTATCACCGACGTGTAAAACCTTATATCCATTGATATTGACCAGAAAGGCAAGGTTTTGTACTGAGGCATGCTTGGGATTCACATGTGGACATTTAAAGACTGTAACTTCTACTTGACCATTTCGAATGGTATCGACTGTATCATCATAAGAAATCTGCTGTAATTGTTGTTGGATTCGAGATTCCTTCACCGGGATTTTCTGGCGAATCTTATCACTCACCTGTGAGGCAGCAAGAACGAAAGTCGCAGGATTGGCGCTTAGCAATGCTAGCAAGTGATCGGGGTCAAAATGGTCCCGATGATGGTGTGTGACCAGCGCCATTGTGATGGTACCATACTGCTGGTAGCTTCCTTGAATGATTTGCTTTACGGTTTTGTCAGAAGGGTAAGTGTATGCGGGTTTGTAGACTTTGTGTAATCCGTCTATAAGTACAGCCTCTCCTCCGCTTCCTAATAAAACTCCCATATTTCCAATGTAGGAGATATTTAAATGATCGGCGAGTTGAGGTGATTTGACATTACCCTGTGCCGTTCCATCTGTCTGAACAAACAAAAGGAAGAAGAGGATGCCGGCTTTGATCTGAAAAGGGAATATACTCCTTTCTCCTGAGCAGATAACTAAGGCTAAAGCGGTTTCGAATAAAAGCATATAGTTACTAGCTTAATGTACGCTATTGTTCCTGGCTATTCCCGTTGGGCTTTGATCTTCCAGTTTTCTGTAGCGATTCCCTGGTCTAGATTCCAAAGTTCACCCTTCCATTCAAACGAATTCTTATCAATATTATAGAAAGTTAACCTACTTTCAAGATTTTCCTCATTAGAACCTGTCCTTTTTTGCTTCATAATCATTTTTCCATCTAGCTCTTCTCCCTCCCATAAGCCGGTATGTTCCCCTGGCATCCCAAAGAAGTAAACATCCCATTTCTTCTTTGAAGTATTGAAAAATCGTATGCTAGTCCCGGCATAGTTGTCATTTCGATAGGTATCCTTGATTCCGAAGCCATTTAAAATGTAACCAGATTCCCAAGTAGCTACAGATTGTTTCCAATTTCCATTAATGAGCAGAGAATCTTGGCATTTGAATTTCCCAATCATGAAGTGGAACTGTTGGGTCTCAGCAGGAGCATCAGGGTTTAGCTGACCAAATAGATGTTCACTTGAGCTATCATATTGGTTAAATAACTGCTCCATGGAAACTGTATTTTTTGGGGAAGTGGGAGGGACTTTTTCTTTGCTGCAGGAGGGGCCCATGATCAATGCCGTAATGGCTAATAGTAATAGGATCTTATTCACCTTCATATTTAGTTGTAGTTCTTAGCTACTTTTAAGTTTCTAAACTTAGCAAGGCAATATAGGCTTGGCCAAACATACTCTTTAATCTATTGTGCGAATCCTCACAGCGTTTGGCTGGACTAATCCGCCAGATCCCGCGCTGACCAGAGTTTGCAAGAAGCTACCACTTGAATCATATAATTTTACTTCTTTGGTACCTCCACTGCCAATCAAGAAATTGCCATTTGGAAAGAAATCTACTCCTTCTGGCTGACTCAAACCTGAGGGGATCAGGGATTTTGTATGATTACCATTAGCGTCAAATTGTTCCACGGAATTTCCTGACCAATCATTTACTAAGAGATTTCCGTCTGCATCAAACCAGATGTTGGTGGGGCCTTGTAGGTTGGAAGTGATGAATAAGCCTAGGTCATTGCCATTAGCGTCAAATTTTCTAACTGAGGCCCCATCAAAAGAAGATACATATAAGTTATTATTGGCATCCCAATCCAGGCCTATACTTTGCGTCACTCGAACACTCGTGAATTCATCTACGAAGGTTCCATCCAATTGGTACCTGAGAACGCGGCCGTTTCCTGACCATTGCAATACATAAAGCAAGTTGTCAGGACCTATTTTTATTCTGGTGGGTCCATTGATTCCGGTAGCAAAACTACCAAGCAATGTGCCCGTGTTGGCATTGTGTCGATTGATTCTACCACTATTCAAATTTGAGATGAGAACCTGGTTCTCATCCTCCAGGAAGAGGATATCTTGTGGCCAATTCAAACCAGAATCGATAAAAACTGTAGGATTTTGTCCATTCTCATCGTATCGGTAGATGTTCCAGGGCCCCGTGTTGAATTTCACCGCATCGCTGACGTATATGAAAGTGCCTTTTTCTGGTGTAGAGTCAATAATATCGATACTGAAATCCTCAGAAACATTCCCGACGCTAGCGGTAATTATCGAACTCCCTACAGTTTGTCCTGTCACTTCACCCCTTTGGGTTACAGTAGCATTATCGTTATTGGAAGCCCATTGAACCGTGCTTGATATGGTGATAGAGGCCCCAAATTGATCCTTGCCATCAACGTTTAAGCTTGTTGTTTTGGTGGCGAAAAGATCCAGCTCATTCCCATTGGAAGAAGTAATCTCCAAGGAAGACAAGACTGGCATTTGTTCATCATCATTGGCATTGCAAGCGAGGAGCAGTAAGAACATCATCAAAGGAGTCCATAAGTTTTTCATAAAAGTGATTTGCTTGTTTTTTGAAAGGAAGTTTATCCGGTGAGTTTCACGCTTGGGTAGAGGAGTAGTTAAGTACAATTCCGAATCCTACTTCATTTGTGGTGCTGCTGCAATTAGTGGGGTAAATTTGTAAAGGGCGTAAGTCCTTATAAAAGTTTACGCATTGACGGAGTATTCCTGAAAGGAGGGAGAGGCATTGGGAACCCAAAAAATGCTAAGTATGGGTGGGTATGATCAAAGTTTCGAAACTAACGAACAAAAAATACGGCTGTTTGTATGTAATTTGAGAAAGTTTGGCATCCTATTGTAAAATCACCAAACGCATGCAGATTATGAAAATCAAATCCATCAGTGTAATGGTAATTTTAGTCTTGATGGCAGGACTAGGCCATGCCTTTACCACCGAAAATCTTAGCTTTCCAAATCAAGAAGAAAAACCTATGATGAATCAGGATAAGAAAATTGGCTTTATCCTGCTGTTGGACGAAGAAGCATTCCCCAAATTGAAGGAGAATGCCTGGAAGCCTAGCGGCGAAGAACGCCCCACCAATAGCTCTGAATCCTATGAGGATTATGTTAAGAAGGAACTCACGGCTTGGGCTAAGAAGAATTTGAATATCAAGCCTAAGGAAGTGACCCAGACCTACAGCGGTATGATGTTGGGGTTTGCTGTAAGCATACCGTTTGAAAAGAAGGAAGACTTTCTGAAAAAAGCCAAAGCCCTCAAAGAAATCACTACTATAGAAGAGGATGGGGTGATGGGGATCAATTAAGGTTTGCCCCAGGCATGGAGAAGGCTCATGCTTGTTCCCTGAGCTAGAATGCTCGCTCCCACTCGCTGCAAATTATTCTCCATAGCTGAGCCAGCATGAACTCGAAGCCCGATTTGGTGTTTCGAGCTCATGTCAACCAGCGATATTCTTGCCGACCTTCTGGTTTCAACTAATGATATAGAAACTGGGAAGCACTCTTCTCATGTCATTAAATCTGTGACTAAAAGAGACAAATGTCTCTTCCTCTCGTCCATTACTCAGCAATTACGTTAGATACTAACTAGCCCTAGTTTCCTCTGCCGAATCAGATCACCTTTGAGACAACAAGTCAAAAGACTCCCGACGGGATTGCAAGACTTGAATATATTGTCTAACTCAATTCTTCTCTGTGAACACACTGGACAGAGAAGTACAAAAAAGATGTGATCATGAGAATCTTACTCTTATTGCTTTCAATTTCTTTTTTTTCGTCTACCCCACCTAGCGATGGACTAATTGGAGATTGGGTCATCACTACTCCTGATGAGAATGGAGATCCGCTTACCTGGCAAATGACTTTTACTGAAGAAGGAACTTATCACGTCGATATTATGGTCGATGGCTCGATAGATGTACACGGCAAATATTGGGTGGATGGGAAGCAAATTACCTTTCAAAATAATGAGGAATGTGGCTGTTGCGACCATAAAGGACAGTATATGTTTTGGATTGAAAAGGATAAGCTTTGGGTGGACCCGATAGAGGATAAATGTGAACTCCGCAAGCCCCCCCACAAAGTGTATTTTACTAAAGCTTAGGTCTAAGTTCGATTTTTGATTTCCTCTTGTAAACCCTAAAACCTTCTACAATGAACCCGATGATTTCTATTGCTCCTAAAGCACTAGTTGTTCTTTCAGTGCTGATGGCGTTTCCTTGTACCTCCACTTTTGCTCAACCCAAGTGGCAAGTGGCTAAACATACCACTGATTATCAGGAATGGCAACGGCTGCCGATTGGATCTGGCTTTCCCGTTGAGACTTTTGCCTTCCACGATTTTGATGGAGATGGAAAAACCGATGTATTTACGGCTTACCGAGGAGCCTTCCAATATTCCTCTGGCGGCAGGACCTCCTGGCGTACCCTCAATACTCGCTTTAGTGATTCCAATACCCATGGCAATGGAGTCGATTGGGAGGATCTTCGATTTGGCGATATTGATGGCGATCGTAAAATGGATGTTTTCTTTCCCTGGAAAGGTAATTTCGTTTATGTCTCTGGAGGGAAGGGCGATGCGATCGTTCTGCGCAAGGCAGATGTACCTATTGATCACGTTTTTATTGGAGATTTCGATGGCGACCGGAAGGCGGAAATTTTTTATAAACCGAGAAGATAAAAAGCTATTTTTAAGCACTCGATCCTGCCCAGTACCGAAATTGGTTAATTGGACGAAGTTTCACTACTTCGTCCCCAGCCATGCCCAAGGTTTATTAATCCGTACTTGTCATGAAGAATGTTCTCAATACCTTTTTCTTAATTTATTCCTTTCAACTGGGCATCGCACAGTCCTCTGCTGTATACGACTTGAGAACAACTTTCGAGTCCATCAATTCTGAAGGAGAGGGCTTTAATGATCTCTATACTTACGCGCAATTGTTAGTCGACCCCACTGAAGCCTGGACGTATGAGGAGGTGTTAGGTAGAGACGATGAATTCAAGGAAAACACGACGCGGAAAGACCGTGATATTGAGAAATTATACTGGGTAAAACTACAACTCAGATCGGCACAGGCGCAGCGGGCATTATTTTCAGCAGGATACCTATTTGGTGATTATGCTAAGGTTGATATCTACTATGAAAATCAGGATTCTCTTGTCATCCAACGGGCCGGATCCAGACGAAAAGCCGCAGACAAAGCCATTCGACGAATGGGGTCTTATTTTTGGGTGGATGTTCCCGCGGATACGATCAGAACAGTATATCTTAGAATTGATAATGCCAACTGGTCTTGTGATTGTTGGGATCCCAACCCCGTCTCCATTTACCATATTGATGCGTCTTCCGTTGTCAACCTACGAGCTACTTATGTATTAAAGGATTTTGCTGGTGAAGAAACCCTTCCAACCAACTGGGAGCCGGGACGCATTGCTATGACCCCAAGTGACACAATCAAACCCAATATTTTGTGGTGGAATTCTCCAAGGCTTATCTCCTTGGCTAGGTATTTTGAGTTCTACCCTGATCCAACTTGTAGTCAATCCTTATCGGAGGTTCGAAATAATTGGGACGAGCAAGCCTTTTTTAGATACTTCCAAGGTCCAGAATTTAATACGGATACTTGTTATTGGGCTCGCCTCACCCTGTATAACCCCAAACCTTTTCCTCAAGTCAGAACCTTCGCTTATTGGGACTATAAGTGGGGAAAAATTGACTACTATCTACCAGATCAGCTAGGAAATTACACTCAATTACAGGCCAACCCGATCGAAAATAACCAAGAAGCATTTACGTTCTCTGTAGCAGCGAAAGATAGCTTGACCTTGTACATTCGATATCCTTTGACTTATAAGTTGATGTCAGCCAATGGATCTATGGTAGATATATCAAAGGAAGACCTGGATCGGCAGGCTGAACTAGGATATCTTAAATTCTTCTTAGCAGGTGGGATGTTCTTATTTCTTTTCTATTTCTTTATTCAGTTGATCGTAGGTCGGCAGCGAATAGTCTTCTACTATTTCTTCATGCTGATTGGTTTTTTCCCATTTTTGCTTATGAGTCTGGACCTCACATATCTATTTGTTTTTACTAAAACCCTACTAGCGCACCGATCGGTTTTCTCCATGTCTTGGGTTCTTATTTTAGCCTCCCTTTTGGCCTTGTTCGGTTTTTTAAACTTCACCCGGGTGAGTTTAAATTTAAAGCTGTACTTCCCGAAATATGTCACACTCGTGAATGTTTTGATAGCTGTCGAATTGTGTCTTGCGATACTAGGAGCGATCCTGCTGTTCTACTTGTTCAAGTTTGAAAAAGCAAATGATGCCTTCATTAAATTGCACATGCAAATCCAATCTATTTCGGGCTTGTATCATGCTTCAGCAACAATTCTTATCGTTTGCATTGCCCTACATGCGGTTGTTCAAAAAGTCCCGCTCAGCGGCAGTTTTTTATTGGCTATTTTACCATTAGGTTTGGCGACCATACATGCCTCTATTGCTCAGGTTTTTCATTTCACTTTTAATCTATCGTTTCTTCCATTCGTTGTCGGTATGCTGCTAACATTGATGCTATTTGGTGTATTAGTAGCCTCAAAAACCAACCTTCAGAAGCTGGAAGAACATAAGGCTATTCGACAAAAAATCCTCTTAGAGAATGAGTTATTACAAATCGAATCCAAGGCGCTCCGAGCTCAGATGAACCCTCATTTTATTTTCAATTGCCTAAATTCAATTAAAAGTTTAATACAAGAGCAATCCAACAAAAAGGCAATCCATTACCTGACTTTGTTCTCCAAGTTTATCCGGAATGTTCTGCATTATTCAGAAGAAAAGCAAATTACCTTAGAAGAAGAATTGGCGCTTTCAAAGACTTATCTGGAAATGGAAAAACTGCGATTCGAGAAGTCGATTATTTATCGAATAGAAGTCGCTTCAAATATCGATACGAGTTTCATCAAAGTGCCTCCCATGATTCTACAGCCGTTTTTAGAAAATGCAATTTGGCACGGACTGTTGCATAAAGAAGGAGAGCGTGAACTAAAATTGGTAGTTGAAGGAGAGGAGGAGGTAGTGGTATGCATTATTGAAGATAATGGGATAGGCAGGGAGCAGGCTAAAGTTTTACAGCTAAGTACAAGGAAACAGCATCGCTCCTTCGGTACTCAGCTTACTCAGGATCGTTTGCGGGTAAATAACCGATTGTTTAATTCTCAATTTCTCGTTAACGTTATAGATAAAATGAGGCAAGGCAGAGCCGCCGGAACTCGGGTAGAACTCCACCTCAATGTATCGTAATAGATTTTAGAGCAATGATGAAAGCTATACTTATAGATGATGAAGCAAAATGCTTAACCAGTTTATGTACCGACCTAAGTGATTACTGTCCACAGGTGGAAGTGGTCCAACAATGTGGATCTGCAAAGGAAGGTTTGAAGGCTATCCGTCAACTGCGACCAGATCTAGTATTCCTGGATATCAATATGCCCTGGATGTCAGGCTTAGAATTGTTGGAGGTAGTAGGCGAGATAGATTTTGATGTGATTTTTACCACAGCCCATGATCAGTACGCCGTGCAAGCTTTTAGGTTGAGTGCCATCGATTACTTATTGAAGCCGATTGACTACCAGGAATTGATTGAAGCGGTGCGTAAGGCCGAGAACAAGTCGAAAGGTGTGAGTCAAGAGCAGGTTGCCCATTTGAAAACAAACATGGACCCAAACTCGGATCTACAACGGATTGGCATTCCTACCAAATCCGGAATTGATTTCGTCCTGATCCAGGATGTCTTATATTGCGAAGCGGATTCCAATTATACGTTTGTGCACCTCGACGGAGATAAAAGACTCTATTCAGCGAGGACTTTGAAGGAATTTGAACAACTATTACATCAGGATTCCTTTTGTCGAATCCATCAATCTTTCCTTATCAACCTCAACCATCTAAAAAAATATTTTCGTGGGGATGGAGGCTATGTGGAGATGCTGAATGGGACCAATTTGAATGTTTCTAGGTCTAAAAAAGAAGAATTGTTGGCAAAGATAAGAATGTAGTGGCTGGTAAGTTTTCGTAAATCTTAGATAAATTTAGTGTAAATCTCCCGTACTTGACATAATGTACTGCAGTTTCGGGACGTTCTGTGAAAGTAGACAGACCTCCTAGTGCTTTGGAAAGACGACAGGCGAGCCAAAATTTCTAAGACCAAGCTTCATACATATTTCATGGATAGCGATCAAAAACCAACCTTAAAGGAGTGGATGCGGGACAATCCCGGTAGAGGAGTCAATGACTATTTTTCCAAATATGGTGACACGGGACAGACTCCCTTTTCCTCGCCCATTATTCAACAACCCATTATCACGCAAACTCCAAAACAAAAGCGTTCACGCCCCTTTGAGTGGTTCACGATCTTGATCTCACTGGGTATGATTTATGCCTTTTTCCAGCCCTGGGTACAAGTTGTTCTTTTTGAGATAGAAGATAAGTTAACGGCTACCGGTATGGAAATCCCGGCTGATTATGCCAGTTGGGAGGCTGGTTTCGTTTTAGTGCCAGATAAGATGCAAGGGCACTATCTGATTCTAGTCGGTGCCCTTATGGCGCTAATCGGTGCGCTATTGCGATGGTATTGGATGAAATTTTTTGGTGCGGCCTTGTCAGTAATGCTGATAGCGCGTTGGATCATTGTCTTAGTCGTCTGGGCGGGAAGTGAGCAATTCCTGGAGACTGAACAAGATATGTGGTCATTCATTGAAATGGGAACTTACTTAGCAGTGGCTTGTGCAGGTTTATATTTAGTCGATTTTATCAAGGAATGGTTTTAAACTATTGGATCAAGCCTTTGATTTGGGCTCTCCAAGGCACATTGAGCCGAAATATGACCGTGCCGTCGGCCCTTTTTCCTCGCTTGATATGTTCGGGGTAGAATCGGGCTATCTTATCTATTTCTTCTGCGGTCCAGCCGGTCTTATCCGTAATGGTCTTTTGCTTTCTCCATTCAAACTTAGTGCTAGCCAGGTGGTAGAAGAGCAAGGCTGCTTCATCTGAAGCCAATCCCAATCCTTGTTTGATTTTTTCCACAGCAGTCACGGCCTGATTTTCATTCGAAGACAGATTTGAGGCCCCGTCGATCTGATCAATTAGTTGGAGCAAACTATCTCTAATGATATGAATTTCCTGTTGAGATTCTTGGATGCCCTTCAAGGTTCTTTGCTTCCATTGTCGATAGCGACCGGATAGGTGAACGCCGGCATTGTACAATTCAGTCTTCTTTCCTTCTAACTGTTCTAGCAATAATTGTAGGGCCTGATCTAGTTCTTCCTGAGCGACTAACTTCTTCAGTTTAGCTTTCATGGGATGAATTTTTAAACTCTCCTAAATATCCGAAATATAGCCGATAAAAAGTGAGTATATTTATGAATATCACAAAACGAATACCAATGAAAGAAAACAGGAGATCCTTCATTAAGAAGTCGGCCCTGGCTACGACAGGCCTTACCTTAGGGGCTGCTTCTCTGCCATTTACGGCAAAAAGTTACAACCGAATTGTCGGTGCAAATGAACGCATCAATGTCAGTGTAATCGGCGTGCGTGGGCAAGGATTTGGCCATCTGCGTCGCTGGGCATCCATGGCGGAGAAAGATAATGTGTATGTCAAAACGGTTTGCGATGTGGATGAGAATCTATGGGCGGAGCGAGTAGCTAAAGTAGCCGAAATCCAGGGAGAGAAACCGGGCACAGCCTTCGATATGCGAGAGGTGTTTGCGGATAAGGACATAGATGCTGTTTCCATTGCTACACCGAATCACTGGCATGCCTTAGCCACCATCTGGGCGGTGCAAGCGGGTAAACATGTTTATGTAGAAAAGCCTTGCTCACATAATGTCTTCGAAGGACGTAAAATGATCGAAGCGGCTAGAAAGTATGACCGTATCGTTCAGGTAGGCTTCCAGAATCGCTCCATTGAAAATGTACGCAAAGCCATGCAATTCCTACACAATGGAGGTATTGGAGAGGTCTATATGGCGAAAGGATTGTGTTTTAAGCCCAGAGACTCCTTTGGAATCGCTCCCGATAGTGAGCCTCCGAAGGGGCTACATTATGATTTATGGCTCGGGCCAGCTGCCTGGCGATCGTACAATGAAAAGAAGGGCCATTACAATTGGCATTGGCATTGGGATACCGGGAATGGCGATATAGGCAACCAAGGACCCCATCAGTTTGATATTGCCCGTTGGGGGTTAAATAAGAATGAGCATCCTGTCAAGATCCACTCCTCCGGCGGTTATTTCAAGTTTGGTAAAAATGAATGCAGCCAAGAGACGGCCAATACCCAAACTGCGGTTTATGAATATGCCGACGGGAAGATGTTGCAGTTTGAAACCAGAGGATTGTACACTGGTGGAGAAGCCGGCTTGGATGTGAAGATTGGTAATCTATTTTATGGGACAGAAGGATGGATGGAAATTCGTGGTGGTAAGTGGAATACCTTTATGGGGCGTAAAAATGAGCCAGGGCCTAGCTCTGAGAGTGCCAATGAAGAAACCGACAAAATCGTCGATTACTTGGCTGCACCAGGTAGCGGTGGACACTATGCTAATTTTATTGCAGCATTGCGTTCAGGCAAGAAAGAAGACCTGACCTGCGATATTCAAGAGGGTTATCTATCGACTGTTCTACCCCTTTTGGCCAATATCTCCCTTCGGACAGGTAAGCAATTGACTTTTGATGGAGCTAGCGAGAAATTTGTCAAGAATAAAAAGGCGGATAAAATGCTGACCCGCAAGTACCGCAAACCTTATGTGGTAGGAAAGGAAGTATAAAAACTACGTTTTGATCATGCCGAAGAGGCCTTGCTTTACCAGTAGGTACTAGCCATCAAGAGGAAAGTACAGGCCTCTTCCTCCGCAATTGTGGACTAATTTTCTATCTTCGAACCCTTCATTCTAATTCAGGATCTCAATTCAACTAACAGTATATATGAAACGTAACGGAAACCAACTGCTATTCTTACTAGTTATAGCTTTTTTCGCTGCATGTCAGCCTACCGCTAAGGAGGAGGAAGCACCAAAACGACCGAACATCATATTCATGATGGCGGATGATCATGCCTACCAAGCCATTAGTGCTTATTCCAAAGATCTGCTCAATACGCCTAATATCGATCGAATTGCCAAGGAAGGGATGTTGTTTAGCAATGCCTGTGTGACCAACTCCATCTGTGCTCCTTCTAGAGCAGTGATTCTTACTGGAAAACACAGTCATCTGAATGGAAAAATAGATAATCGATTTCCATTCGATACGACACAAATGACTTTTCCACAGATCCTCCAGAATGAAGGTTACCAAACGGCTATGTTTGGAAAGCTACACTTTGGGAATAACCCTAAAGGTTTTGATCAATTTAGGATTTTACCCGGGCAAGGCACGTATTACAACCCGGACTTTATTACCAAGAATGAAGGAAGAATTCGGATTGAAGGCTATACTACCGATCTGATTACTGACATGACTTTAGAATGGTTAGAAGAAGAAAGAGACACAACCAAGCCCTTTATGCTCATGTATTTGCATAAAGCGCCTCATAGGGAATGGTTGCCCGCACCACGCCATTATAAAGAATTCACTAAGAGAACATTCAAGGAACCAGAAACCCTCTTCGATGACTATGAAGGCCGAGGAGCTGCTGCCAAGAATGCAGAGATGAACCTGCTCACACATATGAACTGGGCTGGTGACAGCAAAATATACCCGGAAGTCATGGATGAGTTGGGGATTCCAGAAACTGCCAGCTGGGATAAAGGCGCTTTCAAACGTGAAGTGGGGCGTCAGAATGCAGAACAGCGGGCCGAATGGGATGCTGTTTATGGCCCGATCAACGAAGAATTTAAAAAGAACTATCCCAACATGTCCAAGGAGGACTTGATGCGATGGCGCTATCAAAGATATATGCAGGATTACTTAGGGTCCATTGCGGCAGTGGACGATGGAGTAGGAGAGGTGTTGGACTATTTAGAAGAAAATGGATTGACTGAAAATACCATTATTGTCTACACCTCTGATCAAGGATTTTACCTGGGTGAACATGGATGGTTTGACAAGCGCTTTATTTATGATGAATCTTTCAAAACGCCACTATTAGTGAAATGGCCAGGCGTAATTGAACCCGGAACAGTTAATACCCAGATGGTACAGAATTTGGACTTTGCGCAAACCTTCCTGGATGCTGCTGGAGTAGAAGCGCCTGCGGATATGCAAGGGGAAAGCTTAGTGCCCTTGTTCAAAGGAGAGACGGAGGATTTCCGAGAAGCGGTTTACTATCACTACTACGAGTATCCATCGGTGCACATGGTGAAGCGACATTATGGGATCGTGACTGAGGACTATAAATTGGCACACTTCTACTATGATGTGGATGAGTGGGAATTGTATGACCGAAAGAAGGACACCAACGAAATGAAGAACGTTTATGATGACCCTGCTTATGCAGAAGTTGTAGCGGACTTGAAGGAAAAACTCGCTGAATTAAGAGTGAAATACAAAGATTCCGCAGAATTGGATCAGCAGTATATCGATAAGTATAATGAATTGAAAAAATAAGCCAACTGCGCTATCGGGGTTTAGACTAAGGAAGTCTAAACCCCGACAGCGCGGTCTTAACCAAAATCAATATGAAGAAGCTATACCTAGCTGGATTAGTGTTATTCTTGGGCCTGATCACATTGAACGCCCAAGACAAACCACCTTTCACTAGTATGGATGTTTTTGACCTAGAATGGGTCAATGATCCGCAGATATCTCCTGATGGAGATTGGGTGGTCTATGGCCGAGGTGCCATGGACATTATGACCGACCGTCGAACCTCACAACTTTGGCTGGTCAAAACAGATGGTAGTTTTCACCAAAAGCTAAGTCATTTGGATGTGCGGGAATCGAATGCTTGTTGGTCTCCGGATGGGACCAGGATTGCATTTACGGCTTCAACCGATCAAGGATCCGAATTGTACATCTATTGGGTGGGTTCACAGAAGGCAGCTCGGGTTTCCCAATTATCTGCTTCCCCTAGTGGCTTGAGTTGGTCGCCAGATGGTGAATGGATCGCTTTTTCCATGTTTGTACCTGGCAAGGAATTGTCATTGGTTAGGCCGCATAAGAAACCAGCAGGAGCTAAGTGGGCTGCTGCTCCCAGGGTTACCACCCGACTCAAGCATGAGGCCGATGGTTCAGGAAAATTGAAGCCAGGCTTTTCGCACTACTTTATTATGCCATCCAATGGTGGTAAGGCTAGACAGATTAGTTCGGGAGATTTCAATCATCGAGGATCCCCGGTATGGACTAAGGATGGCCAACATCTCCTGTTTTCGGGTAATCGAAATGCGGATTGGGAATACGATTTCCGCAATTCTGAGCTATACCAACTTGGGGTTACGGATGGAAAATATAAGCAGTTGACGGACCGGAAAGGACCGGATCGAGGCTTAGCGCTATCACCTGATGGAAAAACCATTGCCTATACTGGCTACGATGATAAGGTGCAAACCTATCAAATGAACCACTTCTATTTGATGAATGTGGATGGTACTAATAAGCGGATGATTAAAAACCCGATTGACCGTGCGGTTTCTAGTCTGCATTGGGCGCCAAATGGCCAAGGATTGTATTTTACCTATGATGATAAGGGGAATACCAAGTTAGGGCATACGGATTTGGGAGGTAAAGCCCGTAAAGTAGCCGATGATTTGGGAGGTACAGGGGTAGCTAGGCCTTATGGTGGGGGATCGTATTCACTGTCAGACAAAGGAAAAATCGCCTATAATCTTACTACACCATATCATCCTGGAGAACTAGCCATCAAAGAAGTGGGTAGCAAGGCACCTAAGATGCTCACAGACCTGAATAGTGATATTTTGGGGCAACGTACGCTAGGGAAAGTAGAGGAGCTATGGTGGAAGTCTAGTGTTGGGCAGTTAGATATTCAGGGATGGATTGTCTATCCCCCGAATTTTGACCCCAGTAAGAAATATCCTCTATTAATAGAAAATCACGGCGGCCCTATCTCGAATTATGGAGATCGATTTTCTCCCGAGATGCAATTGTATGCTACCGCTGGTTTTGTTGTCATGTATCCCAATCCTAGAGGTAGTACTAGTTATGGAGAGGCCTTTGGGAATTTGTTGTATCACAATTATCCAGGTGACGATTATCACGATGTGATGGATGGCGTGGATGCTATGTTGAAGAAGGATTTTATTACAGAGGATAGCTTGTTTGTAACAGGTGGGAGTGCCGGCGGGATTATGAGTGCCTGGATGATTGGGAAAAATAACCGATTCCGAGCAGCAGCTGTGATCAAGCCGGTCATGAACTGGATTAGCAAAACCCTCACCGCTGACAATTACTACGGCTATGCCTATTCTCGATATCCAGGCCAGCCATGGGAGAATATGGAGGCCTACTGGAAGTTCTCACCTATTTCTTTGGTGGGTAATATTGAGACACCAACCCTCGTCATGGTTGGATCCTCGGATATGCGAACCCCTCTTTCGGAAGCTAAGCAGTTGTATCATGCCTTGAAATTGCGCAAGATTGAAACTGCTTTGGTGGAAGTGCCAGGCGCCTTTCATTTTATTGCCAATCGGCCTAGCCAATTGATCACCAAGATTGAACATATCGTAGCTTGGTTTGATCAATATCGATAGAAACCTTCGATTATAGATCAGTTGCAGCAAGGGTAACTGCTGCAACTGATCTGATCTATTCCATTTTAGATTAAGCCTACTAGACCATCTGATTAAAAGGTACGCCAGAAACTTCCTCGAAGTCAGGATTCCTGGGAATATAGATTTCGAAAGTCCCACCTGGCAAAATCGGAATTTGTAGGGAAAAGATCCAGAAGTTTTCGATCAATTCTGATTCCGACTCTTCGATGGACTTCAACCGAAGCTTGCCTTTATTCAAATAGAATTTTGCTTTAGCCAGGGGAGAAAAAGCGTTTGGTATCTTCGATAGATCGCCTTGCGAACTGCATAGTAGTTGTAAGAAAGAATCATCACTACACTTGTCTTTGAGTAAGCAGTTGAACAATTGTCGGAAAATGGTTTTGCAAGGACGACAAGCTGCTCGATAATTTTTTGCTTGACGCTCGAACTCGCCTGTGACTACTTGGACATCCAAATCTGTAAGGCCAAATTCTTGTAATACCACTTCATCAATTTGGAAGTGAAGTTTAGATTCATCCGCCTTCAAGTATAGGTCGTGCCAAGCGTCTTCGATACCATCACCGCTTTTCCGGCAGTAGGCGATTACCCGACGATCTGGGTATTTCTCAGAAAGAACTAGGAAGTACCAGAAATTGTCGTGATCTAATTTTGCGCCCTTAGGTATCTGGCCTAGTACCTCATCTTCAGTAGCAAGGGTCTTATATTGGCGGGGGATGTAATGTATACTGCTAGATCGAAGAAAGCGGCGACTTGCTTCACCAATTCCTGCAAAACCTTCCAACTCAAACCATTCTTCCCAAAGAAAGGCCGTCTGAAAACTAATATCGCTTTCTTGATTATGGACACCATCAGAAAGTGCTAAGTACAATCCGTCTCTCCATCCTAGCCCAAAGGATGTCAAATTTTGTTCTTCCTCCTCCGCCCATTCCCAGTGCTTCCCAATGCTGATGTGTTTGTATTTCAGCCGTTGATCAACGATTTGATCTAGTGAGGCGGCAAGGGCTAAATCCCTTTTGATTAGAGATTTACAAAATCCATAAGCACTAGGGCTACTTAGGCGGATGTAAATGACCAACTGGGTGGGCGAAAATGCCGGTATATCTAGGAGGAAATGTAGCCATGCCTCTTCATTCTTCCAGAATTCTGGTGTTAAGCGATGTTGATCTTTCTTGGGGTCTAACAGACTCAGTTTACCGCTATTGATCCATAACCTTTGCAGGTCTTGATTGCGATTGTGATGCCACAGTGCAAAGTAACCTAGGCTATTGTTGAGAATAGCTTGAAGTACTCCGCTAAGGATCTTTTTCGTGGAAAGCTGCTCGTTCTTTTCCAGCGATTGCATTAATTGAGCTTGGTCAATTTCCCATTGTAGATCTGGTAAGTCAAGTTGGTCGTGCAGTATGCTGTTGATTTCAGCTTCCCATGTAAGGGGAGGGGGGAGTTGTTGAGATATCCAGTTCATGGCTTCAGGGTTGATTTAGGGTTTTGCTGGCAAGTTATGTGTGGTAATGGAGCAATTCCTGGAAATTGAGGTGAAGAAGGATATATTGGTAGTGAGTTACAGTCAGTCTGGTTCAAGGGGGGATGTCGGGCTATAGAAGCTGGAGTTGAATTGAAAAGAATCAGTTGCGTCCAGAAATCTGGTGCAACTGATTCATGACAACCTTTAACTGGAGTTTTATTTTAATTTTCCGAAAAGGTGAGTGGATGATCGATAAAGGTTGGAGCATCGCACTTTTTTAATTACCCTTTTCTGCGCTTTAAGCGATGGTTATTCACAGCATCTGAAATCTCGTAGCCCAGTCGTATTCCTTCCGAGCAATCCATTCGCATATGGACACCGAGCGGGATTCTCGAAAAAGCATTCTCTTCAGCCAGTGCTTCAAGAGTAATAAAGGTCCTAGGCGCACCACGGAATTCGGTTCTTCCTTCATGGGATCGATCAGTAAAATTCACCTCATTCCCCAAAAAGTCGATAAAAACGCCGGCAGCAGCTGATGCAAAACAGGAATGCCCGGACGGATAACTGGGGAAGGTCGGGTTAGGCCATGGGATGAGTCGATAGAGGTTTGTTTGGTAATTGGGGTCTATGAATTCATGAATAAATACATTCGGCCGCATGACCATAAACTCATACTTGTACTTCCAGGCGGATACAGCCGCATCATTTAAGGCAAAGCCTAACTTCACATTTAAATGCAAGGCTTCTTCCAAATTGAGATCAAATTGATCAATTAACTGGCGAGCAATGGATACCTGCCGGGCTGGCGGACTAAAGGTCAGGTTTTCTACATCATCACTCCAGAATTCTGCAATCCAAAGATCTTCACCATCATCTTTTTTTGCATTGTTATTGCTTTCATACACCTCCTGCATTTGTTGATAGTATTCACTGTTGGGGTCTTCGCTGTAAGGAATAGGTGGGATAGCAGTGGGTTGCTCCGGAGCAACAATGAAGGACCTAACTTTTTCCCAGTATGGAAATAATGCTCTCTCCTGTTCAGCGGAATAGGTCCAATACCCCGCACCCGTTGGAGGTTCATAGGAAAGAGGTTGGGGGTCTAACACCTGGCTTTCAGCTTCGGTATCGGTCTGACTATAAGCGATCACTGCTTGAGCTACTTTGGCTCCCCAGTCAATTGAAGCTTCTAGATCCTGTGGAGAAGTGTTGCTGTTGAGTTGGGATAGAAGATTGTTCTCTAAGTCATCAATTTTGGGGGTCAAGCTGGGGTCAAGGTTTAGTAAGAAGTGGCGCATTGTAGCCGCATAGCTAGTATTTAATGCAATTTCCCAGTTAATGTGTTGTGAACCCTTGGGCCTTTGAATGTTTAAACCCGATAAGCGATCCTGATTTGATTGAAAGTCTGGCATGGCTGGAAGCCCAGTCTCATAGGCCGCTAAATGGATATAGGCAATGGCTCGGGCGGATGCATTGGGCCGCATCCCAGCTGCATATCTTTCTACCTCAAGAAATAGGTCCATCCAGGCCATAGCGATATCGCTTTCGAGATGGACTAACCGGCTTGAGCCTCGGTCATCACGCCCATCCTGGTTGCTGTCTCGAAGCGCACTTGTACCTGAATCTGATAAGGCATAAGGTTCGTCCTTAACACAGGATTGAAACAATAGAATGATGAAAGCAAAACAAGCCAATAACCTGATTTGGTGGTATTGCATACGTACTATTTTAGTTTTTCAAAATAGAATGAAGGGGTCACTTTGTACACAGTGACGCAATTGTCAGTTGGAGCTCCACTAAAAGATTAGGTATTGGTCTTGCAATAAGAGAAGATTTTTATTGCATAAGTACGCTATTGTATTTTTGTACTCTATTTGGATGAACTTTCTTGAATTCTTTTTGAAGAGAAGCGAATCAATGTGAAAAGAGCTACTGGCGGGCCGACCGACCAGCAGCTTCCTGTTTCTTATTTTATAGAGACCTGCCCAGTTTTCAGAAAGACTTCTTTAGATTGATCACTCAATTGCCAGGTATTATCGAAAAAACCCTCAGTCAATACTCGTTCCTTGTCAAAAAGCACGTAGTCATCAAATTTCATCAAGGCATATAGCATTGGGGGAGCAGAAAAGCGTACCCAGGCGCCCAGTTGCTTCTTAGAATCTGGCGCATCGAATATCGAAAGGCCAGAATTGACCAGTACATAATTACCCTTGCGAGGATAGATGTAAGCAAGGCCTAATTCTTCTGATCCATCATTTAATTCTATTGGTAATTCATCACTTAGTTGTTGTATAACAGCATTGGTGTTCTTATCGCCAAAAAGAATAAGATTGGCCTCCTTGAGATCCGAAGGACGAACCTGTTTATCCGTCAATACTCTTGGGAAAACCATAATTCGCCCCATAAACTCGCCTCGATAAAAGGACCAATTAGCTGCTTTTTCAGCCGCTGTTTTTCTAGTCTGCAGAACCTCCTCGGATGGATTATCGGCAGTGCCATATACATAGACATGTCGATCCATTATGGCGGCGGTCATCGGCCCTTCCTCTCCTTGCCGTTTAGAGAAGGGCGCTTCCGAGTTTGGTGTACCCTTGATCCATCTCTTACCCTCTTTCATCACAGAGATTTTACCACTATCAGCTTTAGCCTTTACCGGCATGCCATCAATCGTGAGAAAAACACCTTTTCGATTAGAAAATTTAGGGTGATTACTCAGGTCAAGTGTAAAACCAAGTAAGCTAGAAGTTTTTACCTCAATCCGGTTTTGATCTACGAATTTCGCATCTAATTTTCCTGTACTATTGGGTGGAAAAGCATCAATCTGTACCCAGTAGGCCTTATTATGTTGATAGGTGCCAGTGCTAAACTTAACATGAATAGGGTTGGGGTTGCGAACAAATTTATCGAACCAGTCAAAAACTTCCCCCCCTTCATAGGCGGGGACCCAGCTATCATGCTGTACCCCTGGGTATTCTTCATATTTGACGTTGATACCCGCTTGCTTCATATTTTCTACCCATTTTTGTGTACCGGCGGCGGGAACAACCGGATCGGCTCCTCCCTGAAAGAAGTGTACAGGGAAGTTATAGGCATTGGCCAGCTTGGCCTCAGTCCCCGCAGGAGGTGCAGGACATACTGGAGCAATTGCTGCCCACATATCAGGATAGCTTAGCCCCATCCATAGGGTGCCACCGCCACCCATAGATAAGCCCGTCAGGTAAGTACGGTTTTCATCTACACTAAACCTTGATTTTACATCATTGATCATGTCCAATACATCCTGTTCCGCAATGCCTTGATATCCCATCGTTCCTCGAGCAAATGGACTGGCTACGATATAGTCTCGATCCTTCCAATCTGGAAAGTACCTAGAAGCTTCTACATCAGTTTCTCCCTCTTTATTGCTTTTACCGAAGACTCTTTTAAGCGCGAGGCGATGATTGGAACCTGCGCCATGGAGCATGACGACGAAGGGATACTTCTTGCCTTCTTCATAATTCTTCGGAAGGTATAGGGCGTAGGGTTGTTCAGTATCATCCACTCCGGAATAGAAGGATAGAACTTGCGGCCCAGCCTTATAAGTTTGTCCCGAAATGGTTGAGGTAGCTATACATAAAAACAACAAAAGACAACTACTTAAACTTTTGATTATGAGTCGGTATTTCATTTTGGAATAATATTTTTTGACTAACTTCAATCTAAAGACAGGTTTAAATTTACTAGCAGCATTTAGCTGAATAAGTTTAGACCTGTTCTATAGCAAAACAAAACAAAATGAAAGCCAATCAAAAATTAAAGCTCATTTTTTTATGGGCTATTAGCCTGTTTTTGTCTTGTCAAAACGAACCCTCACCAGCGCTCTCCCCTGAGCAATCCAAGGCCCATTTTCAACTGGAAGAAGGACTCCAAATAGAGCTCGTAGCAGCTGAACCCATGATTGAAGAACCGGTGGCGATTACCTTTGATGCCAAGGGACAACTCTGGGTGGTAGAGATGAGGGGCTATATGATGAATATCGATATGGAAGGGGAGGAGTTACCTAATGGCCGCATTGTCGTGTTATCTGATCAGAATGGCGATGGAGGGATGGATCAACGTTATGTTTTTGCTGATAGTCTTGTAATGCCTAGGGCGATGGCTATACTGTCAGACGGTGTGCTTGTAGCGGAAAAGAAACCCCTTTGGTTTTATGAGGATGCAGATCGAGATGGCCGGGCTGATCGAAAAATACTGGTAGATTCTGTGTATGGGGAAAGTGGGCTTCCCGAGCACTCACCGAATGGTTTGTGGCGTGGTCTGGACAATTGGTATTACAATGCAAAAGCGACTTCGCGTTATAAAAGAATAGATGGAAGGTGGGTGAAAGAAAAAACCGAATTTCGAGGTCAATGGGGAATTTCTCATGATGATCAAGGACGCCTTTTTTACAACTATAATTGGTCGCAGCTGCATGCTGATCTAGTTCCACCAAATGTCCTTTCTCGCAATCCGAATCACGAACCAAGCACGGGAATTGACCATGGCCTTACAATTGACCGTAAGATCTTTCCTATCCGCTCCAATCCCGCTATTAATAGAGGGTATATACCTGGCACCCTGGATGAGAGTGGTAAATTGATTGAATTTACATCGGCTTGTTCCCCTTATGTGTATCGCGGCGTAACATTGGCAGAAGAATACAGAGGGAACGCTTTTGTATGTGAACCAACCGGGAATTTGATCAAAAGAAACGTGGTACAAGGGGATGGCTTTTCATTGACGGCCTACGATCCTAACCCAGGGCGCGAATTCCTGGCCTCCTCCGATGAACGCTTTCGACCAGTGGCCTTGACATCCGGCCCTGATGGAGCCCTATATGTGGCCGATATGTATCGTGGAATTGTACAACATGGGGCTTATATGACACCTTATCTGCGCGAACAAATATTGGGACGGAAACTGGATCGCCCAGTCCGTAAAGGGCGCATTTGGCGTATTTCTTCCCTGGATGCCCATACAAATCGAGAATCGCTCTTGGGCGCGCTTAGCCCTGTGGATTGGGTTTCCTACTTGGCGCATGCAGATGGTTGGTATCGCGATATGGCTCAGCGAATGTTAGTAGAAGAAAGGTCAACAGAAACAATTCCATTGATAGAACAAATGATCGAGGAAGAAGAATTTTGGAAGGGCCGACTACATGCATTGTGGACCTTGGAAGGAATGGGGGTGTTGCGAAAGGAAATAGCCCTTTTGGTTTGGCAGGAGGATACCGATGAGGTGGTTAAGACTCATGCGCTACGCCTATTGGAACCTTTCATGAAAGAAGATAGCCAGTTGCGAGGGCAAGTGGGGAGCCAGATGATGGAAGCGGTTAAACAGGCTTCACCGACCCTAGCTTTACAGTTAGCCTTGAGTGCAGAGGCATTGCAACAAACAGAAAGGATCGGTGTGAGTCGAATCATCATGGAAGAATTCGGGGAGGAAGCGCTTATACGGGATGCTGTGATGAGCAGTTTGCATGATTTAGAAGGGAAGGCCTTGCGCGGGCTGCTCCAAGATCCCAATTGGCAAGCTTCGGAGGAAAGCAAGGAAATTTTTATAGAGTTATTAGCCGCGGCAAGTTTTAGAAGTAGAAACCCACAAGAAGTTCAATCGATGCTTGATTTTGTGGCTAAAGCCTTACCCGAAATAGATGGATACTCGAAAGTAATGCTCAATGGTATTGCTGTTCAAGCTGGACTGCTGCAAAATCACCCCATCAGACTCCAGAAAGCGCCAGCCTTAATCCAACACGCAGATAAGCTTGCATCTGATCTGCAACGTCAAATAAACGTTTTGCTAAAAGGCTTGACTTGGCCAGGGAAAACGGAGGAGGCTATGGTGGCGGTAGACGGAGAAATGCTAGAAGAAGCCGCTCTGCAGCAATTTGCTACAGGTCGGCAACAGTATCTTTCCATTTGTGCAGGATGTCATGGAAATGATGGAAGGGGGATCAAACGATTTGGCCCACCTTTAGTACAATCGGAATGGGTGTTGGGAGATGCCCGTAAACTTTCCTTGATTTTGCTGCATGGTATGGAGGGGCCTTTGGATGTTAACGGTAAGCATTATGACGTACCTGATATTCTGCCGGTGATGCCTTCCCATTCCGTAGTGGATGATGCGCATATTGCTGCAATTTTAACCTATATTCGCAATGAATGGGGGCACAAGGCTGGACCCGTTGAACGGAGTCTGGTTGGGAAGACTAGGGTTCAATCTCAGGGTAAAGTAATTCCCTGGAAGGCTGAAGAACTGCAAGCACTCTCTCTGGAACCAATGAATTGAATTACAGACTTTAAGCTATACAAAATGGAAGAATCAACATTACCAGGAATTAAACTCTTTGACCTCTCTGGAAAGGTGGCCATCGTTACCGGTGGTTCCAAAGGTCTTGGCTTAGCCATGGCAGAAGGCCTAGCATCAGCTGGCGCTAATATTATGATCGTTAATCGAAATAAGATAGAAGGGGAGGCAGCAGCCAGCAAGATTATAGAAACCTATGGTGTTCAAGCTAAGGCTTATGCTACTAACGTGACTGAACAGGCGGAGACGGAAGCGATGGCTCAGGCTACTATGGATGCTTTCGGCCGGATTGATATTTTGATCAATAGTGCTGGGATCAATATTAGAGGAGCAATTGATGAACTAAGTTCAGCAGATTTTAAGAAAGTTATGGATGTCAACGTGAATGGGACCTGGTTGTGTTCGCGAGCAGTTACCCCTTTTATGAAAGCACAGCAAGATGGCCGGATCATCAATATTGCAAGTACGCTTGGACTGGTAGGTTTAGCTAACCGTACACCTTATACAGCCAGCAAGGGAGCTGTAGTACAGATGACTCGCGCCTTAGGTTTAGAGTTGGCAGCTCACAATATCAATGTGAATGCCATCTGCCCTGGCCCCTTCCTTACCGAAATGAATATTCCCATCGCAGGGACGCCGGAAGCCAAGAAGTTTATTGTAGGAGCAACGGCCTTGGCTCGCTGGGGAGAACTTCCGGAAATTCAGGGGGCAGCCATCTTCTTAGCTAGTCCTGCAGCCAGTTATATGGTGGGATCTATGGTAACCGTCGATGGCGGGTGGACGGCTAAATAAAAATGTAAACTTCAAATCCACTATTCCCATTGAAAATAAGGTGGTTTTACGCTTGCGCAAATAGGACCTCCTTTTGCATCTGTCAAGGTAATCCTGGCCCTGATGGGATATTGCCCTTTCTTGGCTTTTTGGATTTGCTTCCATGACAGGTCCTGCAGTTTGATTTTGGCTCGCCTAAAACCCTCGTTTCGAGAATTGGTTTTTATGAACCACACCAAGTAAAGGAATTTATCTCCGGTTTTCCCAAATACATAAGGTCCAGTGAAGTTGGGGCCTCCGGTTTTTCCTTCGCTAACCTTTACCTGCACATGGAAAGTTTTTTCTTGAACTGTTGCCGGAGTTTCCTCAATAATTTCCTTTTTGTGCTGAATACCGAGGAATATACTTTCCCGGCCTTCAAACGGAAGGCTGGGAAAATGAGTACAGACTAATTGTAACTCAATAAGTTCTGACATAGTAGCTACGGCTTGTATTTTATATCTGTAATTTTGGGCTTGGAAGCCTGGCTCAAAGATAATATGAAAGTCTTATGCTTACCATCAGGCTGAACTAGCCCTATTGTTACTTCCTCGTCTTCTACGAGAATATTATCCAACTCAAAAGGGGCACCTTGATGCCAAGATTGGAGGAGTTTCAGGTGTGCAGCCATCGGAGCACTTTCGCGATATTCCTTGCCGAGATGTTCATGTATAAAAGCGGTTGCCAGTTCCGCTTCCCATTCCTGAATAGTGGTAAGAAAAGCCTCGACACTTAACCATCTTTTTCCACCAGGTAATCCCCATTTACTATCTCCAGCCGCTATAAATTCATAATCATCATTAGTGTCCTCTTCCGCGAAGGCACCAGGTATAGCTTTCGCCAGATCAAATCCGAAGCCATGGATGAGAATTCGTCGAAGTAAATCCATGTCTTCTATACCATCCTGGTTGTTATTGGAAGCAAAAAGTAAGTATTGGTCCTCTTTTATCCTCCCAAAAGTGACAGCAACATACCCTAAATCATTACCTCCGGCTGAGCCAATTAGGTTTGAAGACTCAGGCTCTTGTTCTTCCTTATATTGTTGGTAGAGTTCCCGCAGCATTGGATCATCAGTCTTAAGTTTTTGCAGGTACTTTGTACTCTGATACAAGTCGTGTAGGGGGCCAGCTATGCCACCATTTCCAAAAATGGGCATTGGGTTTCTTGGCCAGTAATACGGCGAGTTCTTTTCTCCATACTGTACTCTACCATAACCCACAGCTGTATCCTCGGCCTTCCAAAGTGGACTATTATAGAAATCCGTTTGGCTCATTTCAGCTGGATAGAAAATGCGTTCTTGGCAAAGCTCTTCAAATGCCTTTTTCGTCACCTTTTCCAAGATTAAAGCTAAAAGCGTGTAGCCAGAATTTGAGTAACTATAATCTACTCCTGGGTCAAACTTTAGTGGCGTTGATAAGATAATTCGTAAGGTTTCCTCCCTAGTCATTGGTCGGAGATCCGCTGGGATATCTGGCCAACGTTCATGAGTGCCTGCATCATGGTAGGCGACTAGTCCAGCTCGATGTCTGATGAGCTGAGCAAGGGTGATGTCTTTTTTATCGCTTGGCGTCCCCTCAAAAAAATAAGATAAGGTTTGGTCCATTTGTAAATTCCCCTTGACCACTTCTTGAAAAACCAGCAAACGAGTGTAATCTTTTACAATCGACCCGAATGGATATACCGTACTGGCCTGACTAGGGATCTGTGCTTCCAAATCCGCAAACCCTAGCCCCCGATAGTAGAGCAGACTATCTTTTTCCATCAACAGCACAGAACCAGATAACCCTTGTTGTTCTGCCCGCTCAAGCAAATCTTCCAACTTGACTTGGGAGCGTAATGGGAGTGAGTTTCGCTGGCAACCAGCAGCGACTAAAAGAGAGAATACCGTAAGTAGAACAGTCTTGGTCATTTTCTTTTTTTTACAAAACTGCTGTAGTTTGCCGGAATATAGTCGTAAAAAAAGCTCTCAAAAATATCTTATTTTGAGGAGTAGGAAATTATTGATCTGACGATGGAATAAATAACCGAGTATGATTTTTGGTTTACTAAAGAAGTGTTTGAGCTTAGCACTTGTTACTGGCACTTTATTTTGTTCCACTAGCACTTGTTTGGCTCAACCGATTGATCCACTATCCTTACATTTTAGAAAGGATTATCAGGTTCGTAACTTCTATAACTCCTCTGTTCAATTAAGCAAACTGGATCTATCACTAACTACATTAGAAGAATCACGTTATCCTACAAGGCACCTCACTTCTCCTGGTTGTGATTTCAAGCTGGACGATGAACAGCTACATATTTCTAATAATACAAAATCCGAGCAGCACAGTTACCTGGACTTAGGCAAACTTTATAACTACGCCGCGATTGACTTGGATATCCAGACTCAGAAGGCAAATTCGGCGCAGTCAAGTGTATTGTTGGTGCTATACAAAGACGAAGCGAATAAGTTTATATTGAAGCAGAATGCTATTGGTTCCGCAGATAAACGGATGGTTTTTGAGATAGTTAAAGAGGGAGAATTAGTTTTTAGTCAAACACTAGCAGAAGAAGGTGTAGCAGCTCCGAATACCTTACGGATTCATTTAACCGGAAAGTTTCTAAATGTTCTATTGGTGAAGAACGGAGATTGGACGATTTTAGGTTCTTTTGATGTAAGCGAACATTTTGAACTCAGGGATAAGAGTGTATTGGCGTCCTTCAGTTTTTTGGTGGGAGCAAAGTTGGGGAGTGGAGATATAGTCACCATTACAAAAGCTGAGCAATATCTTACTACGGGTACTGCACAAGCTGACCCGAGAATCTTGCATTATGAAGATGGGGCACCCATGATAGAGGGAAATATGATCTGGGTGGCCATGACAACTAGAGGTTATGGTACTCAACTGTATCAGGGGATTTATAGCTATGATTTGGTGTCTAAGGAATGGCAGGTTACGGGAACGCTTGTCTTCAATAAAGGTGATGGATTAATTCGACAATGGGCGGCTTCTGATGTGTTTTTTGACCGGAAGAGCGAATCGTGGAAGGTGTTTACTGTTTCACACCGCGACGACCACATGTTGTATGCTGGGGAAACAAAAAAGGACCTGCGCTTTGGACTAACCGAAATTGCGAGCGCCAAGGTAAAGTATGAGTCCGTAGGGAATGAAGAAGATCCTTCTGTCATTTGGGATGCGGAGGTAGGTAAGTGGCGCATGGTGATGTGTAAAGCCAAAAAGGGATACCAAACTATACTCATGGAGGCAGACGAATGGGATGGGGAATGGCGACAAATTGAGGTCTATGAACCCACTTCAAGTACGGGCGTACTTATTCAAAAAATAGGAGGAAAGCGATACGTCTTTATTGGCCGTGGCAAGTCTCCTTGTCCATTGGAAGTGCTAACTTATCCGGGCTTAAAGAAAGTAGGTGAATTAAACTTGTCTGAGCATCCCGTAGGGAAGAATATCTGGCCAGCAATATTTCCAGTAAGCAAGAAATCAGGTACAGCCTATTACCTATTGACTTTCGATCGAGATGCTTGGACCGGACAAAGAACTTATGGTAATATTCATTGGTATGAGGCGGAAGAATTTGCCAAAGACTTTTGGGAAGAATAAGGTCTTTAGACAAGACAGCTTCTAAGAACCCTAAATCTTTAAACACGATAAATCTCTGATAATGATACCGATAGTAAAAGGTCTGTATTTTGATGTAGAACTTGGCCTGATTTTATACTTGCAAGAGCATAATGATGAGATCCCGAAGCATGTCCAATTGGACGCCAAACTGGCTCATATTTTCCACCTGCTCCTTCTAAAACAAGGCGTATTGATCAGCCGAGATGCTTTTATCGAAGCGGTTTGGGAAGGAAATAAGTGGGTTGGTCAGAAGGCACTTACTCGAAACATTAGCCGCCTACGGATATTGTTGAAAGAACATGGCCTAGAGCAGCATTGTCAGATCAAGACTTTCCCCAAAAAAGGCTACTCCTTAAGCATAGATGATCTAGAAAGTCAAGTGCCCGCTATGTCTGGGCGAATAGGAGTAATAAGAAAGAGAGCTTGGTTGGCTGTTAGTGCTTTTGTAGTGGCATTCGGGTTTGCAGCCCTATTGTTGACCGGAGCTCAAATTGAGGAGGAAGAGGATTACGAAGTGATCCTACAGAAAGAAGGCCAACCCCTAATTTTCGAAGATATAGTCCAGCAGGATTAGAGATAAATTTTATTCTTAGACGCTATTGCAACCAACTTGAACATGAACTACACGGAATACCTTAAACGCTTGGGGCTACTCCTTTTCGCAGCCCTTCTAATAACGGCTTGCCAATCCGATGTTGCACCTCATTCTGCCAGTAAAACTGATCCTCCAAACATTGTATTGATCATGGGGGATGATATCGGTTATTCCGATTTAGGTTGTTACGGTGCTGAAATCGAAACGCCTAACCTGGATCGGTTAGCCAAGAATGGCCTTCGATTTAAGCAGTTTTATAATATGGCCAAATGCAATCCTACAAGATCCACCTTGATTACGGGATTATATAAGGGGAATGATCAAGCCATTTCTTTTGTCCCATTGCTACGGGATGCAGGCTATTCTGCGGTGATTAGTGGGAAGGAACATTTCGATAAATGGGTCCCCAAAGATTGTTACTTCGCAGAAACCTTCGAAAAGTCCTTTACCTTTTGGGCAACCACCGAATATTTTGTGCCGCCTAGTGGTGAATTTCAACGCCCTTTTTACCTCAATGGAGAAGAGGTCCAGCCCGAAGAAATTGAAGCTGAAATATTGCCGAAATACAAGACGGATTTTATTACAGATTTAGGCCTAAAGTGGTTGGATGGAATGCTGGAAAAGGACGCACCTTTCTTTCTTTTCCTACCTTACCATGTGGCGCATTACCCTTTGCAAGCCCGTCCCGAAGATATCGCCAAATATCAAGGCAAATATCGCAAAGGCTGGGATCAGATCCGGCAAGAACGTTTTGTACGTATGAAAGAAATGGGACTGCTGGAGGAAGATGTTAGGCTCTCTCCAGCGACTGACAATACCAACAAGTCTAGAGGCACTGGTGAAAAAGGATGGGAGGAGATTCGGGCCAAATGGCCTACCTACTATCCTTGGGATTCAATGACACCGGAAGAACAAACGGATAAAGACCTCGAGATGGCTGTCTTTGCCGCCATGATCGATCGCATGGATCAAAATATTGGTCGCGTGCTGGATCGTTTGGAACAAGCAGGAGAAATGGAAAATACCCTAATTCTATTCTTTACAGATAATGGCTCATGCCCCTTTGACAGTAATGTCTCTTTCGATATTCCACCTGGACCAACCGAATCCTATCGTTGTTTATCTCCACCCTGGGCCAATGTTGGCAATACCCCCTTCCGATTATATAAGCAGAACGGGCATGAAGGTGGAGCCAATACTCATTTCATAGCGCATTGGCCAAAAGTAATTGAAGCCAATAAGATTACCGATCAGACTGGACATGTGGCGGACTTATTTCCAACCTTTTTGGATATTGCTGATATTGACTACCCTGAAAATTATCAAGGTAAGACAATGCTGCCTCTAGATGGTCAATCCTTGCTCCCCATTTTCCAGGGACAGACTCGCCCTGAAACACCCTTTCTAGTATCTGGGCATTCGGAAAAATTCAGAATGTATCGAGAAGGAAAATGGAAAATTGTACGCGAGAATCTTGGTGATTGGGAATTGTATGATATGGAAGCGGATAAAACGGAATTGAATAATCTAGCCGCAATTCATCCCGAAAAATTAGCGGAACTGGTAACGAGTTATAAAGCTTATAAAGAGTCGAGAGAATGATGCATGAAGGAGTTCCTAAGCAGAAAATGCTGCTAAAGAGAACTATAGTTTTTCCAGCCTAAAAAGATGGGTGCCTTGCCAATGATCCTTTCCTTCTTAGACCAACCTCGTGGACACTCAGAGAATGAGATGAAAAAGCGATGCTGACGATTACTGTCAGTAAAGTATTGCATTTCATCTTGCGTGTCTTCAAACACAAGATTTGTCGAAGAACTGATTCTTTTAAAAATACATTGGCAGGCACCCGATAGATAACCTCTATAACTTGATAAATTTATCTTGTAACCTTAGCTTGGAACCGTCTATCTGTAGAAAATAAATCCCCGAAGGAAGGTCCGGGAGCTGCAACTCAAAAGTGTTTTGCCCCTGGTAGATCTCGATAGGCAATTGGCGCACTACTTTTCCATTAGCATCTAGAATCTGAAGACCTGTTTGATCTTCCCATTGACTTTGGATGTTCAAAGTCAATGCATGATGTGTTGGATTTGGAAAAACACTTAAATTATCACCCCCTTGATCTAATTCCGTAAAATTAGCGAGCTCTTGCTCCATGATCAAGCCTCCTGCATTTCCAGTACAGCTGATTAGTTCGCAATTGCCCAAAGATCCGCCGGTCCCCAGATAATAGTCTACACGGCTTTGCGTGACACAAAGCGTTCTCCTTGTAGAAGATAAGCCAGAACTCCAGCAAACTTCGACAAAGGTATTGTAAACCCCACACCTGATATCATAGACCTCTACCTCAGTAGTAACTGTTATGGCGTGGCCCTCCTCATCGGTCACCGTCAACTGATAGCTAGTCATTTCTTCCGGACAAACTTCAATAGCGGGCTCCGTCTCACCAGTATTCCAAACATAGGAATAGGATCCCTTCCCACCCTGTACTATTGGCGCTAAAGTGGCACATTCGCCTGGTTCATACCCAATATAAACAGCTTGACAAACATCTAATATCGCCTGTAGCGGAATAATGGAACATATGGTTTCACCTACTCCGCAAGTATTCTCTGCAGTGACGCAGATGCTACCTTGCGAAAAGCCTGCCCCTAAGGAGATTTCTATTGAATTACTTCCTTGCCCGCTTAATATTTCCACTCCGGTTGGTACCTCCCAAAGATAACTGTCTGCACCACTGATAGGAGCAATAGTGAAGGTATTACCAACAATAACGATCTCGCGCCCAGCTATCAGCTGGGGTGCACCTTCCAAGAGCAAGCTTCTAGTTTCTCCAGCTGAGTTAGTACCACAGTTATTGAAACTGCTCACCGTAATTTCACCATTGGTGAAATCTCCGAAGTCTACCACTACAGATGAAGTTCCTTGACCATCCACAATTGTCGCCCCTTCGGGCACGGCCCACTGATATCCATTTGCGGCAGATACAGTTGCTATGCTGTAGACGTTACCTGTACTATTACAAAGTCCTGATGTAGGTCCACTAATCGGGCCAGGCGTTCCCGGCCCTCCTTGTACAAAGAGTTGACTAGGGCTTATTGATGGGCTTTGTCCACAAGCATTGGAGGCAGCCACTACGATATAACCAGCGGAAAGGTTGTTACTATTGACAGTAATGCTGGTGGTTCCCTGACCACTAATAATGGTGTCTCCTTCGGGTACTGTCCAAACGTAATGAGTGGTATTTGGTACCGGATCGATACTATAAACATTACCAGTAGTCTGACAAAGCCCAATGGAGGGGCCTGTAATGGGACCCGGTGATACAGGTAAGGCTCCATTTTCAGAAGTCATGGCGCTAGCCACACCTGTACAGCCATTGGCATCCGTTACGGTTACACTGAAAGTTTGTACCGTGTCCACGATGATGGCAGGACTGGTTTCTCCTGTTGACCAAATGTAACTATTGAAGCCTTGTCCGACATCTAGGGTGGTCGTATTACCAGCACAAAAGGACAGGTTTCCAGAAATGACAGGAGTCGGGGCTTCCAGTGCTGTGACAATAGCACTTGTGCTACCAGAACAACCATTTTCATCTACTACAGTGACTTCATATACCCCTCCTGTATTAACCTCAATGCTTGCTGTTGTGCTACCGTCTGACCATTGGTACTGTGCAAAGGAAGGATTCACTTGCAAAGAGGTTGAAGTCCCTGGGCAGAAGTCCAAATCCCCGACAATCTGAGGTGCAGGTGCAGGGGTGAAAATGGCTATTGTACTCGCACTGTTCTCACAATTGTTACCGTCGCTCACGGTGACCGTATAAGTATCAGCAGTGCTAATCGTGATTACCTGCTGTATCGAACCCGTTGACCATTGATAAGTTGTGAAACCTGACCCAGCATCCAAAGTTTGATCCTCTCCGATACAAATGGCAGTAACTGCTGGTAGCGCTATTTCGGGCAACGGATAAACAGTTACCACAATACTATCGGAATTTACCTGCCCGCAACCACCTTCAGTTGTCTGGGTATAGAAATAGGTGCCACTGGCGGTTGCGGTGATACTACTTGTACTATCCCCTGTACTCCAAACAATATCACCTCCTTCGTCGGCCAACAATGTAATGCTTTCTCCTTCGCAAAAAGAAGTAGGTTGCTCATCGAGAATCGTGATTCCAGGGCGTGATTGATTGGGATCTTGAACCGATATCGATGTACTTGATGGGCAAGCGTTTCCATCTGTGACACTGACACTGTACTGACCAGGGGTACTGATTTCAATAGTGGCAGTGCTTTCTCCTGTTGACCAAGTATAGTTACTGAAATTGGATGTCTCTTGTTGTTCGCCAATGCTAACCGCATCTATTCCATTAAACCCTGGCACTGCATTAGAAGCAAGGGCAATGCGGATCTGATCTACCGGGAAAGCAGTCAGCGGAAATTCGACATCCAAACGGTGGGCGGATCGGTTAATAGGGGCTGCGGTGGCAGTGTATACAGCTTCAAAATTTCCGGTTCCTGGATTTAGGACGAATAGGGTATCGATTGAGCCGGGGTTGAAAGTTTCATAAACCCGTATGTAGTTGATAGGGGCTGCGGCAGGAAAAGCCAATTCAATATATTCTCTTTGACCATCACCAGTCTGACTAATCCATTGTCCCGTTCGAGGCCCTCCTTCCGGGTATAAGTCAGGGGTACCCAAAACCTTTCTTTCATTAAATTCTGTATTGGTAAAGGCCGAACTTACTCCTATTACCTGATTGGCAAATCGTTCCTGTAGCTGTCCGACTGAAAGAGAAACTGTGGTTCCAGGACAGATGGTCGATGCCCCAACTATCACCGGAGTGGGGTTAGTCGGAAGTACTTCTGCTTTCATCATCAGTCGGCCGGGTAGAGAGACTTGTTGTAGGTTGCTACCGTCCAGATTTGCTCTAAAATAGGCGCTATCCTGGATATGCTCTGTTTCCCACTGAACTCCGACCGGAAATACAGCCTGCCCTGCATGAGCTGACTGCGCCAAGCCTATGTAGTAGAAGCTATTTGTAAAGAAAGGTTGATTCGGGAAAAAGAAACTATGATAGTGATCTACCTCCGTAGAATCCGGTATGAATACGGCAGACGAATCAACTCGGTTACCGTTTGCGTCTAATACCACTGCATAGAGAGATTGATTTGTAGCAGAAGCATCCAGATATACTTGAGCAGCATTGACTCTTCCACATCCATTCATAGCAAGCCTTGACAAGATCAAGCCTTCAGCCTCGCCAAATCCCGTATTGGTTACAGCTGGACTATTGTCGGGATATCCAACAATAGCTTGACTTATCGTTTGAACTAGCACGGATTCATTGTTTCCGATAATGCTTTCATTTGCCTGTACTGGTACACTTACGCATAGAGAATCAATACCTAATTCCGTTGGCTCCCAGATATTGAAGGCAATGATGGAAGCACTATTCGGCGCTAGACTTACATTCTGCATATCCGCAAATCGAGTTGAGCCATCTTTTGCTGACTTTACGTTCAGTGTTACGGTAGTATTGACCTCGATTCCACTTCGATTCTCTACCACGGCGGAAATAGGGCTAGGGCTACTAAAGGGAGGAGCTACATGTCCTAAGGCGTGGATCACTTCTACAGAAACCACGTCATTCAGAGCCGTACTACTCAAGAAGGTAGCAGGCCTAAGGTTCGTAGCAAATAGTAAGTCTTCATGTGCTGTGGCGGCCATATCATTGGGAGCAACCAAACTCAATACAAGTTGCAAAGAGTCTTGCCCGAAACTCCCAATAATGCTGGTATTTGCGGTGGTTGCCAAAGCATTATTGGGTGAGGCTGTGGGGGCGGTAGGGTTACTATATTCCCAGGCTACATAAATTCCACCCCCATTATAAGTGAAATCAGAGACTCCGGTTCCCTGGAAAGGGATATGGAAATCTCCAATCGTATCTGGCAATAAGACTTCAGCATTATGGACCAACGACATCGGTTGAGTGGCATTAGTCCAGCTGATCGCATCCTTCAAACGATATCGAACGACATAACTGGTCGCTCCTGCCATTACTTGCCAAGAAAGAGTCGCACTTGTATCTGTAAGTACCTGAGTGCTTAAGATGGATGGAAAGAGACAAGTGGCGGTTCCGGCTGTCGTTAAATTTGGTCCATTTTGATAGGTGCCAGTTCCTGCTTCACATACTGTTCTAACACGCCACTCATAAGTTGTTCCTGCTTGTAGGTTTACTAGGTTTAAAGAGTCTGAGAAGGAGATGCCAAACAACCAGGCTGTTGAACCAGCGACTCTATACTGAATATCATACCGAGTAGCATCGGTGGCAGCCTCCCACCTTATAGTAGCTTCATTGTCGCCACTGACTTCAGCTTGTAGAGCAGTTGGAGGGTTACATTCTCCGGGACTAAGCGTGCTGAATGAGGCATTGTTCTCGTTGGAAACAGCATTTATGCAGAGCGTTTGAACTCTCCATTGATAAATTGTATTTGCTGCTAAGCCCGAAATGCTTACCTGGGTTTCAGTCGTGGTCGTACTTACCCAATCCCCACTACCGGCGACAGCATATTCTACCAGATATTCATCGAACCCATTAGATATAGGAGAGGACCATTCGAGTAGAGCCGAAGAGGTAGTGATTTGACTACTTGTCAAATTGGAAGTAGCATTACAGTTGTCTGGATCTGCCGTTTCAAAATTAAAACTGGGTGAAAAGGTCGAAGACGTTGCCGCGCAGACCGTTTGTACCTGCCATTCATATTTTCCTGATGCTAGATTGTCCAAGGTTAAACTATTGCTTGTACTAGGGACAAGAATCCAATTAGTATCTCTTCGACTGACGACATCAGTTGTATTCTGCAAATAAACTTTCAATTGTCCACGGGTCGTGTCAGACTGAGCCGCTGCGAAAGTGAACCCAATTCCATTTACCGGCATTCCGCTGCTGAAGGCAGTCTGTTGCATTTCAGCAGGTGTGATCAAGTACATATGTCTTTGGAAGCGAAGACCACCCTGTGGTGCAGCTTCCTGGACACTCCTGCCATTGCTAGGAAGTACCAGGGCAGGTTGGGCAAAAGAAGGGGTATAAAAAAACAGGAGCAGTAACAGCAAGCCCGTTCCCCAATGCCTTGAATGGGTTTGCCTTCTCATAGATTTCTCATATGATGGACAGAGATGTTTGGTATTACACATGTTAATAGAGTTGATAGGAAACTGACAACCGAAAGTTAATACCTGGGTTCTCCATGCTTGATGGACATAGCCAGATTCCCTTTTTAACAAGATGGTTGTTAGCGATGGTTACTTTCATTCACCGCTTGGTGCATATGAATAGCATGTGTAAACTTTTCTCTGATCTCGGCCTTCACCTCATCTTTATAACCTGCTTCATTGTAAATGCGATTCCAAAAAGGATGATCATTGATATCCATCTTGGTCTTTTTGAAGATGTCTTCGGCCATTTTGAAACCTGCCTCAATGTCTTCATCGGTTAATTGATAGTAAACAATATCATCCTTTGTAGGGTGAACAATATGTGCTTGCTCATCAGCGGCCGAAGCTTGGTTAGGATTGATCACCAGACCTTGCTGTGTCTGATCAGGTTCTATACCTGCTGCTTCCTTAAAACCAGGAACTAATTCAGCCAAAATTGCATGTGTTTGATTTAATTGATCTTTTAGCTGGCTGATTTCCTCCTCCTGCGCTTTTAACTGTTGTTCTTGTTGGTCTACTACTTCTGCAAGGTCATTGGTATTCAAGCCAATGGCTACATTTACAACGCTCATTGGCTTACCTTTAGATTCTTCCCAAGCCACTCCTAATACTTTTTTGTAGTCTGAAGGTTTCATCTCTGCTTTGGATTTTCCAATTCCGAGTCCGTTGGCATAGCCGCTGGGTAAAATGTAGTCTCCAGCCTCAATTTCTCCGATCACGCGAGTTGGAATTTGACCCATGAAAGCGACCATTTCATATTGATCCTCAGTCCCTTCCTTAGGCATCCCTCCCAGCATGGCCGGGTTGTGCGAGATCACCATAATCTGATCCGCCCCTTTGGTATCCTTGGTGATAAAACCATTCTTTAATCCCACCAATTCTCCTGCCATGAAAGTCTCCTTGGGGTTTAGTTTTGGTAAGTATTCTGCATAGTCTTCTGCGCCAGAAGCAAAGGTCACGCCGAATTCAGCCTCTACATTGTCATCAAATAAGATCAAGTTGGCCGAAACCTTGGCGAGGTCAGCAGTTTGTAAGGCAAGATTAGCAGTAGCTACAACAAGGTTAGCTGTTTCACTAACAATGAAGGAAGGTATAGGGGCCGTTACACAGGCACCTAGCCCGGCGCAGGCAGTAGAGGAACTAGCTGCAGCTGCCAAAGCTACAGCAGCCTGAATCTCTTCAGCGATCGCAATGGCCTCTGCGGTGGCAGACAAGGCAATATCTGTAATCAGGAAATCGCGTTCTAACTTATGTCCACTATTATTGGCTAAATCATCATCCCCATCCTCTCCTTCAATTCTCCCAACTGTTGTGCCAGAAGCATTCACGAAAGTGACAAAGTTATTGTTGTTATGTGGTGTTCCTGCACCAACTTGGATGATGATACCGCTACCATTACCCGTATTTTCAAATTTGGCTACATGTCCTGTACCTACCTTTGTGGCATTAGCACCTGGGTCTACCACCTGGGCCGTCGAAAGGCTCAGTGTTTTGCTGATATTCACTTCTCCACCGATATTGACATCTCCTCCAATCCCGGCACCACCGGCTACAACCAAAGCCCCAGATTCTGTATCTGTAGAAGGAGTTTCATCTGTAATAATGACTGGGCCGGCAAAAGATGTGTTTCCGTTAAAGGTCGCATCACCACCTACATTTAGATTCTTGCCTATTCCGATGCCACCATTTACTACTAAAGCACCTTCGGAGGGACTAAAGGAATTCAAATCTGCATTGTCTAGTAGGACGTGCTGATTGAAGGTTGCATCTTCGTTGACCGTTAAGATCCCCGTTAATAAGGTAGGACTAGCATTATTTACATTGAGCAGGCTATTTAAATCAGTAGGGCCATCTACGTTTAGTGAGGCGTTGAGATCAGTTGCCAAATCGACCGTGAGTGTACCTGAAAGCAAGGTGGGGCTTTGTTTCGTTACGGTAAAAGGTCCATTATTAACCGTTTCACCGGCTATCGTATTTAGGAATACACTTTTTTCCACCGTTAGATCACCGCCAAGTTTCAAGTTGTTGGCGATGTCAATATCTCCATTTGCTTTTATCCGCATTCGCTCAATGCCATCTGTTTTAAACAGGACATCAACAAAGTTTCGTGTGCCAATGAAGTGACAGATCGTATCGACATTATTATTTCCAATGGTAGTCCAAAATGGCAAGCCAGTGGCATTACAATCGGAAGATCTCTTCATCAACTGATCCATAACTAGATTGTCAGCAGATCCGGCGTGGAATGCATAAGGAACGGCTAATAATTTGTTATTACTAATAGTGGAGAAGAATCCCAACTCATCTTGCATTGCCACTTCCATCCAAATATTGTCCGTCGACCAGGGTATCTGTTGGAACTGGCCTGATTCAACTCTCCCTTCTCCGACAGTTAAGCTAAATAGCCCAAGTTGGTTGGTGACCAGTTCGTGGACTTCGCTATAATTGATCAATTTGGGAGTCTTCTCACCATTCAGCTTGATTTTGAGCGCTATGCGCTGGTTGGCTAAGATGTTGCCATCAGCATCTCTTGCTACGCCTTGGTATTTCATTCCTTGTGGCACACCTTGAGCAATCAGACTGGGGGCAACAAATAAGAATAGAAGACTCAGACTTAGAATTATCTTTTTCATGGTAGGGATATTTTTAAGCAGGTATCAGCCTGCGAGTGGGTTTATCTAGTTGTTGAGAGAAAATTTATTGCTTACTAATTTTGTAAGTCTCGATGGCTTGGCCATCCTTCTGGATGAATTGTAGCAAATAAAGTCCACCGGGATATTTGGAGAGATCTAGCTCCAATCGATTGGGTGCCAATATCTTTTGTTGCTGAAGTAAGACTCCATTGGCGCTTAATAATCTCAAATGCAGTAGTAAATCTCTTTTGCGCTGTAACTTGATATTTAAGATATCCTTTACCGGGTTTGGAGCAATCGTAACCTTTAATTCCTGCCGAATGGCCTCGGTTATGACTTCAGCTTGTGCCGGCATACGAGTAACTTGCAGGCGAGGTTGATGGTAACCTTCGGTTAATAAACCCAAAGGTGTAGAAAGAGTCTGAATTGCAAATTCACCAAGGGTCCATTCAATGCGAACCTTGTCAGTGCCGCTTTCTCCGCCAGCAGCAGCGATAACGCTCTGCCCTGGGGAAAGGCTAGAATAACAAAGGCTTAAGACTAGTACAAAAGGAGTTAATAGGGATGTACAGCTCATGTTTAGGTATTTACATGATAGAATAATATCGGTACTCTTGAAGCATAGCAAGAGATTTTATCAAAAATCAAAGTCAACGCTTACTCAATCGATTGGAGGCTGCTTTAAAGAATTCTGCTATCCTGGTCAGCAGTCTCCAGATCCAGTTTTGAAGAAAGAACTGGAGAAGTTATTTCAAAAGCAGCCACGTTTCGCCGACAGGCTTCCCTCAAAAGGGAGTTACCTGCTGAGGCTTCTCGATAACAATCAGCACATTTTGCACCTCATTCGACAAAACAATCAGAAAGTGGTCAAAACAAATTTTTCAACGAGAATTTTCTGGTGTAAGAATCAAGCTGCCTCCGGCTATCTGTGTCTAGCTAATGAACGATTTATCTCTGTATATTGGCTTGCAAAATACTTGCTAAGTGGGGAGACTTTGCTTGGGAAAGTAGTGAATGGCTTAAGATGTAATAATATTAAATATGTAATTTCTTCCTATAAATATATGCTTTTTTGTGCATATCCGTAGGTGTTGCGGGAACTTTTTTGTTTGCACAAGGGTTATGCAATTGACAATCTTACTAAACTCGCGCACAAAGTGATGTTAAAATAGATCTCTGATTATTAGTTCTTTGTGATAACCCAAGATCTTTTGTCACAAATACTGTTAATCGGTTTCTCGTTTTTCGTCGCGACTAAAATCTCTGATAATGACACATTCAAAAACCTTTCTTTTTTGGCGGCTTCAGCCTATTCCTGTGTATCTTAAGGAAGATCCTTCCATTATAAATACGCTAGCCTTCTAAACAATAACAAATTACCGCGATTTCTTGATCTACCACATGCCAAGCATGGGGAGATGCTACTTGTAAAGCATTAGACTAAGCCTGGGGGCACTATCAATTCATGCGATTTGTTTTGAGAGATTCCCGACGGTCTATAGTTATGCTTTAAAGCTGAAGATGAAGGAATATGAATGTGCGATGGGTACACTATAATTGAGTGCTGCATCCCGATTTGTATTCATGATTCGTCTGACGTATGCACCTATTGGGAGTAAAGCAAACCCTCTTTTTTACGTTCTCTCTAAATTCTCTGACCCATGTTAACATTAATTCTAAAGGAAAATTGGAATTTTTTTACTTACACTCGCAATGGTACGGAAGATATCATCATGGATTAAAATGGTCATAGGATAATCGACGGATTGGTTGACCATATCTCCTGATGAATCTACCTGCCATCTAGAACAAGGCTACTAGGCAATCCTTTTATAATGCTGGATCTTTTCAGAGAGCCAGCTCTTAAAAAATAAAGGTTGTTTAGTAGCCAGCATTATTTCTAGTTGAATCCTACTTGATTTTTGACGAGCTAACTCCCTAATCAGGTGGATGAAATTGGCAGTCGCCTCGGCATTGTTACCCTTAATCTTCTTATTTCTGCGGATAAATTGTTCAAAAGACCGGCAATAGTGTAAAATGAGTGGAGTCGACTCCTCTAATTCTACAAAACAACGCAAACGAAGCGCCCTGGCCCTCAGGTCGTAGAAGGCATCAGCATAGGTAATATCTTGCAATGCCTTTAAGGTTTGTTCAAAATCTCCCTCCTCGAAGTGGATCATGGCAAAAGAGATCCTTGCTGCACTTTCCCTTACCTCTACGGGCAAATGCCGCTGATAGGATTGGATGAAGTATCGAGCCCAGTCAAACTGTTGCAAGCGGCAGGCTAAATTAACGATATTGCTGAAGTTAGTAGGTGTGAAATACTGCCCCTGTTCCAGGATCGGATACTGCAATCCCAATTGATAGATGGAAAAGGCTTCTTGTAGAAAGTTTTGCTTTCCGAGTTTGATCTGTGTTGAGGCAAAATTAATTAAATGTAGGAATATAAAATATTGATCATCAAGACTAAGTTCTTGATTTGGAACCAAATCGAAAAAACGTTTTTTCAAATCAAAAAAGACCGTTTCATTTTGCTCTTTCTCGAGCTGATAGACTTGCAAATAGAGCTGTATAAGCGGACTGCTATCTGGAGGGAGATCTATTTCTGGCCTCTTTTCTGAGTATGAAGTACTGGGGCTACTCAAGATTTTTTCTCGATTGAGTAACTCTGTAGCTAACCTGATCCTTGCTCCTTGATAAAATTGATTTAATAAGGCAAGGCTTTTCTGCGGTAAAGGATCATCTGGATTTAGTTTTGGTGAATTCGGATGGAAAAATTTACTCCGATAGAGCATCATGAGTTGTAGATAAGACCATATACTATCCTGTTTTCTGCCTTCGTATTTCTTAATTAGCTGATCGGAAAACTGAAAGAACGCTTTATCCATCTGACGTTCGCGATACTGTTCCAATAAGGCGAAATCATAGACGAATTGTTGATTTTGTACCTTCTGCCAAACAAGAAAATTCTTGAGTAGGTGATGTAGTTCAGCCAAGATATTTAGCATTCGTTTTCGAGGGGCATCTGGCGGTAGTAGCTTGGATATTGCATACTGGATGTCCAGATGTTTGGAGGAGGAGAAATCGGGGTAGAGTTTCCGCAAGTAATCAAAGGTTTGACGTAGGAGGAGTGATCGTGCCCGTTGTGCCTTTAAGTATAAAGAGAATTCAGAAACTTCTTTGGCACTGAGCCGCTGTAGTAACTGAATGAATTGGCTGTTCTTCATATTTAACGAAATTATCAAGGGAAAAAATACAAAATTGTGTTTGCTTGAGCGAATTTAAGCCTTGATATTCGTGTCGATTTTCAGATAGAGTGCAGAATTAGTAAGATGCTGGTCCCAAAAAATGGCAGGAAAAAAGGTTTTAGAATATAGACGGCATCTAGCCATGCTACCTGCACTGGATTTTCCCTTTAACCCCAAAAAAACGCTTCCCGAATGCGCTCTCTCATTACAACCTGTCGCCTGAAGGGAAGTTGAAAAATTAAGGAACTCAACTTAAATGGCTTTACTCTTTTTCCGAAATCCTGGCTCTCACAGAAAGCCGGGGTTTTAATTTTTAGAGCTTATCAAAGCTATCACCTAAAAGAAAATTATAATACCTTAGCCGACCGCAATACATTAAGGGATTTTATGCCATCATCTGATACGCTAAGCGAGAAGTATATTCAAGAAAAGGCCATCCAATATTTGAAGCGCTACTACAAGGCGAGTAGTGCCAATGGTAAAGTCTTTGCTCAGGCCGAGGTCCGTACCCTCGAAAAGAAACGAGCAGATGGTTTGATCGCCTGGCGAAAGTGGCTAGGGGGTATAGGTGTTGCTTCTATGGAGGCTAAATCAGCTAAAACGCTGTCGGCGCTGGTTAAACAACTGGATAAGACCAAAGTCAAACGAGACAGTACCTGGTTGACTGTTGTACTGGTGTTTTTAGGCGCGTATGTTCTCTGGGACCAAGGACTAAGGGCTTATCTGGACCCCTTTTATGTTTTGGTATTGTATGGCGTACTCTTTTTCTTGGTGCCGCACATTCAGAAACTGCTGCAGGGGATTAATTTACCTTTTCACCAACGTATAGCGGTCTTTGATCAGCTTTTACAATATCCCTCCAATGAGCCTTGGGTGGCGATTGGCAGTGATAGTGTGAATGCTAAGCAGTACGGTATGTTGAAGAAGACTTGCCGAAAGAAGCGACTTGGTCTGCTCATCGTGCAAAAGAATGGGCGAGTAAAACTGGAATTGAAGCCTAAATACCTGTTCTCTTTTCCCAAACAGGATTTCTTGGCCTATTATGAAAAAGGGCAGGGCATCCGCAAACAGGTGCGGAAAGGTAGCAATTGGAAAATATGGACCCTAATCGGGACTTCCTCTCAACTTCGCTCCACCATCTATCATTTTGGATTAGCTGTTGCTGGTTTTATTGCTATCTATGGGGCGATGTATGTGAAGGAAAGAATTCCTGTATCTGACTCTTCCGAGATCGAAACGCCTTTAGTTGAACCTGCTACACGGGATCCATTTGCTTTTCTAGATACCTTACGTGCGAATTTAAGTGGTAAATCCATTACTAATTCCATAGCCAGTTCCAAGCAAGATTGCACCAATCCCATCTTAGGCCCAAAGTATATCATCCGCGATCTGATGTCTAGTGAGGAAAGGGTTGCTCAACTTCGCGTAAAGGAGCTTAGAGCAGCTGGGTTTTCTGACAGCGACTACCTTTGGCTTCCTTGTTATGAAAGCAGTATGGATCAGGCGGCTTTTATAGTCTACCCATTTTACCCAAGAGCTAGCAAGGATAATGCGCTAGATCAACTTCGACAATTTTTAGAGGAAGGATTAGCCAAAGAATTAGATGTCAGAGAGGCTAGAGTACTACTTGTGGAGTTGAAATAAAATTCCTAAATTGTAGTAGTCGTCCAATTTAAAGATAGAAGTTGTTTAGAAATGATCGATTGGATGCGACTTAGGAGAATGAAAACCTGAAAAATACGCTTAAATAACTTCAGATTTTAGGGAGACAGACTGCAGCTTTCAACGACAGAAATAACTACACAAAACTACTACACCCAACACTCACCCTGGTAATATTCCCCGTTTTACATTCCTTGAATGAAAGCCAATGCCTATGAGAAAGTTTTCACTATGTGAGTACCAAGGGGATCGGTTCATTAGTCGTCCTATACTTACTTCAACACGATCACTTGAACGCGCTAAAATTATCATAATTTGCGGACTTTGCCTTGCCTGTTTCCTGCCTGGTCTTACTGCGCAGTGGATTGAACTAAATACAGAAACTTCCGCCTATCTGCGGGATGTACATTTCTTGGATGACGATTATGGTGCCGTAGTAGGGGATGAAGGTACGATACTCCTGACGGAAAATGCAGGCCAAGATTGGGAAGACATCAGTGCCGATATTACAGAGGATCTCCATGCGGTACTCGTGTGGAATAGAGACACATTGTTAGTGAGTGGACGAAAGTCTGGCCAGATGGGAACCTACTTGAGTACTGATGGTGGGATGAACTGGACGCTTGTAAATGATGCTTTCGAAGTGGCAAGAACCATGGATCGATTACTAAGTTGTGGATATGAACTATTCGATTGGAGTGATGACAAGGGGCAAACTTGGATGCCAACTGGTGCGACTATCGGTAGTACCACCTTAATTTCACAAATTGAGATAGCAGATCAGGAATCGGCTATAGCTAGTGGTAATGTTAGTGGCTTTACGCATTATTCGTTTTATGCTTATCGGACTACAGACATGGGAGTGAATTGGGCACCTTTATACGTTTTTGATATGCCTAACTCAGACGCTTGGACAACTTCAGCTTATCCGCATCCTGATACCTTGTTTGTATTCACAAATGAACAAGTCAATTTTTTACCAGGAACAAAGAACAGCCTAGTACGTCTTACCAATTTCTATTTCGATACTAATAATGGGATTGACAGTTGGCGTTTTGACAGCGAAAAGATCAGCGAGGCAATACCTACCTATGTCCAAGATGCGGCCTTTGTCAATGGCTCCATGGGGTATATGGTTGGGGAAAATGGTCAAATCTATCGCACCATGGATGGAGGTAGCAATTGGACTAGCATATATATGGGAGATATCAGCTTGCAATCCATTGCTTTGATTGATATGGAGATTGCCTATGTGGTAGGGAAGGACGGGCTTATTCTGAAGAATGAAAATCTTACCTCCCTTTTAAACCCTGGCAGCAAGGATCACCTAGAGATTTGGCCCAATCCCACACTAGATGAGGTCCATATTAGGGGGATTGACCTACCTTCTACCCAATTGTTCTTGTATGATATGAATAGCCGATTGATCAAGTCCTGGACATGGCATCAAGGAGAGACGATTGATCTTCGAGGCTTGGCACAAGGTCAATATCTGCTCAGCGTTCAATTACGAAGGCAACGCGTAACTTATCCAATTATTAAGCAATAATGACCGATCTAGTAGGAAATAGCCAAAAAGATTTACCTTTGTGCGGTGCAAAAAAAGCGAGTAGAAAGATTATATCCCAATTTGGTTTCGGCAGTAGTCACAGCCCTTCAACAAATATTTGATGAAGGAAAATACGCTGACCGTGTAATTGAAAGAACCCTGAAGAGCAACAAGAAATGGGGCGCCAGGGACAGGGCATTTATTGCCGAAAGCGTGTATGAAATCGTCCGCTGGTATAGATTATTGTATGCCATTGTCGGTAAGCGCCCTCGGAAACCACAGGAATGGTGGCATTTATTTGGCATCTGGAAAGTCATTCGGGGCAGCAGTTTACCAGATTGGGAAGAATTCGATGGCCTCGTCGAAGGTAAAATCCGCAAGCAATATCAAGCTGTCATTAAGATTCGGGCCATCAGGGAATCTATCCCGGAATGGATGGATAAATTGGGCGAATCCGAATTAGGCGACCAATGGGAAGGCATGTTGTCGGCATTGAATCATCCGGCCAAGGTAGTACTTAGGACCAACCTTTTGAAAACCGATCCAGAGCAGTTAGCTGATAGTTTGCAAGGTGCTGGAATCGTGGTAGAACCCATCTCTAAGGAGGCCTTTGTAGTGCAACAACGAAAAAATCTTTTTGCCACGGAGGCTTTTAAGGATGGCTGGTTTGAGGTCCAGGATTTTTCCTCCCAACAGGTTGCACACTTTCTGGAAGTACAGCCAGGCATGCGTGTGATCGATGCTTGTGCTGGTGCAGGCGGGAAAGCCCTTCATTTGGCTGTCTTAATGGCCAATAAGGGTCAAATTATCGGAATGGATACTGAAGCCTGGAAGCTAAAGGAATTGAAACGCAGGGCCAAACGCAATGGTATTTTCATTATCCAGCCTAAAGTGATTGACGGTACTAAGGTGATTAAACGCCAGAAAGAATCTGCTGATAGACTTCTATTAGATGTTCCATGTTCCGGTTTGGGGGTTTTACGCCGCAACCCAGATGCGAAATGGAAGCTGCAGCCGGAATTCCTGGAAAAGATGCAGGTAGAACAGGCAAAGATTCTGTCAAGTTACAGTAGAATGCTCAAGAAGGGCGGGAAAATGGTTTATGCGACTTGTAGTATTTTGCCCGCTGAAAATCGCTCACAAGTAGATCGTTTCTTGGATGAACATGGGAGTGATTTTGTATTAGAAGAAGAGCGTAGTATCTCTCCGGAGGAAGGTTATGATGGATTTTATATGGCTCGGTTAGTAAGGAAAGGGTAGGCATAGCCATCTAAATCTAGATTGTCAAAAATAAAGCACTGTACATTATACGTTCTGGAAATAGATGAACCAAGACACGGTGCAACAGAAGGTATTTAGCAAAAAGCCGCCGCACCACATCTGAGGATTCGGAAGACATGCCTTTGTAATAAGTTGGGATATAGGCTGGGGTATTTGTCAACTTATTTTTGTTGCATGGAAATAATGCGCCTTACCTATGAAAAATCTAAAATTATTTGGACTGGCCCTATTCGTGATGTTGTTATGGATGCGCTGTAAAAAAGATGATCCGGCTCAGCCCACTCCAAGTCCCAATGTTTCTATATTAAGTGATAGTGTTACTATAAATCCCTTAGGTTATAGTCCTTTAACGGCTCAGATTGAACTGGAAGTGGACCGGCCTGTCCGTGTGGAAGTCTCGGTAGCTGGTAAGCAGGGGACAGGGGCAACTATTTCCCATTCCTTCACTGAAATCGACTCTATACATGTAGTTCCTGTGTATGGTTTATATGCAGGGAGTTCTACTATCGTTACCTTATCTTTTTTTGATCCTACTGGAACCCTGGTTGGCAGTAAATCCTATGTCATGGCAAGCCAGGAGCAAATGGCAGATTTACCTCAAATTGACATTGATATAGCTGAGAATCAAGATATTGAGAGAGGCTTGACTTTGGTGAGTTATTTTGGGCATTTTGGCAATAGCATTCCGCAGAAAGTATTTGCTTTTGATCAGTATGGTGATATTCGTTGGTACCTAGATTATCGTGAGCATCCTGTTTTGCAGGGACTTTTCTATGATGTTGGTGTAGAACAATTACGTAATGGCAATTTCTACTTTGGAGATGGAAATACCGATAGAATATTTGAAATAACTCCCTTTGGCCTGATTGTGAATGCTTGGGATCTCCCCGGTTATGATCAACACCACATTGTATTTGAAAAACCGAACGGCAACTTTCTGGTCACAGTTAGTAAAAAGGGGCTAGTAACGGTAGAAGACCATATTGTAGAAGTAGACCGTCAAAGCAATTCGATCATCAATGAGTGGGATCTTAGAGCATCTTTGAATCCCGATCGACAAACAATGATCAACAATCGTTCGGATTGGATCCATGTCAATTCCGTTGCCTATGATGAAAGTGATAACACGATTATTATTTCAGGACGAACACAAGGAGTGGTCAAACTGACTGAAGAAAATGAGGTAGTCTGGATACTTGGTAACCACTCCGGCTGGGACTGGTCTAGTGAGGGCAAGGATGTAACAGCTAAGCTGTTAACCCCCTTAGATGCGATGGGGCAGACCATCGCTGATCCAGCGGTTTTGGCTGGCACCCAAAAACATCCTGAATTCGACTGGAATTGGTATCAGCATGCTAATAAATTGCTATCCAATGGCAATCATTTGCTATTTGACAATGGGCCTGGACGTAATTTTGCAAATAATGAGTTGTACAGTCGTGTCGTGGAGTATCAGATTGATGAAGAGAATATGCAGGTGAAAGAGATATGGAGTTATGGGAAGGAAAGAGGCCTCGAAACCTATTCACCGATTGTATCAGATGCTGATTTCCTATCAGAGGAGAATCGGATTGTTATGTCGCCGGGAGCTATTAGTCAGGGATCGAGAGAATTTGGACGAGTGGTTGAAGTAGATTATATAACAAAAGAAGTGTTATTTGAAGCCACGATAACACCGCCTGTATCCTTTTATTCGATTACCTTTCATCGAACCGAGAGGGTAAATCTCTATGGTAAACGATAAAGAGGTGGCGATGCCACAGCTATAACCAGAATTTAGCTGTGGCATCTAGATCTTAAGCAAGTTCAACTACCAGGTCATCTTGTTCTACTAGGCTCTTTTCTTTGAGGTGAACCTTCTTGACGACCCCTGCTACTGGCGAAGTGATGGTACTCTCCATCTTCATGGCCTCAATGATAAATAGGGGCGTATTGACTTGAATTTCATCCCCTTCGCTAACTAATATCTTTGAAAGACTTCCCTGCAAGGGCGCACCAATTTCCTGCTCACCAGCTGCTTTACGATTGGCAATAACCTCTGATTTTACGTTTAAGTCTCGAACCGGAACGGAACGAGTTTGACCGTTCAATTGGAAAATAACCAGCCGATTGCCGAGATCATCTGGCTCGGTCATGTTCAGGTATTTAATCAACACGTTTTTACCAGGAGACAAGCTTACGATAATCTCTTCGTTCGGTTCGAGGCCGTAGAAAAAGGCAGGAGTTGGCAAGTTGCGAACCGCTCCAAAGTTTTCAAAATGTTCGCGATAATTCTCAAACACCTTTGGGTATAATGTGTAAGACAGGAGATCATTTAGATCCTGATCTTCTCCGAATTTTTCTTGCACTACCTTCAATTCTTCTTCGAATTGGATCGGAGAAAGATGCGCATTGGGTTTATCCGTATATGGCTTTTCATCCTTCAATACCAAGGATTGGAAGGCTGCCGGGAAGCCGCCTTCGATTTGGCCTAGGTCGCCCCGCATCAGTGCCTTAACACTATCTGGGAAAGCTAGGGTGTTTCCACGTTTCAAAACATCCTCCTTGCTCAAACCATTGGACGTCATGAACATCGCCATATCACCCACAACTTTTGAGGAAGGGGTAACCTTAATGATATTGCCAAACAATTCATTGGCTGACTTATAATTGGCTTTTATGGTTTCAAATTGATCTTCCAGCCCTAATCCTCTTGCTTGTGGGCGTAGATTGGAATATTGTCCTCCAGGGATTTCATGCTCGTACACATCAGCTGAGCCGGCACGCAGCTCTGTTTCGAAGGCATAATAATATTTTCGAACCGCCTCCCAATAACTGGAATATCGATTGAGGGAAGGAAGATTTATCGGATTGTCTCGCTCATGCCCTTGCATCATGGCCACCACGGAATTGAAATTGGGTTGAGCCGTTAAGCCCGAGAGCGCGCTGATAGAGACATCTACCACATCTACCCCAGCCTCGATGGCTTTGAGGTAAGTTGCTGCTTGGATAGAAGAAGTATCATGTGTGTGCAGATGTATAGGGGCTTGAATGTTCTCTTTAAGGGCTGCGATCAGCCTTTCTGCAGCCAGCGGCTTGAGTAAGCCTGCCATATCCTTGATAGCAATGATGTGGGCACCCTCGTCCTCTAGGCGCTTAGCTAGATCCACATAGTATTGTAAAGTAAATTTGCCTTGTGCCGGATCGAGGATGTCACCGGTATAACACAAACAGGCTTCTGCTATGGAGTTGGTTCTTTCACGAACCGTGCGGATACTTGTTTTCATGGCCTCTACCCAGTTGAGGGAATCAAAGATCCGGAAGATATCTATGCCTGTTTCAGCTGCTTGCTCTACGAATTTGATAACCAAATTATCGGGATAGGCGGTATAGCCAACTGCATTGGATCCTCTCAACAACATCTGTAACAACATGTTTGGCATCGCAGCCCGAAGATCTTGCAATCGCTGCCAAGGGCATTCTTTGAGGAAGCGGAGTGATACATCGAAGGTGGCGCCTCCCCAGACTTCCATAGAGAAGATATCACTCCCATGTTGACGGGCAAAGCTCTCTGCCACCTCTAGCATATCGTATGTACGCATTCGGGTAGCGAGTAAGGATTGATGTCCGTCCCTAAAGGTGGTATCTGTATAGTGAATCTTTTTTTCTGCCTTTAGCCATTGAGCAAAATCGGCAGGACCCAGTTCATTGAGTTTGTCCTTCATCCCGATAGGGTATGGCTGTGTAAAATCGACCTCAGGTACAATCGGCTTTAGCAGGACCTTGTTCTTATCCTTGTACTTTACATCGGGGTTGTTATTGACGATAACATTAGCGAGATAGCGAAGCATTTTAGTGCCTCGATCCTGCCAATTTGGAGGCGCAAGCAATGCTGGGCGCTCCTTGATAAAGTTCACAGTAGCGGCACCACTCTGGAAGGTTTCATCATTTAAGAGATTAAGTAGAAAACCGATATTGGTTTTGACGCCACGAATCCGGAACTCCCGCAAGGCGCGGTGAAGCCTTCGAGAAGACCCCTTCAAGGTACGTCCCCAAGCTGTTACTTTTACCAGCATGCTGTCGAAGAAGGGCGAGATCTTGGCACCTGGATAGGCACTACCTGCATCCAGTCGAATCCCCATACCTGAGGCACTTCGATAAGCAATCAAGGTACCATAGTCGGGTTTGAAATCGAGGGAAGGGTCCTCCGTGGTTACCCGACATTGGATGGCGAAACCATTTATTTGTACATCCTCCTGACTACGAATAAAGATCGTTTTGTGCTCCAAAGGGTATCCCATAGCAATGAGAATCTGGCTACGTACCAGATCAACTCCTGTGATTTCCTCTGTGATGGTGTGTTCCACCTGTATACGTGGATTTACCTCAATGAAATAGACATTTTCAGCCTGATCCACTAAAAACTCCACTGTACCAGCATGGCTGTATGACACCTCTCTTGCCAGTCGAAGGGCATATTCATATAATTTATCCTTCGTCTCTTGCTGCAAAGTGACACAAGGGGCAATTTCAACCACCTTTTGAAAACGCCGCTGTACCGAGCAATCTCTTTCAAAGAGATGGACAATATTGCCGTATTTATCCCCCAAAATCTGTACCTCAATATGCTTGGGGTTTTCGATGAATTTCTCCAGGAAAACCGTATCATCTCCAAATGCAGTCTTTGCTTCTCCCCGTGCCTCGTGGTATTCCTGTACCAACTGATCATCATCACGGACTACTCGCATCCCTCGTCCACCACCACCAGAGGCCGCTTTAATAATGACCGGGTAACCAATATGACGCGCCTCCCTCAATGCTATTTCTTCCGAGAGAAGCGGCTCACGACTATCCTCAATCAAAGGAACTTGCGCCTGTCTGGCTAGTTTTTTTGCAGCCACTTTATCACCTAGCCGATCCATTACCTCAGGATCAGGGCCAATAAATACCACGCCCTCTTCCCGGCACCTCCGAGCGAAATGTACATTCTCACTTAAAAAGCCATAACCTGGGTGAATAGCGTCGACATCATGTTCTTTAGCCACACGAAGCAATGCATCAATATCTAGATAAGGCTTTAAAGGGTCATCTTTTGCACCGATTTGATAAGCTTCATCGGCTTTGTAACGGTGTAATGAATATCGATCCTCATAAGTATATATAGCGACGGTTCTAAGGTTGAGCTCACTGGCTGCTCTCAAAATCCTAATAGCAATCTCCCCTCGGTTAGCCACAAGGATCTTCTTGAATCTATTGACACTGGCTGTCATATTTCAATCTAGTTTAAACTTGAAAAATGCTAATTTGGAAGTATGGCTAGGCAGGTTATAAGCCACAAATATAGCGTAAAGTGCACAGAAATTGGGATATGAAAGAGAGTATCTCTGAAAAAATCAGGAGGTGAGCATTTCTGATAGATGTAGAGGTTATGTAGAGGTAAAAGAACAACTACTTATGGTTGGAAATTTTAATTTTATGTAAAATCCTAATCATAGAATTTTATTTCCAAATTAACCTTAATAGTATGAAAAAAGTTTCTACCTGGACACTAATTGGACTTTTATTCTTTTGCTTAAACACCTCCTATGCCCAACGCAACTGTGGTGCGATGGAGCATCTTGAAAGTCAACTACAGCAAAATCCTGCCCTTCAATTCAACATGGACCAAATCGAAGAGCATACCCGAAACTTCATTAAGAGAGGGGGGAATCACCAAAAAGCGGTAATTACTATTCCGGTGGTGGTACATGTCGTGTACAATGGATCTGCTGAAAACGTGAGTGATGCCCAAATTCAATCTCAGATTGATGTATTGAATGAGGATTTTCGTCGATTGAATTCAGATGCAAGTAATACGCCAAGCATTTTCGCCGGGGTGGCCTCAGATGTAGAGATCGAGTTTTGCCTTGCTTCTGTTGATCCTGATGGTAATTCGACAAATGGCATTACACGGACTGCTACCTCAAAGCGCTCCTTCCGAACGAATGATGATGTAAAAAAGGCTAATAAAGGGGGGAAGGCCGCTTGGCCCGCGGCAGATTACATGAATATGTGGGTCTGTGATATTGCGCAGGGAATTCTAGGATATGCTCAATTTCCTGGTGGACCCGCTTCCACTGATGGAATTGTAATCGACTATCTATATTTTGGCACGATAGGTACAGCTACGGCACCTTTCAATCTTGGCCGTACGGCGACTCATGAAGTTGGGCACTGGTTAAACCTCCGTCACATTTGGGGCGATGGTGGATGTGGTGTTGATGACTTTGTAAGTGATACACCCATTGCTGGCGGTCCAAACTATACAGGTCTTCCCTGTACTTCTTCACCCAATAGCTGTAATGAGGGTTCAGGAGATTTACCAGATATGTTCCAAAACTATATGGACTATTCTGATGATGCCTGTATGAATTTATTCACAGATGGACAAACTTCCCGAATGCGTGCCTTATTCTCTGGCGGCGGAGCTAGAGCCAGTCTTTTGAATTCTAATGGTTGTGGTGATGGCGGTGGTGGTAATGATCCTACTTGTGATGATGGTATTCAGAACGGAAATGAAACTGGCGTTGATTGTGGAGGTCCAGATTGTGCCCCATGTGATACAGGAAGTTGTGATGCACCTACGGGCTTGAGCAGTACTCCTAGAAGTAGAGGAAGAAGAGCAGCACTTAGATGGTCTGCCGTAAGTGGAGCTTCAAGCTATACCGTAACGGTTCAGCAGATTGCTCCTAGTACAGGAACCGTATCTACTTCAACGACTAGCGGAACCAGCTTAAATGCAAGTGGTCTAACTAGTGGCAATACATACGAATGGACGGTTACGGCAAATTGCAATAGCGGGAGCAGCTCAGCGACTACAGCTACATTCGTTGCTGGCCAATCTGGAAGGTTGACGGACCTTGATCAAGATCTTTTAGTTTATCCTAATCCAACTACTGACAAATTGGTAGTTGATTTTGCTGATCTTACCGTAGCTCCTGAGTTGAGTTTATCTGCTCAACCGCAAGGTGATAGCTATTTGCTCAGCATAACGGATGTGCATGGTCGAGTACTTCAACAATACAACATTGCTGAAGGTGCAGAAATTACAGAGTTAAGTGTCGGTAATTTAACTCAAGGTTTATACATCTTGCGCTTGACAGATCGCAAGGGTGAACAAATAGCCAATACCAAATTCTTAGTGAATAAGTAACTGGCTTGGACCTTTGAAACTTAGGTTGAAGCGCCCTGATCAAGTTGCTTGATCAGGGCGTTCTCGTCTCTCAAGGATTAATCGAGGTGAATTAATCGAGCAAATATTTGATATCATTTTTGCTAAAACTCATCTTACCGACCTCTCCGATGATGTCCTCAGCCAACTTCTTCTTCTTTTCTTGTAGTAGAAGGATTTTTTCTTCGATGCTGTCTTTGGTGATGAACTTTACGGCCATCACTTTATTCTCTTGCCCAATTCTGTGCGCCCTGGCAATGGCCTGTTGTTCGGTGCTTGGGTTCCACCAGGGGTCCAGGATGAAAACATAATCAGCCGCTGTTAGGTTTAGGCCGGTCCCACCAGACTTGATTGAAATCAGGAAGGATTGAACATCAGGGTTTTCCATGAATTGATGGATGTTTTGTTGACGTTGCTTGGCAGTTTGGCTCCCAATTAGCCAGCTGTAGGCTTGTTGTTTTGTTTCGAATTCTTGACGGAATAACTCCAAGTATTTTACGAAAGAACTAAAAATCAAGGCCTTGTGCCCGCCTTTATGGATTACCTGTAGATGTTCGAGGACATCTGTGTATTTCCCACTTTCTTTCTTAAAATCCGCGTAAACCAAACTGGGATGGTTCACAATCTGGCGGAGGCGAGTAAGGGACTGAAGTACCATAATTCGGTACTGCGGATTATTGGAGTCGAAGTTGTCTAGCAAGTAATTACGGGCGGCGGATTTTTCCTTCTCATATCTTTTCTTTTGCTCAGCAGCCATTTCACTGTAAAATAGCTTGGTTGTTAAGGGGGGCAGGTCCTTTGCCACTTCCTCCTTGGTACGACGGAGTAGATAAGGTTTTACCAATTTGCGGAGCCGATTCTTTTTCTCTTCATCCTGTCCTTTTTCGATTGGATTGATGAATTCTCGTTTGAAGAATGTAAAACCACCGAGAAGATCTGGGTTGATGAATTGCATTTGCGACCACAGGTCAGATAGAGAATTCTCAATAGGCGTACCACTTAAAGAGATTTTGTATTTGGCAGGGAGCTTATTAATAGCCTGAAAAATCTTGCTTTCTCGATTCTTGATCTGCTGGCTTTCATCTAATACGATATATTCGAAATCGATGTTTTGCAATAGGTCTGCATCTCGGAGTGCAGTTTGGTAGGTGGTTAGAATCACATCGAAGCGCAGAATTAGGCGAGGGTCTTTGTATCGTTTAGGACCAGTATGCTGGTATATGCTGAGACTGGGAGCGAACTTATTTATTTCTTGTGCCCAATTGAAAACCAAGGAAGCAGGGAGTATGATTAGTGCATTCAAAGACTTAAGGAACCCTACATCAGGTGGAGGTTGAAAAAGATCTAATTGGGCAGGAGAACCGGATGTTTGTGCTGTAGCTTCAGGTTGAGCTTTGTTCTCTTTTGCATGAAGTAGAACGGCGATGGTCTGCAAGGTTTTACCTAGACCCATATCGTCCGCCAGGCAGGCCCCCAATTCATTGTGATATAAATTTACCAACCATTGCACGCCTCCTAATTGATAAGGCCGTAGTTCTGCCTTTAGTAAAGGAGAAGGTCGGAAGTTGACATCTACTTTTTCCTCAATCTTTGGAGCTTGATCCTCGATTTCTTCCAGTAGGGTGAACTGGCTTTTGGTAAGTCTTACTTTCCCTTCCTTGGTATTGGCAAACTTGGCGACATCTCGATACTTATTGAGCCATTCTTCAGGGATCAAAAAATAGGTTCCATCTGGGAGTGGATAGAAGCGATTCTCATCACGGATGTAGGGAATTAGTTTTTTGAATGGGATACGAAACTCGCCTGCCTGTACCTCACCATGAATATCAAACCAATCATTCTCTTGAGTAGTAACTAAGTCCAGGACTGGAGGAGCCAGTTGAATGATCTTGCCGTCGATATCCGGTAAGATGAGTTTAAATCCTGCCTTCTCTAGTTTCTTGCGCTGCTTTCCTAACCACTCAATGAGTGCGTAGGGTGCCTCATCTAGGTCTTTGACAAAAAGATAGTTGCTTTCATCTTGCACCTCGATCCCAAACTTAGACAGGCGATCCATGAAAACCTTTTCCTCTTTGAACTTCCGTTGTACTCGAATGATCTGTACCTCTGATCCAATCTTTAGACTGGTCTTTTGTGTAGTTTTTTCACGCCAGTGAAAGAAAGTGCCTGGGTAACACATCCTGACATTAATTACCCATTGGTTGCTGAAGATATGTTTTACGACTTCTAATTCACAGCCTTCGAGTTCATTGAGTTGGAGCACGGAGAATCCTTCCGCTTCAATGTCAACTTTAGCCGCCACCTTTAGAATGAACTTCTGAAAATATACATTGACAGAAGCTGCCGGGATGGTGATTTCGTCTTTAAAGCGAAAGGGTTTGACCATATTCCCGTTGATATGCTGTATTCTATAGAGGTGATAGTCCGCGAAAACCCAAGCGGGTTTGTTAGTGATAGGGAGGATGTCCTTTTCTTTAATGTTTATAATTTGTCCACCCTTTTTCAACTTCAGTTGATACAGAACCTCTTTTTCTGTTTTTTTAAAGTGAAGTTTAGGGACTAAGGGTTCTTGGCCCGGCTTAAGAACAAAATCTTTCACTAAGACTTTCCGCTCTACGTTCCAACTGATGGGGTACTCCTCTCGGGTCAATATCGTTAGCCACTCATCCAATTTGCGATGGATAAAGGAGACAATACTGGGTTTAATCTCCTTATTTTCCAACAGCTCTTCTAAAGACCTGACTTTGCGTTTATTGGTATTGAACTTTTTGGCAAGTTGCTTGGGAGATAGTATTTCTTGAATGTCAAAAAGTCTTTTTCGGATGGGTGTCAATTCCAGTTGATAGGAACTGATGGTATCCGGGATTGCCTTTTGCTGCAGGTGGGCCAACAAACCTGCCCGGTCTTTTTTAACAACATATGAGTTAGGTAGATACAGATTATCCTCGAATGGATAAAGATTGTAAACGATTTCGAAAGGGGTACCTGCTTTAGGGAAGGATCTTGTTGACATTTCGAAGCAAATTTGGGGTCGCAATGATACTAATAGTCTGGCTGATAAATAAGTAATGCGCACGAAATTGGGATTTTTTATCCTGCAAAACATCTTTCACCAGGATTATGAGCTACTACGATCAGATAGGATCTCATTCTTTTGTTCACTCACTCAAGATAGAAGTAGAAAACCATTTCAGAATATTGTCTTATTTTTGGATACTATTTTCATGAAAGCTACGCACCTAAGAGGACCCTATGATCACTTACCTACCGAATATAGCAGATCATATTCTGTTTTTTTTACTCGGCATTATCATGCCTTTTCGATCTATCCAGGCACAAAAGCAGATCAAAGAACTTGAATATTCCACAGCTACGAAAATTCAGATGTACTGGATTAATGGCTTTGGTTTGTGGGCCATGGCTGTGATCGTTTTATTAGTTTGGTGGTTTTCTGATCGGGTTGTGATGGATTTGGGGTTGAATTGGCCGCCGCCATCTTTGGATCAGATCTCTGTAATATTGGTAGTGATTTTCATAGTTTTATACCTACTTGATGTAGGTTCGGAACTGGCTACTGATGCCTTAAGGGAAAAGACTTTTCAACGATGGACAGAAGATATGCCTTTTCTGCCTGCGAAGGATGTGGAATGGTTGCATTTCAACTTTTTGAGCCTTAGTGCCGGGATTTGTGAAGAAATTGTGTTTCGGGGATTTTTTATTACCTACCTGTATTCCTTGCTACAATTTTTGCCGGCCCAAACTGCACAGATCTTAGCGGTATTGTTTCCGGCCATTATTTTTGGTTTTGTGCATTACTATCAAGGCTGGAAAGCCATGTTGAAAATTAGCTTGATGGCCGTTTTATTTGGATACATTTTTGTGTTAACAGGCTCCCTTTGGCTTTTGATACTTTTACACTTTCTCGTTGATTTATTGGGGGGGACCTTTAGTTGGTGGTTGCATCAACAGTATGGGGCTGTGTTACCAGAGGAATGAAGCAACTACCAGTCTAACCAATAGTTTATCTTCATAATTAGACTCCGCTTGTTCGGCCGCAGGGAGAGCCAACCTATTTGTTCTTCCAGTGTTCCAGTCTCCGCCAGATAGTTGTCAGTGTAGACGAAATATAGATCGGATAAAGGGGCGAACCGCCATTGAAGCCTAGCGTTGATATTCAATTGTTCTCTTTGGGAGTTATATTGGATAAATGTTTTCAGAAATAAGTTTTCATTGAAGTTTATATACAGCTTTGGACGAATGGAAAATAGGCGCCTTGAGCCGTACGGCTTTGGGAATTGCAAGTCGTTGTATTCCATCTTGACCCCTAATTTGCCCCAGGTATTCATCCGGTAATATAGAGAAGAGCTGAGCCCCAGTCGTGTCCCTCCATAGAAGGATTCATACCGCCCCGTTAGTTTTCCATATACAGACTTACGACCATCCGTTCGCGTTTCAATCTTGAGGCCATTATTATGATAGGTATCAACCGGAAGTGGACTTGATCGGGTGAAAGAAAAAGGATATTGCAGATGTACTTCTCGGCTATTGATGGACAATTCAATTTTACTATCTCCTGGGAACCGCATTTGGTAGGAAAAGGCTGTTTTTCGTTCTAATATATCACGCCCGGTGGCGCGTAGTTGTAGTTGATTAGTAAAGCTAAACCTTTGAGCCGTAAACCGCCGCTCCGAGGTCGGTACAAAGGTGAAGGTAACAGCTGAGTAAAAAGATCCATACCCAATACGGATGCTGGTATCCCGTTTTGCATCATAGTGTTCTATATTACGTAGGAAGCCGATATCAGCATAGTATTCATCTTGCACCTCATACCAATTCAGGAAAGCTGAAACACCTCTATTGCGATATCTGGCCCCTAGTTTGTAGTAAGCATTATGTCGTTCTATCCCTGGTTTGAAGGAGTGATTGTAGGCTGCTTCAGAGGACCACTTATTATCGGTTGATATGTATTCGAATTCCAGGCCTGCGTTGCGCCCATAATCTTGGGTGTTAACACCTCTTGTCTCGATGGTCTGTCGATTTATCAGAAAACCTTTCAGGGTGGAACGACTAAGTATACGTTGATGGAAAACTGCAGCGGTATAGTTTTGTCCCGCTTTTTCCTCGGCCACTTGTGTTTGCACATTTAGCAAGCCCATTCTAAGTTGCTGATTCAGGTTACCATTTAGACGAAGGCCAAAAAGTATCGGGATGGGGCGCCTTTTGTGATCCAAACCAATTTGTCTTGAAAAAAAAGGACGGACCCTAGAACTGGAAAAGTCTTCGAATAAATCCTTATTCTCCATGAAAAATACTCTGCGTTCTGGCAACCTGATGTTAAAGCGACTTACATTAGTTATTTGTTCATCTGCCTCGACTTGTGAGAAATCAGGATTGAAGGTGGCGTCGAGGGTGAGGGTGGGGCTAAGGGTGAATTTGGCATCAAGGCCAATGCCGGTCTTCATCTGGTTAACTTGTTCATTTCTAAAATCTTGACTAAGCTGCTGAGTGAGATAGGGGATAAGCGATTTGCCCTTGTTGGTGTTCTTTGGAGGATTATCCCAGCGTAGCAGCCCGGTAAATGCGAGGTTGGTTTTATTAATGTTTCTGGGAATGGGAACCCAGGAATGGGTACTATTATCACTCATTTCGATCCGAATGAAGTTGATCCCCCAGTCTCTATTTCCTTTGCTGAACCGTAGGACTTCCAAAGGGATAGCTATTTCTGCTACCCAGTGATCTTTAGCTTGTAGCGTGTTGACGGACCATTCTGTATCCCAGTTCTTATCCGTTGAGCGCCCTCCATTGAGCAGTAGCCCCTCGGTTTGAATACCTGCAGCGGTCGTACCAAATAAATAACCATTGGTTTGCTTATCAATAGGGTCAAGGATGATGGCAATACCGTCCTGATCCCAGAAATTTGCATCTCTTTTCCTGCTAGTAAGTACAGGAGGATTTGGGTCCTGGCAGATAGCCAAAATGTATAAGTGCTTTTGATCCGCACAGATTTTGATTTCGGTCTTAAAGGTCTCGGCTCGGTCATCACGAGGGGAGTGCATCCAAAAGCCTTGGGCCGAGTTTGCCTCCTGCCAAGCTTTTTCTGCTGGTTTACCGTCGATCATGATAGACCGTTGGCTAGTACTGAGCTTGTAGACAGGGCGTATAGTTTCTACAACAGCATTGATTTGTGTTGACTGATGGAAAAAATTGGGGAGGTTACCCTGTTGGCCAGATAGTTGGGTCGAGCTAAGTAGTAAACCCAAAAGTGAATAGTGGATTTTCATGATGGACTATTTGGTTTTGTCAATAGCTTTTGCTGGGGTCTTCTGATGAAAAATAGGGCTTTGGCAAGGCAAGTTGCCAAAGCCCAAAATTTAGAAGTGCCATCCTTAGAAATCCACCATCTTGTGATTTCTTAAACCTTATGAAAAGGATGGGCATTATATAGGCAATAGCCTAATTGAAAAGGGGGAATTGATCCTATAAGGTGGAGTTCCTCTTTTTGTGACAGATTTTCTTTGAGAAAAAAATAAAGGACAATGATGTCACATTTTTGTTTGCGCTGCCTTATAGGGCTGACAACTGATACTACGAAGAAGGTGAAAAGCGGAAAATTTAATAAGTTCTTATCTTCGTCGATGTCTTGGCAGCAGCAGATACGTCCAGGCGAAATAAGATGAATAATGAAAGAAAACTTTGGGCTAAGCTTACAGGAATTCGATCGGTTAGTGGGAGATCTAAAGCGGAATGAGACTGCTTTTTTTGAGCAAGTTTTTTTGGCGCATTTTGAGGAGTGTAGTGCCTACCTCAAGCGTGAATATAGTGCCAAAGCAGATGATGCATATGACGCAACGATGGATACCATGCTAGAATTTAGAAGACGATTGGTGGAAGGCAAATTATCCTATGGTAACCTGCGGTATCTATTTACGAAAATGGCTACTCAGCATTATGTTCGCACCCAGAAAGCCTATCGCTCACACGAAATACAAGAGATGGATATGAGGGGAGATAGCGAAGTAGTAGATTCCGAAGACCTTCAACAATTGAATAAGGCTTGGGGTGAATTGGGAGTTAATTGTCAGGATTTGCTAAAGTGGGTCTACTATGGTAAAATGAAGCTGTCAGAGATAGCAGAACAGGAACAGAAATCTGCCGCCTCTATCCGAAAGCAAAAAGAAAGATGTATTAAGAAACTGAAGACCTTGCTAAGCAAGAAACAATCAAAGAATATAGTAGAATGAGCAAGTTTAATAAATTAATTAAGGATCAACTGAGTCCAGCAGAGGAAGATAAATTGTTGGATGAAATGCTCTCTGCTAAATTCGATGCCGAATTGCGAGCCAAGTGGGGAGCCCAGTTGAAAAAAGGACATGGTTCTAAAGCCGAGAAACAAAAGAGAAGAGATAAGTTTGTCCGTCTTTCTATTGCTTGGAGAGTGGTGGCTGCAGCAGCCAGCATGGCGGCCATTTGGTTTGCGGTCTATTGGATTAGTCAACCCGGAACTAGTGCTCAAAGCTTTGCTCAAAATCAACTGGAAGCAACAGAAATCCTCCATCCAGGCACCACCAAAGGGCAAAATAGCACGGAAACTAAGAGGGCTTTAGCCATTACAGCCTTTAATCAACAAAATTATGAAGCGGCTATTCGCGAATTCGACAATATTGCTGATCCGACTCTAGAGGATCGATTTTATCATGGCCTCGCTCTACTTTTAGATCAAAAAGAGGAGGCGGCCGGTAACATCTTGGGAATACTCAGGCAAGAAGCCTCTCCTTATCAGGAGGAAGCACAATGGTACTTTGCTTTATCTCTGGTATTGCAAGAAAAAATGGAGGCGGCTAAAACTCAATTATCTGCCATAGAAGCGCAAGATTGGAAGTTCGATCAAGCACAAGAACTACTGAACCTAATCCCCTAAATCAATACGCGGTTATAAGGCTACTTTACAAACAATAGATTTGTCACAGTCCTATCGAGGCTAATTAAGGCTGAGAAGGGTTGGCTATGCTATGGGTTGATCTTATAAAAAACGAGATACGACCAAGTGTTTTTGACCATATTTCCTCATTGAAAGACCACATGATGATGTATCGCTGGATTTCTCTATTATGCCTGCTGTTATTGCTAAATGCTGTAGCAATAGGGCAAGCACAAGAACATTCTAAAAAAAACCATGATGCTCGTAGTTTATCGAGCCCCCAATTTACTTTGACCGATGATGATGACGATGGCGACGATGATGATGATGATGATGATGACGACGATGATGATGAACCAGAAGTGCATCCAACTCTATATTTCGTAAAGCTTGATCCAACATTGAGCAATATTGAAGTTGATGAATTGCTGGATGATATGAACTCAGAAGAAATTTGGTATATCCCCGAATTGGACCTGCATCTATGGGAAGTAATTGGCTTTCCCTACACGACCCCTGAAAACCCGATCCTGGATATTAACTCCCATATTGGTAGGGCTAGGAAAAAGACAAAAATAAAGGAGTCGAATTTTAATGTAGGCTATCAGCTGGCGACCCCAAGCTTGACCAATCCCAATAGTTGCTATGATGCTTTGGATTTGGTTGGTTCGCTGGGGCAAAATTCCATCAAGATCTCGATTTTGGATACCGGAATTTCCAACCTACAGGATAATACTGGTAGTTACCATTTCGGTTTGACACAGTTTACGGGATTTGACTATATCGATGACGATGAAATACCTGATGATCAACATGGACACGGTACTCATATTGCGGGCTTAATCCATCACTTGCTGGCTTCTCAAGGCGGTAGTGGTAATGTATCCTTTGATATTAGGAAGACACACAATGCCTTGGGACAGGGGTTCTTATCAGAGCTAATCCCTGCCGTAGTAGATGCTGTAAAGGTAGGTGCTGATATCATCAATATGAGTTTTGGCTACCAGGATTTACGGATTGATGAATACTTTAAGCCCTTGCAGTTAGCGATAGACTATGCAGAGGAGAATGAGGTGCTTTTGGTGGCCTCGGCCGGGAATTTTGGCAACGATAATGATGAAGAAACCTTAGTGAGTTTTCCTGCCTCCTTCCCTAATCCAAACATATTGTCGGTAGCTTCAAATGATTGCGCCGATCAGTTGAGCGGCTTTAGTAGTTTTGGGAAGCAATCTGTGGACGTTTCTATTCTAGGCGAAAACATTCCCGGTCCGGATTTAGGCAGTGGGTTAACACACAACACGGGAACTTCCTTCTCTTCGGCCATCGTTGCGGGATTGGCAGCCATTCTTGGAAGTCATCAAGCAAATTTCAATATAGCAGGTATTAAATGTGCTTTGATTACTAATTCAAGACCGGTAGCTAATCTAAGTGAAAGGATAAAATCTAATGGGGTCATTGATTTTCCAGCAGCCCTCTTGGATATTTCAAACTGTACGGACCAGGTTCCAGTGTCTAGTGATGATCTTGAAGGCTTTGACAATGATCAAATTACTCTCTATCCAAATCCAGCCCAGGACATGGCTTGGCTCCAGATCGATGGCAATTGGAAGGGGGAGGCCCAGTTATACATACTAAATCATATGGGGCAAGTATTAGTGGAAAAAAGACTAAATTTGGGGTCGGCTGGATCGACTCATGCTATTGAAGAGGTGGGTAGTCTAGTTGACGGAACCTACTTTTTGAAATTAATAGCTTCGAATCGATCATTAACCAGAAAAATAATCAAGCATTAAGGTACTTTTTTGCTCTGCTGTTAAACGGAGCTAAGATAAGCCATATGTCCAGATGGTCTCTGGGTATATGGCTTTTTGTTTTTTTAATCTTTACTCAAAAAGGGAAACTAGAGGGACAAACATCACCTTATTTCCAGCAGCTTTATGAAAAGATCAATGCTAATATTGATCGGGACAACTATCAACAAAACATAGATAGTATTGACAGTTGGGTCACTCATCCTTCTTTTGAGGACTTGGACTGTATTGAACGTGGCAGGATCTATCATCGGATTGGGGTGTCTTTTTATTTGCAAATGCAAGAGGCAGAAGCACTAGTATATTTTCAGGATTCTGTACTAGCTATTTGGAAAGATTGCCCAAGGGTTGAGGAGGCAGAGCGAGCTAATATTATTTATAACATTGGTATTTGCTATCAATATCAAAATGACTTGGTTCAGGCCAAATATTTTCTGGATCAGGCGCTGAGTATTTTCGAACACTCACCGAGCTATCCGAAATCTGAACTTGCCGAAAAGTATTTTGGTATTGGTAACTTCTATCACGATAATTTTGACATGTTTCGGGCAGCGCTATACTATGAAGCTGCGCTCAAGATTTTCCGAGAACTTCCTGGAAGTGAAGTGGAGCGTTTTGATGTCTTAAATGAGTTGCTGGCTATGAGTTCGCATTTTAATCAATTTGACGAAGCTCAGGCTTATTTTGATGAGGCAGTAGCCGTACATAGCACACACCCTGACATATTCGAAGAAGCGGACCTATTTTCTATTTACCAAAATATGGGCATCGTTTACTTTGAACAGAAAGCCTATCGTACTGCATCTAGGATGGGAGATATGGCGTTGAGGTTGGTAGATAAAGTTGTCTATCCTAAGGAGTATGCCTTGGTTCTAGAAATGCTAGGGGCGATAAAGTTGGAGGAAGCGGATTTTGATCAAGCTATAGACAATTTTCAAGAAGTCCTTAGAATTAGAAGTGAAAATGGTGACGATTTTATTAACAGTATACATATAGCACTTGCCTACGAAAACTTAACAGACGCCTACATCCGTAAAAAGAATAGAGAGCAGGCCGAAGAAATGTTGCTGAAGGCCATGCAGTCACTATTGCTTAAAGGAGAACTAGATAGTAATGGATTACCCATTATTGCAACGACTATTCCACGAGATGAGCAAAGCTTCATTCGTCTCTTGGAGTTGAAAGCAAAATGTGCTCAATTGCATTTTGAGGATACGCAGAATATCTCATTTTTGGAAGAAGGACTGGATGTTCAATTCAAGATAGATACGGTAGTGAACAGATTCCTTTTGACATTGGAATCCGAAGGCTCAAAACTAGAGTTGATTGATCTATTGCTTGAGCATTATGAGACGGCGATTGCGAGCGCTTTACAACTCTTTCATTTGACAAAGGAGCCTAGATATCTAGCGGAAGCTTATCATTTTTCCTCCAAAACCAAAGGGATCGTTCTTCAATATCAAATGAATCAATCCAGTGCCTTGCATACTTTGTTGGATAGTTCACTTATTCAAGAAGAACGACAACTTAGAAATGCCTTGGATGCAGCTCGTCCTGACCCCTACCTAGAAGGCACAGCAAGAGATTCCTTACTACTAGTGTATTTGAAGGTACAACGAGATTTAGATCAATTTCTGGCTAGGTTGGAGGAACAGGAGCCTTTGTATTTTCAACAAAAATTTGCTTACATACAGCCCCCATCTTTAACCGATATTCAAAGTCGATTGCCTACTAATCTCGCGGTGGTAGAATACTTTTATGGACAGGATAGTGTTTACAGTTTCTGGATTGGAGAAACCAATTTTTTTTATGAAGCTGTGGCCAAAGAAGTTGACTTGGAGAATAACCTGCAGCAGTTTGTCAAGCAATGCCACTCTTCCTTGCTTCCTTTAGAGTCAGCCTTATCCCATCGGCTATATCAGCAACTGGTTCAGCAAGGGGTGGAGCGACTTTCGGGAGCGGTCACTCGCCTTTGTGTAATCCCAGATGGTCCCTTACACCAAATGTCCTTTGATGCTTTGCTTAGTGAGGTGTCATCGAGTTCCTATCTATTGGAAAAGTATGCACTATCATATGCCTATGCTATTACCCTGTTGGAGAAGAAACTTATAGCCGCTAATGTTACTCCTTACATAGGCTTCGGAACTCAGTACTCTCCGGAACTGACGGACAGACTCAAGTCGCAAAAACTGCTATTTGGAGCAGAGAGCCTGGCTCCCTTAGTGTTAGCTAGTGAAGAGGTTAAGCGAGGGAAGGATATTTTTGGAGGAGAGGTTTTTCTTGAACAAGAAGCCACCTTGTCTCAATTTTATCAACAGGCGAATTCAGCAGACATTATCCACCTGTCTTTGCATGGCCTGGTGGATATGGATGATCCCGCACGATCTTGCATCATTTTCGATGATCAAGGGGAAGATTATATCCTCTCACCAGCTTCCTTATATTCTCATAAAATCCAAACTCAATTGGTGATTCTTAGTGCATGTCATACAGCGAGTGGTAAAATTTATAATGGAGAAGGAGTTCGAGGTATGACTAAAGCCTTCTTACTTAGTGGGGCAGGAAGCATATTATCAAGTTTGTGGAGTGCCTCGGAGGGGAGTTCCTTATCTATCCTATCCGGATTTTTGCAAGCACTTAAAGCAGGAGAACCGAAGGATTTGGCATTGCAGCGTGCCAAATTAGATTTCCTCGCTCAGGCAGGCCCTAGTCAACGCCATCCTTTCTATTGGGCGAATTATTCTCTAATAGGAGATGCCGAACCTTTAGCAACGAAAACCAAAAATTGGTGGTTCTGGCCCCTTAGTATCGGATTGTTTTTGCTGATTGTTTTCTTTTTGTTTAAGTTTAGTGTGTTGAAAAACAATTAGTTGTGTTGTTGGGTTGAAAAAAGTAAAAAATATTCGATTAAATCCGTCACACTTTTCCCTTTCTCTCCTTTTACTCTCGATTGAATATCTGAACCACCTGCTTTTCCAAGCATAATTGTACCCAGTCAGGTTTCCACGAGATGATCTAACCGATAGAAATAGTTCATCTTCAAGAACTTGAAAGGCATGTCCTTTCAGCTGGAATTGCTTTGGCTAGACAGAGGTTTTTATTTAAGAAAAAACAATAACCAAAAGATCTAAGACTATGAAAAAGTTGAAAAGGTGCATAATTACACAGGGAATCGATGCATATGAAATCACAAAGACTTTCAATAATACCTACATCCCCCAAGCAGGAGACGTAGCCGTTTTTGAAGTTCAACAATTGGGTAAGCACACGAAGATGCAAGTAGTAGGGAGTGGACGCTTGCGCCACATATTTCCTGGCGATCATATTTTAGCCACCTTTGGTAATCGTTATGCTACCGGACAATTTGAAGGTTATGTACCTGATACCTTAGCAGATGAGTATCATATTCTGGGCCAGGGGGGAGCCGTAGGGGTACTGCACTCTTCACATAGCAAATGGGTGAAAGTTGGACCTACCACACTTCAACTGGTGGGATATGCTGTTGATGAAAAAGGCGCCATAATCAATACAAAATACTACGGACAAGAAGAACTAAGATTCAATCCCAACAAGGTATACCCATTCAAGACAATCCTATCCGTCGGGTCTAGTATGGATAGTGGTAAAACAACTACCGCAGCCTATTTGGCCAGGGGCTTACGCAAGGCTGGACAAAGCGTAGCCTACATCAAACTTACTGGTACTGTTTATACAAAGGATAAAGAGTTTGTAGAAGATTGCGGAGCTTCTACCGTTTTAGATTTCTCTGATGTTGGATTCCCTTCCACTTACATGTGTACCATGGAGGAATTAATGAACCTGCATGCCACACTGCTTAATAAAGTGGCAAGATTTCAACCCGATTTTGTAGTGATCGAAGTAGCGGACGGTCTTTTGCAAAGAGAAACCAATAGGCTACTGTACTATCCTGCTTTTATGAATACAATAGATCACGTCATTCTATCCTGTGGGGATAGCATGGGTGTTCCTTTCGGCTTAGAAATTTTGACTGGAATTGGACATCGTCCCTTCGCCATCAGTGGCTTATTCACGGCTAGCCCTCTGCTTAGAGTAGAAGTAGAGCAATGCTGTGCTGTCCCTGTTTTATCCATAGCTGATATGCAAGAGGTAGAAACGATAAGTACGCTACTGAGGACGACGGCTCCCCTGATGGCTTCCTAAACTTATGTTTTGATGCTTCCTAAAAGTAGGGAGGAGTGAGGCCGCGCTAGGCAGTTAAGCGGCCTCAACTTCCTTGTTTTTTGATTCTTCAGCAAATCTCATGTTGGCAACATTCACAAACGAAATGCGACACTTTGGATAGGCACTTTATTAGCTCATTGTATGACTGCTCTTGAGGTTTACGATAAAGAGTTTCTCTGCTTTTACAAGACAACTAGCCATCCGTTTTAATCACTATCAACCTAGGAAAATGGTAAAAGAAAAGCATTTAGCTATTTGGGGGAGTGTGCTACTTATCGCCGTAATTCTTGCTCCAATCAAAGAAAATTGGAAGGCAAAACCTAAGGACAGTTTCCCCTTTAGTTACTATCCGATGTTTTCAAAAAAACGAGGAGAAACCTATGGAATGTACTATCTGTTAGGGGTTGATACCCTGGGCCAAAGACACTTTCTGTCCTATAAATTAGCAGGTACAGGAGGCTTTAATCAAGTGCGAAGACAGATAGCTAAATGTGCGAAAAAAGGAGATGGGAGTGAACTCTTAGATCGAGTGGAACAGCAATTGAAAAGAAAAAAGAAACCCTTTAGTTACTCCCTATCCGAAATCAAGTTGGTGAAAGGAGAATATCACCTGGAGCACTTTTTTGAAGATATGGAAAGGCTTCCCATTGCAGAGAAGGTCATGGCTACCAAAAAACTATAGCATGAAAACTAAGAGAATCATTGATCGCTTACAGGCCTTTTGGTTTGCTCCGGCTCCGGCAGAAAGACTAGCTATTTTGAGGATCGGAACAGGAGGTTTTGCCCTGTGGTACTTATTGTCTCGTTTCAGCATGTTGAGAAGGATGGCTAGGGGAGGAGAGGCACACTTTGAGGCCATTGGCTTAGTAGCAGAACTAGGTGGTCCGATCCCTCCCTTAGCCTTCGATGCCGTTTTGTACATTTTGATTGGATTAAACCTCTTGTATATTTTGGGCTGGAAATTCAAGTACATTGGACCTTTATTTGCGACATTGCTATTGTTGTTTCTCACCTATCGCAATAGCTGGGCCATGATTTACCATAACCGAAACGCTCTGGTACTACAAGTGTTGATCATTGGGTGGACCACAGCAGCAGATGCTTTCTCTCTAGACGCCCTACGATCTAGGACACTCAAAGGAATCCATTGGCGCTATGGATTGCCCATCAAGCTGATTTGTGTAGCTACGGTTTGCACTTACTTTGTCTCTGGTGTAGCAAAGGTAGCTGGAGATTTGTCATGGGAATGGGCCACAGGAGAGGCATTGCGATCTCAGGTAGCCGTAGATGCCATCCGTAAAGTGTTATTAGGAGGTGAACTAGAGCCAGTATTTATGTGGATATATCCGTATACCTGGGTCTTCATGGTCATGGGAATCACAACTCTCATTCTAGAATTGGGGGCTCCCTTTGCACTCTGGAAAAAGCGGCTAACTTGGGTATGGGTTGTACTTACGTGGCTAATGCATTGGGGAATCTTTTTCGTGATGGGGATCCGCTTTCGCTATCAAATGACAGGTTTGATCTTTTTGGCTTTCTTCGATACAGAAAAGGTTTGGTTTGGGCTTAAGCAATGGTATTCCAAGAATGTTCAAAGAAGTAATCGAACACTTTCTTCCTACTAGATTAGACGTATATGAATTTCTGGCCACTGATTTCCGGTTTTGTAGGTAAATATCCAAGGAAGATAGCCTTTGGCTTGGTCATTAGTATCTTGGCTAATATCCTAATCCTCCTTTTGCCGATATATATCGCACAGTCTTTCGATTTACTATTTGATATTCGCTCTCATCGGGCGCAAATCCTACATTTCCTGCCGGATCAGATATTGGGCAATTTCCAAGGCTATTTTAGCTGTTTTATAGGCATTCTACTTTTAAGAACTTTATTCGATTTTGGCCAACGCTATTACATCGCCTATTTGGGGGAACTGCATTTGGCACATTTGAGAAAACGCATTTTTAAAGATCAACTTCAGGTGAGGCAGAAGGTCTATGACGAAAAGGGGATTGGGAAATACTTGTTGCGATACAGTGGAGACTTAACGAGTATTCAGGCTTTTTTTACGAAAGGAATCATACGCTTCATTAGTGATTTACTTCTGCTGAGTTTAACCTTGCTGTTGCTCTTTCAGATAGAGCGCCACCTGGCTTTGGTAGTTGGCCTCCTGATGTTTGGACTGGGGATTTTGACTTACTTCTTGAATGTGAAACTGTATTACGTTTCAATGGCCAGGAGAAATGCAAAGTCCGGCTTGTTGAAATTTGTTACGGCGAGATTGCAAAGTATTTTGACCATTAAGTCCTTTAATCGAGCCGTGATCGAATCGGAGAAATATCAAAAGCGGGTGGTGAACTTACTTAAATTAGGACAAGATTACCATTACATCAGGAGTATTATCGGGGCCGCTATTCCTAGCATCTTATATGTGATAATAGGCGCCATGATGCTTACCGTTCTGTACTTACAGAGAGTAGGAGAAAATATAGACTCAGGCGTTTTCTTTGCAGCCATATTGCTTATGATCACTATACTCCCCGTTTTCCGTAGATGCTTTCAGGTTAGTATAATATGGCGTAATGGAGCCATTTCCTACCAGAAACTAATGAATATATTGTTGCTGCCTAAAGAGGCTTCCGCAGTCGGAGAAACTACACAGATACAGCGAGTAGAACTGAGAAATGTGACGTACCAGCAAGGACAGACTGCTCTCGATTTTCCATTTTACCTCGATTTTCAACTGGGGAGTATTTCTTGGATCAAGGGAGGGTCCGGAAGTGGAAAATCAACACTGTTAAAAGTGATCAATGGTCTTTATGAAATAAATACTGGGGTTATATATCTGAATGGAATTTCGAGTAAGCAGTTTTGTCCTTATGCTGTACGTAAACAAATGACGGTTGTATCTGAGGAATGGAAGTTGTTAGGTAGGACTGTATTTGAAGCCATTTCCTATAGCCGCAAGGTAAGTAAGCGGCCACATGCTCAGGCTATGTTGGAAACCTTAGCACTTACCGACTATTTGACGTTGGACACAAAAATTGGAGAGTTGGGAGCCAATCTTTCTACTGGTCAATACAAGAAATTATTATATGCCAGAGCTTTCTTGACCCGAAAACCGATTTTATTGATTGACGAGCCATTTAAAGGGTTAGATGAAGCTGCCACGCGGCTGGTCGCTGATCTATTGATGGAAAGGTCCCAAAATAGTATGATCATCTTATTTGATAGTCAAATCAGTGATCGATTTCTCGACATAGACCAAGTCATAGACCTCTCGCCTCAAACTCATCTGTCTACCCAACCATCATAGTAATACTAGTTGTTTCCAGGGTAGAGGATTTAGCTGTGGAACAAGACCATAATCTTGTCAGCCAAGGCTTTGGCGTGACCGGGTTCTGACTCAAATGACCAGCCAGCGATGTGAGGGCTGAGAACTACATTCTTGGCCTCTTTTAGATACTGGAAAGGAGCAGGTAATTGCAACGGATCCAAATGGACAAAGGACATGTCCTCGTATTCCAATACATCCAATGCTGCGCCTCGCACCTTTCCAGCTTTAAGGCCTTCTACCAGATCATTGGTATTCAATACTAAGCCTCTCGCGGTATTTATGATAAAAATAGGCTTTTGAAAAGCCTGTAAGAATGCTTCATCCACGAAGTATCGATTCTCAGGTAAGTAGGGGATATGTAAACTCACAATATCAGCTTCAGCCTGTAGCGTAGGGAGGTCCACTGCTGTAGCATATTCATCTCCATAATTGCTTTTAAACTTATCATAAGCAATCACTGTCGCTCCAAAGCCGGTTAAACGTTGAGCAAAGGCAGTGCCCATGTTACCATATCCAATAATACCTACGGTTTTACCCTTAAGTTCTACTCCTCGATTACCTTCTCTGATCCACTGCCCATTTCGCACTTCTCGATCTGCTCGGGCAAGGTTATTCATCAGCATTAATAATAATCCAATGGTATGTTCTCCGACCGTATCTCGACTACCTTCAGGGGAGGGGAGGACGTGAATTCCCCTACTTGCTGCATAATCTAGATCGATATGTTCTAAGCCCACACCTGATCTCGCAATGAACTGTAGGGCTGTAGCATGAGACAAGAAAGCCTGATCCATTTTTACCCTACTGCGGATCACCAAGCCAAATGCATCTGCGACAATTGGGATCAACGCTTCTCGACTGTCCGTAGAATGATCTAGGCATTCATAGCCTAATTCAATAAGGCTGTCCCAAAGGATAGGATCGGTCTGGTCGATAAAGATGACTTTCTCTTTGCTCATGATGGTATTATGGTTTACGCGTGACTGTCAGAAGTTGTTCAAGAATAGATCAACAGATCTCTCGCTGCTTGAAGCGAGTTGGGGATCAATTGCTAACTTGTCGAGATCCTCACCACAGATCGTCAGTCTATTCTGCTGAAAAATGAGGGCCAAAGCTAGCTAAAGCTTATGATAAATCAACGTTGACGCCCTACAAAAACGCGTTAGGGAAAGCTCGCATTCGTTTTTACAAAAATTATCGATTTTATTTTTCCAATAAACAATAAACACAATCACATTACTGTTTATTTCCATGAGAGTTAATGGTGATACCAAAGTGTATCTGAAAATTAGCTTTCTACTCAATATCCAACCACTATTCCTCAGTTCTTCCCCCAATTAGCCATTCAACAGCATGAAGGAAAAGGTGTTTCGCAGATACTGCGAAATACATTACTACCCAATCTAGTCACTCAAGCACAGTATTTTTTGGGTTCTCTGACAATTTTTGTGTTTTGAGTCACCCTTTTAGCTAAAATAATTGCTTCCGTTGGGCGCAATTCTTCTTACTAAAACGCTGCCCACAAAAATTGCCGGAGAAGGATTTTTTGTTGCAAGCCCCAGTTTATACTAAGAACCATTTTCCCTATGTAACAATTCATGAAATGATGAACAGCCTAAAACTCATGTACCTATTAATTGGGTGCCTCCTTTGTTTTTCCTCTTTTTCCCAAAACAGCTTCGTACAAATCATGGACCAGGTAGAGACCTGGGAGAACAGTAGTGTGGCGGACTGTCCCGATCAAGGTTTTATAGTGGCCAATGACTTAGCACGTCCTTTTACGGATGGTGCTAAACACAGCTTTTTCATGGTTAAATATGATTCCTGTGCCCAGGTAGAGTGGTCCAGGCTTTTTGAAAGTGACAACTTCGGTTTGTTCCTACAAGACATAGCTGTGGGCCCTGGTGGTGAAATTTTCGCTACTGGAGCCACGGGTTTACAGGATATTTTTTTGCTAAAAGTCGATGCTGGGGGTGAGATTATGTGGTTGAATGCGTATCACACGTCGGATTATGACAGATGTTATTCGATTGATATTAAAGAGCAGGAGATTCTATTATTTGGTAATTTTTTAGATCAAACAGAAAGCAGAAATTATACCCTTGTTACCGATTTAGAAGGCGGGGTTCGGTGGGCTAGAATGTATGCAGAGCAAGCAGGAGATGGAGGAGCCGCCTTTGCTGCTGACGGGAGTATGATTTGCCGCAATGGAAATAGTTTGTACGAGCTAGATCCCATGGGTAACCCACGATGGGCAAACCAATATACAGATGCTGAGATCGCTTCCCAGCCCATCGCTTTGGAAGGCGGATATGCGGTTAGCTTTACTGCTCAAGAGGCGCAGCAACAATACGTAGCTATGATCGGAGCGGGAGGTGTCATACAATGGCAATCTGAAGCCTTGCCCGCAGCCTACGAACTATCAGACCTGGCTGCTACTATGGATGGCGAGATCGCCTTTGTGAATACGTATTCCGAAACAGAAGGAGAGGTTTCTACTTCTATGCCTATGATTACCTTACTGTCTGATAAAGGGCAAGTAACAGCTCAATATCAATTCGAACTCAGTGAATTTGGACGATTTGTGGATCCATCTTGTACGGTTAATGAAGAAAATGGAATTACTTTGAAGGGGAAATATGAAAATGAATTTTCCTACGATTACGTATTAAGGATTACACCAGATACAGCACTCGGCTGCGTCGGCGTCCCGATAGCAGAAACCTTTGAAACACCTGCTCCACTCAAACAAGCACCCATAAATGTCACGGCGGGTCCTTTGAATTTTGAACGAATAGACACGTTCCACATCGCCTATCAAGATATTGAACTAAACCCTTGGCCTTATTGCGATAAGACCAGGGGAGAGGAATTCATGACCCTCGATTCCTTGGTCGCTTGTGCGGATACTTTTTTGTTCACGACAGAATTTGAAGAGGCGATTTATGAATGGAGTGATGGCTCCTTTGAGGCCAACCGAGTTTTGAAGGCTCCTGGCAAATACAAGGTGGATGTCATAACTTGTAATAAAACCTACCATTATGATATCAATTTAGATTTAGGTAAATGTCCTTGTCCGATGTTTGTACCCAACGCTTTTTCGCCTAATGGAGATGGTATTAATGATATTATGGAATTGCATGCAACTTGCTTATTCCGGGACTTTGATCTAAAGATCTTTAATCGCTGGGGCGAGATGATGTACCATGTAGCAGGGCCAGAGGTCAGCTGGGATGGTACGACTGTAAATGGCCAGAAACTACCTAGTGGCGTCTATGTCTACGCGATAGATTATTCCTGGGAGATTTATCCTGGGTTCTTACGTAAAGAGCTAGCAACTGGAACTATCTCCATCATTCGATAGGGGGGACAATAGTGGAAATAGCAACTTGACTAAACTAAAAACAGCAATCCCGCACCTCGGCGAATCGAAGTGCGGGATTTTCTCTTTTGATCAATCTGTTGACTTTAGTCTTTGTTTGGCTGCGGAGTCAAGCGGAGATAAGGACGAACCTCGGTGTGTCCTTTAGGAAATTTCCCTGGAATCTCTTCATTGCTAATAGAAGGAAGTATAACCACCTCTGATCCATCTTCCCAATCCGCAGGAGTCGCCACACTGTGGTAGGCCGTCAATTGCAAGGAATCGATGACTCTAAGAATCTCCTGGAAGTTACGACCTGTAGCCGGTGGATAAGTCAATGTAAGCTTCACCTTTTTATCCGGTCCAATCACGAACACCGTACGTACAGTTGTCTTGGCGGTCATATTTGGATGTATCATATCATATAGCTCAGCTACGGTACGATCTTCATCAGCTACGATCGGAAAGTTCATAGTTACATTCTGTGTGTCTTCAATGTCTTTGATCCATTCTTGATGAGAGTCCAAAGGGTCTACACTAATGGCAATGACCTTTACATTTCTGCTCGCAAACTCTTCGTGCAAAGCCGCTGTTCTTCCTAGTTCTGTGGTGCAAACAGGGGTGAAGTCAGCAGGGTGAGAAAAGAACAGACCCCAACCATCTCCAAGGTATTCATGAAAATCAATTTCTCCTTGGGTAGTTTGAGCTTTAAAGTTGGGCGCTGTGTCCCCTAATCGAATGGCCATGTGGGTAATTTTATGGGTTCAATAATGAAAGTATTGGCTAGTGAACGATTCGCGATAGAGCTGAATTGCCTTTGCTGAATTTAAAACGCTAAACAGGCTTAAAATTCTTCGGTACCTGGTAGGGCTACCGGATTTGTGACTAAGCTATCGTTCACTTTGTTCTTTTTACTATTTATCAATACATTTTGTTCCAGGAATGGTTTAACCAGACCGCTAATGGATTCAAATTCTACTAAAAACCCATCGTGGCCATAAGAGCTGGTAATCACTTCTAATTGAGCATTAGGAATGTGTTTGGCTAATAAGATTTGCTCCTCGATGGGAAATAGGATATCAGTGGTAATCCCTATGATCAGTGCCTTGGCTTGTATGCTTTGCAAAGCTTCTTCTATGCTACCACGTCCACGGCCAATATTATGAGAATCCATGGATTTGCTAAGACTTAAGTAGGAGAAGACATTGAAACGATTGTACAGTTTCAGTCCTTGGTACCTTTGATAGGAGCTAGCACGGAAGTCTTCAAACTTCTCTTCTGTTTTTTCTTGCTGGGTTATTTGGTAGGTTTTGTAATGACGATAGGAAAGCATTGCGATAGCTCGTGCGGCTTCCAACCCTCTTTGGCCACTTTTAGGATCATTTTTATCCAGGCTACTATCGGCTAATATGGCCATTCGCTGGCTTTCGTTGAAGGCGATGCCCCAAGGAGAGTGCTTGGCATTAGAGGCTAGTATACACACTTTGTTGAAAAGTGTTGGGTCCGTGATAGCCCATTCCACTGCTTGCTGTCCTCCCATAGACCCGCCAGCGATTAATTTGATCTGGCTAATACCCAATTCCTTTTGTAGGAATTGATGCGCCTTGACCATGTCGCGAATGGTAATGGTTGGATAATCCAACCCATAGATTTCTCCCGTGGCAGGATTGGTATGTGCAGGACCAGTGGTACCATAGCAGGAGCCAAGCATATTTGCACATACGATAAAATACTTGTTGGGGTCAAAGGCTTTGTCTTCTCCGACCAAACCTTCCCACCAATCTGCTGCATCTGAATTGGCTGTTAAAGCATGGCAAACCCAGATCACATTGTCCTTCTCAGCGTTGAGTTGGCCATAGGTGTGATAGGCGATAGTCAATTCTGGTAGGCTTTTGCCACATTCCAGCTCAAAGGCTCCTGGATACTTTAGCTTTTGTAGTTCCATAGATTGTTGAATGAAAAGAGGGGGTAAGGCAAAAGGAGTTGAGTAACAACTCCTTTTGCTGTCAGAAACTTGGAAGTAAGTGGCAAAGACCTCTTACTCCTGTATCAAAGATAGACTAGTTCAAAACAGGATTTTCCACCTCAATCAAAGCAAAGGCTTGCTCAAAATCTGCTTTGATATCATCTATGTGCTCAATTCCTACGGATACTCTCAGAGAGGTGGGCAATACGCCAGCAGCCAATTGTTCTTGATCACTGAGCTGTTGATGTGTTGTAGCAGAAGGTTGAATAATCAATGTTTTCGCATCTCCTACGTTAGCTAAATGGCTGACTAATTTTACGTTATCTACGATCTTAGTCGCATTTTCTTTTGGACCATGTACGGTGAAGGACAGAACACCACCAAAGCCATTACGTAAGTACTTTTTGGCATTGGCATGCTGAGGATGGTTTTCTAATCCGGCATAAGTGACAGATGCTACCTTTGGGTGAGCTTCCAACCACTTCGCAAGCTCCAGAGCATTGTCTACTGTTCTTTGTACCCGTAAACTCAAGGTTTCAAGACCTTGTAAAAGCAAGAAAGCATTGAATGGAGAAAGTGCTGGACCAAAGTCACGCAAACCCTCAACTCTGGCACGAATGGCAAAGGCAACATTTCCGAAAGGACCCTCAGCCCCGAAAATGTCCCAAAATACCATGCCGTGATACCCTTCTGATGGCTCCGTAAATTGAGGATATTTTCCGTTACCCCAGTTGTATTTTCCACCATCTACAATCACACCGCCAATGGAAGTGCCGTGTCCACCTACCCATTTGGTAGCAGATTGAACAACTATACTTGCTCCCCATTCCAAGGGACGGCATAGATAACCGCCAGCTCCAAAAGTATTGTCCACGATTACTGGAATATCATGAGATTTGGCTACGCCGATGATACCTTCAAAATCAGGCACAGCAAAACTTGGATTTCCGATTGTCTCAAAATAGACGGCTTTCGTGTTCTCGTCAATTAGCTTTTCGTAATCAGCAGGTGATTCGCCTTCCGTGAAGCGGACTTCAACACCTAATCTTTTGAAAGCAACTTTAAATTGATTGTACGTTCCACCATAGAGATTGGAAGAGGAAACGAAGTTGTCTCCTGCTTGAAGGATATTGTTCAAAGCCAGGAACTGTGCAGCCTGACCAGAAGCAGTCGCTACGGCCATCACTCCACCTTCCAAAGCAGCAATTCTTTTTTCGAAGACATCCGTAGTCGGATTCATGATTCGAGTATAGATGTTGCCAAACTCCTTCAGTGCGAATAAGTTAGCTCCATGCTCGGAATCTTTAAAGGTATAGGAAGACGTTTGGTAAATGGGGACTGCTCGAGATCGAGTTGTTCCTTCGACCTCTTCCTGACCTGCGTGTAGTTGAAGGGTTTCAAATCGTAAATTGGACATGGTTGCAATATTTTAAAGTCAGTTAATGATATAAGATTCCTGATCAACAGTTTCATGACATGATAGCCAGGCAGACATAGCCGGACCTTTGAAGGTCGAGTTATCGCAGGGCAATATGCCAGCGCTCAGATTAGCGACAACAACAGCAACAACAGCAATTGTTGCATGTAGCGTACTTGTGTGGAAAGGCTATAGATAGCCCATTGAAATGGTGGTCAGGGAAAATGCGAGAAAAAGGTAGTGAATTCATGATTTGGATTTTATAGTTCCAACAATAACCCAATTTGGGTCAGCTGGCGGGATTTAGCACCTATTACCGTAGTGGTAGGTTGCTAGGGTTTCGAAGAGCCCGATCTCTCCACCCATTCTTTATAAAATCATTCTCGTCAAAGAAGTGATTTGTGGCCACAAAAGTATTAGCTATTCCACGAAAAATCAAATTTTTTTCATTGACAGGCCGAAAATTTTGTAAAAAAAATAAAAAGCATCAATTTCGCGCCGATTATTTGATAATTCCACATTCGAAAGAGCGAGACCTTTTTTGACCCCACTGACAATAGCCATTTTCATCGCTTAGTAAGCCAAATAAAGATAATCTGCGAGAGGGAATTACGATACTTCCACATGGAAGCGAAACTATGTCCTTTCAAATAGTGTTGTCTCAGGAACCAATCATATTTAGTTCTCTGATAATTTTTGTGTTTTGAGTCATCTGAAGGCTAAATCAACACTCATTATCAATCGCTTATGATCTTCGCTTTAAGTTGACCACAAAAATTGCCAGAGAAGGTTATATTTCTTTTCCACCACTAAATCTATCCTAATGAAAATCGAATTAACAAGACTAGACGATGCCTACCACATGCAAGCCATCAATGAAGATGGAAATATTGTTGAGACAGATGGTTCTCCGAAAGTAGGCGGAAGCAATAAAGCTATGCGACCTATGCAGATGCTACTCAGTAGTTTAGGCGCATGCAGTTCCATCGATGTAATTCATCTTTTGACGAAGCAAAGAGAGCAAATCGACGACATCAAAATAACATTAACAGGCAATAGAGCAGAAGGTGAAGTCCCCTCTCTATTTACCGACATTCAAGTCCATTATCGACTGTATGGAGACCTAAATGAGAAGAAAGTCGAGCGAGCCGTTACCATCTCAGGAGAGAAATTATGTTCTGTAGCCAAAATCATAGAGAAAACAGCTAAGATCTCTTGGTCTTGGGAAATTATCAAGTAGGAGCTAAATGCGCTAACTGAGCATTGATACTCCATACAATCCACCATCTATGTCTAGCAAACAAAAACATTTTGAAACGGATGCAATTCGACTGCAACGAGAAAGGACACAATACCGGGAGCATAGCGTGCCGGTTTTTCTAACCTCTAGTTTCACCTTTCCGAATGCCGAAGAAATGCGGGATACTTTTGCGGGAGAAACGGAAAATATCATCTACTCCCGATATAGTAACCCTAATACAGATGAACTTATAGCTAAAGTTTGTGCCATGGAAGGAGCAGAGGCCGGGTTTGCTACTGCTTCTGGTATGGCAGCCGTTTTTGCTAGTATGGCAGCTTTCCTCAAAGCCGGCGATCACGTATTAGCTTCTCGCGCGGTCTTTGGCTCTACGCATCAAGTCCTGACTAAAATTTTTCCGCGATGGGGCATTACTTCTTCCTATGTGGAACCAACAGATATTGAAAATTGGCACCAGTCCGTCCAATCAAATACACGAATGTTGGTGCTAGAAAGCCCGTCAAACCCAGGTTTGACTTTGGTCGATCTAGAAAAGGCAGGACGTTTCGCAAAGGAACATAACCTACTGCTGAATGTCGATAATTGCTTTGCAACGCCGTATTTACAACAACCTATCAAGTATGGAGCGGACCTATCGGTACATTCGGGCACTAAGTGGATGGATGGCCAAGGTCGGATGCTCGGGGGAATCATTGTAGGGAAAAAGGAATTGATAGATGAGGTGCAAGGATTCTGTCGACATACGGGTCCGGCAATGTCACCTTTCAATGCCTGGGTTTTATCTAAAAGCCTCGAAACCTTGAGTGTGCGAATGGATCGCCATTGCCAAAATGCCTTTGAATTAGCCAAACAGCTAGCGGAGCACCCCAAGGTAGCAACAGTAAGATATCCCTTCCTGGATTCTCATCCGCAAATGCAACTGGCTCGTAAACAAATGAAACTGGGGGGAGGCCTGGTGTCCTTCGAAGTTAAAGGGGGAACGGCAGAAAGCATGCATTTCCTGAACAATATCCGCTTGTGCTCATTATCCTCAAATTTGGGAGATACTCGAACCATATTAACACATCCAACTACGACTACTCACTCCAAGTTGAGGGAGGAGGAACGCTTGGCTGTGGGTATCACACCTGGTCTGGTTAGAGTTTCGGTGGGCCTGGAACATATAGAAGACATAAGTACAGATATTTTAAACGCATTATCTGATATCTAATCATTTAAACAATAAGCCGGGGAAACATTTCGTATTGTTGTAGAAACCATCTGCAAACAAGTGGTCACAGCTGTGTCTAAGGGTGGTTTTGTAAAAACGTGTGTTAATTAATCATCTTCTTTAGCAATGCTACCGGTCTGTTTGTATAGAAAACAGAAGATCGGAAGGATGCAGATTGGTTGAAGAACGGAAAGAGAAATACCTAGGAGAATTTGGCTCAAAATGCTAACTTCATCCTGAAACAAATCTTAATACGTTCTAGCATATTGTGAGAGAACTACAAATCAATACCTCATGAGAACTTCGGTTTTTGTACTCGCCTGCCTATTGACGGCCTCGACAGTCTATTCCCAATTCACTTACTCTGGTACGCTTCATCAAACTGAAGCAGAACTTTCCTTTTATGAAGCACAATCCTGGGACTCCTTGTTAGTTACAGAAAAGAAGATGCTGGAGAAGGGGTATCGCCTAATGGAGTTGGAAACTGCCAAGAAAGGACCTGATCGATTTTATTGGTCGATTTGGGTAAAAAGCGATCTCGGACATAAAATGGAACGCATTGATGGCTGGAAAAGCTTTATTGAACAAAAGCGAGCAAAGGTGAAAGAAGGCTATGTGATGGGAGAAGTAGAGGGAATTGCATTGACAGATAATGAACAGCAATTTTACGGGGTTTGGTATGAAGGGGATACCAAGCATAAAGTTTGGCGCCTGGATTCTCGAGAAGGCATCCTTAAGAAAACCCAAGAGATGGCTGAATTGAACTTCTACCTTGTTGACCTAGATGTCTTCGAAACGCCATCCAATACAGTTCAGTATCTAGCGCTGTATCACTACGGTACAAATGGAAAAAGAGCCTACATTGTAGTGGAGAATGATCTAAAATTATTCAATACAGAGATTCTTCAGCGCACGAAAAGTGGGTACCGAATGATTGATTTTGAGAAGTACCAGGAGAATGATGAAGTGTTTTATCTAGCGGTATTCAGAAAAGGGGATTATGAAGCAGTGTTGCTACGAGATATGGACAAAGATGGATTCTATGGGAGGCTGGATATGTCGGAACAAAATCGTTTTCAACTAATTGATATTGAAATAGATAATAGGCCCGCAAAAACTAAACTGACCGTGAAGAAGTAGAGGGCAAAAAACTTTAGATGAGATGTTGGAGAATGTGACTAAGCCATCTTTCTAGTGAAAGGTGGCTGAGATTCTGAATGCGGTCCATGAGTTTACCTTGTTTGGTTTGGAGTTCGTCTTCAGATAGCTTTTCTGACTGTTTTCTAAGCCGTAGAATTTGTTTGAGGACGCTAATACAATTTAATAGGGATTGGCGTTCGGCGGTATTCAGTTCCGGAGAACGCATCCAGCGCAATCGCCAGTTATCTAACTCCTCACTTAATTGCGGCAATCGCTCTGTTTGATATAACAGTTGAAAGTGGAGCAGAGCTGCTTTAGTCGCTAAATCCGAAAGTTTAAAATTGTGAACAGTTAAGGCATCTGTAGCCTTCTCCAACTCACCCTCGGCTTGATCTACACGGGCAGTTTGATAGATGAGTTGATCTATCCGGTCACCAGAAGGAAGCAACGGATGATAATCTGTGATAAATTGTCGCACCCAGCTCAATTTGTGTAGTTGGAGTCCAAGCGTCACTAAATCCTGGAATTGTTGCGGCGGTAGTTGTTGTCCTTGTAGAAGTAATCCCTTTTCAAGTTTAACCTTTTGGACAAGAAAAAGTTGATCAACAAATTCTCGGAATCCGGCTCGTAATTGTAGCCAGCAATACTGTTCGGCATGCTCATAAAGCCAACGCTGCTCTGCCACCTGGAAAATAGATAAGTGTTGTTCCAGCAGATCCATAAACGCATAATAGTACGAAGGTTCATCCGGTTCACTCCAAGCCTGGCAAAGTTTCCAGTGTATAGCTACAGCTGGAACTTGGATGTAACTATTGCCTTCTTTTTCCAGAAGTGCCTGCAAATATCGACTGAGAATATTGTTGTCTTCAACACCTTGTTGACTTAGCATATCGCAACTTACTTTCAAGCGTTTGATCAGATATAAAATATCCAGATGTTGCAATTGCATGGCATAGGCTTCCTGATCTTCCTTTTCTGTCCTGGCCGAAGCCACCTCTTCTGCCAATTGAAATGCTTGTTGAAAATAACTACTGCTTCGTGCTCCTGCCAAGTTTAAGTCCTCTACTGCCTGATCAAACTGAATCTGAAAGACATTGTCTAGCTTTCGTTGCCTTAGCTGGCGGAGCAAATAAATTTGATGCAAATCTCTGTGGCTATTCCACTCCTCAAAGGCGAGGAAAGAACGGATCATTTGATAAAGACCAGAAAGTTGTTTGCGGAAGTAAGCATCGTTGTAAGCCTTTTCAGGAAATATCACCTTATAGAAGGTGCGCTTCTTAAGCATGGGCCCAGAGAAGTGAGGATAGTGCGGGACTAACTTCTCTAACAACTCTAATGCATTCTGATTCGTGTTGCAGTAGGTCGACTTGGCAAAGCGTCGAAGTCGCTCCAGTTCGGAGCGATTCAAGGCTCGCATCAGCTGTAGGGCTTTGCTATTAAGCATAGGTGCGAATATACTTGATCGACAAATATAAACGGTTGATTTAGAAAAAGAAAAGAATTAGGAGATACAAAAGGGTTTTCACCTTATTTTTAGATGGAAAGGATTAGATATAGGTCATTAGGACAGTAAAATGCCTGTTAGTAAGCTAAAAAAAGAGCAAACGTGCATCAAAATTGCTCAGCTAGGGCTGCCATATTAGTTGTTAGGAAGGCTCTTCGCTTTTTCAATCTGCTGCAATTCATGTTTGGTTCTTTCCCTACGTTTCTCTTGTTGCAGGAATACAGGCGGAAAGACACGAGCCGCACAATCTGAAATTGGGCATCTTTCGCAAGTGGTGTGAACCTCTTTTCGTTTTACAGTAGAATCTCCAAGAAATTTAAATAGACGCCGCAGTTTTTCATCGACTAAAATACCAATGGTAAAACTATAACTCTCATCTGTATTGGTCATACTAGGTTGAGCAATGGACAGGCAAAAGTAGGAATTCGGCGTATCAACATACTTGGATATTTGGACACCTGCTATGGCTGCTTGATCACCTTCCGGACTCTGAATGGCCTTTAACTGTCTGATCAGGTTGATGCTTATCCATCGTCTACAATAATGTTCATCCAACTGATTAGCGTGGGGGTCGTGTAGTTGAGATAGATGCATTTCTTTGGTAACCAAGAACTTCTTTAAATCTGGTTGAGCAAAGAAGCGGATGAAGAATATGTCTCTAATATCGAAATGACGAGGTAGCAAGTTGGCCAAGCGTTGCAAGACCATGCCTGGAGCCGCACTAAAGCGATTGAGCAAATCCAGAAAGGCTTCATTATCCCACTTACGCCATTGCGCCATCGTTTCAATCTCAGCAATCATTACACTTTCGGGAAGTATGAGGGCCACTGCAAAATAAGCGGCCTTAAAGTTGATCAGAAGCTTATCAAAACTATCCACTTCCAACAGAGGTGTTTCCAAAGGGCGTTCTTTTTGCTGTAAAACCTGGAAGCCGATTTCCTTAGCTAGCAGAAACTTTGTAATCGGGTCAGCTAGGTCTGACTTCAGTAAAAGTTTTCGTTTGCTGGGACTGTAATAGGATAATATTTGCCGCAATTGCGATTTACTTTGCAGGTAATCGGTATCGAGTTCTACTCCAAAGCACTTGCGTAAAAGCTTCTTTAAGGTCTTTTGATCCAGCAGTTGATTTACTTTCAACTTGTTTTCTTTGCGAAACTGATTAGCCGCATGTTCGATATCTTCGAAATAGTTGTCATGAAGATCTTGGTAGGAGCGAAGGGCTACTTTATAGAAATCCTCACCCTGCATATCAAAATTACGCGTGATCTTAATCACCGTACTGACAAAGGCGTTGACCTTGTCCGGTGCTACAGATAGGAGTTCGATTAGCTTTGATACATCAATCCCGAAATCATCCAGCGGAAAGATTTTAAGAAAATCTGAATGCAGTAGATCAATGATCGGCTTTAGTTTTTTGTTGGCTTCTAGCGAGACCAGATAGTTATAATCCGCATTCAGCGCCTTGGCTAAGACTAGAATTTTATCCGTCTTAGGATATTTTTTCCCCTTTTCAATATTGTGGAGATAGGAGATGGCCAAACCAGTCAGATCAGATAATTGCTGATATGACAAACCCTTATCCCGCCTCAATTGCTGGATTTTTAACCCAAAAATCAATTTTACTGTATCTATTTCTTTCAGCATACCAGGTACACGCTATTGTAAATCTTGGAATTCAACAAATATACAGAGAAGAAGTTAAATTTTCTGTTAGAGAAATTTTCTCTAATTGAGAAAATGTATAAATTTGCCCCAGATTTCACTAACTCCTAAATGAACAATGATGGAAATCTTCGGTATCAAAAATGCAAATGCCAAGTTGGCTGATCTGGGTTTGGACCAAATGGGCGAGGTTCATTGGAACCTTAGTCCGGAAGCTTTAGTCGAAGCGAGCCTCAAGAGAGGCCAAGGTGTACTGGCGGATAACGGCGCTTTGGCGATCGAAACGGGAGAGTTTACCGGACGATCACCTAAGGATCGCTTTATCGTCAAGGACGAGATCACTTCCTCCACGGTGGATTGGGGAGAGATTAACCAGCCGTTCTCTGCGCTGAAGTTTGAGCAATTGTTCGAACGTATGCGAGCATTCATGGCTGGAAAAGAGATTTTTGTCCGTGATGCCTTTGCCGGTGCAGATCCGGCTAGTAGGTTGTCCTTGCGTGTATTGACTGAATTTCCTTGGAGCAACCAGTTTGCTTATAATATGTTTATTCGTCCGAGTGCAGCTGAACTAGAGCAGTTTAGTCCGGATTGGACGGTGATCTGCTTTCCTTCGTTTATGGCAGAACCAGCGATTGATGGAACCCGACAGCACAACTTTTCCATTATCAATTTCAGCAAAAAGCAGATTTTGATTGGCGGAACAGGTTATACGGGTGAGATCAAAAAGGGCATCTTTTCGGTATTGAACTACCTTTTACCGATGCAACACGAGGTTTTCCCTATGCACTGTTCCGCTAATGTTGGGCAAGATGGAGATACAGCCATCTTCTTTGGCCTTTCTGGAACGGGAAAAACAACTCTTTCTGCCGACCCTGATCGAATGTTGATCGGCGATGATGAACACGGATGGTCAGATCAAGGAGTCTTCAATTTTGAAGGCGGGTGCTATGCTAAAGTGATTGATCTCAGCAAGGAGAAAGAGCCTACGATCTATCAGGCTATTCACCATAGAGCGATATTAGAAAATATCAACTTTGTACCCAACTCACAGCATCCTGACTATGAGCGTTCGGATATTACAGAGAATACAAGAGTTTCTTATCCATTGTATCATATTCCAAATCGCCAGGATTCTGGTTGTGGAGATGAACCAACGAACATATTTTTCCTGAGCTGCGATGCTTTTGGTGTTTTACCTCCAATTTCTCGCCTAACTCCAGCTCAAGCCATGTATTACTTTATATCCGGCTATACGGCCAAGGTAGCTGGTACTGAGGCAGGTGTGACGGAACCCCAGGTGACCTTCTCTGCCTGCTTTGGAGCGCCCTTTATGCCACTGCATCCAACCCGATATGCAGAAATGCTGGGAGAAAAGCTGGAAAAAGGCGCAGTTAATGTTTGGTTAGTAAACACTGGATGGACAGGTGGCCCCTATGGTGTTGGTCATCGCATCTCCTTGAAATATACACGCGCCATGATTAGCGCAGCTTTACAAGGCAACCTATCAGGTGTAGAATTCAACCAAGAAGCAACCTTTGGATTGAGCATTCCTAACAGCTGCCCAGAGGTACCTTCTGATTTGCTAAATCCAAGGAATGTTTGGGCAGATAAAGTAGCCTATGACCAACAAGCAGCTTTTCTGGTAAAGACCTTCCACCGCAATTTTGAGCAGTATGAAGCTAAGGCTAGTGCAGAAATCAAAGCCGCAGCACCAGGCATGTTGATGTATTCATAAGGACAGACGAGGGAGCAACTGTCCTGCCTTTGATCTGCCAAGAGACAGATAGGGGAGTGGTGGAAAATAATTGGAGCCACTCCCCAACCTTTGGCGTATCAGTCTAGGTCTTACCAAATAAAACCATGAAATTAGTTTCCCGACTACTAATGCTAAGCTGCTTCTTATTCTCTTGCCAAAAACAAGGACCAAACTTCAAAAAATTAGAAGATTGTGATTTAGCTGAACCAATCACCGAGCTGGCTTGGCTTGCAACCAAAATTGATGCTTATTCTTCTTCTGCTTGTTTAGAGACACTGCACCAATACCGCTTTAGGGAGGGGACCGTCTTCGTTTTGCGGTGCGGAATTGAGAGCTTCTGCAATTGTTTGGCACCGGCGGTCTGGGGTTGTGAAGGACAAGAGTTATTTACCTTATCTAAGGCGGAGGGCGGCATGAGTGAAGCAGCTTTTTTGGCCGAGGCTTCCGACGAAAAATTGCTTTGGAAGAACGAATAGGCGAATGAATAAAGTTCTTTCCGAATATATTTGACCACAAAATCATTCTCACCTTTCAGAAAATGATTTTGTGGTTTTTCTTTTATATCGATCTTTGCAGAGCGGAGTAGACGGAAGTGCATTGGGGTACATTTGCCCTTTAGAGTAAAGAAAGTATGCCAACGAAAAATAACAGAATTAGCATTGACAAAAAGGATAAAAATAGCACCAGCAAAGGCTTGAATATGGACCCCGTTAAGGTTCGCTTAAAAATCCATATGATAGAGATTACAGATAGAACAAATGAGCCATTGATATAAGCGATAGCGGAGGCCTCATTGGGAAAAAGTGTAAATACCAAACCCAATAAGACGCTCATAATTAGAGTGAATGATACCGCGTAAATCGAAATCACATAATGTTCAGCTAAATTATAACCGCTTTTCCTGTACAAAATCCTACTCACTCCTCCAATACAGGGTATCATTGAAAACAGGAGAAATTGATTTCTAGATTGTAGCCAAGTAATCGTCTCACCAATTTTGTGATCACTTTGAAAAGAGTTGTCTGGATTTTCGTAATTATTCCAGCCCTTGATAGCATCACTTAAATAACTATTCTGTGTGATCAGCTCTAAAAAATCTGAAAACAAAAACTGAAACAATCCATAGATACTCAACACTATTATAGCGTACTGCGTAGGAGATTTAATGACTTTCCTCACACCATTTATATAGCCTTTTGTTACTAGCTCAGGTTTTACCAATAACCATTTAGAGGTTTTGTAGAAGGAAAAATCCAGATTTGCGAGCTTCGAGAATAGGTTTTTGAATAAAGTGGATAAGGTCAACCGCTGATGTACTTGCTTCGCTCCACAATTTTGGCAATAATGAGCTGATTCAATAAGCCCTTCGTCACAGGTAGTACACATTTTCATAGCATGGCATCATCTTGAATGAATGGGTTTGGTAGCAGTAATTTGCTATGCCTGTTATTTCGTGCTTGCAATTTAGGACTATTCTGGTGGAATTTTTCGATGAAGCTGTTTGAGTCTATCTGATTACTAGAAAGGTTTAACAATGGATTGTCATCAGAAATAGCATGCCGCAGTTTAGGCGGCATGAATCTGTCATCCCTAATTATCCTTCATAAATATCAAATTCAGCAGAAATTGCCTTCATTAATTCGGCATCAGCAAACTCATCGTTCGACATATTCGATAGCTTTTCTAAATAAAGATCGAATTGGCCGTTTTTGAAAATAGTAAGCATTTTGCCTCCCTTTTCACACCTTGCGGCATGCCAAACGTTAGGCGGAACAGTAATGGTATCGCCAGGTTTTGCAATGATCAATTCATCATCAAAAATTAATTCCACCTCTCCTTCAAGTATATAAAAGACCTCAGTCATTATTTTATGGTGATGTCTTCCCAAGTAAAACCCGGGCTTTAAGGTGTCTTCAACAAAGCAGAGTTCACCATCGGTCTTCTTGGACGAAAGCTTTATGAAGCAATGATCTTGGGAGTAGTCGTAGTTTTGACCTTCTCCATTCCGTGTGATTTCTTTCTCTTTCATTATTATTTATTTAATAGCCCAATATGTATGTAAATGATGCCGGTGTAAATCAACCCGAATATTCACAGTGCAAATACCCAATGAATCCAGACGATTCATGGACTATAGCTTGAGATTGAATTTTTCATATTTGTGTCTTTATGACCTAATCGTTATCAGCACAACCTTCCCATGTTGTCTAGGCTGTAATTGATATTTGGGGTCTTCACTAACTGTTTTTAGAAATGCTTGTGTTTCTACCATATCAGCATTGTCAACATAAATGAATGTATCGGAATGGAAATTGGATTCCAGCATTTGGAAAACGACTAAGTAGAGGTCTTTCCAGCCATCTAGCACCAGTAAATCAATTGGCTGATTATGGTTCTTTAGTGTTTCTACTGCATCACCAATCCTTACTTCTACCAGATCAGTGACACCGGCCCTCTTAAAGTTCTCTATGGCTTTTTGCGCTTTAGATTCAACTAATTCTGTGGTGATAATATGGCCTTCTGACTCAATTACACCTAGCGCAAGGTATAGTGTAGAAATTCCAAATGAAGTCCCAAATTCAACGATCCGCCTAAGGTTTTTTTTCTTAATAAGCCTCTCGAGATCCTCTCCTTGTTCTCTAGATATAGATAGGTAGGTATCCTTGAAATCTGATGGTTGCATCGGCTTGAATATGCTTTTTGCAACATTTTTCATCATCCGCAGATGATCGAAATTTGCATCCTCATGCAATTGTTCTAATGTCTCTTTGATTTGTTCCCGTTGTTGGATAAGCATATGGTATGAAGTTGAAGTCTTTTGAAAATTAGTGTTGTCGTTGTTTAAGAATATCTGCTGAATCTATAGGAGGAAACTTTTATGGAGACTACAGAGATATTGTTAAATAACTTCGATACAAAGGTGGAGGTATTTTAAGGTAGGATCACTATCAAAGTGTTGACAAAAATAGTAAAAGTCTAACCGGCTGTTATGACAGCTGTCTGAACTTGAGTGGAGTTGTACCCGTGTTTTTCTTGAAAAACTTAATCATATTGGCGGGCTCTTCGAAGCCAGTTTTGTAGCTGATTTCCTTTATGGATAATGAGGTAGAGACTAAATAGCGTTTGATTTCAATCACTACAAAATCATCTATAAATGCTTTCGCAGTTTTGCCGGTCAATTTCTTTACAATATCATTCAGGAATTTATAGGAAATAAATAATTCGGAAGCATAATGATTTGAATTTCTTGTGTTTGTGTACCCTTTCTCAAGGCTTTCCCTAAATTTGCAAAAGAGTTCTAGCCAATGTGTTTTAGCACCGCTTAAAGATCGAACTTCTTTTGCTCTTTCGGCCTTCAGCAATAAGATTTGCAGCAGGGAACTCAGCATCTCAGATTTACGGAAATCATTAGGGAAGATATATTCATTGTGTAGGGACTGGGCTATATCCAGAAAGCTATCTGGTTCCATTTCTTGTTGATGTATGATCGGCGATTCAATATGGTAATTAAATAACCTATTCAATTTATGGCTGCCAGCTAAAAGAAGGTGCTTATCTAGAAATTGACTGTTGAATACAATGCTGAATCCGTTGGAATCCAGCAACTCTTTGGTGAAATGATGTACTTGATTTTTGGCGACAAAGAGGGCGCTCCCCGCTAAGAGTTTGTAGGATTTGAAATCTACGAAATGTGAGTAGCTGTTTTTCGTTACGATTAGAATTAGGAAGAATTCAATTTTGTGTACGGCAAATGGGTCGTGATTCTTAGATCGATCTAACTTCTGGAGGAGTTGGGCGAAATTCATCACCTCAACGTCAAGAGTTCTATCCTTGCTGAATAATACTTTTGGTATTTCTTTTTCCATGATTAGTGACTGCCGTTGATATGGGGGCAGCGTGCTAACTGGTTATTTTCTATTTCCTGATTATCAGTCTGATCTCCTATCTATTCCCGCTGATGCGTTCTTTCTGTCTCGTTTTCTGATTTTCCTTATCCTCGATGCCCAAGATAGCATTATCATAATGATAGTTTTCTAGGAAGGTGTGAAAATAGATAGCAAAGAAGGAAAATTGACCTGTTTCTTCTCCTTTATCCGCCATTTCTTTGCGGTATTGTTTTAAGGAGTGCGACGATAGATACTCCTAACCTTCTGCTGCGCTTTTTGTGGCTATACTTACGTAGTAAAAGTTCTGCCAAGCCTATGGTTATCCCGGCTGGCGGCCCGACAGGTGTTTGATTTTATTGCCTGGCCTCGCTCCAAAATGTACAAGCTGAAACGACACGATTATTACTTGTAGTTTCAGTCGAGCCTTTGGCCAAAATGCAGCCTTTAGATCTAGCTGCAAGGAAGACCTGCCCAGTGCCGGATAGAACTATTCAGGTGCCTGACACAATCTTTCATCTTCAATTCAATACATATGAAAACAGTAGTGCTCTTATTTACGACCCTATCAGTTGGGTTCTCAGTTTTTTCACAAAATGCCAGTAGCTTAGAAAAAGAAGAACACTTATTAAATGGAGTAAGCTTTACGTATCAATACCAAACGGGCTCTGCCATAGATATCTCCTTTGCTGATGATCAATTGACTTACCAATGGATTGCTGGTAGAAATGCGGGGAAGCCTGCTAAGACCTATCCCTATAAGTCAAGAAAATTGGATACGGGTGTGTATATGGTGAGTTGGCACGAGCCAAAGTTGAAGAACTACATTACACTGGTTTACAACTTTAATAACAATACCTGTGCTTCTTCAGTCATTGTAAAATATGGTAGCGAAAATCCGGGTTTGGCGTTCCAGGGAGGTGTAATTGAACATTTCCAGCAAAAATGATTTCGAGGATTAAGCCGTCTGCCTAAACTGGCGGGCGGTTTTCCCTGTCATCTTTTTAAAGAATCGATTGAAGTTGGCTACATCCGAAAAATGAAGCATATTCGAAATTTCACTTATGGTTTTATCTGAGAATAGAATTTCCCGCTTTGCTTCGATCAATATTCGTTGATGAATAATTTGCAAGGCCGTTTGTAAGAGGTATTTCTTGCATAATGTATTTAACTGGTTATGACTGACTTTCAAAGCTGAAGAATACTCCGAAACGGTACGCCATTTAGTGATGTGTTTATTAAGCAAGCGTTGAAACTGATAGATGGTCGGATGAAAGTCCAACTTATTTAGTTGGTTTTGATTCCGAAAAATTCTATCTATCAGGCTGATGGAATAGTATAGCAGGCTTCTGAGAATATGCGAACTGTCACCTTGCAATAGATCTAATTCTTTTTCTACCTCTTCTAATACGCGAACACATTTTTCGAAATGCAGCTCATCCAATTTTATATGGATACTGGGTCGGTTGTAATCAAAAATGACAAATCGATGCAAGAACACATCATCTCGGAAGTAGGTGTTCAGAAATTCTCCTTCGAAGAAGAAACTAAATCCTCTAGTGGGGGTTTGAACCTCCCATTGCCGGATCTGGTTGGGGAGGGTGACCACGACTGTACCTTTTTGATAGGGTACTATTTCATTGTCTAAGCTATAAAAACCTGTCCCTTCTGAAATGACCAAGACTTCATAGAAAGATATGCTGTGTTTTTCATTAGATAGAACATACCCTTCCAAAGACTCAATGCGTCCTAGATCAACCAATAGCTCTTTACCGTATTTATTTTTCAAGAAGTCAAACCGTTGCATGGATTTGCTTTAGGATGTCTGAAAGGAAAGGGGGAGGTCTCTGATTTAGTTTTAGTATAGTAAACTTTCACTGAAATACCTACATTAGTGCTTTCCTAATACGAACACTGCCTGAAATGGAATCCTCAATTCTTACTGATGTCTTTTTACCTGCTTCTCTATTTGTCATTATGTTAGGCATGGGGCTTTCCCTAGTGCTAGACGATTTTCGGCGGATTCTTAAGTATCCAAAAGCCGCATTGATAGGCTTGGTCAATCAAATTCTGCTATTGCCCTTGGTAGGTTTGGGGATTTGTCACTTGTTTCAATTACCCAATGAATTGGCGATCGGCATGATGCTCTTGGCGGCTTGTCCAGGGGGAGTGACGTCCAATTTAATTAGTCACGTTTCCAGGGGCGATACTGCACTATCCGTATCGCTTACGGCTATGAGTAGTTTAGTTACCTTAATTACTATACCGCTGTACGTGGGCTTTGCGTTTAACTATTTTAATAACACCGGACAAGAGGTTGACGTAGATGAAATGGGGATGTTACTGCAAGTAGTCGTAATTGTCATCATACCGATTGCTATTGGGATGTTTATCCGATCTAGGAGCGAAGATTTTGCGCTACGTATGGACAAACCCGTAAGGATTTTTTCGACGGTATTATTTCTGTTGATCTTACTATCTATTATCATTGCAGAGAAGGAAACAATTGTCAAGTACTTTCCGCAAATTGGGGGAGCGACCGTTGCATTGAACCTACTGACTTTATTGATCGGTTACTATAGTGCAAAATTCTTTAGCCTAAACCAAAAGCAAGCTATCACTATTGCTATCGAAACCGGCATTCAAAATGGTACACTAGCCATTGTCATTGCTTCAACGGTCTTAGCTAATTTCACGCTGTCTATTCCTGCTGGAATTTATGGCTTGGTGATGTTTATTTCTGGCGGGTTTATTATGTACTATTTTGGAAAGAAATTGGCGAAGGAGGTTGAATAGTGCAGATCAACTGAAAGCTTTTTCTATCTCAGTATTTTTATTCTCTGACAATTTGTGTGACTTCGAGTTACTCTTTTAGCTAAAATTCTCGCTTCCTTTGATCACAATTCTTCTAGCATAAACGCTAACCACAAAAAATTGTCAAAGAAGGATTACTTTTTCAATTTGGCCACTTCAATTGGAATGAATTTCGGTAAATAATTGGGCGTGCATCCTCTTGGTACTACTTCATCCTTGTAGAGTCCGGTTGTTTCCCCAATGGTAACACATCTGTCACGATAGGCTTCTTGCCATTTTCCGATTTGGCCAGCTGTGAAGTTCATAGCCCACTGTACTTCAGGCTGTTCAGTTGCCATTTTTTTTTCTATTGCGTTCAATAAGTGCTCCGTATTTGAGTGGTCTGTATTTCCCATCCAGCGTAATCTAGCTTGGTAATACCAGAAAACTCTTCTTTGCAATACAGACGGACTATTTTCCCAAGACTCCATCAAAGCTATCGTTTTCTTGTCCTTGGCAAGTTGGTTAGCCATCAGCCAATCTATCAGCTGGTTTCGTTCTTCAAAATCGTGGCTATAGATATCTTGAGCAAGCTGATCAATTCGTTCTTGCGTCAGTAGTTTTTTGTCCATAATTAGAATGGCTAATTGACGAGGTAGAAATTCACCAGTCAACCAGAGTTCCATCGCTAATTCGTGATCTCTTTTTATGGCTTTGGCTATCTTTCGTAGATCCCCCAATTTGGTGGTCTCTTGCTTAATCTGTGCATAAATTTCATTGGCTTTAGAAGAAAGTTTCATATCAACAATTTTAATGACCTAGAACAGTCCAACTAACGGATGATGAAGTTTTTCCATCCCAAGGGTGATCGCCAAGCATGCACTAAACATACAATTTCAATTCAAATTTCTAAATTCTGATGGAATCATGCCAGTTTTATTCCTAAGCAGCTTACTAAAATACTGGAGATACTCATAATCCAAAGCGTATCTGGTTAGCCTGATTTGGGGCAAGGTTCTAACCCTTGATTGTAAACCCAATGGACAGACCCAAAAAGCTATTATCAACACTTCCAATTTTCTGATCGCTAGGTATCTCAATATTAGCTTTGGAAATAAAATTATATTCCAATCCAAGTCTTATTCTATCTGATTCCCACCCTCCTCTAACTAGTAGTCCTAATTGGCTCTTGACGTTTGCCTCCAATACATTTTGAGAGGAATACACAAATACATCTATATGATTAGTCAGTAGATAGGGGCCAAAGCCAAAACCTAGGTAAGGGCGAAAATTATTTTTGTTCAAGTAATAGTCAATTGTTGGCACCAAGGAAATACCACCATTATCAGACCTCTCATCGATGCTGAATTGGGAAATGTCAAAATTCTCAACGGAATGAGAATTTATTACAATTCCGATTCTCAATCCAAAGAATGTGCTTTCCGAAACTTTTAACTTAGGCTCAACAGTAAGAAAAAATCCTAAATTCTCGGATTTCGAGATTGGGAGAATTCCTGCTTCTACGCCCAGTTTTATATTGTTCTTATCTTGGGCATGTAGATTGAACAAACAGAGTAATAATGTTAGCTGTAATATACCCCTTTTGAAAATAACACCTTTATCGAAGAATAACTTAAACTGAAAGACCTTCATAACTTTTTATCAGTTACAGACCGACTTACTTGCTTGTATTCTAATGATTACTTTCTATGCTCTGCTATACAGCTTTTATCGAAAGCTGTATACGCTTTCGTTTCAAATCTACATCCATCACACGAACACTCACTTGCTGCTGAAGGCTAACCACATCCAATGGGTTTTTAACGAAGCGGTCGGCCAATTGCGAAACGTGAACCAGACCACTTTCTTTAATTCCAATATCAACAAAAGCTCCGAAATTGGTGATATTATTGACGATTCCAGGTACAACCATACCTACCTGCACATCCTGAATGGATTGGATGTTTGCAAACTCAAAAGATTTGGCCGTTCCTCTAGGGTCAAGTCCTGGTTTTGCCAATTCTGAAAGGATATCTTTTAAAGTAGGTAAGCCAACTGCTTCCGTGGTGTACCGCTTAAGATCTATACGTTCTCTAAGAGATGCTTTTTGAATTAGGTCTTCTACCGTACAGCCTAAATCTTTGGCCATTTGCTTCACAATAGAGTAGCTTTCGGGGTGCACACCGGTATTATCCAAAGGATTCTTGGCATCCTTCACTCGAAGAAAACCAGCGCATTGCTCGTAAGCTTTTTCACCCATTCTGGGAACCTTTTTGAGCATCGCCCGTGAAGGGAAGGTGCCATTTTCTGATCGATAATTGACGATGTTTTGGGCTAGGGTAGGGCCTAGGCCAGATACATGGACCAAGAGAGACTTACTAGCTGTGTTGAGGTTGATCCCGACAGCGTTTACGCAGCTTTCAACTACACGATCCAAACTATCTTTAAGTAAGCTTTGGCTGACATCATGTTGGTATTGGCCAACACCAATCGATTTGGGATCAATCTTTACCAGCTCAGCTAATGGATCCATCAACCGTCGACCAATGGAAACGGCTCCTCTAACTGTCACATCCTGATTAGGGAATTCTTCTCGAGCTACTGCAGAAGCAGAGTAAATCGATGCACCTGCTTCATTCACCATGAATACTTCGACCCGCCGGCCAAAATCCGTTTTACGACACAATTGCATGGTCTCTCGGCCCGCTGTGCCATTGCCTACTGCGATGGCCTGAATTTGATATCGTTCAGCAAGTTCTGTCAGTGTTTTCTTCGCCATGAACTCGTCAGATTGAGGCGGGTGTGGGTAGATCGTGGTATTGTGAACTAGGTCGCCGTTTTCATCTAGACAAACCACCTTACAGCCCGTTCTATAGCCAGGGTCCAAGCCTAGAATACGTCTTTGCCCAAGTGGAGCGGCGAGTAGGAGCTGTCTAAGGTTTTCGGCAAACACATTGATGGCATCTTCGTCTGCTTTTTCTTTTGAAATATTGCGAAATTCTGTTTCAATAGAAGGGGATAATAATCGTTTGTAGCCATCATGTAAAGCTAATTTTACTTGCTCTGTGGCTTCTCCATATCCTTGTAGTACGATCTTTTCTAGTTGGTATAGCACCTCTTCTTCTTCTGGGCCTATACTCACGCGCAGAAAACCTTCTTCTTCTCCTCTCCGAATTGCCAATATTCGATGAGATGGGCATTTCTTCAAGAGTTCAGAAAATTCAAAGTAATCCTGGTACTTGGCACCTTCTTCTTTTTTACCTCGAGCCACCTTGGACGTTATGAGGGCTTCCCTTCGGAAAATAGATCGAACTCTATTTCTGACTTTTTCATCTTCATTGATTCGCTCGGCGATGATATCTCTTGCTCCTTGCAATGCATCTGCAGCAGTAGGTACTTCTTCGTTTACATAAGCAGAAGCTAATTGTTCAACATTATTGTTTCGTTGGGAGAAGATTTGATCAGCGAGCGGCTCTAACCCTTTTTCCTTGGCAACAGATGCTCGGGTCTTGCGCTTGCGTTTGTAGGGAAGGTAGATATCCTCTAACACAGTCATGTCGTAGCAGGACTGTATGCGCTTTTGAAGATCATCGGTCAATTTGCCTTGCTCCTCAATGCTTTTCAATACCGTTTCTTTCCGTTTAGCAAGGTCATCTAGTTTTTTTGCTTCTTGCTGGATATTCGCGATCTGCACCTCATCCATGGAACCTGTTACTTCTTTACGGTAACGGGCAATGAAGGGAATAGTGGCTCCATTGGACAGCAGACCTAAAACATTTTGCACGCGATGTTTGGCCAATTGGGTTCTGTCTGCGATGAGATTGAGATGAACAGTATCGATCATATAAGGTATTTTTTTGGGTGCGCAAATCTAATGAAATTCTGAAGGATTTTTCACGTCATTTTCCTTGGCGCAGCGTAAAAAAAGAGCAGTACCTTTTATCAAGATACTGCTCTTATTCAGCTTATTCAAGAAATCAAAAGCTGATTAGTAGTTCTATTGACCTTCTGTCAAAGGAATTGGGAACTCCTCATGGATAAGGTCACCTGGGCGGTCGATTGGCAAGAAGTTGCTATTCAAGCGACCATAGCGACGCATGTCAAACATTCTATGTCCTTCACCCCACAGTGAATAGCTGCGTTGATAAAGAAGCTCATCAATCAATGCGTCTTTTTCAACTGCACCAGTGTAATCACCAATACCAGCTGCATTTCTAATTACATTGATGGCAGTCACTGCTTCCGACAAATTGCCTGTTTGCATGTTTGCTTCTGCATAGATTAAAATCAATTCCTCATTGCGAATAACGTCAATGGAGGATGTTGAAGAAGCAAATAAAGCGGTTTCGTGCGTGCCATTCAAGTCATCTTGACTAGGAGTAGCGATACGAGCACGGAATTTAGAAAGACGAGCATCACCAGCCGTAGCATTGTTGATGAAGTCATTGTGTACAACCAACTGATCACCACTTTGTCCAGCAGCTTTGAATAACGGATTTTGGATATCTCCAGAGCTGTTACTGAAAACATGCTTAGGGCCTCTATCCAATGGTCCACCCAAATCCATGAAAGTAGTATTGATCACTTTGTTTACATCATCGTACCGCTCAGCGTATAGCGCCGTTTTGGCGGATATGGCACGATTGTACTGGCCAAATGTAGAGGGTGTATCAAATCCGCTAAATCCACTTGAAAGTGAGAAAGCAAAAGATGCTCCACCTAGTTGGCTAAATCCAAGATCTAATAGAGAAAGGATATCATCATAGGCTTGTCCTTTAGCAACAAATGGTCCGATGTTTTCAGGATCAGCCACATCGATACGGATACCGTTATCATCAAGCATACTCAAGACCTGTAGTAGCATGTGAGCCTTAACCGTATTAGCAAAACCTCGGTAGCCATCTTTTTCGGCAGCAGTAACCTGTTCCGTATTGTCAACGGCTTCCAATAGTATATTACAATTCTTAACTACTCTATATCGCGTGTTATAAGGAGCAGTAAGATAGAAGGTATTGTTATCTAGTTGAGTGCCATTTTTTCCTAACAAATCCTCTGTATTACGAGGATCGGCATCAAACTTGTAGAATTCGCGAGCAATAGAACCAGAAGAAGTACAGAAAGTACCAAATCCGTTTCTCATGGCGGCCTCGGTTCCGGTTACAAGTAGGTTGAGTTCTTGCAATGAAGCATTACTCAAAACACTATTCAAACTTGGGGCATTTGGGTCTACCTGATCGTCAAAAGTACAAGAGGTAGTATATAGTGCCAGCCCCAATAATAAAATATAGGCTTTTCTCATGATGGAATATTTTTTCATGTTTCTCTAACAATTTTTGTGTTCTTGGACTCTAAAATGAACTGACTCGATCTCTTCCCACACTTTTTCTTTCATTACATGAGGGTCCACAACACTTGTCAAAGAAGTTTTTAATAGGAAGCATTACGCTTTTAGAAATTAAAGTTAACGTGGAAATAAACTTGCTTAGAACTTGGGAATGGAGTTACCTCAATTCCAGTAGAAAGTCCAGTACCACCTTTCGTAGACGTTTCAGGATCGTAACTGCTATAGTCAGTCAATGTGATCAAGTTACGGCCAGAAACTCCAAAGCGAATATTTTCTATATAATCAGACTCAAATGGCAAAGTGTAGTACAATCCAACCTCACGAAGACGGAAGTAAGAAGCATCTTCGATGAACCCTTCTAGGTTTTGTAGGTTTTCAGGTGTAACACCTCCAATGTCGGTCAACAGACGAGATAGGTTCAATACATCACCACCTTGTTTCCAGTGTGTCAAGAAGTTGAAGTCAACATTTTTGCCAATCTTAAATTGGTTGAACCAACCCAATTGGAAGTCAGGCTCAGTATCACCAGTGATGGTAGGGTTCCCATTAGCATCTCTACCCCATAGGGCCGTAATTGGTGTGCCTTCATTAATGTAGAAACTACCAAGACCCAAACCGAATGCTACTCCAGGAGGTACGAAACTAGGAATATCATCAGTATCTGTTCCGTTACCTGGCGTACCCAATAATGTAATCTCAGAATTATTGAACCAGAAGTTTACATTAGATACCCAGTCGAAGTTTGCAGTTCTAACAGGATTGATTGTCAAACCTAATTCCAAACCTCTGTTTTCCAAGTCTAGATCATTTCTGATCTCATTGGTGAAACCAGAAGACGTAGGCAAGGAACGATCATACAATAGGTCCTTAACGTTACGGATATAGTACGTCAACTCAATACCCAACTTGTTATCAAATAGAGAAAGGTCTGTACCAAATTCTAATTCTGAAGAAGTTTCAGGGATTAGGAAAGGATTACCTTGCTGAGATCGGATTACGAAACCAGGTGCGCCATTGATATTGTTGGGAGACAAGGAAGTAAACAAAGAACCAAATGAGGCACTGTTACCGGTCTCACCGTAAGCTACACGTACTTTGAATTGACTGATATCGGAAGAGTTCCAGAAGTCAAAGTTAGCGATGTTCGCTGCCAAAGATGCTCTAGGGAAAGCATAGTATTTGTTAGCATCACCATTCAAGCTTGACTTATCAAAACGAACACCAACGGTTGCGATTAATTTATCATCCCAGTTGATCTGCTCCTGTGCGATGAAACCGAATTCCTGCTCAGTTTCCAATCGCTGACTGATTTCTTGTGTACCACCTTGTGTAAGGTTGGTCTGTAATGGAATCAGCTGCGTGGTTTGATTCAATACAAAGTCGCGATCGAAGCTTAGGTAAGAAATACCGGCTTGAGTGCTGAAGCTCAATCCGCCGTCCGTATAATAGTCATAAGAACCGAACAACTGATAGTTGTAATTGAAGATGGTGTTTTTACCAACCCCAATAAAACCATTGTCAAGTCCTACTTGAGCCTGGTGTACTTCAGGTACATATACATTAGTTTGGTTGTACAAGAAATCCAAACCGCCATTCAAAGTAAATCGCAATACTTGATTATCTTTCTGAAGAGCTTGCCAGTCCAACTTCACACCTTGGATAAAGCGATTATTGCTTTCCTCATTCTTGGCTTGATCTCTCACGAAAATTGGGTTACCCGCGTAGTTAGGGTTATTTGGATAAACACCATTTTCATCTGGGAACAAATCAACGTAGTCACGTGTGAAGGCTAAAGTATAGCCATAAGATAGACCACCCTCGTTCTCATTTCCCGTAAAACTACGGCTAGCATCACTGCGTACATAGTTCGAAGTAGAAGAGATCGTTAATTTATCGGAGATCTTGTGGTCGATATTCAAACGAGTTGTAAAACGATCGTATCCTGTATTTTTGATGATACCATCCTCTGTACGGTATGCACCACTGATGAAGTACTTCGTTTTATCGTTACCACCAGATACATTCAAGCGCGTATCAGAAATCAAACCAGTTTCACCGTAGATCTCATCCTCGTAATCAAACAACTTTCCAGCAGCTCTGGCCGCCGCCCATTGTGCAGGGGCATCGGGATCGTTTGGATATACTTCTGCTACTTCAGCTTCGGAGTCCAAAGATCTTCTTCCCACCTTATTCTGGATTTTGTTGAATCCGATATCTTGGCTTAGAGTAACACGAGTTTTACCGGCCACACCTTTTTTGGTAGTGATAATGATTACACCAGCATTCGCTCGTGTACCGTAAATAGCAGCAGCAGATGCTCCTTTCAATACCTCAATACTTTCAATATCTGCTGGGTTGATATCCGCAATACGGTTAGAAGACCCTTCCTCTGTACCGGAGTTGGCGCCAGAAGCAAAACGAGAACCACTAGGGATCTCCGCATTGGTAATGTATACACCGTCAAGGATGATCAAGGGCTGGTTGTTTCCACTTAAAGATGAAACACCACGTAGCCTTACGGCAATACCACCACCAGGTGCACCATTACTTTGCACAATATTAACACCTGTAAGCTTACCGTAAAGGGCTCCGTCTACAGAAGATTGTGTCGTAACGCCAGTTAGTTCGGTACCAGATACTTTGGATACGGCATTGGCGAGATTTGAACGCTTAATGGTCGAAGCCAGACCTGTTACAACTACTTCGGCAAGGTTGGTGATATCCTCTCCTAAAGTAACATTAACGGTCGTGTTGGCAGGGGTGACTTCTACAGACTCAGCTTTGAAGCCTGTATAAGAGAATTCCAGAATTGCACTGGAACCGGGTACATCAATAGTGTAATTGCCATCTATATCAGAAATGGTACCTCTAGTAGTACCCTTTACGAGGATCGAAACACCGATTAGTGTTTCTCCTGCCTCGTCACTGACTGTCCCGGAGACTTGGAACTGTGCGTTGGCTTGCAGGCAAAGAAATAGAAGCGCCACGAGCAACGTACTTGCTCGGTAGAAGAAATACTTCATGCTTTACAGGTTTTAATTAGCAAATGGTTAGGACAACTCGATGGGATACATCTTGCGTCCTAGCAATCAAGTTTCATAACTCTTTGTTCTTGGGTTTACTGTTTGGAAGCTTTTTGGGATGGTTGTTTGTATCGTTTAGTAAAATCCGCTCTTATAACGTCCGAATGTTTCAGAATGCGGCGCGCTAAGGTAAAACGAATAACATAATTTCTTACTAGAAACCTGGAATGAAATGTTTTGTTCGGTGATTTCCAGACAATTTACTTTGGTTAGATACGTGAGAGTTCTAGCAAAAGTATGAAAAATACATGTCTCTAACAAATGTTTGTTCGTATCTGATTTTTGCCCTAAAAAGTAGCAGGATTTTCTTCTTAATCGAGGCTTCTGAATGGAAAGCTGTTAACAACTCATTAACCTATTTGATATGGATAAAACTTTTATTTCGTTTGAAATTACGCTATTTTTGTTGCAGATACTTAACTAAAAATTTATTTGTAATGAAGCAATTACTTTCTGTTTTTACGCTTCTGGTGATGGCTTGCACATTTGTCGCTGCTCAAAAAACGGCACCTGCCCCAGCAGCACCAGCTATTCAGGTAGAAGAAGCAACGGATGGCCCGGTTATGAAATTTGAGACAAAGCAAGTCGATTACGGTACAATCGTTCAGGATTCTGATCCTTACCGCTTCTTTAAGTTTACAAATGTAGGCAATGAACCAGCTGTGATTAAGCATGCAAAAGGAAGTTGCGGATGTACAGTACCTACTTATCCCAAGGAGCCAATCCTGCCTGGCCAAACGGCTGAAATTAAAGTTCGCTACGATACAAAACGTATTGGGCCATTCACCAAAAGAGTTACCCTTACTACTAATTCTAAGGAGAGTGAAATTGTGTTGACTATCAAGGGGTTAGTGGAGAAGAAACCAGCTGAACCAGCAGGTTTACCTACGCAAGACAACGGTTTGTTTAATAATAACAACAACAACTAGTTTTCCACTTGAAATAACAAGTTGAATAGTTGTCCAAACCTCTGGCGGAAGCCAGGGGTTTTTTTATGCCATGCAGTGAAAGCAAGGAGGCAATTGTACCTGCTAAGGATGGGAAAGAAACTTTAAAATAGGACTACAAATAGAGTGTTTTCAGGTGAGCATAAAAAAAACCCTTGCTTAGTTGTTAAGCAAGGGCCTCTAACCCAAACAAATAAACACAAAAACTACTTTTTAAGACTGGTACAATATTAAAGCCTTTTTTTCTAAATGGCAACATTTTAGCTACTTTTTTTATGTTAATTTTTCAGTCGATTGCATTTAAATATTTGATTTCTAGTAAATTATATATTTTACTTATGTTGTTTTTGGGGGTTTTTTATTGTAAAATTGAGTCACATAAGCTTGGGTTCTACGTGATGATGTATTTTTTATGAAATGTGACATGGTAAACTCTATATATTTCAAGTTTTTATATGATAATACTGTGTTTTTGGGCTTGAATTAGTGACAAATGTGAGGTTTTCGGACCTTCATATCCTTTCCTGGTAATCGATCCTAATTGCTGCATTTTTATACCTTTAAGTATTCTAAGTCCTGCGTCTTGATTCATGTAATTGTTGAGCCCAGTGCTTGAGGATCACTCCAAGGACCCTTTCAATTTCTTCTATTTTGATCTACTATGCAACTACTTAAATTTTTACTGGCGGTAGGGGTAAGTGTGAGCTTATTGTTCCTCTGTCATTCCCACCAACCTTTTTCCTTGCCTTTTCCCCCTTTAGGTAAGCTGTTTAGTCCTTTCGATGGTTTCTGGCAAAATGCGGATAGGGAGATTTCGGGGGTCAGAACCTTGAACTTGAAAGGTACAAAGGAACAAGTGCAAGTTATCTTTGATGAGAGAATGGTCCCACATATTTTTGCTCAAAATGATGAAGACCTATTTTTTGCCCAAGGCTATGTTACTGCGATGCACAGGCTTTGGCAAATGGATATTTCAGTGCGGGCTACTAGTGGTAACCTAGCAGCAGTGATGGGACCTTCTGTGCTGGAGCGAGACAAGCTACAGCGGAAGAAGGGATTGTTAATGGCCGCCGAAAACGCTGCGGAAGCTTTTGCTGTATCCCCACTAGATGATAAGATCGGAGCCGCTTACACAGCAGGAGTGAACGCTTACATTGAAGGCCTTTCCCCGGCAGCCTATCCGATTGAATTCAAGTTACTGGATTATAAGCCTGAGCCATGGTCTCTCTTGAAGTCAGCTATCTTTTTCAAAAGTATGGCAGAAAGTCTATGCGCCAGACATCAGGACTTAGCTAGCAGCAATACCCTGGAGCAATGGGGACGGGAAACTTTTGATTTCCTCTATCCTGAGTATAATCCGAAGCAGTCGCCGATCATTCCAGAAGATGTAGAATGGAATTTTGGTCCTGCTGCGATGAACGAAGACAGCCCCACGCCTGAAACGATTAGTAGTTTATATCAGCATAAGACTTTCCCCCTACCTTCCGAATTCTTAGGGAGTAATAACTGGGCCGTTTCCGGCAAAAAAACAGCCGATGGCGTTCCAATTTTATGCAATGATCCGCATTTGCAGCTTACTTTACCTTCGATCTGGTTTGAGATTCAGTTGCATACTCCAGAACTCAATTCCTACGGAGTTTCCCTCCCGGGAACGCCAGGAGTTATTATCGGGTTCAATGAGCATATTGCCTGGGGGCAAACGAATGTCGGGCACGATGTTTTGGATTGGTATGAAATAGAATGGAAGGATGAGAAAAAAGAAGCCTATATCGTGGATGGTGTGCCTAAGCCTGTGAGCCTGCGCTATGATACTATTGAGGTCAGAGGAGCCGCTGCGCCACATATAGAAGTTACGCGCTTGACGGAATGGGGCCCCGTTGTGTACGAGGCGGAGGGAGAGGCTTATCAAGACCTGGCGATGCGTTGGATTGCCCACGATACACCTAGCAAAAAAGACTTCTACGAGGTTGGGACATTCTATCATTTGATGAAAGGCAAGAATAAAGGAGATTACTTTAAAGCTTTGACGGGCTATGATAGCCCTGCTCAGAACTTTGTTTTTGCTTCTGAGGAAGGGGACATAGCCTTGCAGGTGAATGGCAAATTCCCAATCAAAAAAACAGAACAAGGTCGATTTGTGCAGCAGGGAAACCGCGCCGAAAGTGCTTGGTCGGGCTTTATTCCAAGAGAGGAGGTGCCCAAGGTATTGAATCCGGAACGTGGATTTGTTTCTTCAGCTAATCAACATTCTACTAGTCCTGATTATCCTTATTATTATTTGGGAGGCTTCGACGATTATCGTGGGCGTTTCATCAATGAGCAATTGGGGCAGATGGAAAATGTTGAAGTGCAGGATATGATGGCTTTACAACTCAATAACCACTCTTTAAAAGCGAGAGAAGCCTTACCGATACTGCTTGCAGCCATGGACAGTGTTAGTACGACTGGCGGCGCTAATAAGATCCTGCAGATTCTCAGGGAATGGGACTATCGCTACGAAGCTAATGCACAGGCACCGATTCTATTCGACAAATGGTTTAGCGAAGCTTATCAACTTACCTTTGATGAATGGAAAGCCCCGAGTGAAAAGATGAATATACTCTATCCAGAAGCATGGCGATTTATTAGCCTGTTGGAAGAATCAGCAGATAATAAATGGTTTGACGTGCAGGAAACAGAAGAGCAGGAAAACGCCACCTCCGTTTTAAGGAGTGCTTTCCAGAAAGTAGTTGAAGCCCATCAGGATGATCTAGAGGATAAGGAGTTCGACTGGGGACATCACAAAGGGACTCGTATCGGGCACCTGGGACGTATCAAGGCCTTTGATTCAGATTTGGTGTATACCGGTGGCACTGGCGATGCTCCCAATGCTATTAAACCTCGACATGGTCCATCTTGGAGAATGATCGTGACACTGGGGGAAGAAGTAGAAGCTTTTGGGGTATTTCCCGGAGGACAATCAGGAAACCCCGGTAGCCCGTATTATGATAATACCATTGAGACTTGGGCAAAGGGCGAATATTACCCCTTGCATCTGATGAAAGGTCCGTCGGATGATAGCGTAAAACCATTAATAATTTATACGATTAACTAATGCGGAATCTTGTATTTGTTTTTTTGATGGTCGTAATTGGGGCGATACTACATCAGTTTTTGCCTTGGTGGAGCATCTGGTGTGCAGGGCTAGTAACAGGTCTAGTATTGTCAGCGGATGGAGCCATTCGAGCCCTTGCCGTAGGTATCTTGGGCGGAGCTTTGCTTTGGGGAGGTTATGCACTTTGGCTTAATTTGCAAAATGACGGCCTAATGGCGAGTCGGATTGGTGAGTTGTTTGGTGGGTTGGGACCGACAACCTTACTGCTGCTAACTGCCCTGTTCGGTGGACTGTTTGGTGGGTTGGGGACATTGTGCGCTTATTTAGGTAGGATGCTTTTTCAGCGAAGTTTAGCGGCTGATAGTCTAAAATAATCTACCCTTTGCGGAATTTTTGCGATAATAGCTATATATTTCAAGAGTGGTTTAGACCGCGTGCAAAGACCAAATAGTAGCTACCTCATTGATGAAGTTCCAGACTGATATCATCGATAAAATCAGTCAAAGAATTAGGCCAATTGATCATTTGTGCGCACTAGCAATAATGAATGATTGTATATGGATCATAATAAATACGAAAGAGCTCGAAGAATAGTGGCTGAGAAGAAGAAGTTCTATAAAGGCTTATCTTCTTATCTGGTCATGTGCGTATTTTTTGTAGTACTTAATACGGTTACTTATTCTGGTAGTTGGTGGTTTATGTGGCCCATGATGGGTTGGGGGATTGCGATTCTGATGAAGTATTTTAAATTATTTGGTTTACCAGGAACGGAGCAACTGGGCTCTGATGATTGGGAAGAAAGAGAAATGTATAAAGAACTTTCTCGTTTGCGTAGAGCAGAGAATACAGGAAGGGCTTATCAACGAGAGGAAGAACAACTAGAGCTGAGAGAGATCCGACCACAACGGAAGGGGTGGAGAGATGATGAACTGGTATAAAAAAGGTGTTTCGATCGTTCGAAACACCTGCATAACTATAAACAAACAAAAAACATTAGCGATTCTGGAACTGTTGTTAGAACAGAGGAATTGAAAAAGTGTTTAAAAAAAAGATTTTTTTTTGCTTAGGTTCTCAGAAAGTGATGTGAATAGCTTCTCGAGGAAGGATTTACTGCTTTCTTTCCTTCATCCTACACGGTCTTTATGGGCATGAATAGAAATGAAAAATTTTTGTGGTTTGGTATCTTAACGATCGTCTTTTCATTCGTTTTGTTAAGGTTCTTTCCTTTTTTGCGTCTGATTTTGATTGCAGTACTGCTTTTGGGAGCAGCCGTAATGACGGTATTGGGAACGATCAATTTTTTCAAGAAACGAAAAAAAGAAAAGGCCTATAGGCGTTCCACCGAAGGACAAGTACGCAGTAGGATAGAATACTGTTTGCAGCAGATCGAAAAGAACAAGTCCGAATTGGAACAAATCCGGAAGGATATCAGAGAACTAGAACGCGACCTGGATGCTGGTATTGAGATTGCACCACAGCATAAGCAAGAAGGAGAATCGCTGATTCAAGCTTTCCGTTCTGAACTTAAACTTAGAGAAACCAAGCTCGGCTTCTTTCAAGCTTGTGTTCAAAAACTTGAGGTACTAATACATAACCATAGCATTGCCCGTCAAATTGTTGATAAGAAAAAGGCTCTGGAACAACTCAAAGAGAGTCATTATGAAGAATTGGCAGCTATGGAGGAACTGCGGACCCAAGTAGAGATGGATACCCATTACCTCAATACTATCCGAGAGTTATCTACCCAGATGTTTCTTAGCCAAACGGTGGATGATGCACTATTGCTCAAAGTAGAATTGGAAACAATGACCCGAGAATTGCGGGATATTTAAAGGTTTCTATGCACTGCTTGATGAATTCATCAACTACTGAGGCAGTAGCTCTGTAAAATTCCTACTTAACATTTGAAGAGTTCTGGAAAGGACGAAAAGGCATAGAATAGTGTAGATATTCTACACCTTTTCTAATTACATCTATACCCTGGTTGGGCTTCTTATTTAATGTACCTCTGTTCCCCTCGGTTCTTTATCTCGAAATAGCAAAATGAAGGGGAAAGGATGTACCGTTACCTACAGCACCAATGCAGGTTCTGGCGCTTCGATATCCATAAAATCAGGCTGTTCATGTACGATGTCTTGCCACATCGGCTGGAAACTAAAGTAGCCGGCTAAAGGAAAGCCTACCTCATAGTTTCTTGTATTTAAAGCCACCTCATGTCCAATCTTGATCAACTCGTTTCCAGTGGCTTCTGCCAGTAGCTGGGATTGACAGGTGCGTTCCATGGTAACAAACCAGAAGATACATTCCTCAATACTATGCCCTACAGTGAGTAGGCCATGATTTTGGAGAATTACAGCTTTTTTATCTCCTAAAGCTACCCCGATTCGATCTCCTTCGCTCAATTCTCCCACCACACCGGTATAGTCATCAAATAGACCATGGTCTTGATAGAAGATGCAAGAGTCCTGGGTTAAGGGATCAAGGAGTTTCCCCATCGCCGACCAAGTCTTTCCATATACCGTATGTGAATGAGCGGCCGCGATCACATCGGGTCTAGCCTTATGAATAGCAGAATGGATAGCAAAGGCTGCTTTGTTCAAGGCCATATGTTTGCCGGCGACGATTTCTCCTTCTTCATTTACCAATATGAGATCAGACATCTTCATGCGTCGGAAAGACACGCCAAATGGGTTTACCCAAAAGCAATCAGTGTGTTCTGGATCTCTGCAGGTAATATGTCCTGCAACCCCCTCCGAAAAGCCAAATTTGCCAAAAATGCGGTAGGCGCCAGCTAAAATTTTCTTCAGGTAATGTCTTTTTTCCTCCACGCTGCTAAATGTAGGGTAGGAGATCATCTTTTCTATACCAGGTGGGTTCAATACAGCCATTTTGAGTAAGTTTTATTTTGATTGTGAGAAAGTAAAAGGATTCTAAGGGGCAGCAGCTACGCTTGCTTGCTTTGCTTCCCCATGTTCATAAATTCGGTGATTTGAAAATACTCTTCCCTGCCTTTTTTAGTGAGGTAGGGTAGGAGCATATACCACGTCATTTCAAGCATGTCGAGGGACTTATCAGGTGGATAGGGGGAGGTGAGAATCTTCTCTTGAGCGGTCCAAAAGGCAGCGACCATCCAGATATTATGTACCAAGTAATCATAGTTGATACCATTAGTTTCTGGAATGAATCGACCCGTTGTTATGTAGTAGTCGAACAACTGTCTGCCTTGCCGAAAACGCATTAAATTGGAGGCTTCGTACAGCGCAGCTACCTCGGGGTAGTTGCGGGTAATGAAAACCATGTCTTCAAGAAAGAAGCTATATTTTACTTGAAACTGCTGAAACTTGCGCATACTTTTCCGAAAATCGTCCAAGGTCAGATAGCCATCAAAATTTAGATAATCTCTTGAGTCTTGATCCATCCTTTCGTAAATCGCTCGGATTAAGGTAGCCTTAGTATTATAGTGATAGGTCAGGTTTCCCGTGCTTATAGCTAATACAGCAGCAATTTGATTGGGAGATACATTGGCGACTCCTCTTTCATTGAATAATTGTACCGCCTGTATAAGAATCTTCTCTTTTAATTTCATCCCGAAATCGATTTAGCTCAAAAGTACTATTTTTTTGTAAAAATTAGTATTAAAGTGCTAATTTGAGCTTTCATTGACACTATAAACCTTTAATCCTCCTTTTTATGAAAGAGAATCACCTTAGAACGGCTTTCAAATTGCCGTGCGGTGCATCAATAAATAATCGCTTGGTCAAATCTGCCATGACAGAAAGGATCAGTAATAAGCGACTTGAACCGACTGAAAAACATGCCAACTTGTACAAAAAATGGGCAGATACGGGAGCTGGTCTATTGATCACCGGTAATGTGATGGTTGACCCCATACATATGGAGTCGGCGGGGAATGTATATGTTCGTGAGGAAAGTATTTTGCCGAAAATGCAGCGGTGGGCTGAAGCTGCTAAAACCCCCGACAATCACGTTTGGGTACAGATTTCCCATGCTGGCCGACAAACCAACAAGTTCTCCACCTTCCGGCCGCTGGCTCCATCTGAAATTCAATTGCATCAATTGGGGCTTTTTGGTAAACCCAAAGCAATGACTGAGGCGGATATCCAGGGGGTAATCCAAGGCTTTGTGAAAGCTGCGAAGATAAGCAAAGCGGCAGGTTTTACTGGGATTCAAATACATTCAGCCCACGGCTATCTGTTGAGCCAATTTCTTTCTCCTCATACTAATAAAAGAACGGATCAGTGGGGGGGGAGCCTGGAAAACCGAAGTCGCTTATTGATGACTATCATTCAAGAGACTCGAGCTGCTGTTGGCCAAGCATTTCCCATCGGCGTAAAGTTGAACTCCTCGGATTTTCAGCGTGGCGGTTTTACAGAGGATGAATCTTTGCAAGTGATACAGATGTTAGAGGATAAAATTGACTTGCTGGAAATTTCAGGTGGAACCTACGAAAAACTGGTCTTCTTTGAGATGAATGAAGATCAGAAACCAGTGAAGGAAAGTACACAGAAAAGGGAAGCATACTTCATGGAATTCTCCCGGAAGGTCAGAGCCATCAGTAAGCTACCGTTACTTATCACTGGCGGTTTTAGATCCTTTGAATTCTGTAAGGAAGTGCTTGAAAATAATGAACTAGACTTCATTGGAATGGCTCGACCTTTTATCACCAATTTAGATGAAATCTCAGCTTTTTTGGATAATGAAATTCCAAAACTAGAAAATCTGGTTTTACGTACAGGATTGAAAGCCTTTGACACAGCGGCAGAAGGTGGTTTTTATGCGAAGCAGTTGATACGCTTGGCCGAAGGGCGAGATATAAATTTGCGAATGAGTGCTTTGGGGGCTTCGGTCTTTCTCATTTATCATGAATTCAAAGAGGCAATGATCAACAAGTTTGGTTAGAATAAGGGATAGGATTCCTGCTGTATAGCAGTGATCTGGAAAAGAACACCTTCAAGCTCAAACCTGTCTGAGGCTTCGTTGATGGAAGCGGCCGTCTTTAGCTGAGATACGACTAGTCTACCAATTGCCTGTTTTCTTTTGAAAGACCCTGGGATTCTGGGGCTATCGCAGCCTGCCCCTTGCCTTCTAGTAAAAGGAGGCCGCCTTGAATCAAATGTGCGATCTTAGGTCGGCGAATACTGGTATCCTTCAAATATTCTTTTATCTGCACTTGCAGAGAAACTTCGTTTGTAAGCTCCAATATTTCCAGTGATAAAAGCCAATCCATAGGGTATTTTGCTTTTAATTCCTCGAAAATTTTGCGCAACAGGTTTTCATCCCTTTTGGCGCCTGATTCTCTTGCCTGTCTAAGCTGCCCATATAGAGTTTCTAATTGAAGGCGAACTGGGTTGGAGCTAGGTTTGACACTTTCCGTACTGGATTTATGATAAAGGTTGGGAAAAGAATGATAATCCGCCGCACCAGCAAAGGCTGCCACTACATCTTTGCCTACGGCCATATCAAATGCTCCTTCTTCTGGTCTAAAAAGCACCTCCTCTTTGTAAGTGACCGTACAATCTACCAATTGGATTAGCATTAACTTGCCTTGGACCGACCGAATACCTGTTACATTCAAACCTTCGACCTTAATACCACTTTCATATTCGAAAGACAATCTTTTACCATCGTAGAAATTGTAGGCTTTTAAGTCGATAGGTCCCATATTCTCAATAGCAAGATTGATGCCTTTCAATTTTCCAATTGGGGAACAGAAACCATTGGGATGTTGGCCGGTCCCGTGGCCTATCAATTCTTTCTCTCGATAGGCCAATGCTGTTGGTCCTTTAGTTTGAAAAAATACAACTTCATTTTCATCGTTGAGGATCATTCGATCAAACTGCCCAGAAATTTGCAAGCCCGTACTCAGCTCTATAGTGCCTACCATTCCCGCCTCGATCAATTTACTCAATCCTTTATGACCGCCTTGTCGGACACTTAATGTATTGGCGAATTCTTCCAGTACCTCCATAAGATAAGCGAAGTCAGGGGTGACAAAAAGTTGAGGTTGGGGCTGAGTAATGTCAAAGCCCTGCATTGCGGTCTCGATGGAGTAAGGTATTTTTTTGACTTCATCCGTCATACACCAGGTACTTTCTCCTATCGATGATAAAAGGCCGGCACCGTATATCTTGGGATCTTCAAGATCCCCGATTAATCCATATTCTACCGTCCACCACTGGAGGTTGCGAATCTGAGCCATCTCGGAGAATTCTACCGATTGCCCCTGTAGTTCTTCTACCGCCAGGTTTGCTTCGGCTATTTCTTCTGCTGAGGAGTTGGCCGCTTCTTTCAGGATTGAAAGTTTTCGCACCGCTTCATACAATTCTATGTCATAAGCAGAGAGAATGGCTTTAGCTCCAATTTCGCCTAATCGGCGTAGGTACTCGGCATAATCAGGGTTGGCAATGATGGGGGCGTGACCAGCAGCTTCATGAATAATGTCCGGGGCTGGCGTGTATTCGATATTTTCCAATTGGCGGATATCAGCCGCGATTACCAATACTTTGTAAGCTTGAAACTCCATGAAAGCATTGGGGGGAATAAATCCGTCAACTGCTACAGCTGCCCAGCCAATCTCTTTAAGGATTCGATTCATTCCATACATATTCGGAATGCGTTCTATAGAGATCCCCGTCTTCTTCAGACCTTCCAAATAGGAATCATGAGCAACACGAGAAAGGTAATCTACATTTTTACGCATCACATACCGCCAAACAGCTTGGTCAATTGGGCTATAATCTTGATAGTTTTGTGGCTTGATAAACTGTTTCAGGTGAGGGGGGAGACGTCGTAAAATCTCATTGCTTTCTAGGTCAATGTGATCCATATGTGGTGGGTGGTTAAGGTTAAGGTATAAAACGGGCTAAAAATCAGAAGGATCGACTGTCGTGAGACAGTGGATCCTTTCTTAGTATTCCAACTATTTGATTTAAAAGAAACTTTGCTAAAAGCGAAGTTCCGATCATATTATACGGTATTGATGGTAAATTTACAGGGAATTATTTCCCGTAAGCTTTACTAAAATCATCGTAGGATTTACTTTTATAATGCTCCTCGCCAACAAAGGTCAATTCCTTTTTGATGGCTTTGGCATCTTTGTAACCCGGAGAAATGGTGATACGATCCCCATTTTCATCCAGATATACAAAAGACGGATATCCCATCCGACCATCCAAAAGGGCATAGGCTAACTCATGCACCCCTCTTCGACCGGCATTGGGCAAATATTTCAAGGTATGATCCTTGTATTTGATGGATTCTTTCTGTTCTGCATTGAATTTAACGGCATAGAAATGTTCATTCATGACTTCTGCTACCTTCTTATCTTTAAAGGTAGTCTTATCCATGCGCTTACACCAGCCACACCAGTCAGTGTATACATCGATGAACAACTTCTTCGGGTTTTCCTTCTGTAGTTCCATGGCTTCATCCCAGGAATACCAGGTGATAGTATCTTCCACATTCTCATCATCAGGACCATAAAACGGATCAACAAAGGCAAGACTAGATAATCCTAGGCAAAGAATCAGGGCACTTCTAAAAACAATTCTCATCTTAATCTATTTTTAATTGGGACTCGGGTAACTAATGCATGATACCCAAATTTGCTGGTTGAATATACCGCTTTATGACGAATTAAAGGTAAGGCATATTTTCTGATTAAGATAAATTTAACGCCTGTACCCCTTCTTCTGTAGCGAAGCGGACATGTGAATTTTTCTCAACTGAAAATGATTTATGAAGAAAAAAATAGTGCTGGGAATCGGTGGATCCAGTGGCTCGATCTACGCTAAAGTATTGATGGATCGATTGCAGCAGCTGAAGGAGCAATGGTCCGCTGTTGGGGTAGTCATGAGTGATAATGCGCAATTTAATTGGGAATATGAATTGGGGAATCGATCTTTTGAAAACTATCCTTTTGATTTTTATGAGAAGAAGGATTTTATGGCTCCCTTCGCCTCAGGCTCTGCTCGATACGAAACGATGATTGTTTGTCCCAGTTCCATGGGGCTGATGGCGCGGATTGCGCATGGGACTTCTGATGATTTGGTAACGCGCGCAGCAGATGTTATTCTGAAGGAACGAAGAAGACTGATCCTGGTTCCCAGAGATACACCTTACAGTTTGCTCCATATTAATAATATGAAAAGCCTGACGGAAATGGGGGCAATTATCTGCCCAGCTAGCCCTTCTTTTTATAGCAAACCGAAAGACTTCGAAGCCTTGGCAGCCACTGTTGTGGATCGAGTATTGGACCTGGCAGGCTTTGATTTAGATACCTATCGTTGGGGCGAGTAAATCGGATTTGCTTTATAGTTTAAAATATCTGACCTTTGTCCGCCGTTTGAGGGGCGCAGGGGAACTCCGCTGAAGTTAAAACTCAAACGGACTTTATTTACGGGTGCCCGATTCGGCACTTTAATCCTTAATGTAAAAGAAGAATGGATTCTTTAAGTTATAGTATGGGTATTTTGGTAGCTAAAAACCTAAAACAGCAAGGGTTTGAAGGCCTAGACGGGGCTTCCTTTGCGAAAGGGCTAGAAGATGTGATGAATAGTAATACCTTACAGATCACAGAAGAGAAGGCCAATCAAATTGCACAGCAATATTTGATGGAGCAAAAATCTAAGGCTCATGCGGGAACCATCGAAGCAGGAAAGACGTTTTTAGCATCAAATACAAATCGTACAGGTGTAACTACTTTGCCAAGTGGCTTACAATATGAAGTAATGAAAGCAGGAACAGGACCAGTTCCTAGTGCTTCAGACGAAGTGCGTGTACATTATCATGGGACTTTATTGGATGGAACCATTTTCGATAGTTCTGTACAACGTGGGCAGCCAGCTGAATTTGGTGTTACACAGGTTATACCTGGTTGGGTAGAGGCATTGCAATTGATGCCGACTGGCTCGAAATGGAAGCTTTTTATTCCTTATAACCTAGCTTATGGAGATCGAGGAGCAGGCCCAACAATCAAGCCTTTTTCGACGCTAGTATTTGAAGTAGAACTTCTAGGAATTAAGTAAATCTTTCTTAGACAGATTTTAGTGTCTCGAAATACGAGAGTTCTCTAAGAACCATGTAAAATAAGTTGGGATATAGCGAAAGCCTGACTAGAATTTCTGGGCGTTGAATGATAATGGAAATCAATCATTCAACGCCCTTTATATTACATCGCAGTTGTGCCTACTGCGTTCTATGACCAATTCTGCAACGGAAATGCTTCAGCTTCTCTTCCTTTTCCTTAAGTTTATGCTGAACTTTTTCTAGCACCTCAAAGGTCGAGAATTCAATCATAGGTTCGTGGTCGATCAAGATCCTAATATGCTCAGAACCCTGACCATAATGGGCAGCTTTTAATTGTCGAATCTCTTGTTGTTGCTGGTGAAGGCGGCCGATACTTAGGCCAAGGAGAAGGCTCAAGGCAGCAATGATGCCTACTGCTTTTTCGATATTACTTTTCATTGTCGGATGGATTAGGTATTTGTTGAATCTTTGTCCGATAACACTAGGGTAAGAAGTGCAACGGGCAATGGACCAACGAAAATTATCGGATAATGTGATAAAAGATACGGGGATATACCCGCCTAGTCAAACACTTTAATAAAGGTTTAACGGTTTATGAGGATAGATATATTATCAGTCATGCCAGATTTATTGCGAAGTCCGCTGGAGCATTCCATCATGAAGCGAGCTCAGCAAAAAGGATTATTGGAGGTGCACCTGCAGGATCTCAGGGCTTTTGGCTTGGGCAAACATAAGCAGTTAGACGATTATCAGTTTGGTGGTGGAGCGGGAATGGTCATGCGTTTGGAACCTGTTGTGAGTTGTATTGAGCAATTGCAAGCTGAGCGAGACTATGATGAGATTATCTATATGACACCCGATGGAGAACGCCTTGATCAGCAGATATGTAATCGCCTGTCTTTACAGGGCAATCTTATGATTCTTTGCGGACACTATAAAGGAATTGATGAGAGAATCCGAACACACTTCATCACCAAAGAAATCTCCATAGGGGATTATGTTCTATCGGGAGGGGAATTGCCAGCAGCCGTGTTGGTGGATTCTATTGGGAGATTGTTGCCGGGGGTGTTGAATGATGAAACTTCTGCCTTATTCGATTCCTTTCAAGATGACTTGCTTGCTCCGCCGGTATATACCCGACCAGCTGAATTTCGAGGCTGGAAGGTGCCAGATGTTCTCCTCTCCGGCAACTTCAAGGAAATTGATAAATGGCGGTATGAACAATCGCTACAACGAACGCAAGATCGGCGACCGGATCTGCTCGAAAGCAAAGAAGATTAGAAACTCAACTTATAATAAACAACGGGAATCATTCCTGTGTGTAAGATTGGGAAGACCCTTTCTACCGCCCGATCATAGTAATAGCCAGATAAATTCCGCCTATGAATAATATTTTGGATGTCTAGATGGAAGGCATGACTCACCTTTTTCTTATTTATGGTATAAGTTAAGCTAACATCAGGCCGAAAGTAGGTAGAAGCTTTTTCCGCAAATATCAAATCGCCTCGCAAAACAGTTCTCCCTAATTCCCTAGATGCTTCTTCATCAATCGGCGTGAACCGATTTCCATCTGATAATACAATCCTGGTGTTAAGGCTGAAAATATTCTTATTCCGAATCAGCCATTCACGTCCCGTTGTCAGGTTGAAAATGTAATTTCCGTTGAATCGAGTACTGAAAAGTCGATCATCAAAAGTTCGATATTTTGCATCGTAGATCGAACCGGTAAAAAGTAGATAATATTGTTTCGAGAAGAATTTTTCCACCGTGAACTCTAAGCCAATATTCCTGCCCGTTCCAGCATTAGAAAAATCTAATTCTACGGCATTTAACACGTCGTAATTATTGGCGATATTGAAGGTCGTTTGTAGCGGAAATGCGGAAGATGTTGAAACAGGAACATCGAAGAGGTATTGATAATATAACTCTGTCTTGAAGTGCCAATCTGCTGCGAACCGCCATTGATAACCCAATACATAATGCCAGGCTTTAGGTGTCTGCAAAGACAGAAAAGGCTTTATGCCTTTGTTTTCTGGATCAAATCGACGGGCTAAGTAGGTTGTAATATCTCCTACATGGCTATGCTTACCGATGCCAAGTGAAAGTGTTTGATTTTCCTGAAATTGCCACTTTAAAGCAGCTCTTGGCTCAAAAGTGAAGGTGCCATTAAGGGTATAGTACAATTGATGAAAGCCCAAATTAATCGTCCAAGCAGGGTTTGGTCGAATTTGCCATTGCAAATAGGATTGTAAAAGGTGTTCAGCTCCTTCATCATTGAGCAGATAGTAGATGGAATCTCTACTATTTAGGTTTAGCTCGGTGAAAAGTAGTTTGTGTTGTGTCACATTCTCGGTGACCCCTAGTCTTAGATGATGGTGAACATTGAATTTGCGTGTATAACTAAGGTTGAGCGTGCCTTGAAGGTATCGATAACTTTCCCGTTCGAGGTTTACAAAAGGGAAAGTCGGAGGCTGAGCCAGTCGATTAAACTCGTAAAACAGTCGATTGTACGATAACGCAATAGTGCTTTTCAAATAATCATGCTCACTAAGCGGGTAGAGATGAGACAGGCCAATTATGGCCAGTGTGTTTTTATCAAACTCTTCGAAATAATCATCAGGATCGTTTTGCGCTCTAAGGTCTACTTCTACACCATCAAAATTAAACCCTCCCAAGCCAAAAACATCGAAAATGCCACTTTTCTCGGTAGGGAAATGTATTTTGAAGGAAAGATCCTGATACACAGGGATAGAATTGGAAAGGGTTGGGTTGAGTCCAGCTTCATCTAGTAGGGCCAGGCTAGAATAACGGTAATTGACCAGGTACGAACTAGACTTACCTTTTTTGAATGGACCCTCGGTGGCAAAGTCGATACCAAGCGTTCCTACCAATAAGGTGCTTTCCCGTTTTGAGGCGTTCCCTTTTCTCATTTTTAGATCAAAAACACCAGACAAGGAATTGCCATATTCCGAAGGAAAAGCTCCCGTGAAGAAATCTGAATTGGACATAGTGTTGCTACTCAGCATGCTAATTGCTCCACTGCTACTACCTACGCTGCCAAAGTGATTGGGGTTTGGAATTGGCACTCCTTCCAAGCGCCAAAGTAGGCTAACTGGCGGGTTTCCTCGAATAACAATCTCATTTTCCAGGTCATTGATAAAAGATACCCCTGGAAAAGATTTAACCATACGTGCCGGATCCAAAAAACTAGCAGCATATCGACTTGTTTCTTCCACCGTAAATGCTCTAGCACTTATGGTAGCCATCTCATTAAGTGGGGACATTTTATCAATCTTGGCTCTGATGACGATCTCTGACAAGACATTGGCTGATTCCGTTAATTCTACCAGAATCTCTGTTTCTTTACCAGAAATAACTTTTAAAGCCGTGATTTGATAGGGATCATATCCGATATAACTGGCTTCTAAACTTTGCCTACCGACAGGCACCCCTACTAATACGAAATTGCCATCCTGATCTGTGGAGGTACCTATAAAATCTTCCCCGCCTAACAAGAAGATATTTGCTCCGATTAGTGGGACTTTAGATTGCGCATCAACGATCTTCCCACGAATCGTCTGTACCAAGGGCGCCGGTGTTGGAGTCGGAGTGATTTGCCCTACGGAAGGTGCACTACTACGACTTTTGTTAGCTCTTAAGACAATTTGCCGTCCGATTTGGCGGTAGTTAAAGGCATATTTTTTGGCTAAAATATCAAGGAGTTTCTTAAATGCCCCATTCTTTATTTGGATAGTGGTTTTTTTGTTAGCCTTCGTTAGGTCTTCTGAGCTATAGGCAAAGGAACAACCCAATTGCGCTTCGATCTGTATCAGGTGAGCAGAAAGCGTCAATCGCTTAGCTTTATAACTAATCCTTTGATCCAATTGTGCTTGTGCTTGACTAATTTTGGGGAGTAAAAACAGAAAGAGCATAAACCCGCCCGAAATAAGCCAAGCTGTGTTGGGGCGAATAGGCATCATAAGGTAGAACAGGTTTTCAGATGATAAGGCTAACTAAAGAGTTTCACGCTGTTTTGGATCACTTACCTACAGTTGGGATAAAGTAAGATAAAGGTGGCCGTCTTTGGATATTAGTGCTCCTTGCTCCATCAAAGAAAAGAGTTCCAGGTTCCGGTCCTTCTTATAGGTCTTCTCTCCCTTAAACAATTTCAGCTGAGCCCCAGAGCGACTCAACATAGTCATCATTTGTTGGGGAGCCAAATTCTGCCGGAAATCCAAGCTGGTTTCTCCTTCGACCAGGATGCCAATCATATTGATTTTTTCGGCACCACAATGGTAAGTCCTAATTTCTCGAGCAGATTTTTGTTCCAAGTAATTGACTTTTTCCAGCGTCTGTTCAAAGATCATGTCACTGAAAATTTCTATCATTCTTTCCGCCTTCTCTTGCGATTCATTTTTGAGTTTTTCCCAATCAGGGCCTGTAACAGAATTAGCAGCTAAGAAATTAATAAACTCCTTTTCAAGGCTCTGTAACTCATCCAATCTTAATCTCCTATACTTCATAATCCATTAAATACTTATGAAAATGGCTTTGAGGCCATTACCAAAGCAGCAAATTTACAGCATAATTCTAGAGAAGGCGAGATTTTTTAAACAAGTTCGATAAGTAGATCGTAAATTGACTGTAAAAGGAGGAAACTATCGATGGAGATACTTGCTTTGCTCCACGCATGCAACAAGATGAAAGAATTTCACCTCTCCCAAACTATCAGATCGGTATGAAAAGCAGAAAATGCTTAATGTGTCTCGGGGGGTTACCCATAAATATCGGGCGATGGCCAATTTTCTAAAAAACACTTGAAAGCCCCGTGCTTTGCCATACATTTTGTAAAATTGCAGCTGATTTTGCTACAAGCTCTTTTACTGACTAAAAAATCAACTATGGAACTGATCATGCCAGATTTTGCTAGTGCAGCGGTTTGGATGAGTTTGCTGACCTTAACCTTTTTGGAAATTGTACTTGGAATTGATAATATCATTTTCATTTCTATCGCCTCTAACAAGTTAAAAGAGGAGGAACGACCAAAAGCCACAAACATAGGTTTGATTCTGGCTATGGTCATGCGTATTGTTTTGCTATTCGGTGTCTCGATCTTGGTAGCAATGGAGGAACCATGGATAGAGTTTCACGGGAGTGTATTCTCAGGAGGGTTTTCCGGACAAAGCTTGATCTTGATTGTCGGCGGTCTTTTCCTGTTATACAAGAGTACTTCAGAGATTCACCATAAACTGGAAGGAGATGATCACGGCAGTGTTGGAGGTGGTAAAGCACAAGCTACGCTAACACAAGTAATTGTTCAGATTACTATCATCAATATTGTATTCTCATTTGATTCGATCCTGACCGCCGTTGGTATGACAAATGGCGTTTCGGGAGCCTTGGTTATTATGATTATTGCAGTCGTTCTTTCTGTGCTGATCATGATGTTGTTTGCCACTCCAGTAGCAAACTTCGTCAATAAGCATCCAACCATTCAAATGTTAGGATTGGCGTTCTTGATACTCATTGGCTTTATGCTAATTGCAGAAGGAGCACACTTGGCTCATTTCGAGGTGGCAGGTGCGGGTGTTGGAGCCGTGCCTAAGGGCTATCTGTATTTTGCTATTGCATTTTCGCTATTCGTGGAGTTCCTCAATATGCGTTTGCGTAGAAAGAAGGATACGCCAGTACAATTGCACGGTGTTAAGCGAGAAGCCGTGAGAGAAGGTATACTGAAAGAACAAAAATAATTCGCTAAGACATAAAGGACTATTCCCAGTGAATAGTCCTTTCTGAAAATAGAGTCATGAGTAAGCCAATAAAGGTACTGGTCATCAGTAACTATGATGACAACTATAATGCCGTTCGCCCGGAAGGGGAGATCTTTATTGGCTTGAAGAAAGCAGGCGTGGAGGTAGACGTGATGACCTTTGGTCACGCCCCTTTTGCCGCCCGCTTTCGCGAAGCGGGAATTCGCGTCATTGATTTTCACCCAACTAAGAAATTTGACCGGGTGGCGGTACGATTGATCCGGGATGAACTGACGGCAGGTAAACACGATATATTGCACCTTTTCAATAATCCTGCGATCATTACTGGACTCCAAGCGGCCTGGAATTTGCCCGTAAAAGTCGTCACGTACAGAGGGTATACCGGAAATATCCATTGGTATGACCCTACCTGTTATTTGACTCACCTCAATCCCAGAGTCGATAAGATTACGTGCCTAGCGGACTCTATCAAAGAATTATTTCATCGGCAATTGTTTTTCCAAAAGAGCAAAGCCGTGACTGTAAATAAAGGTCACCGATTATCCTGGTATGAAGGGGTAGAGGCAGCTGATCTTTCAGAATTCAATCTCCCCCCAAATGCTATCACGGCTAGCATAGTGGCGAATGCGCGCAAGATGAAAGGTATTCCCTACCTCATGGAAGCCACTAAGCTTCTTCCTGTCGATGCACCGATTCACTTTCTGCTAATCGGGAGGAATATGGATGCTCCGGAGGTGTTAAAGATACTGGAAGGCAGTCCTTATAAAGATCGGGTGCATTTCCCGGGTTTTCGAAGAGATGTATTGGAGTTGGTAAAAGCCTGCGACTTTAGCATCTTGCCCTCCATCTTTGGCGAGGCGACGCCCAAGGGAGCCTTGGAAGCTATGTTTTTGGGTAATCCTACCATTATTACATCTATTGCAGGGAATAGAGGGATGGCAATTGATGGAGAAACAGGATTGGTAGTACCTCCCCGGGATCCAGCTGCTTTGGCTAAGGCGATAGAGAAACTGGCCTTCGATCCAGAATTACGAGCAGTGATGGGCAAAAAGGGACAGGATCATATCTCCTCTTTCTTAAGTGTAGAAAGGTCTGTGAAAGAGATGAAGAAAGTATATGAAACCCTGCTGCAATAAATAGAACTACCGAATTCAAAACGCTAAGTTAAGTGCATGTTCGGCATTCAACCTTTGGGCTAAATACTGCCCTTATTTTGTTGCTACTTTTTAACTCGCAAAAGCAAACTTCAAACACACACAAAACCATAAAGCTATTGATATGGACAAGGAACAAAAATGGGATATAAGCCTACTCCTCTTGCGTTTGACCTTTGGAGGAGCTATGATATACGGGCACGGTTGGGGTAAATTGATGCGTTTTTTTGGTGACGACCCGATAAAATTTGCTGATCCCTTTGGTATCGGGGTAGTACCTTCTTTAGCGTTGGCAACTTTTGCAGAGTTCTTTTGCGCTATCCTGATCATTTTCGGAGCTTTTACACGCCTTGCCGTAATCCCCTTAATCATTACAATGGCTGTTGCTTTATTCTACGTACACATAGCTGACCCTTTCGGACGACAAGAGAAAGCAATACTTTATTTGATACCTTATGTTTGCCTGTTCTTGACTGGAGCTGGCAAATATTCGTTAGATGCTAGATGGCTTAAACGCTTCCTTTAAAACAAGCTTGTTCAATATGAAACAAAGAAGAGGCGTCCGATTAATAGTATTTCCCAAACACGTGATTGGCGCCGGTTCAATGCTGTATCGAAAGACAAAACAGGCAATGACGAATTATTTCAATCTCAATGCTGGATTGTTACTCATTCTGTCTTTGCTATTGCTGCTTGGACAATCCTGTGTTAATAAGGCGCAAGCACCCGCCTCTAAACCCTATCATGTTGTGCGAGGAGAAACCATGGGCACTTACTATCAACTACGTTACTCAGGAGATGAAAGAAGGAGACTTAAGGCAGAAGTAGATAGCCTTCTAGAAGTAATCAATTTGGAAGTCTCCACCTATATCCCGCATTCCACCATATCTCGCTTTAATCAAACAGTTGAACCTTTCTCCCTCTCCTATAACCCAATCGTACAGGAAGAGACCGCAGATTATGATAATCCACATTTTAAACAGAATTTGAAAAGATCTAAAGAGATTTATGATCAAATGGATGGATTTTATGATCCGACAGTTATGCCGCTAGTTAATTATTGGGGATTTGGGTATACTGAGAAACGGAAAGTTACAGAGGTAGACAGCGTAAAGATAGATTCATTAATTGCGCTGGTTGGTTTTAATAAGATTAGCTGGAATCAAGATGAAAACCTGTTAGCAAAGGCACAGCAGGGGGTACAATTGGATTTCAGTTCTTGTGCCAAAGGGTATGGAGTGGATGTCGTAGCGGAATTTTTGGCTGGACAAGGGGTTGAGGATTATATGGTGGAGATTGGAGGAGAAGTGGTGGTAAAAGGAAAGAACCCGAAAGGGAAAGATTGGTCAATCGCCGTTAGTCTTCCTCGTGAAGGAGCAGGTTTGCAAGAGTTTCAAACGATATTGGAGTTAAAAGATATTGCCGTGGCTACTTCTGGTAACTACCGCATTTTTTATGAAGTAGAAGGGGAAAAGTATGCTCATATAATCAGCCCGCTAACTGGATTTACAGAAAAAAGTAATTTACTCAGCGTGTCGGTGCTGGCTGCAGATTGTCAAACCGCAGATGCCTATGCCACCGCCTTCATGGTTATGGGCTTGGATCAATCCTTAGCTTTTGCCAATCAACAATCAGATATAGAAGCCTATTTCATTGTAAGTAAACCAGACGGTTCCATGGCTATTAGCTATACCGAAGGAATACCCGAATATTTAAAAGATCTATAAAACATGGATTTCAAACTCGACCGTAATCTAATTTTTTTCGACATCGAAGCTACTGGCTTAAGTGTAGTTCGTGATCGGATTATTCAGATCGCCATGATCAAGTACTTCAAAAAAGAAAACAAGGAGCCCGAGGAGTTATCCATGTTGATCAACCCGGGAATCCCTATCAGCTTGGAGGCGATGAAAGTACATGGTATTCAACCTAAAGACGTAGCCAACAAACCTACTTTTCAACAAGTAGCACAAAAGCTCTTTGATTTCATTGGAAATGCTGATTTAGCTGGTTACAATTCCAATCGATTTGATATTCCACTCTTAATGGAAGAGTTTGCTAGAGTAGGAATAGAATTGGATATGAGTCGGCGCCGTACCCTGGATATTCAGCGCATCTTTTACAAGATGGAACCCCGTACCCTAAAGGCAGCTCTGAAGTACTATTGCAATGAAGAACTGGTGGATGCGCATGACGCTATGGCAGACGTAAAGGCGACAGTATCCGTTTTTAAAGGTCAACTGGAAAAATACGCTGGTGTAGATTACGTTGATGGAGATGGGAACCTTACTCCTGCTCCGGTTAAGGAAGATATGCAAAGCATCCACGAGTTCACGAATGATCAACGATATTTGGATGCTACGCAGAAATTAAAGGTGGATGTAGATGGGCAGGTAGTTTTTGCTTTTGGCAAGTACCAAGGCAAACCCGTCGCAGAGACTTTGATCAAGGATAACCAGTATTATAACTGGATGTTGCACAAAGAGTTTTCAACTCAGGTAAAGCAGTTGATTAAAAAGTTGGTAAAGGAATATGAAAAGGAACAAAGGCAATAAATACTTTGCCTACCTGCTGGTTTTGATGATAGCAACACTGCTATCTGCTTGTTATGAGGAGGTAGAAGGCTGTTTGGATGTGGGGGCAAAAAACTTCCAGGTCGATGCTGATATTAATTGTTTGGATGATTGTTGTGAATATCCCAGCCTTAAACTAGTCCTTAGGCATCAAGTGGGAAACCCCGACAATGGTGTCAACTTTCGGTATATTGATTCAGTGTATACGGATGCGCAAAGACAAGCATTTAGAGTTGAAAATATGCAGTATTACTTGTCTGGTTTTAGTTTACACGCTACTGATGGAAGTACCGCGAAGGTCACCGATTTGTTGGACGTTCAAAGCTATAATACGGACGGTAGTCTGACCGGCAATCAATTGACAGATGATTTCTTGCTGATTAATCCTTCTTTCTCTAGTAGTCTAGTCGTGGGAGAACTGCGGGTCAACGGGACTTTTGAGGCCATCAGTTTTAGTCTTGGGTTGGACGAAATAGCCAACCGTACGGATACCAGTTCGGTAGAGGAAGGCCATCCCTTAGGATCAATAGAGGATCGAATGTTTGTTGATCAAGAAATGGGTTATTCTTTTGTAGAGGCGGCAATTTTAAGGGATACTATTGCATCAGATACAATTCCAGTCGATGTACAAGTGATTGGGGCAGATCAACGCATAGATTATTTCATCCCATTTGGACAACCATTTGACCTCAATCCTGGTTTTAATATTAGTATCACACTGCACATTAATTATGCTACTTGGCTCAACGCGATAGAAGATGTCAGAAACGACAGCCCTGAGGCTATCGCAACAAAAATTGTAAGCGGCTTGTCACAAGCGATTAGCTTGGTTGAAATTACCGCAGATAGCAATTAGTTTTATCAGCCAAAATAGTTTGATATGCAAAACAAATCTTTCCTTTTGTTAACCCTACTAGCTCTTTCTTTGACCTTCTTTTCTGCCGATTGTGGCGGAATTGAGGATGATAACCTTGAAGAATATGGCCAGGTGGAGCTCAATTTCCAAGGCCTTTTCGGCTCAGATCCATTGGTAATGTTAGCCAATGAGTATGATTATGAAGAGGGTATGGATGTACGTTTCCAACTTTTCCAGTTCTATGTCTCAGAGATCAGGTTAGTTCGTAAGGACGGCCAAAAAGTGAAGCTAGGCGATATTGAATTGATTAATTTCGAGAACATTCAATCTGAAGCTGCTGCTGCCAAAGGCTTAAGTTTTTCGTTTGACGATATTCCTGCTGGGGAATACCAGGCGATTGAAATGGGTATCGGGGTGACGGGCGACCTGAATGAGAAGGCGCCGTCTGATTATGCGGTTGGACATCCCCTCGCTATTCAGGGTAATTACTGGACCGGCCTGAGTAGTTACATCTTTACAAAGCTCGAAGGTAATGCAGATTTGAATGGAGATGGAGACTTCACCGAAAAGTTGACCTTCCATATTGGCGAAAAAGAGGATGTTCCACTTTATCAACTCATTAGCCTAGACTATGATTTGACAGTAGTGAAGGACCAGACAGCCATACTTCCTTTGGCGGTAGATCTGAAGCAGGTTATTAGTCCTAGTTCGACAAATTTCTTGGACTTCCGCGAAGTAAGCCAAGATCACACCAATCAGGCTGCTGTTTATACGCTCATTATTGACAACCTTCAAAAGAGTGCTATTCGTGTACGCCAATAGTTTGATGTGCGAACACTAACTGGCATATTACTTTCAATCCTGACAATCCTATCCTGTCAAAATCAGGATTCCACTTGGGAGGTAGGTCCTGAGGGAGATCTGAGTCATATACCTTATCGGGCAGAACTAATACAGCTGAATGAACCCGAACGATTTGTCAAGATGGTCGAATCGGAGGATAACCCCATTACCAAGGCAGGCGTTGATTTGGGTAGACATCTTTTTTACGACCCGATTCTATCCAGAGATAGTACTCGTTCTTGTGCTAGTTGCCATATTCAAGCCTACGGCTTTAGTGACACAATAGCCTTCAGTTTAGGAATTGAAAATCGGGCAGGCCAACGCAATGCTATCGCATTGGCTAACCTTGGTTACCATTATACCCAGTTTTTCTGGGATGGCCGCGTGAAATCCTTGGAAGAACAAGCGCTGATCCCGGTGGAGGACAGCCTGGAATTGGGGAATGATTGGGAAGAAGTTGAAAGAAGGATACAAGCCCATGCAACCTACCCTGTGAAGTTTAGGCAGGCCTTTGGAGTAGTAGGAGTCCATGAAATCGATCGTTATTTGGTGGCTAAAGCACTGGCTCAATTTGAGCGAACTTTTATTAGTGCAGACAACAAATTTGATCGAGCACTTGCTGGTCGAGCAGAACTGAGTCCTGAGGAGGAACGAGGACGACTTATTTTTTTCGATGAATCGGAGATGCTTCCATCGGGAGAGTGTGCACATTGCCATGTAGGGCCTTTATTAACTACCCTGACCTTTTTCAATAATGGTTTGGATAATACGGATCTTACATTAACAGATATAGGCCTTGAGCGGGTAAGTGCGAATATATTTGATCGGGGCAAGTTCAAGACGCCAAGTCTTAGGAATATCGCTTTGACAGCCCCCTATATGCACGATGGGCGCTTTGCTACTTTGGAAGAGGTTATTGAACAATATAATAGGGGAGGACATTATAGTAAGAATGAAAGCCCCAATATTCGACCTTTGGGCTTGAACGAACAGGATAAGGCTGATCTGATTGCCTTTCTGAATACGCTTACGGACAGCAGTTATCTAAACCGACCGGAACTATCCAATCCTTTTTTACCTTGAACCAGCGACTTAAGACAGGGTTCTAGGCGAACTTGACAGCTTATGTTTAAAACTTGGAGATTATTTGCTTTGATTATTGCTAGTGTACTGATGCTTTCCAGTTCTTGCGAGAAAAAGGTGGAAAAGCCAACTCCTCCGGTGGACGAAACGATCCCAGGAGTATACGATCCCACTCCTTTTAGCCTGGAAACACCACAATATCTCGGACAAGCCATTATTCCAGCAGATAATCCTTTGACAGAACAAGGTATAGCATTGGGCCGCCGCCTTTTTTACGACCCTATTTTATCTATAGATAGTACGCAATCGTGTTCTAGTTGTCATCTTCCTTCTTCTTCCTTTTCAGACAATCGACAAAAAAGTATTGGAGTGAATGGAGCGGAAGGCTTACGCAATGCAATGCCTTTGGTGAATTTAGCTTTCAACCCCAATGGCTTTTTTTGGGATGGACGAAGAGCTAGTTTGGAAGAGCAGGCTTTGGATCCGGTCGAAGATCACTTGGAAATGGCCGATACCTGGGAGAATGTTGAGACCAAATTGCAACGCCATCCAGATTATCCTCGCCGATTTAGAGAGGCCTTTGGGATAGACAAGAAACCAGAGATTACTCGCAACCTTGTCGTTAAAGCCATTGCCCAGTTTGAGCGTACACTGGTAAGCCATAATGCGGAGTTTGATAAAGTTTTCTTACGAGCAGAGCGTTTCCCTACTGATGCGGAGCAAAGAGGCAAGTTATTGTTCTTTTTTGAGCCCAGCGACAATTTTGATAACCACCCAGGTTGTTCCCATTGTCATGGAGGGCAGCATCTGACTGATTTTTCCTTCCGAAATAATGGATTGGATGATGTAGAAGATCTAGCTGATTTTGAAGACTTGGGTAGAGGAGGGGTTAATAATAATCGATTTGATAACGGTAAATTTCGTGTTCCTACACTTCGTAATATTGCTTTGACAGCTCCTTATATGCACGATGGCCGCTTTGAAACCTTGGAAGAAGTGCTCGATCACTATGCTGCTGGAGGGCACGGGGTGCTCAATGAGGATGCTAATATCCGCACTTTTCCCCTAACAGAACAGCAAAAATTAGACCTGGTGGTGTTTTTAAACACCTTCACAGATACCAGTTTTATTCAAAATCCAGCCTTTCAGAACCCCTTTAAATAGCTTTCGTCAAGTTTTTTTTAATTTTTTTTCAAAAAAAACGCTAAAAAAATCTTCACTTTTTCTTGGATTTATTTTTTGAAAATTCACAAATTGTTCACATAGAATTGTATTTATAGTATTGGTTGTTAGGTGTTTGTGTTTAATGATGCTTCTTTGTAGACTTGTTTCTTTTTTCACAATCAGCCGTTTTTGTCTTTGTTCTTGGCTAGATTATTTAAGATGTTTGTAATGTCAAACGAAAGAAACGGTCGAATAAAGATTCGCCGCACAAATGTTGGATAATTAATGGGATTAATTTTGTCGATAGTAAGTCAGGTTCTTTGGGGATTGTAATCTGACTTACTATTAACAAAACTTCGAGGAGAGTTTGACCAACTAATTTGAATTTTCCATAAGATATTATACTGATTTAAATCAGACTTTTCAGTTTCGTATTTGTTCATGGGATTATAATTAAAAATGTTTCAGAATAAGTCGCATCAAGTACCAGTGATGCGACTTATTTTTTTGCCCTATTCTCACCCTTTTACCATTTTCCTTTAAAGACTGTTGGAATCGAGTCCGTGGAGCTTTATTTGATCTTGTCATAGGCAAGCCATCTGGAGGCTGGCTAGCTTCTAAACTACTACGGTAGCACAAAAAATTAAGAAATAAATCTTTCTTTGATTTTTTTTGAAAAAGCAATATCTTTGCACTCCGAAATTTTTTGACTGCCAACGCCCTTCCGCTAAACGCGTTTTGAAGGTCGAGGGAATTTTAAAAAGGATAGCTATTATGATAATCATTGAAGTAAAAGAAGGCGAGAATATAGACAGAGCCTTGAAGCGCTACAAGCGCAAATTTAGAGACATCGGTTTGATGAGGGAATTGCGCAATCGTCGCGAATTCACTAAACCATCTGTAAAGCGTCGTACTGAGGTATTGAAAGCAAAATACAAAGAGGGCGTAAGAAAAAACGCTGAATAGATATGTCCTAGGGATGCCCTAGGTCATATTCTTAGTTGGTCTCCCATAAGCGTGAAGTCATGTCCTTTGACTTCACGCTTATTTTTTTCCTTCATTAGAAACAGCTATCCGCCATCGATTCCACTTCACAAACAATAATGGACAAGACCATACCTTTTTGTCTTGTGTTAAAAAACAGCTAGATTCCCAGTTGGTTTGCGAGTAAAACGCTAAAATTGCATTTCGACAAAACGCCCACATTCCTGTGCAGATCAAATTTATCGATAGAAAGACTGGAGAAATAAGAACTGAAGCCCCTCCAGCGGAGGGCCTGCTGAAGTTTTTATACGATAACCCCTTTGGAAAAACGACCCTTCTCCCGATTGCTAAACGCAAATTTATTTCGGAAATATATGGTCGAAGGATGGATAGGCCATCTTCGGTTCGGAATATTCAAAGTTTCGTGGATCAGTTGGAAATAGACATGAGCGAATCTTTAAAGTCTATCGAACAGTTTAGCTCCTTCAATGATTTCTTCTACCGTGCATTGAAACCCACTGCTAGGCCCCTTGGGGGGGGCTTTGTTTCTCCTGGTGATGGGAGGCTGTTGGCTTTTGAAAAAGTATCGGAGGTTAATACCTTCTATGTCAAAGGAAACCCATTTACGATCGAGGCTTTTCTAAGAGATGAAGGTTTAGCAAAGTCCTATCAAGATGCATCTTTATTGATCTTACGTTTGGCACCTAATGACTACCATCGGTTTCATTTTCCTTGGTCTGGCGTCCCATCTGAAATTCAAAAGATAAGCGGGAGTTACTATTCGGTCTCACCTTATGCACTGGCTGGCAACTTTACCCGTGTATTTTGTGAGAACAAGCGGGAGTACTGTATCCTAAAAACTCAAGAAAAGGGAGATATACTTCTCGCACCGGTTGGCGCAACTATGGTTGGCGGTATTGTAGAAACCTACTCACCAGAGCAAGCTGTCCGAAAAGGAGATGAAATGGGATACTTTAAGTTTGGAGGCTCCACAGTAGTTATTTTGATAGATAGCAAAAAACTTCAAATTGATTCCGATATTCTGGAAAATACCCGGAAGAAGATGGAGACTTATGTGAAGGTGGGAGAGCGGATAGCTGGCTAATTCGACCAAGTTATATTTAGTAGACATTTCGCATTCAGTTTTCCTGTATCGCCTAATCAATTACACAACTCTTTTCGTGTCCTTGCTCCCCGTGTATCTTGTAGCCATAGATAAGATTTCTGTTTCCCATTGCAACTTAGCTGCCCGGCTGCATCTTTGAATATTCTCCCAACTTCTACACCATTTAGCCCATAAATGAATTGAATTTGGGCATAACCGGCTGTCTCTCTGACTATCGGTGCCCCAGCTAAGTCGACGTAGCAAGTATGCAATCTAAATCGCCCTTCCTCATCCCAAAGAAATTTTTGACCACTATATCCTCGATCGGGTGCCAATGTAATGTTGTCGTGCTCGTCGATGAAGTTATAGCTCAGTCTGTTGCCTTGTTCATTGTAAATTCTTACAAACCCCATATGTCCCCAGGCTGATACTGCACGATTTCCCTCTCGATCAAAAAAACGAGTTCTAATCAGATATCCATTTGCATCAAAATCATGTTTTGCGGCTACCACCCTGGGACCGGTTTCGTTGCTCGGAGAATTGGTACGTACCTTTTTGGCGCCCCATCCGATTATTTCATGCTTCGCAATGTCAAAGTCAATTTGAACGGCCTCAGAAGAGGTCTGCCAATTCTCATCTGTAGTTGTAATGGAGGTTAAGTTCCGGGATTCATCAAATTGAAGCAATACCCAGGTATAAGGAAACCAATTGTTCATGGGCTTGATCTCCTTCTGTGTGTCATAGCGTATTTCACCAATCTGTTCACCCATATATTCCCATTGGTATTCATGAATACCATTTAGTGCTGTGGCAGCACCATGCTGGTCAAAGTATTTGAGATTAACCGCTCTTCCATCTTCATCCAGCTGGTAGACTGATAAAGCTGGCTTATTTGTGACTGGCATACCTCGATAATCGAGGTGCCTAATTCGTATTTCTTCCTTGTTGTACTCAAACAAATTTTGTGCCGCCCATACGAAAGTACTCGCCGTATAGTTCTCATAGATAGGCTTGGGGCTTCCATTGAGTTGATAGATTAGGCTTTGCATTCTACCATCCTTCATAGTGATTTGGTACAGTGCAACCGTATCATGAAAAGAGTTGGACTTAGCGCCTTTCATAGCATGAAGAGGAGAATGGGTAAAGGATAGGCTTCGGTAGTAGTCTTGCGCCTGATTCATGCCGATTAGGCCAAAGTAAAACAGCAATAAAAGTGGATAATAAAAATTTGATACAGCAGGCTGTTTCCGCGTATTTCTTATCATGCTTTTGATCCTTTTTTCCTTGGACTTGTTTTATCGGCATTCGCCTGTTGAAGTTAATATAAATTCCTTGTGACTTTGGAGACAAGAGCCAGCTTGTAGAATTCAAATTGGTCTTTGAGATGACGATCTAGGTTTTCTTAAGGCTAAAGGCCTGAAAAGCGGGGGAAAAGCAGATTTACGAGAAGGCGAGGAGAATTAGATAAAATTATGGAGCTTGAGAAAATCAAAATTAGATCTGTGGCGTTATACTTCAGACGCTAAGAAGCCCTTGTCCAAAACCATGGGCGAATTTTGGTACCACTTTTTGAGGTTGACAAAAAATAAGGAAAGACGCTAGGATAATTTCACTGCTTCTAATTTCGCACTTCCCTCTTGTTTGTATCCCTCCAAAGTTTAGTACTTTTGCTCGAATCTTAAAATCAGGAATGTCTGTAAAAGTTGAACAACTGACGAAGGTCTACGGCACTCAGAAAGCCATTGACCAAATTAGCTTTGAAGCCAAGAAAGGAGAGGTGTTAGGTTTCTTGGGGCCAAATGGGGCTGGGAAGACCACTACCATGAAGATATTGACAGGGTTTATTCCTCCAACCGAAGGCTCTGCGGAAGTCTGTGGTTTATCCGTCTTGGAAGAACCTATAGCCGTACGGCAAAAGATCGGTTACCTACCCGAGCACAACCCCTTGTACAAAGACATGTACGTCAAGGAGTATCTGCGTTTTGTAGCCGGTATGTATCAGCTTTCAAAACCCAAAGATAGAATCGCGGAGATGGTCGAGATGACGGGCTTGGAAAGAGAACAACATAAGCCGATCGGTGCTTTGTCTAAGGGATACCGCCAAAGAGTTGGTTTAGCACAAGCGATGTTGCATGATCCGGAAGTGCTGATTTTAGATGAACCCACATCGGGTCTTGACCCCAATCAATTGGCAGAGATTAGAGCCTTGATCAAGAAGGTAGGGCAGGAAAAGACGGTGATCTTCTCTACTCATATTATGCAAGAAGTACAGGCCATTTGCGATCGAGTGATCATCATTCGACAAGGTCAACTAGTGGCCAATGACACGATCGATCAGTTGGGTACCCGGGTAGAATCTGGAAGTATAGTGACGCTCAACTTACAACAGCTAGTAAAAGAGAAGGCCTTACTGGCGATAGAGGGAGTGAAAGGCGTAAAAGCTATCGGAGAGAGGCGATGGGAGCTTCAAGCAAAGAAAGGTGTTGATATACGCCCGGCCGTTTTTCATCATGCTGTGGAGCAAAAGTGGGTGATCCTCGAAATGGTGCAGTCACAATTGAGCGTGGAGGATGTGTTTATGAAACTTACGAACTAGAATAGGCTTGTTATTGCAGGAATCATATTTTGATGTTGAATAGGAAGTGAACACTTTCGGACAAAGTAGAAAAGATGAAGACCAACTAAGTTTGGAATTAGACTCTCTTTTAAGGGATAAAGCTTTTTTGCCTTTCCTTGGTGGAGAATGTTGCTACTTTTTTGGAAAGGAATTCATCATGTAAAGACCAAGTTTTGATAAAATATACTTTTACCCTAGTTGGATGTTTATTGATCAGTTTTTCTTGGGCACAAAAAGGAGAAGAGCTCAAGCAGTCCTTTGAATTTCAAGAAGGTGTGTATATGTCCATTGAAGACTTTAAGTCAAACCGACCAAGCTACACACTAGATATCATAGCTGGAGAGCTGGTGACCAATGAAGAGGAGTGGACGATCAAAGCTCAGAACATGAGAATCAAGCGGGAAGACTTGGAAAGTCCACTGGACTTGAAAGAGGTGTGGGGGATTTGCTTTAATGGGATTCCCTACATAAAACGCAGTCTGACAGATGGCCCGGTGACTTTTGCCATTTTTAGTGGCTTGCGGTTACGGGGAAAAATTTGTTACTACAGTTATGAGGAAGAAGAAACAAAGATGATCACGGTATCTGCTTATAATCCCCTGAATGGACGCCCTTTCCGTACGGGAAAAGTAGCCACTAAGGAATGGGTGAAGAGAGAAAAAATGTTGGACTTTGTAAGCGGAGAAGTGGTGGATTTCAATAAGGAAAATCTGTTGAACTGGATAGCAGATGATGCCCAGTTGGTATCCTCAGTCAATGAACTGGGAGAAGCTATACCATGGGAGACGCTGTATAAATGCCTTCGAATCTATTTAGATCGACATAAGGTATATGTGAAATCGTAAAATTGCTAGGATGTTAAGTATTTTCTATAAGGAAATTAATGCTTTTTTTAGTTCCCTTATTGGTTACTTTGTAGTGGGGATATTTTTGGTTTTCATGGGGCTCACGTTATTCGTATTTCCCCAAACCAGCCTCTTGCAATATAACTTTGCCACGCTAGATCAATTGTTTGATTTGGCCCCAATGGTCTTCTTGTTTCTGATCCCTGCGATCACCATGCGATCCTTCGCGGAAGAGCGACAAACAGGTACCATTGAACTGCTTTCCACGCGCCCAATCTCCGATCTCAAGATCGTTTTAGGTAAGTACTTGGCTTGTTTAGCCTTGGTGGCCTTTGCGTTATTACCTACCGTCTTGTATTACATCACAGTGCATCAACTAGGCTCCCCTCCCGGAAACTTGGACAGTGGGGCGATTCTTGGATCCTACATGGGGTTACTCTTGCTATCCGGCGTATTTGTTAGTATCGGGGTTTTTGCCTCATCTTTATCTGACAACCAGATAGTAGCCTTCATTTTGGCGACCTTTCTTTGCTTTATCTTCTTTTATGGCTTCTTATACTTCAGTGAATTACCCATCTTTTTAGGAAAAGGAGATGATATAGTACAGATGTTCGGTATTGATTATCATTATCGCTCCATCAGTAGAGGAATTGTAGACACGAGGGATATTATTTATTTCCTATCGGTAATTGGCCTCTTTATTTTCTTCACGCTGCTTTCTTTGGATAAGCAGAAAGGATAATTGAAAAAACTAGGATATTGAAAAACATAAAACTGAACCATTATCTACAGGCCGCAATAGCAATTGCTATTATCATCTGTGTGAATATTTTGGCGAATGGGGGTACAAGCGGCAGTTCTTTTTATGCTTCGTTGGACCTGACGGAAGAAAAGCGTTTTACTTTAACTCCACCAACAAAAGCCCTGTTGGATGGATTGGAGGAAGTGGTCTACGTTGAAGTTTTGTTGGATGGAGAATTTCCTGCTGGGTTTAAACGCCTACAGAAGGCGACCAGAGAGATGCTAGAGGATTTTCGAGCACGATCTGGTTTTGTAGAATTTGATTTCGGTGATCCCAATACAGGAACCGTTGCTCAACGTAATGAGCGAAGAAAACAATTGAAAGAAGAAGGCATCGAGCCTGTCAATCTGAATTTAGCTGATAATGAGTCTAGGTCTACTCAATTGATTTATCCTTATGCTGTTTTTTACTATAGGGGTAGACGTCAGGCCGTCAACTTGTTGGAGAACAACATACCGGGAGTTAACCCAGAGGTTGTATTGAATAATTCGATTGCCCTTTTGGAATATAAATTTGTTAATGTCATTCAGAAGCTGGAAACACAAGAGAAACCAGCGGTACTATTTACGGCAGGACATGGTGAATTGGCTCCCTTTGAAACTGCAGATTTTGAAAAAACCTTGCAGGAGTTCTATAATACCGGGCGTTTAATTCTTGATAGTGTAGTGCATATTCGACCTGAGGTTGACGTCCTAGTAGTAGCTAAACCCACACAGCCATTTTCTGAGCAAGACAATTTCAAGATTGACCAGTATATCATGAATGGTGGAAAGGTCCTGTGGCTTTTGGATAGGGTAGCGGTCGATATGGATAGTCTGACGAGCAGGAAAGAGTATTTTCCGAAGCCCTATGAGATCAACTTGGATAATCTTTTATTCAAATATGGCATCCGTTTTAAGGATAACTTGGTTTTGGATATGCAGTGTTCTAATATTCAACTGGTGGTTGGCTTTGTAGGAGATGCGCCACAGTTTGACTTTTTCCGATACCCTTACCATCCAGTAATTAGCTCCGGGGGGACTTCTCAACATCCAATCGTGAAAAGCTTGGGGCCAATTAACTTACTGTTTCCAAGCACGATTGATACAGTTGTAGAGACGCGACTGCCTATTGATAAAACCATACTGCTTGCTTCTTCTAACAATTCTTTCTTTCAGCGACTTCCATTAGGCATGGACTTTAACTTCCTGCGCTATGGGCTAGAAAAAGAGAATTTCAACAAACCACCACAGCCACTGGCCGTGTTATATGAAGGGGAATTCGAGTCTTACTATGCTAACCGCTTGGACCCCGGCATGGAAGCTGGACTTCAGCAACTGGGGCTAGGTTTCAAAAATAAGAGCGAACGGACAAGTATGCTAGTTGTTGCTGATGGAGATATTGCACGCAATGATTATGACAGCCGAAATCAGCGGGTAATACCGTTAGGTTATAATCGAAACGAGATGGATGGCAATGGATTCTTATTTTCAAATAAGGATTTTTTGGTAAATGCCATTGAATATCTGTCTGATGACCGAGGTTTGATCGAGGCACGGAGTAAAGATGTGAAATTGCGATTACTGGATGGTGCAGCGGCTAGGCAACAGGCTGGGTTTTGGCAGTTTTTCAATATTGGCCTTCCGCTATTATTTCTTCTCGCCTTCGGTCTGACTTATAATTGGCTTAGAAAACGTCGATATGCCCAAGGTGTAAATACAGGCAGTAATGAAGAATAACAGGACGTCAATTTTATTGGGTTTACTAGTTGTACTTGGCGGGATGACGGTGTACTACCTAATGCAAGGCGGTAATACGAGAAGCACCACGCTTACTATGGAAGAGCGTAATTTTGCGGTGGAGGATACAGCTGCGATTCACAAAATCTTCATGGCAGACCGTTTTAACCACCAAACAACCCTGGAACGCAAAGGCAAGGGATGGGTCTATGATGGAAAATACCCAACCAACTCCAATGTGATGGACAACTTACTGGATGCAGTTAAACGGGTGAAAATGCAATTCAAGCCACCCAATGCCTCTATTAAAAACCTGATCAAAAGCCTGGCTACCGAAGGTATTAAGGTAGAGATCTATGATAAGGAAGATAAATTAATGAAGTCCTATTATGTAGGGGGTTCCACTCCCGATGAACGTGGCACCTATATGATGATTGACGGGGCTGAGCAACCCTATGTCGCCAGTATACCCGGCTTTACAGGCAACATCCGCTTTCGATACAATCTATTGGGAGATGACTGGAGGGATAAAGCGATTTTCAATGTTCCGGCTGAGCAGATACAATCTATTAGTATTAACTATCCCCTACAGCGGAGTGAAAGTTTTACTGTGAGTAAGACCGGGCAGGCTTATGAGGTGAAACCCTATTATCCGCTTACCAAGCCATTAGGTACAGCACCTAATCCTGGGAAAATTCAGACTTTCTTATACCATTTTGATCGTATCGTTGCTGAATCATTTATCAACCAGCATCCGAAAAGAGACTCGATTTTACAACAGATTCCGTTTTGTGAAATTAAACTGACCACAATTGCAGGAGATAGTGTAGCGGTAGCCTTCCATCCTCGATATTTCCAGGTTGCCCCTTCGGGTGCACAAAGTTCCCAGCGTATCGTTGAGCGATATTACGCGAATGTAAATCAAGAAGATTTCATGCTGGTTCAAAATGAAGTGTTCAAGAAGATCTTCTGGGGATATGAATTCTTTTTTAACTAGATTTGCCATACAGTTGTTGCCGACTTAGCTCCAGCTGACTATCTTTTTCAATCTCAGCCGTACCCAAAAAACGATTTTCTCCTATGCGATCCACCACTATCGTTTTCCTAGGATTAGCTAGTCTTTTAGTACTAACGAGCCTTACCCCACCTAAATGGGGTTTCTTTGGCCATCGACGCATTAACCGAATGGCTGTCTTCACCTTGCCTCCAGGCTTGATCCCATTTTATAAGAAGAACCTGGAATTTGTGACGGAGCATGCGGTCGATCCAGATAAACGAAGGTATGCGACCAAACATGAAGCTGTTCGACATTACATCGATATTGACCATTGGGATACTTATCCGTTTAAGAAAGTACCGCGGGATTGGACGGAAGCCTTGATGAAATATACTTCTCTACATCTGGTGAATGAACTAGGGGATACCATGGTGCTCACCCCTGATCCCTTGCCAGGCAAAGGAGAAAGTGATAACTATATGAGCTTGCGACAGCCAGATGGCTCATTGGCCTGGTCCATTTCAAAAAGCCACTATCGCAAATTTTTTAAGGGGAATATTCTCAACCAATATTATGAAGATGAATGGTTGATTCCTTGTGATAGCTTCCGAGTACTATTGGACCAATACGGCGCTAGCTTGGATTGCCAAGCTGTTTTTGCACAAGATCATTTTTCGGAATTTGGCATTTTACCCTTTCATCTTTTGGTCATGCAAAACCGCCTGACTACGGCTTTTCGGCAAAAGAATGTGAACCGTATTTTGCGTTTATCCGCAGAGATGGGGCATTATATCGGAGATGCACATGTCCCTTTGCATACCACAGAAAATTACAACGGGCAATTGACCAATCAATTGGGAATTCATGCCTTTTGGGAAAGCCGTCTACCCGAGCTTTTTGCTGATAAGGAATATGATTTCTTTGTCGGCAAAGCTGAATATATCGAAGATCCTAAAACTTATTTTTGGGATATTGTTTTGGACAGCCATATCCTGCTAGATAGTGTTCTAGCCATTGAGAAGGACCTCAGTCTCACGTTTCCACCTGATAAACAATTTTGCTTTGAAGAACGCCTGGATGCGACCATTCGTACCCAATGTCCGGAGTACTGTTCGGCCTACCATGATCGAATGAACGGAATGGTAGAGGGGAGAATGAGAGATGCCATCCGTGCCATTGGTAGCTCCTGGTTCACCGCCTGGGTAGATGCCGGACAACCGGCCTTCCGGCTTATGCGCGCCTCAAAACCTTCTACCGCTGAAGCAAAAGAAAGAGAAGCCTTGGAAAAAGAGTTTAGAAAAGGGCAAAGCAAGGGACGTAAGCATGAATAGTCTCTCCATCTACTGCTAGATTGCCATTTACTGGATAAAATAGCCCTACTACAGCTTAAGGTATACCAGCCACACTCCGGCTGTATTATCTCAATGATAGAAGGGCGAATTTGGGTTTATTCTTTAACTAGATAAGCCCATAACATGACAGCTACTTCCAAGACTAGCCTCAAGCTTACTAATGGCATTTTATCTGCGCAGCGAGGCTCTATTTATCCAGGAGTTTCAACCAGAAAAACAAACACTCAAACACTTCGAATTCTTTCCATTGATGGAGGAGGTATAAAAGGGATTGTTCCGGCGACCATATTGGTCTATTTGGAACAGCGACTGCGAGAATTGAGTGGGAAGCCTGATACTCGTCTTACGGATTACTTCGATTGGGTGGCGGGTAGCAGTACAGGAGGTATCTTGGCCTGCTTTTATCTTTTGCCAGACCCCAAGAATCCTAAGCGAGCAAAGTTAACCGCCAAAGAGGCCTTGGAACGTTATCTTCAGCAAGGTCAAGGCGCCTTCCAACGGACTTTTCTTCAACAAATGCGTAACAAACTAGGGATTGCCGACGAGCGGTACAGCCATCGGAAGTTGGCAAGACAACTAAAGCGCACCATTGGCGCTAATGTTACTTTAAACGAGCTTATACGCCCCTGTGTAATTCCTACTTTTGTCGACCAGGAAGGACAGCCCCTATTTTTTAATAGTCAGTTGCATCCTGCCGATCGTATGGCAAATCTAAAAGCCTGGCAAGTAGCCAAGGCAACTTCATCCGCCCCCGGCTTTTTCCGCCCTACTGTATTAAAAAACAAGCAAGGTCAAAGAATCGAATGCCTGGACGGAGGCATTTGGACGACCGATCCTTCTTTGTGTGCCTATTGGAGTGCCAGAAAAGCCCTTTGTGGATCTAACACGATGGATGCTAAGCAGCAAAATGAAAGGAAAACTATCCTAGTTTCCTTGGGGACGGGCAAGATGAGTCGACGGTTTTTGGTAAAAGAATTGAGAAAACAGAAAGAAGAAGGCCGAATCGCCTTCAACAAGATGTTGACCAAGCAGTCTGGTTCTATGAAACAGCAGATCTTGAATGTTTTTGATCGGTATGAGTCTGACGGAGCATATTATCGTTTGGATCCGCAGTTGACAGAGGCTACTTCGGCGATGGACAATGTGGCTACGGAAAATCTAAAGGCCCTACATGAGATTGGTTTAAAGTACACCGAAAAAGAAAAGGAAACCTTAGAGGAGATTGCTCAAACGTTGGTGGATTCCCAAAAGAATATTTAGGGTAAGCGGCTGACAATAAAAGTGCAACTTCACTGACGGTTTCTGGTTATTATTGAATGCTAAAGTACCTCTAAATCGCTCAATTGGAAACCAGATGAAAACTTATTGTCTCTTGCTTCTTTTTCTAGCCGGTTCTTTCTCTTTATTTGCCCAGTTTCCACTGGAGGATGGTATGTCCTGGACAGAGGTTTTATCCACTGCGGGATATCGGTCATTGAATAATGGCTGGCAAGTCGGATATGAATTCTATATTCAAGGAGATTCGTTGAAAGAAGGTTTGGAGTACAAAAGACTGTATGCTAATAGGTTGAGTAGTTGGAGTTCTTCCCGTAGTGATTGGTGGGAAGAATACCTCTATTATTATACGGATACCGTGATCCATTACGGCCTCATTGGTCTATTGAGAATGGATTCTCCCGATCGTTTGTTGTTTTTGCGGACGGCTACTTTATCCCCTGAGCATAGATATCATGAAATAATCAACAGTTTCAGTACCACCGAGGAAGTCGTTTTGCACGACTTTGCCATTGAGCTAGGCGATACTCTGTTGTTTAAAGACAACAATAATATCGTTAAAAGGATTGATTCAATAGAAGTAGCTGATGCTAAAATAGTTCGAAGGTTTTGGTTTAATACTCAGCAAGGAGACCCTACTTATGATTATTGGTTGGACGGAATAGGAAGCATTTATGGGCTGTTTGGCGCGTATACTACAGATGTCGATCGGCTATCCAATCTGCCATTTGGCTTAGCTAGAATAACTTTATATTGTTTTGAATCAACTAAACTAACTTTCCCTAAACCCTGTAACTATTATTTGAGACAATCTTGCTATCGAGATGTATCCGCATAGTTTGATTCTTTAAATGCTCCTCGAATATTAATCAATAAAGAGAGACGGAAAGAGAGAGAAGAAGTGGAAGAACAAGCAGAAAGTGATTTTCAAACGAGGTTGGATACGCTTAATATCACTTTCTTTCCTAATTTTATGAGTAGGAGGGAATACAGTGCATTGACATTCGAGTTAGGCGGTATTTGGCGAGGCCGTGATATTGAACGAGCAATAGGTGCTATACACTTATTTGATATCAATGGTCGACACTATAAGACCTTGCGAGGACTCAAATGGTATAATATTAACCTTACTGCTCTATTACAAATTCCGAGACTCGGACCAGGGTATTATCCGGTGGTTTTTGAACTTACAAACGGACGTCGAATCCTGAAGAAACTACTTCTGGTATAAAAACTGAACTATACCTGTTCATTTGTCTAGCATAAAACTACTGTCTCCAATTACCGCTCCTTACTAATTATACCCACGCCGTTCTCCATCAACATTTTATTGATAGATCTTATCTCTCGCATCAGCTCATCCATTTTCATCTGATGTGGTTTCAAAGCGGTTTTAAGGTCCGCCAGACGTTCGTAAATGCCCGCATTCGGCCGATCATCAAGCCCATTGACTACAGAATAGAGATAAGCAATTTGATCATCCAACATAGGAGGGTAATTTATGGGGTCTTGACCACTTTCGCTGGCGGTTTGAATGAGTTCTTCTTCTAGGGTGGTCAAGGCCGTCAAAATGGGTTTGCTTTCCGTACTGAACTTTTCTTTGAGAGTCTCTGACAGGGATCTATCGCCGATGGCTTTCAACTGTTTACGCATAGACCGGATTTTGCCGATCAGCGCGTGGCAATCAGTCAGGAGGTCTTTGGCTTCATTCGCAGCCTCGAACTGTGCCTTTAGGTCATCTTCAGTTTGGGACCATCTTGGGTCAATAGCTAAGGGTAGGGACGTTGTTTCACTATTAGTACCTACGGTAAGGGTTACTTGATGCTTACCCGGTGCGGCATTGATACCGCTCACATTGGCTAAGGAAAAGCGAGCTCCTTTTTGGACTTTCGGCGCATCATATTTCATATTCCAGCTCAGGCGATTCAGCCCTTTTTTTACCCGCAATTTCGTCTCACCTTTGCCTGGACTAGTAGAAAAGATATGACTCGTACCATACCGGCCGTCCTCAATTTTAACTTTGACTTTGGTAGCTGTATCAAAACTATCATTCAAGTAAAAATAAATCTGTGCGCCTCGGGGAGCTGGACTAGGACTGCCAGTCCCTCTAGTGCCTCGCATCTGTGATCGATAGGTGGTTGAAATGGGAAATAAGTGTTGTTCCTTTTTCCAGGTTTTACCATCAATCGCTCGCAAAGGAGACATGTCATCCATGATCCAAAAAGCTCGACCTTGGGTGGAAATAACTAAATCATTGTCCTTAATCAAGAGATCTGTGATGGGAGTGACCGGAAGGTTACGTTGAAAGGGTTGCCAGTTTTTGCCTTCATCGAAAGAAAGATACATTCCAAATTCTGTACCTGCAAAGAGCAATCCTTTGCGCCTTGGATCTTCTCGAGCAACCCGAACGAAGTGATCTTCAGCAATACCATTCGTTATTTTGGTCCAAGAATTACCATGGTCATTCGTTAAATAGATGTAAGGGTGGAAATCATTGTCGCGATATTTATAGGCAGCAATGATAGCTCGGCCTGGCGAATGAGCGGAAAGGTCAATGCTATTAATGGTGGCTTCAGGGGGGAAACCTTTGGGCGTGATCTCTTCCCAGTTTTTCCCATCATCCTTGCTAATGTGTAATCGCCCATCATCTGTACCGGCCCACAATTCTCCGACTTGATGAGGGGATTCCTCAAAGGCGAATATCGTCGTATACAACTCCACACCTGTGTGGTCATGCTGAATTGGGCCCCCAGGAATATCATGGTATTCATTTTTATTGGTGGTCAAGTCTGGGCTAATCACCTCCCAGGTCATACCGCCGTCCTTGGTACGCAGTACATTTTGAGCACAATGATAGACTACTTGATTATTGTGTGGTGAGATTCGGATGGGAGCATTCCATTGGAAACGATATTTGATATCGCGAGGAGCGGTTCCATCATGCATTTGCGGATAGGCCACAATGCCTTTCTGATGACCTTTATCCAACTCTTTGCGGGTGATGACACCAATGTATGTTCCTGCGTAAATCAAATTAGGGTTATTGGGGTCAACGGCAATATGACCGCTTTCTCCACCCCCAACCGCATACCAATCCTGGTATGGAGTAAGACCACCTTGAGGCCTACTGGCCACAGACATGGTACTATTATCTTGCTGTGCGCCGTAGACCCGGTAGGGAAATTGATTATCTACGGATACGCGATAAAATTCAGAAGTAGGTTGATTGTTTTGGGTCGTCCAGGTCCTTCCACCATTGAAACTGACGCAAGCCCCCCCATCATTCCCTTGAATAAATACATTGGGATGGTCAGGGTTTATCCATAAATCATGTGTATCTCCATGTGGAACGGAGAGCCGTTCGAAGGTCTTACCGCCATCGATTGATTTATGAAAACTCACGTTTAGAGCATAGACTGTATTCTCATCCTTTGGGTCTGCAAATATCCGAGAGTAGTACCAGGCTCGCTGACGCAGGTCATGTGAACGATTAATGCGCTTCCAGGAAATTCCACCATCGTCAGATCTATAAATCCCGCCCTTTGTCTCTTCCTTTGCCTCTTGCTGAACCCAAATCCGACTTGGATTAGCCGGAGAGATCGTAATCCCTACGCGACCTACCAATCCATCAGGTAATCCAGTTTTGAGTTTCTTCCAGTTCTGTCCCCCGTCGGTGGTCTTCCAAACCCCTCCTTCCTCGCTACCATCAATCATAGTCCAAGGTTTTCTTTCAGCCGTCCACATACCGGCATATAGAACTCGAGGATTAGAGGGATCCATATCGAGATCAATGGCTCCAGTTTTGTCACTAACGAACAATATTTTATCCCAGCTTTTTCCGCCATCTTTAGTTTGATAGATACCTCTTTCTGGATTGGGACCAAAAATATTTCCGAGCACAGCTACATAAGCCCATTCTGGGTTTTCTGGATGGACTACTATCTCTGAGATTTGGCCTGCTTTTTTCAAGCCAATGTGTTGCCAGCTTACTCCGGCGTCATCGGATCTATACATGCCTATACCAGGCGATACATTACCTCTAGGATCAGCAGAACCTGTACCAACATAGATGACATTATGATCAGAAGGGGCCACCGCGATGGCACCAATCGACCCTGCCTTTACATATTTATCACTGATGTTTTTCCAATTGAGCCCTCCGTCAGTAGTTTTCCACACACCACCGCCTGTAGCACCCATATAAAAGGTGAACATCTCTCCAGGAACTCCTTCTACAGCTGTAACACGACCACCACGATGAGGACCGATATTTCGATAGCTAAGACCTGTCAATTGGTCTTCAGAAACTTCTTGCGCATTAGTTGAATTTGGAAGCAAAAAGGCAAGTATAGCTAGGATAGGCATCCATGTGCCCCAGGATAGTTTTCTATGCATGTGAACGATTTTGCCGGAAAATACAAAGACTTTATGTTCTCTGATAATTTTTCTATCCACTATCACAAAAGCTGAAAGATTAGAACAGTGAGTCTACTTATTAGCTATCGCTGGATTTTGACTTCCTAGCTGATTCAGAAATTCCCTTGGAGAGATACCAGTAAATTTCTTGAAAGCTCGGTTGAATGTGGCTTTCGAATTGAACCCGCAATCATAGGCAATACTGGTCAATGTCAATTGCTCATGTTCGCCCGCCCGCAACTTCTCCTTGATGGCTTCAACACGATGGGAGTTGATGAAGTCATTGAAATTCATTCCAAAACCATTATTGATGCTTTTGGATAATACAGAGGTATTGGTTTGTAGGCGGGTTGCTAAATCTTGAAGGCTTAGTCTTGGATCAAGGTAGGCTTCTTCTTTCATCAGGCTATCTAATTTCTCTTTCCATTGGTTGAGATGGGAAAGATCCTCTTTTTCCTTGGCTTGAATCAAGGCAGGAGAGGTAATGGTAGGAGAGGAGGGAGGTATAAAATTGAGGCTGTTGGGTAGCTGTTTGGTGCCCATGTAACCTGCTATACTGATCACATAGATAAAGATCACGACGGCAAAATAGGAAAACCAATATTGTGCGTAATCCATATCAATAAAGTACTTGTCGATCAGGTCATATACAAAGCCGAATCCGATTAGGGCAATAGATGCATATAGAATATTGCGCAGCCAACTAAATTTGATCTCCTCTGTGTTGCTAAAGTTCTCGTTGATGTATTTCTGGTAATTCCGGTAAATGGCAATAGTAAGCGCTAAGTAAATAAACATAGAAATATAGCCGAGGTCGTGGTACAAGCCAGCGATATGATTCTGATAGTACTTAGCCATTTGGCCCTGCGTGCCAAAGTGCAAAGGCAACTCTTGCCCTTGTCCCAGGTGTTGTATCAAGATTTCCCAAATGAACATGAAAGTGAAGATGAGGATCATGGAAATACCTGGGAGAAAGTGTAGCCAATGCTTGCGTTCCAAGCTGAATTTTTGATTAGAAATGGACAGGAAATAGAAATAAATTATTGGGCCAAAAAGTAAGGTATTGTGAAAAGGGAAGTAAAACATAAAGGTCGAGTGCCCATCATGACTATCATACCAGCCCCCAAACCCAAGCATATATTGAGAGATATGAAAACACATCAATAGCAACAATATGGCTAGTAGTTTATCAGCTAAACTGCTTTCTTCTATACCTCTTTTAAGCAATAAAAAGAAGAATACAATCCCATGCAAGAATCCGAGTAATAGCAGACTACTTTCCTGTCCATATTGAAAAAGCATAGCCAGTGGGTTTGGTACAAAAAAAGGGAATAAGCAATGGTTCTCCCAATTATTATACGATTTAAGCTGGTTTTTGGACTTTTTTGGAAATAAGAATGAAGGCGCAACTTTCATGAAAGATATGAAAGGCGTTTTTCAAGCTGTATTGCCGTACAGAGATACCTGCTTAGCTCAAGCTTCCTAATAACTACAGGGAGTGGTTTTTGGCCTTGTATAGATTATCCCCTCCGCAGCAGAGTACCTAGAGCTAAGTTTATCCCTCTAGATCCCAGACGCTGGCTTGAAAAATAGGAGGTGATTTGATCTGTCTAAGTCTGGTAGATGTGGAATGACAGGAAAAAAGTAGGCCGGCAAAAGCCGGCCTACGATGAATAATATGGGATACTGTCTTGGTTAGCTGGGAAAGTGAAAGCAAATTGACGACCTTAAGTAAGGGGGGCTGTCCCTTCCCAGAATTTAGTTGGTGTTTAGCAAGGCATTAATTCGCCTCAATTGTAATCTTAACTAGTTCATTTATGGCAGGGTAAAATGGATCGTTAACTTCTATGACCGTACCATTCTCAGCTGGACCAGAATTTCCTCCTCCTCGGATCGGCTGATACTTTCCAGCACCTGGATATTCATTAACCTCCGTTCCGGCATCCCACAATTCGATTAAGTTAGTGATATCACCAGTCAGGGCTAATCCATTGTTGAAGAGTGCAATTCCACCTTCATCAAAAGCCAAGAAAAGGTCATTGGTTTCTACGAGCATAGTAGCAAGATTGAAGTAATCTCCTTCGGAAGCTTTGAAAGTAAAGCTATAACTCCCTCCCGGCAGGATTGGCCCAGGGCCACTGGCTCCATCAGGAGTATTGAATACACCGTACTGAGATACTTTAGAGGCTGTGCTCAGGCTAGTACCTAGCGCACTAGGATCACCATCTTCGGCTAAGGCTTCTAAACCTGCACCTGTATCCGCAAGTCCTTCAGTAAAGATTGGTGCGACACCTGCTTCGTGTACGGCCCAAACTCCTGGTGCATAGGGAGAAGTATAGGCGGTACCTGCTGTAAGGTCGCTGATAAAGTCAGCATTATTGCCATCTTCCGCTACACCTTCTAAGCCAATACTAGAAGCTTCTCCATTTGTAAATAAGCGGATTCCACTTTTGTGGATTGCCCATCCACCTGGTGCTAATGGGGAAGGTAGGCTACTACCAGCCGAGATATTTTCTATGGTAAAAGTGAAAAGGGTTCCGCCATCGTGCTTCAGGCTCAAGCGAATAACCTGTTCATCAGCTGGGTATACATAGCCATCACCTAGCTCACTCACAAGGCGGACAACACCATTTTCGGTTGTTCCTGTATTTGGACCAGCTTGTCTTGGTGCTTGATCCGCACCTACACCTGGTTCTTGATTAACCTCTGTACCTGCATCCCACAGGTCAACAAAAGCTGTTACATCGCCGGTAATCGGATTTCCATTTTCATCGTGAAGGCGTAGACCACGATCTTCAAATCCATAGAAAAGGTCATTGGATTGAACAAACATGGTAGCGAAGGATAGATAGTCGCCATCTCCGGCGTGAAACTCTATAGTTTCTTGGTCTCCAGGAGCTAGAAAACCAATGGTTCCACTACTCGAGTAATTGGAAACCGGCAGAACATTTTCTATGGTTACCGTGAAGTTAGCTGACTCCGAAGGAGTCGGTTGTTCGTCATCTTTGTTGCAAGCACTTAGTACAATAACAGCCATCAGGGTGATTAATAAAGACTTCTTTTGCATTTCTCTTTAGTGTTAAATTTGAGTTTTTAATTTTGAATACGATGACAAAATTAGGGGAGCTGGAGGGCGGAAAAATCACAAAAAGATCACAAGTCTGTAACGTCAGAAGTGGAATGTTTTGGCGACGACAAGTCGGGGGTAGTTATCACGAAAGTATCACAAAAGGGTTGCGATTTTATCAAAAATAGACCCGGGTAGGGGGTGTATATTCTCTTGATAAATAGGGTTTTGTGCGGAGTGTTGTGCTAAGTGTCTCGCCAAGGACAGTTGCGCTTGAATTCCTCACTTTCTTAAATCCAAATTGACAAAGGTGTGTTACATTGTAGTTGTATTTATTCAGACATACCAAAAACGCTAGATACCAAGTCTTATGAAAAAGATCCTCACCGTAGAAGACGATCGCCATATTCAAGAACTTTTTAATATTCACCTCACAGACCTAGGGCATAGGATTGAGGTCGCTTTTGATGGACAGGAAGGTTTAGAGAAAGCCCTAGCCAATGAATATGACTTGATTATCTTAGATATCATGATGCCGAAGATGGATGGAATGGAGGTATGTCGCAGGATTCGGGCAGAGGAGATTCAAACGCCAATATTAATGTTAACTTCTAAAGCAGAAGAAATTGATAAGGTGCTTGGGTTGGAACTTGGAGCTGATGATTATATGACCAAACCTTTTGGAATCCGCGAATTTCAGGCAAGGGTGAAAGCTCTTTTGCGCAGGATGGATCAATGGAAAGCATTAGCGGAAAAACAAGGAGATCAACCTCCCGTATTGCAATTCGGCAAGCTGGGGATTGATCTGGATAAACGAAAAGTGACTATCAATAATGAACGAATAGATCTTTCTCCTAAAGAATTTGAATTGTTGTCGCTATTGGCCTCCAACCCGGGCAAGAGTTATGATCGAAACAAGATCCTTAATTTAGTCTGGGGTTATGATTTCGATGGCTATGAGCATACCGTTAATTCGCATATCAACCGCTTGCGCGGCAAGATAGAACCCAATTTGCAAACCCCCACCTATATACTGACAACCTGGGGTGTAGGATACCGCTTTAATGAAGAATTAGTAGCTGTTTCCTAAAACCCGAATCCCGTTTCTTACAAACCTTTAAGATGTCAAAATCAAATAACTTATTGTACTGGAAGATTTCAGGAGTCTTCCTACTATTACTCAGTGTGTTGGGGGTGGGCTATGTAATGATAACTAGTTTCGTTGCAGATAGATATCATCAAGAAGTTAACCAACGGCTGTACGGTACTATAGCAGATAGTACGACAAAAAATGTCAAGATCTTACCCAATGGGGAAATTGACAAAGCCTCCTTGCAGGATGTTATGCACTCCATGATGGTCATTAACCCTAGTGTGGAGGTATATTTGCTGGATACACAAGGCGATATCATCACGTACGTCGCTCCACACAAGAAAATTAAGCTTAAATCTGTGGATCTGGCGCCTGTCCTTTCCTTCATTGAGGGAGATCGAGATAAGATGATAGTTGGAGATGATCCGCGGCATCCTGGAGATCGAAAGGTCTTTTCGGCGGCTCGGCTCTTTGCGGAAGAGGAATTAAAGGGGTACGTATATATCATCCTTGCGAGTGAAGAACAAGCAGCCGTAACAGACAACCTATTTGGTAGTTATATCCTTAAATTAGGCACCTGGTTCTTTTTCTTAGCCTTAGGCTTAGCGCTCTTGGTGGGACTGCTGTCGATCTGGTATTTAACGAGGAATTTGCGGTTGATTATAGATACTGTAAGGCGTTTTAAAGAAGGTGATTACGAAGCTAGAGTTCATTTGAAACGTGAAGGGGAACTGAGTTCTTTGGCGGATAATTACAATGCTATGGCGGATACGATTGTAGCAAATATTGATGAATTAAAAGGGGTGGAGAAACTGCGCCGGGAATTGATAGCCAATGTATCACATGATCTCCGGACACCTTTAGCCATTATGCAAGGGTATGTAGAAACCTTATTGATAAAGGAAGATAATTTATCTGGAGAAGAGAGAAGAAAGTACCTGAACACGATTTTAAATAGCAATGAAAAGTTGGCCAAATTGATAGCCCAATTGTTTGAATATTCCAAATTGGAGGCCAAACAGTTAGAGCCAAAGAAAGAACCTTTCTTTATATCGGAATTGGCCCAGGATGTATTCTTCAAATATCAGATCCTGGCCAAGGAACAAGGAATCACAATGGATCTGGTCTGCCCGCCGGATCTACCGATGGTTTTTGCAGATTTGGGAATGGTAGAGCGTGTGGTTCAGAATCTGATGGACAATGCCTTGAAATTCACCCCGAATGGAGGGAAGGTGACGATCGCCTTAAATAGTGTGGGAGGTAATGTGGAAGTGAAGATTGCTGATACGGGCCCAGGTATTCCAGAAGAAGAGCAGTCCTATATTTTTGAGCGCTATCGACAAGCTGCTCCAGGAGCAGAAAAGAAAGGGACCGGTTTGGGCTTGGCTATTGTGAAAAAAATGTTGGATCTACACGATGCTACGATACAAGTGCAAAGTCGATTGAATGAGGGAACCGTGTTCTGGTTTCAGTTACCTACTCATCAAAATATGGCCTTTGCTAATTAAGACCTAGAAGAAGTAATAAATAGGATTCAGTTCAGTGCTGTTGTCACCATTGGGGGCAACAGCTTTTTTGATTAAAACCTTCTTTGACAATTTTTGTGGTCAATTCAAAATGAAGATCATAAGCGATTAAAAATGAGTGTTGATCTAGGTTTTAGTTGACTCAGAGCACAAAAATTGTCAGAGACCCGATTAAAATTGGTACTTGATTTGTGCGCCAAGCTCCGTGCGGACTGGCCCATTGATTTCTTCTAGCCCACTGCCAATCTGATCTTGATTCGACCAATAAAGCTGAGCAAAACGTGCTTCTATGGTCATATTTCGTATGCCTTTATATCGCAGGTTAAAGTAAAACCGGCTACCTCTATTGTAATAAGCAGGGATCGAAAAGGTATATAGTAAGTTATTCTCGAAATTATAAAAACGGACTTGGAAGCCGTCCGTATCGAATAGTGCGTATCGAGTAGTAAAGGAAAAGGGAAAGCCAATTGGTTTAAAGATGAGATCTTGATAAACTGCAAAGCCATCTTGGTAACCATTGACCTCGTTGTCTGAAAAGCCTAAATCTACCCGACTTCGCAATTCTACTGCTTTGCTGACTTTATAAGAAAAATTGAATCGAGTCTGAAAACGTCGACTTGGCAAGAGGTCATTAGACTTACTTTCAAAAATTGGCACATTGCGTTGTTTGATCTCATCTCGGACCTCCACATAAGCGGTATATTTTCTCTTCTTGAAATGTGTTAGCCGAAATCTGTATTCATAGCCATGACTAGGCGCATCGACTTGAAATCTCAACCAGGGATGTTGCCACATATCTATGTAGGCGGATACGATCCAATCTCGGTGCGGTCGTATCACAATGCCTGTATATAAACCCGTTTCGTTTCTAGCACCACTGGTTTCCGCAAAAGGACTAGCTCCGAAAGACCAATAGTCTCTAGGGTAATGCCGAAACAACATCGCAAAATCGACCTTTGGGTCCAAGCCCGTGAGGAGGCCATTGAGCGTAGCTATACTGCCATTGTCACTCATTGCCGTTTCTCCAAAAAGGTTAAACTTACCCAATCGGAAGTTGTAATCAAGACTCCCATTGATGAGTTCACTGCCCCGAAAGTAGAATTGATTGTAGGGACGAACTCTACTTTGCAAAGGCGTGCTAAATTGATGGAAGACGCCATTCAAGGCAATATGCCCTTTTTCCATTTTATATTTGACACTCCCACCGGTCGTCAATTTCTGGATGACATTTTTATCTTCTACCTCATTTGCTGTTCTGTGATAGCCGGTCGCATTAAGGGAGGAAATGCTCGCTTCCAATACATCAGTGTCTGTAGAATCAGGTTCAACTAGGTTACCGTCGATTCCCTGATAGGAGGCAAAAAGGGTCAACTCTATTTTTTCCCCTAAACCTAATGTAGCAGCGGCCCCTCTCAGAAAATTAAACTCATTAACAGAGGAATAACCTCTCAGCTGACGGCCACTACGCTTGATCGTAGCTACCTGCGCACTTTTGCCATAATTGAAGCCTGTGAAGAATATAAGCCCTTGTCCTAAACTTATCCCGTAGTCGCCAATGGCCAAGGCTTTTAAAGTTTGATTGTAGTTGCGTAGATAAAAGTGAGCCGAATAGAAGTCAAATCCCTGTTTGTTGTTTCCTTTGAAAAACTCCTCTCCTCGGTCTTTTTCGGCCGTTATTCCATAGCTCAATCGGTTTCCATAAGAGTGTTTAAATCGGAAATAGAGTTGATTGGGATCACCCAGATAACGAGCACCGACCTTTCCTTCCGGAACCGGAGTATATCCAATCTGCTCCTCCGCAACCGTTTGCCAGCGGGTATAGATCTCATTTTTTCCTTCGGAAATCATTTCCCACAGTGACAATTGGTAATCATCAACGTGCCCTTTAACGCCGACATAGGGGAGCACTCTCCGAATGGTGGCTAGGTCTAAACCCGGTACTGCCTGCAACTCGTAAATGGAGATCAATTCTCCGACTGTTTCGCGATAGCTCAGTAGGTTGAGGACTTGTACATCGGTGAATAATCCGATCTCTCTAAGATCTGACTCACTAGCCGCGTTTAGGTCCAAAGGAGATTGGAGGTAGGCATCAAGGTATTCAAATGCGGTGTTGAATTCGAAATCACTCTCTTCATCTGCATTATTGAGGATGTCTTCAATGATTTCACCTTTGATATCTGGAAGTGGTATGGAATCCACTTGGGCGACGAGGAGTGTACTCGTGCATACAAAAAGGAAAAGAGGGATGGATTGCCAGTTCATGTTTGTTTTTGGTATGGGGATTTCTGCCTAAGGATCATGTAAAGAATTAGCGAAGTTTTATTTCCTATTTTTTAGATCATCCTAAAGGTATTTCTTTCTTTACACTTTTTCTAGTTCATAGCTAGCTTCTTCCACAGTACAATTGTCCAAATGACTTTTAGTCCAGAAATCAGGACGGAGATAATGGAGCGCCTTAGCTTCAAAGGGATCTTTGCGTAATTGGGCTACCTGTTTATCAAATGCAATGAAGGCTTGTTGAGCCTCAGTAGGGGCTAGCATAGCCAGTTTCTTTAGAAAATCTAGCATATGCATTTGCGTTTTGTTTTTGAATGGATATTTGTTGAGTACTCGATTCAAGGGAGAGATAAAATAGGACATTAGGTCATATTGCTCTGTTTCGTATAAGCACATCAGTTGTAACAAACTGGCATAGATCTGTAGATCTTTGGGCAGGTGCGGGTTTTTGATCAAAATAATGTTGTTCAAAAAATCCAATGATTTCTCAAAATCACCCACGGCAAAGTTTAGATAGGCATATTTAAAGTCAAAAAGTAAGGACCGATATTCGTCCATATAGTTTTCATATGCTGCCAACCCCTCCTGAATGGACGGAATCGCCTCGATTCCAGCCTGAAAGTCATTATGTAAAAGAGAATGATTGAGTAATGTGAGATTGAGGTAAACACTCGCCATCATTTTGGAATTGTTATTCCTTTCCTCCCAAGAATTGCTGATGAAATCCTTCAGATAGGTCAAGTATCGATTGAAATCCTCTTTTTGATGCGTAAGAAAAAGTAACATCAGTAGGTAGTACAGACTTCGAATATAAAGATCTGGGTCTTTACTACTCATCCGAGGATCCTTTGCGAATAGGTTGACCCACTGTGCGGCCCACTTTCTAGCTTGGACCAAATCCATATTGATATAATGCAACCACATCCAGGATTGATACAGATTGGCCTTTTCAAAAAAGGTAAGTTGCCGACGATCAAGGCCCTCCGGCATATGTGTATTGAAGAATTCTATACTCTTCAGTTGACCATCAGGTTCCGTAGCATGACCATATTGGATATAATAACCATGAATTTGAATGTTGAGAGCAGAAAGGAGGTTGATGTCGTGTGTGATTTGACTTCTTTGGAGGGATTCCATCAGGAGCCGTTCCATTTTATTTTCTACTTGTCTACTGTGTGTAACGTGTCGGCTTTCAATTAATTTTTGAAATTCCAAGACTTCAAGGTGCAGTACATCCTGATGGTGATCCACTGCGATATTTTTGATGCGCTCTAAGAGCCGTAGACTTTGCATGTACATTCCTTTACCATAGAGTATCCTGGCAAAATCTAGCTGCTCCCGAATCTGAATATCGATGTTCTTCTGAATGTGGATTAATCGTAGGCTCGTTAAGATTTGCTTGTAGAGGTGTCGCTTAAGATTTGGTAGGTGCCGCTTTTCGATGCTGGCGACTTTTTTAGTAATGAGCTTGTCATCATAATGGACCATGCGGTCCAACACATCAAATAAGAGCAAGAACTTACTGTCACCGCCGCTTTGCGAGCGGCTAGCATACAGTTTAAAATTCCGCTTTTCAGCCTTTGTCAGGGACTTTATCAAAATAAATAGCTGGTCCTTTTGCGTGTTGGGCATGACAAAAAGTATGGCTTTAAAAAATTGATTAAGAGTGAAATAGGTTGGTTAGGACCAGTTTGAGTTTAACATCAGTGCGTAATTTTCACTAGGCTAAAAATATGTCTGCTCATACATTTGCTATCAGAAGTATTGATAAAGGCAATGACAGCAGAGCAATTTGGCGCCAACAGAAAATTTGCCGTAGAACGAGCATTGTTCAATTCAAACTAACGTTTAGTTCACACAAATTTAAGTAAAATGAAGAAAATAGAGGCAATTGTACGCCTTTCCCGTTTTGATAAAGTGCGAGATGCACTTGCTGGCATTGGGGTGAATTTTTTTACACTCAGTGATGTCAAGGGATTCGGCCTACAGAAAGGGAAAAAACTCGTGTATCGAGGAAGCGTGTATGACTCAGACTACATCGCTCGTTTGCAGTTAGATATCCTTTGTGAGAATGAAAAGGTGGAAGCTATCGTAGATACCATCTTGGAATCCGCTAGAACAGGGGAAGTAGGAGATGGAAAAGTAGTTGTAGTAGACGTAAGCCAGGTTACTCGGATTAGAACCGGAGAACACGGAGCCGACGCTATATAAATCAATGTGTCCAAACAAATAGGATAACACAGACAACACCTTTTTCATTCCTACCTTCAGAATTTATGATCCTACATTCCTAGCCACACCAAATTAACCCAATTTACCCGTCCTAAGGGAAACAAGTTATAACTGGGTACTAATCAACCAATCAAAAAAATCGAATTATTGTAGCTGTTTGGCGCAGAAGTGCGCGGATGTCAGCACTGACAATTTATTTGTTAACAATACACAAACTAATAGATATGGACTTGGGTTTATTTACCGCAAATAACATTTGGATGCTGGTGTCTACGGTACTAGTATTCATCATGCACTTAGGCTTCTCCTCTCTAGAGGCTGGTTTTGTACAAAAGAAAAATGTAGTTAATATCCTTTTCAAAAATGCTATGATCATTGCGATCGGTATTCTTACCTACTACATCATGGGGTTTAACTTGATGTATCCTGGTGGCGAAGGAGGTGGCTTCTTTGGGTTCGCCGGTTTCGGACTAAATCCGGGTGAAGGGTATGTACCTTATGAGTATGTCGATAATAATGGTGATGGGGTAGGGGACTATACGTATTGGACCGACTTTATCTTCCAAGCTATGTTCGCAGCAACTGCTGCTACTATCGTATCTGGTGCAGTTGCAGAACGCATCAAATTGGGACCATTTCTTCTCTTTGCCACTTTATTAGTAGCTATTTGTTACCCAATCACAGGTATGTGGAAATGGGGACTAGGATGGTTGGATGCTAAAGGGTTTGCGGATTTCGCAGGTTCTACGCTGGTTCACGCTAGTGGTGGTGCAGCAGCATTGGCCATGGTGATTTTACTCGGGCCACGCTCAGGCAAATACACAAGCAAGGGTATTAAACCGATTCCAGGTCATAGCATGCCATTGGCTGCGATCGGGGTATTCCTACTCTGGTTCGGTTGGTTTGGATTCAATGGCGGATCGGTACTAAACGCCGATCCTGAAGGTGTCTCTCTAGTTTTTGTGACGACTTCATTGGCGGCTTCCGCAGGTGCAATTGGTGCGTTTACTGCTTCTTATTTAATGTTCAAATCCTTTGACCTTTCTATGGTACTGAATGGTATTCTTGGAGGATTGGTAGGTATTACAGCAGGCGCGGACGTAATTTCTCCGGGTATGTCGATTGTAGTTGGAGCCATTGCCGGTGTGATCATTCCATTTTCTGTTGTATTCTTTGATAAGATTAAGATTGATGACCCTGTAGGTGCTACTTCAGTACACTTGGTATGTGGCGTATGGGGTACGTTAGCAGTGGGAATTTTTGGAGGGGCAAACTTTCTAATTCAATTGCTAGGTACTTTATCTGTAGTTGGGTTCACCTTTGTATTCTCAATTGTGGTAGGATATGCCATCAAAGTTACGATGGGACTAAGAGTATCTGAAGAAGAAGAAATGAAAGGATTGGACATCGGAGAACATGATATGATGGCTTATGCGGATTCAGTTGAAAATGCAGCCTTCAATCTATCCATGAAATAAACCCGTAAGTGGGACGAGCCTACTTGTTGAAGAGGCTCTTCCCTCTTAAATTTCTAATAACGCATTTCATTAAACTAAAAAAGGCCCCTGACTGTCATCAGGAGCCAACATCAAGAAAACGGTAGAATAACCGAATTCTCGACCATAATTAAGCGAATCAAAATTAAGGTTTTAACCGAAAAAACAAAACTCCTTTGAGAGGATCGCTTATTCGCTGGTTTCTTGATGATCATTAACAGGACTTCCAATTACACCTGGAAGCCCCTGGGTAACCTATTCAGTTTAACGACTAAAAACAATGATCATGAGACTTATCAAAACCTTAATCTTGATGCTAGTAATGGGGCTTACTATTCAGGTAAATGCTCAAAGTACAGATGCATCAGCTACGACTGAGAAAGAAATTGCTGTGAATGCGGACACAGTAAAAGAGAAGGAAGAGGCTACGGCCGACGAGGAAGAAGAGTCAGAACCCAAGTTGACTTTTTCGGGATCAGTTGACACGTACTTCAGAACTAACTTGAATGGGCCAAACGATATTTCCAAAAGTGGGATCGTTGCTCCAGCTACTTCCTTTGCGAATTTACCAGGCTTTTCACTAGGTATGATTAATCTGATTACTTCTTATGAAACTGCGAAAGGTGGGGTAGTGGCCGATTTGGTTTTCGGACCAAGAGGCTCAGATGCAGTATTTGCATCTCCATTGTACTCCAATTCTGCTCAGATCGTTAATCAGCTTTATGCCTACTGGAATGTGTCAGAAAATGCGACCATTACGATGGGGAACTTCAATACCTTTCTGGGATATGAAGTTATTTCGCCTACAGCGAACTTCAATTACTCTACTTCGTATATGTTTTCATATGGTCCTTTCTCACACACTGGTCTGAAGCTAGACATTTCATCTGAAAGTGGTTTTAGTTTCATGGCAGCCATCCTGAATCCGACGGATATCACTGAATTCAATCCAACAGGAGATTATTTCTTTGGTGTACAAGCAGGATACGGTGGATTTTATCTTAATGGTCTCTTTGGAGATGGATACTCGCAAGTGGATTTGACGGGCGGAGTGGATATTTCTGAATCCTTTTACCTAGGAATCAACGCTACCATCGCTGATGCAGGAGATGATGTAGGTTTCTCTGGTATAGCACTGTATGCACAACTTGCTGCAAGTGATGATTTCAAGATTGGTGCAAGAGCAGAATTATTCCAAGATAAGACAGTGGTATTCTCTGATTTTCCAGATACTAATGCTGCTGATTTTACCTTAACGGGTAGCTATACCACTGGTAACTTGACGATCATACCGGAAATTAGATTTGATTCTGTATCAGAAGATGTATTCTTTGACGGTGATGGTGCACCAAGTGGAAACTTAGCTTCCTTTTTACTAGCATTTGTTTACGGATTTTAATCTTTCTCTTGCCCCCCGAATAGCGGGAACAGTAAGAGTAGAGCTGACAATATTTTACTAAAAATTGCAAAACAAATTTTAAACGATGGCAAAATCAAAACTAGAGTACATTTGGCTTGATGGATCAACACCAACACAAGGACTAAGAAGTAAAACGAAGATTATAAAAGATTTCAGTGGAAAACTTGAAGATTGCCCTATGTGGTCTTTCGATGGGAGTTCTACTCAGCAAGCAGAAGGTGGTTCTTCGGATTGTTTGCTGAAGCCAGTTTGTATCTACCCAGATCCCGATCGTAAAGATGGATATGTGGTAATGACAGAAGTATTGAATGCTGACGGCACTCCTCATCCAACAAATGGTCGCGCAACGATCGAAGATGACGATAATGATTTTTGGTTTGGTTTCGAGCAGGAGTATTTTCTATGGGATCCTGAAACTGACCTTCCACTTGGCTTCCCAGTTAATGGTTTTCCTGCACCGCAGGGGCCATACTATTGTGGAGTTGGGGCTAAAAGTGCTTACGGACGTGAAATTATTGAAGAACACCTTGACATATGCCTAGAAGCAGGCCTGAATGTAGAGGGTATTAATGCAGAGGTAGCAGCTGGCCAGTGGGAATTTCAAATTTTTGCTAAAGGTGCAAAAGATGCCGGTGATCAGATCTGGATTGGCCGCTATTTATTAGAGCGTACAGCGGAGAAATATGGGGTAGCAATCAACTGGCACTGTAAGCCTGTTTCAGGTGACTGGAACGGTTCCGGAATGCACGCCAACTTCTCCAACTCTGTGCTTAGAACAGCAGGTAACAAAGCTACTTATGATACAATTTGTTCTGCTTTCGGTGCTTCACCTGAGGTGATCAAGGAGTGTATTGATGTATATGGTGCTGAAAACCATCTACGTTTAACAGGTCTTCACGAAACGCAAGCTATTGACAAGTTTAGCTATGGTATTAGTGATAGAGGCGCTTCAATCCGTATCCCTATCGTAACGGTAGATAATGGATGGAATGGCTACCTAGAAGATCGTCGACCTAACTCGGCTGCTGATCCTTACAAAGTAGCTGCAGTAATCATTAAAACAGTTAAATCCGCTGAGGTTTAATTAAATTATAAGAGAATAAATCAGCTCTAGTTCCTGCATAGGAATATGCCATTGCCTGCCCTACTCTGTAGGGCGGGTTTTTAGCTTTCCTCTACTGGAACTGGCTATCAAAAGCCTCTCATGCCACTGGTGTGCGAGGCTTTTTTGATAGGGTATTTTACTCATTTCTTATTTTCCTTGTATGAAGGAAGTAGGCTTCCTAAAAAAGTACTTAATAGTTCCTCGATTTCTGTATTTTCGGGGCCAAATTTTAGATTATGACCCTAATGATACAACATGCGGTTTTGGATCGCTTTCTCAAGTACGTGAAAATTGATACACAGTCCGATCCCAACTCTACAACGAACCCCTCAACTGAAAAGCAAAAAGACCTTGGTCGAGTGCTAGTCCAAGAGCTAAAAGAAATGGGAATAGCCGATGCTGATCTAGATGAGTTTGGTTATGTATATGCTACTATCCCTTCCAATACAGACAAGAAAGTTCCTGTCATATGTTTTTGTTCGCATATGGATACCTCTCCGGATAGCAGTGGGACTGGTGTGAAACCCATAGTTCATCGCAATTACCAGGGACAAGACCTAATCCTGCCGGATGACCCAGACATCATTATTAGCTCTCAGGATCATCCAGACTTGAAAGAACAGATAGGCAATGATATCGTCACGGCTAGTGGGACTACCTTACTGGGTGCAGATAATAAGGCGGGAGTGGCTGCCATTATGGATGCAACCCGAATACTTATGGAAAATCCCAGCTTGAAACATGGAAGGATCCGGATTTTATTTACACCAGATGAGGAGATTGGTAGGGGGGTAGATAAGATTGATATGAATCGATTGGCGGCTGATTTTGGCTATACCGTGGATGGTGAAAAGAGGGGGACCTTGGAAGATGAAACGTTTTCAGCTGATGGGGTCACGATAAAAATTCAAGGGGTTAGCGCACATCCAGGCTTTGCTAAAGGCAAACTTGAGAGTGCCATCAAGATTGCCGCTGATGTCTTGGCCGCTCTCCCAAAGGATTGTTTATCTCCTGAAACGACAGAAAAGCGAGAAGGGTTTATTCATCCAGTACAGATGAGTGGAATCGCAGAGGAAGCTGAAATCAAATTTATTATTCGAGATTTTAGAGAGGAAGGTTTAGTCGCACACGAAGCACTTTTGCGGGATGTTTTAGGAGAGGTGATGAAAAAGTATCCGAATTCAAAAGCTGAATTCGTAGTAAAAGAGCAATACCGGAATATGAAAGTTATTCTGGATAAATATCCGAATGTGGTTTCAAATGCCGTAGAGGCAATTAAAAGGGCAGGACTGCCAGCAATAGCTTCCAGCATCAGGGGAGGGACAGATGGCTCTCGATTATCCTTTATGGGATTACCTTGCCCCAACATTTTTGCAGGCGAACATGCTTTTCATTCCAAGTATGAATGGGTTTCGGTGCAGGATATGGAGAAGTCAGCGGAAACGCTGATACATTTGGCAAGCATCTGGGAAGAGAAAGCCTAAGTTAGGAGAAAAAAAAGGCGCCATTATCGCTCGAGCCAGGATAATGACGCATAATCATGCTAGGATAAAATCTGTTGAAAACTAATTCTTAGTTCGGGATTATGGCTCCCAATCGATCTTGGGACGGCATTTTTTGAAAAAAAATTCTGTTCATTAGGACATTATTCATGTCGTTTCCTACTCAATAGATACCGTTTAATTGTTTTTCGCTGCTTGTATGATAAATTTTTTATAAGTTTTTTTCTAAATATTGGAAAAACGCTTATCTTTCCACTGTAATCGATGATGAAACACTACACAGACTTGAAAATATCTAATTTAAAATATAATCATAGGGATGACTTTTGGGCCCTGTCAGTCAAGTGCTGGTAGGGCTTTTTTTATATTTCCCCCCTCGGATTCATTCCGATAAAGTGGCCAATCTACAAAAGTGGATTGGCCACTCTTCGTTTAACGGAGGTGCTAAACAATCTTTTATCGTTGGATAATGAATCGAGTAGAAGTGATTTTTTTCTGATTGTACAGCCTCATCCAGTAAATACCTTCCGGAAGCTTATCTAGTTCAAGCGGAACTTTCCTTTGCTGGACTGAAATGTTTCTCTTGTGTACAATTTTACCCTGAGTATTGAGGATTTGAAGATGGGTGAATTGGGCGAGGCTCCTATTTGAGATAATTGTGAGCTGGCCTGAATTAGGATTTGGATAAATCGAGACAGATGAAAATTGAGTGCTATTTGTTAGGCGCTGACTTACTGTAGATTCGGGCTGAGGCTGCAAATTTATGGAAGTAAACGTAGTATCTGATTCTTGACAACCTTTTACCTCAATATCATCCAAATATATCTTATCTCGATCTGAATCTCCATCGACTTGAAAGCTCAATACCGTAGCCGTGCTAAACGGCCCTGATAATTGAATGGATTCCGTAGAATGTTTCGCATTTTCATAATCTATGCCCTGCTGCCATTTTGCCGCAGTGGTAAATGTTTTCCCACCATCTCGGGAGATTTGGAAACTGAAGCCATCTTTCATCGGAGCAAGATCGGCAGTAATGAAAGCAAAATTGATGCTTAATTCGGCTAGCATACTTAGGTCTAAAACAGAAGAGTATAGTCCAACTCCGTTAGGTGCAGTCATCAATCGTACACACCAATTTCCAGTATTTGCAAAGCCTCTATCATGGAACGATCGACGCACATTCAGGTCACCCCGCCAGATCCCCCAGTTCTCTTCAAAACTAGTCATGTTAATCACTTCCGAAACACAAGAAAAATCATCGCATGATCCACAAGTTCCACCGCAGTCTATTTCTGTTTCATCTCCATTCTGGATACCGTCTTCGCAGTGGTTATCGGTAGGTCTTATACAAAAAGAAGCAGATAGAGCGGCAGTAAACTCCGTACCTGCTAGAATGCTGTTCCCATTGGCATCTTGGATGGAAAAGCTTCCGTCTCCGTAATTGCAACAAATTCCGTCACCATAACTATCATTTATGGTAAAAACGTATTGCCCTGCTGGCAAGTCTACGCCATGGGTATAGTTGGCAAGCCCTGGTATATTAGGAAAGGGGCCATCTGATGCTACCATTACACCCTCTACAGTTCTTATAACCCAACTGGTTTCTCCTGGGTAATGATCAAAATTGATGTCAATGGTGATGCTGCTTTGATAGCAAGTACAAGGAGCGCATTCGCTACCGCCACAATCGACATCTTCTTCATCCCCATTTTGAATGCCATCATCACAACTTGGGCAAGGCAGGCAAGCTGGACCGCCACAATCTATTTGTGTTTCTTGGCCATTCATGACTCCGTCGAGACAACTTAGACAATCCTCGCAAGATACCGCAGTTAACGCATTACCTGCGTTAACTCGGCCATAACCTAATTCTGATGACCAGGCACCAGCAGCTTGCCCAGGAACAAATTCCGAATAGGTATAGTCGCCAACTTTATCGCAACTGCTTTCCAATAGAAAACGTGCTTCTTCAGCCGTTAAATCTGGAGCAAATGATAGCAATAGGGCCAGTACGCCAGCTACATTCGGGCAAGCGGCAGAAGTTCCGTTAAAATCCATTATATAGTCTTCTTCTGACCACCCAGTCGTACCTGTATTATCCAAGGTTGTAATCTTCACGCCAGGTGCTGCCACATCCACACCCACGCCATAATTCGCCCCCCACCAATTCTCTTCATCACAAGAGGTCAAAGATTTTCGCTCATCACACATACTCATGGCAGTCACAGCTATTGTTGGAGCATAGGAAGCTGGATAGTTAAGTTCTCCATTCCTATTGCCAGCGGCAAAGACCACTGGACTCCCCAATCCTCGCCGTCCGAATTGTAAGGCTTTATCAATTGTTTCATTGATTAAAGAAGATGGGCTGCCACCTCCCCAGGCATTACACAAGATGTCAGCTTGACCCTGTTCCCACGCCCAATTGATAGCAGCTGCTATCCAGCCATTGGTAGTGACCCAGTTACTTCCTGCACGATAGGCAATTCTGATAGGAACTATTTTGCTACCGTAAGCAACGCCTGCAATCCCAATCCCATTATTGCCTTCTGCAGCTATGATGCCTGCACAGGCTGTCCCATGTGCATCTCCCTCCGCTGCTCCACCTGATGATCCTTGCCCCGTAGCATCATAGCCCGGAAGTAGGTTTCCCGCAAGATCAGGGTGTTGCAGATCTATACCCTCATCGAGAACTGCCACCTTGATGGCTGGTGATCCCGTTGTCCTATCCCAAGCCGAGTAAACATTCATATCAGATTGAGCCATACCTCCGTATCGCCGAGTGTTTTCTCCATCATTATTTAGTGCCCACTGTACCGCTGCCAAGGGGTCTTCGGAGTGCATAGGCTGAATGAGTTTTAGGAAATCGGGTTCTACATATTCAAACCACCCTGTTTCAAAAAGTATTCTGGAAAGGGCCAAGGCTTGATGAGCCTTGTGCACAGGTAGTGATAGCTTAAATGATAAGGGGGAGGCGAATATACCGAAGGAAATGGCTGGGTGTTTTTCAGCCATATACTTTCGTAATAGTTTGAGATTCTTTTGGTTTTTTACTTTGGCGAACAGTTTTCCAGTACAAATTTGCCTAGTTCCATCTGTATATTTATAGATGGGCTGCGCAGACAAAATGTTAGCCTTGTTGCGTAAGGTTTCGAGTAGGGGTTCTAAATCTTGCGTATTAACTTTCCTCTTCAACGCAACCAAGCTAAGGCGAGGATGAGGGATAGTTAAGAATTCTTCTAGGGAGAAGAGGAGCGGTTCTTGGACCAATATAATTTTTTGGGACAGCTTAGTTGTTTCCTTGGTAAACTTTAGGGCTATCATTTCTTCGGAGATGGCCAAAGGAATCTTACCTGAAGGGCCGTAGAAATAATCTTGCGCCAAAAGGATAGGGTAGATATGAAATAAAAGTACAACGAGTAGTAGGATGTTTTTCATGACTGCAGTAATGCTTAGTTTTTAAGGAGTTAACCCATTATCCAAAATGGGAAGTACTGCTTAGTCATTGTTCATAATGTGGAATAGGCAATTAGTCTTCCTATGTAGAAGTTTCCGAAAGACCATGATTACTGTGGAAAAGTTAATGCAGGTGGAGGAAGTTAGATGAGACCAATGTTTACTTGGATACCTGCGTACTGTAAATATATATATAATTAATATAATGTAAAAATCTAAATACTGGATTCAATGGAAATGCTACAAAAAAGGCCAGTTGAAGAAACTCCAACTGGCCTGCTTTAACACTATATTTTATCAATCACTACTGGATAACGACAAAGCGTTTAGTAATGATTTGATCTTTGCTAGTAATATGCATGAAGTAAACTCCAGCACGTAGGTGATCTGCATTTAACTTGCGTTGTTGTGCCCCACCTTCGATTTGCAAGGACTCTTGACTTATAGTTCTGCCAGAGATATCCGTGATATGCAACTGAACTTTGGCAGCTTGTTGCATATCAAAGCTGAGTGTCAGCTGCCCCCGAGTTGGGTTGGGATACAAGCTTACAGCTTTGATGTTCTCTGTTGTAGCAATTTGGGTTGGAATTTGACCATTAAGCCTACTTCCAACTCCATTAACACAACCGGAGATACTGATGTCGTCTAGGTAGACATAGTCTGTATTAGAGCTAGCATCACATCTGAAACGGATTTGTGTATTGGCAGAGAAAGGCCCTTGGATGGTAACGGCATCGAAGTATCGAACTTCGTTTTCGAATTCATCTCCCAAGTTCCATTCTTCTACAGTGGTGAAGGTGTTACCGCCATCGGTAGAGATTTGCAACCAGAAATCTTCATTGGCATTGTCCATGCTGCTGGCTACATAGGTGAAATCTACGGTGATTTCTTGATAGGCACCCAAGTTGAGGTCATCTGTAGTCATCACAGAAGAAGAGGAGTTATCTCTTAATCTGACCACTCTGCCTGTTCCACCGACTGCATACTGAGGGTAAGAAGAACTTCTGGTACAATCGGTACCGCCATCATTCCAAAGTCCATACGAACTATTGAAATCATTGAAGTTGATCAATTGAGTCGTACATTCTCCACTACAAGGCACACAATCTGGCCCACCGCAGTCAATTCCAGTTTCTTGGCCGTTCAGGATGCCATCATCACAGGTCGGACAAACAGGGCAATCTGGTCCGCCACAATCCACACCGGTTTCTTGTCCGTTTTGAATGCCATCGGTACAACTAGGTTCAGTT
>ENA-OWNT01000200-OWNT01000200.1-seawater-metagenome-genome-assembly--contig:-NODE-200-length-169180-cov-54.045517_pt1 | contig 169180 bp, 147 predicted proteins | sample MGYA00238136_ERZ651165 | MGnify/ENA primary metagenome ERZ651165 (study PRJEB26861, sample SAMN08777766) | seawater metagenome | isolation source: coastal seawater | place: USA: Florida | collected...
TCGTACCAGGGCACCACCTTCGACAGCGTGGTCTTCGACGATGGCGCCGGCTGGCCCGACGGCAACGGTCAGAGCGCCCAGCTCGACCCCTCCGCCATCGACGCCACCGCCAACGACGACTTCGCCAACTGGTGCCTCGCGGTCACCCCCTACGGCGACGGCGACCTCGGCACGCCGGGCTCCGCCAACGACGCCTGCGCCACCGGCCCCACGGGCGACACCGGCTTCACCGGCGCCACCGGTGACACCGGCTTCACGGGCACTACGGCCACTACGGGCGACACGGGCCCCACCGGCCCCACCGGCTTCGTGAACACCGACCTCCTCGCCCTGCCCGAGGGCGGCCTCGTCATCACCGAGTACATGAACAACCCCGCGGCCGTCGGCGACAGCGCCGGGGAGTGGTTCGAGATCTACAACCCGTCCGGCGCCGCCATCGAGCTCCAGGGTCTCGAGTTCGGTGACCTCGGCTCCGACGCAGCCACCGTCGACACCTCCGTCATCGTGCCCGCCGGCGGTGTCGTCGTCTTCGGCAACAACGGCGACCCCCTCACCAACGGTGGCGTCAGCGTCGACTACGTCTACAGCAACTGGTTCCTCTCCAACGGCGACGACGAGATCATCCTGTCGTACCAGGGCACCACCTTCGACAGCGTGGTCTTCGACGATGGCGCCGGCTGGCCCGACGGCAACGGTCAGAGCGCGCAGCTCGACCCCGCCGCCCTCGACGCCACCGCCAACGACGACTTCGCCAACTGGTGCCTCGCGGTCACCCCCTACGGCGACGGCGACCTCGGCACCCCCGGCTCCGCCAACGACAGCTGCGCCACCGGCCCCACGGGCCTCACCGGCGACACGGGCAGCACCGCCTCCACCGGCGACAGCGCCGCAGCTCCCCCCACCTGGGACGCCGACATCTTCCCGCTCCTCCAGGTGGAGTGCGCGACCTGCCACTACCCCACGGGCGGCAGCGGCGGCATGACCCTCACCGACATCAGCGTGGCCCTGGCCTTCAGCAACGACGTGCCCACGATGCCGCGCATCACCCCCGGGGATCCGAGCAACAGCTACCTGTGGCACAAGCTGAACAACACCCAGGCCAGCGTGGGTGGCAGCGGTCTGCAGATGCCGCGCGGTGGCCCCTTCCTGGACCAGGCCGAGCTCGACCTCATCGAGGCATGGATCCTCGCGGGCGCTCCCGAGAACTGAGCGACGCCGCCCGCGGCGTTACGATTGCCTCATGGATTTGTCGTACGTCTCCCTCGCGGACTACGCCGAGGGATTCGGGCAGCGCGGTGACGAGCTGCCCAGCTGGGTTCCCCCCGGGGCACGGGCGCCCCTGTCCCTCGACACACCGGCCGTTCGCCGCCGGGTCGAGGACGTGCTCGACACCGTTGTGGCCCTCCAGCGCGCCGACTGGCTCCAGGACGGCGTGTTCACCGGCCCCTCCTCCATGCCCGAGGTGTACGACGCGGTGCTGCACGCCGCTCGCACCCTCGACGTAGCGGTCCCGCCCGCCGTGATCGCCGGCTGCGCCATGAGCAGCCAGGGCGTGTTCGGCACCGACGACCGCGCCTTTCTCTACCTGTCCACCTACTTCATGGGGCCGGCCAGCGAGGGTGAGCGCCGCTTCCTCGCCGGCCGCCTGTGCGGGTTCGCGGCCGCCCGTCTGGTCACCGCCAACACGCTCTACGCCTTGCTCGTCGACCACGGTGGGCTGCGCCAGGTGGCGCGGAAGGGGGTGGGGCCCGTGCTCGAGGTCGTGCTGGCCCCGCTCTCCCTGGGCGTTCGCCTGGCCCTCTCCCGCTGGCACCGCCACGCGGAGATCGCCGCCGACCGCGCCGGCCTGCTCTGCTGCGACGACCTCGACGCCGCCGGCGGAGCGTTGCTGCGCCAGGCCCTCGGGGGTGCCCGCGGGGTCGCGCCCGACGCGTACCTGTCCCAGCTCGACGCCCTCAAGTCCGACACCTCCCCCGGTCGCTTCGCCCAGCTGCTGGCCGACCGGCCATGGACCCACAAGCGTCTGAAGGCCCTGGAGCTGTTCCACCAGTCCCAGGCCTTCGCCGACGCCGGCGGCACGCCCCCCGAGTCCAGTGCGCAGCACGACGACGCCGAGCTCGAGCGCCGAACCGCGCAGATCCTGGGGGTGTCCTGATGCTCGACGACCGCGCCCTACAGGACGCCCTCGGCGAGGCCGGTGACCACGCCGGCGCCTTCCTCTGGCGTCGGGTGTGCCGAGACCTCGACGGCCCCGTGCGGGTCGCGCTGCTCTGCCGCGACGACGCCACCGCCCGGCTGGCCGACCCCGTTCGTGCCGCCGACGATGGGGTCGAGTGGGTGCTGGTGCCCCTCGGCGACAGCGACGGGGAGGAGGTCGGGCTCGGGGTCGCCGACCGGCTGGTGGGCTGCCACGCGGCCATTGCAGCTACCCCCTACACGTCGGCGCTCGGCTCGGCCGAGCGGGAGGCCCTCGCCCATCTCTCGGCCCTGGGCGCCCCAGGTCGACGCGTCCTGCTCCTCGTGGGCCGTCCCCTCCTCGATCGCCTGTCCGACGACCCCGCCGCCGAGGCGGCCGATGTCGCGGCACGGGTGGAGGCCATCGCTCCAGAGGGCTGGCCCGTCCTGGGAGAGGCCGACGTGAAGGACTGGCTCGCCGCCACCCGCGACCGACGCCGGGGCCTCGCCGTCGACCAGCGGCGAACGGTCGGGCGCCTCCTCCTCCGCGACGCCCGCGACCGGTCCCGAGCCCGGTCCGAAGCGGCCCAGCGCGACCTCGAGCAGGTCGACGCCCTCCTGGCCGCCGAAGACGCCGCCCTCGACCAAGCACGCCAGCAGGGCCGTCGAGCGGCTGCCCATGTCCTCGGGGCCGTGCGCCGGGAGACCGAACAGCTCCTGGTCGACCTGCAGGACTTCCTGCTCGCCCTCGAGGCCGACCTGCCCGCTCAGGTCGAGGCCGTCGACGAGCTCGCCACCTTGCGCCGGGTCGTGCCCCACTGGCTGCAGCACGTCGTCGAGTCCTGGATCGAGCAGCGCCTGGCCACCTGGCGAAGCGACGTCCTCACCGACCTCGCCGAGGTGGGGCTGTCCGAGGAAGACACCGCGTACGCCGAGCTGCTGGTCCCCGCCCTGTTCCCCACCCCGGTCCAGGTGGAGGGAGGCTGGGCGGGCCGGATCGGTGCCACCGTCGGGCTGGGCGGAGGCGCTGCCCTGGCGCTCGCCGGCCTCTGGCTCCCCGCCCTCGTCGCCATCACGGGCGGGCTCGCCTGGTCCGCCCTGGGCAACAGCGCCCGCACCGCGGCCACCCGCCGGAAGGTGCTCGACGCCGCCACCACCGCCGTTCGGGCGATGGGCACCGACGCCCAGCGCCTGCTTCGCGACCAGATCCGCCACGTCAGCGACCAGCTCGACCAGCTCGGCGAGGAGCGGGCCGGTGAGCTCGCAGCGGCGCGCGCAGAGGCCCGCGACGACCTCACCGCCCAGCGCCAGCAGCGGTCCCTGCAGCTCGACCAGTGCGAGCAGGTCGTGGCCACCCTCGACCTCCACCTGAACGCCCTCGGAGCCAAGTGATGACCCACGCCCTCGACACCTTCGTGCGCCGCCGCACCGAGGCCGCCGAGCTGCTGGACGAGCTGGCCTCGGTGCTGGAGCCACTGGGCATCGCCGACGACCGCGCCGCCTACCTGCGCACCACCGCTGCCCGAGCCCGGGCCGGGCGCTTCGTGGTCCTGCTCATCGGCTGCTTCTCCTCCGGAAAGTCCACCCTCCTCAACGCCCTCCTCGGCCAGCCGGTGCTGCCCGTGAAGGTCAACCCGTGCACCGCCATCCTCACCGAGGTGGTGTACGCCGAGGAGGCGGGCGTCGCCGTGCACTACGTCGATGGCCGCGTGGAGGAGCTCACCATCGAGGCCTTCATCGAGGCCTTCCAGCTGCGCACCGCGTCCGAAGACCAGGCCGGAGAGGAGCGAAGCGACCGCTTCGGCGATGTCGACCGCGCCGTGGTCGGCTGGCCCCTGCCCCTGCTCCGCAACGGTGTCGTCCTCCTCGACACTCCCGGGCTCGACGACGACCCCGTGCGCACCGCCCGCACCCTGTCCAGCCTGCCCGACGCCGACGCCGTCATCTTCACGCTCTCGGCCAACCGCTTCCTGTCCGACCTCGAGCGCCGCACCCTCCACACCGACCTCCTGCCGCTCGGCCTGCGGAACCTCTTCTTCCCCGTCACCATGGTCGACCTGCTCGACGCCCTCACGGCCGACCCCGCCGCGGCGCTCGGCCGCATGCGGCAGGAGGCCCGGAGTGTGCTGGGGCCGCTGTGCCAGGTCGACGATGTCGATCGCTTCGAGGAGCGCTTCTTCCCCCTCGACGCCCGCTCCGGGCTCGGGGCCCGCTGGGACCGCGCCCTCGAGCAACGGCGAGCCCCCGCCGACGACGACCAACTGACCAGCAGCGGCGTCGGCGCCTTCGAGGATGCCCTGGAGGACTTCCTCGTCCACGAGCGCGGCGCCGCCCAGCTGCGTCACCTCGGCGACGCCGTCACCCGCATCCACGCGGGACTGCGTCATCAGGCCGAGCTCGATCGGCTCACGGCCGACGCCTCCATCGAGGAGCTCGAGCAGCGCCAGGCCGAGCTCGGTCCTCGCTTCGAGGAGCTCGCGGTCATCGCCCGCCGGGTCGCCCGCACCGTCGACGCCTTCATCGAGCGGCAGCAACACGCCGTCTTCCACGACCTGCGCAGCTTCGTTGCCGACACCGAGCGCGACCTCCCCGATGCCGTCGCCGCGTTCGACCTCGGTGGGCTCGCCAGCCTCGACCTGCTCACCCCCCGCGGGCGCCACCGGGTCGAGGCGCAGCTCCGCGACCAGCTCCGCAGCTGGCTCGACGAGCGAGTCTCCCAGTGGCAGGCCGAGCTTCGCCCGAAGGTCGAGGACGCCTTGCGGCACCTCCGCCAGGAGCTCGCGGCCGACGCCGAGGACTTCGATCGCCTCGGCGCCGCCATCATGACCGACTTCGCCGGCGGCGCCATCGACGTGCCCAACGTCCTCGGCGGACCGGGTGGGGTCGACCCCGTCGAGCGCTGGTTCTCCGTCGCCATGGGGGCCTTGCTGCTCTCCCCCGGCACCATGGCTGCCGGCTGGAGCGAGGGCTACGAAGGCGCGCTCAAGGGCGCCGCCGGTCGCCTCGGCGTGCGCGTGGCCATCCTCACCCTGGGCGCCTTGCTGGGGCCCATCGGCTGGGCCGGCCTCGTGATGTACCTGGTCAGCGACGCCGTCCTGCTCGTCCTCACGGGGGGCGGTCAGCTCCAGCGACTCCGCTCCCAGCTGGCCCAGAAGCTCGAGGGGCAGCTCGTAGAGCAGGTCGACGCAGGACGCGAAGAGCTCGCTGCCCGGGTCGCCGAGGGGCTGGGCCCGCTGCGCGACGGCCTGGTGGGGGCCGCCGAGGCCGAAGCCGCCGAGCTGCAGGCGCTGCTCGACCACACGCTGTCAGCGCGCAAGGAGGCCCAGCGAGACGCCTCCGCCCGCCAGGCGCGGTGGACCGAGGTGTTGGCCCGGTTCGCCGATGCCGAGCGCCGCCCGACCTAGGGCTGCTTCGTATCCGAGCCCGCACAACCAAGCGGTGTTGCTGACACACTATCGGGCAGAGAACCATGCTGCGCAGGCCTTCATCCGGGCAGGATGTATCCCACTCGGCTACGGTTTCTTGCCACGGGTGATAGGCGCTCCCGTCATCACGAGACATGCTGGAGGTAGCTCCATGGAGGTCCCCGATGACGAAGAGCCTGCTCCCCCTGACCCTGCTCGTCGCCTGCCAGACCCCTCCCCCAGCCGACCTCACCCCCTGCGCTCGAGGTGGCAGCCCAGGCGCGTACCGACCGTTCCGACGGTCTCCACCTGGTCGAAGCGGACGGAGGGAAGGTGATCATCTCGCAGGTGGAGGCCGTCGTTCGCGACATCGGGCTCGACCTGCCCGACGGTGAGACCTGCGAGGGGCTCGAGCTCGAGTCCCCCGTCCGCTGCGACGAAGACGGCGACAAGCTCATCATCGAGGGCCCGTTCGAGCTCGACCTCATGACCGCCACAGCTCGCCCGTCGCTGTCCGACGTCTCGATCCCCGCCGGCACCTACCGCCGGGTCGACCTCCGCATCGACGCCGATGGTGATGCGGCCCTGCGCTTGGTGGGGGAGATGCCCGCCGACCAGGGCTCGACCCCGGTAGAGCTCGCCCTACCGGTCAGTGAGGACGCCCGGTTCGAGCACCCCGATGGCATCGCCGTGGGGGACGGTTCCTCCCTCCTGGCGCTTCTCGACCTCGACGTCCTGCTCGGTGAGGTGTCGTTGCAGCGATGCATCCACGAGGACCATGCAGACCGCACCTCCGTCGGCGTCTTCATCGACGGGTCCTCCTGTGACGATGTCGTCGATGCCGTCGAGGAGGTATTGAAGGAGCGGTGGGACCTCGTCGATGGGTCAGGCCCATCGGAAGCGCCCGAGGACGACGGGCCGGAGGACCATGACTGACCACCGCCAAGGGGTCGAGATCTTCGACTTCATGGACCTGCGCCGCTACCTGCGGGCCTACTACGACGACAAGAAGGCTACCAGCCGGGCTTTCAGCTACCGGGCCTTCAGTCGTCGAGCGGGCCTCAAGGCGCCCAACCATCTCAAACGCATCATCGACGGCCAGCGGCCCCTCACCGAGCAGGCGGCCGTGCGCTACGCCGATGCCATCGGGCTGCAGGGCGACCGGCGCCAATACCTCGTCGACCTCGCCGCCTTCGCACGCGCCCCTTCTCTGGAGGCGCGACGGGTCGCCCACGAGCGCCTGTTGTCGTACCGCCGTGTGCGCCAGGCCCATCGTCTCGAGGCCGCACACGCCGCCTACCATGCCCATTGGTACGTACCGGCCATTCGCGAGCTCGCCACGACCCCGGTGTTCAGCGAAGACCCGCAGCGAATCGCCGAGACCCTGCTGCCCCGGATCACCAAGCGCCAAGCGGCAGAGGCCCTCGCCACACTCGAAGAGCTCGGCCTGCTGGTGCGAGGGCCCGACGGCCGTCTGGTCCCGGGAGAAGCTGTGCTCACCACCGGCCCGGAGACCCGCGGCCTGCACATCGGCGTGTACCACCGCGCCATGCTCGCGCGGGCCGGAGAGGCCATCGACCTGGTGCCTCGGGAGGAGCGCGACATCTCGTCCCTCACGTTCGGATGCAGCGACGCCACGTTGCTCGAGGTCAAGGAGCGCATCGTCGCGTTCCGAAAGGAATTGATCGGTCTGCTCGCCGACCAGCAAGACGGAGACCGTGTCGTCCAGCTGAATCTCCAGCTGTTCCCCCTGACACGACGGAGTTCGGAATGAAACACCTGTGGTGGCTGCTCTTCGCTGGTTGCATCACCGAAACCGGCAACCCCGAGCTATCGGCGGAGCTCACCGTCCGTGGGCGTACGAGCGACCCGGCCGTCGCCATGGTGAGCCGCTCATCGGGCTGGGTGGTCGAGCAGGCATGGGTGGGCTTGGACGAGCCCCGGTTCGTGACCGCGGACGACTGCGACAGCACCGCATCCCGTGAGATCGACCTACCGGCACCAGGCTGGATCGACCTGCTGAGTCCAGACCCCGTCGTGGTCGAAGGGCCCGTCGAGGGACCGCAGCTGTGTCGCTTCCGCCTTCGGCTCGCCCGAAACCAGGATGGCCCCAACGCCAACGAGAGCCTGTTCGTCGCAGGCCTGACCCCTGAGGGGGCTCCCTTCGAAGCCCGCACCCGTATCGAGCCCGAAGTGGATCTCAAGGCGCAGGGAGGCGCGCTCGACCTGAGCCGCGTATCCGGTCGCTTCCTGCTCGCCTTCGACGCGTCAGCCTGGCTCGGCCCGATCGATGCCGCCGACCTGGTCCCGGACGCCGACGGCTGGGTCCGCATCGACGAGGACCACAACGAAGAGGCCCTCGAGCAGTTCGAGGACTCGGTGGCAGACTCCCTGGAGCTCTATGACGACCGCGATGGCGACCGAGAAGCCCGCAACGACGACCTCATCGCCGCCCCGTAGGGCGTGGATCGACACGGCCCGTTGTATCCCATTGGGATACGGATTCTGAAATCGGATGCCCCAAGGACCCACTTCTTGAGCCACTCTTTAGGCGGGAGGTGCATCCATGCGCTACATCATCATCTTGGCCCTGGCTACCATGGGGTGCGGGAACGGCTCGAAGGGCTCCACCGGCGGTGACATCACCAGCCCCGACCTGGCTCGCCCCACCACCACCGCCTCGACCTCTACCACCGCCGAGTCGCCGCCTTGGCTCACGGACGACACCGGCACGTCCGACCCCACCACGGATCCCGTCACGGATCCCACGTCATCCGATCCGGAGGGGGACCCCGATGGAGACGGCCTCACCACCGAACGTGAACTCCAGTTGGGCACGGACCCCCATCAGGCCGACACCGACGGGGACGGCCTCGACGACCGCCAGGAAGTGGAGGACGTCGGCACGGACCCGCTCAACGCGGACACCGATGGCGGCGGAGCCACAGACGGTGCGGAGGCACTGCTCGACGGGACGGACCCTACCGACCCCACGGACGACCTCGTCGATAGCGACGGCGATGGCCTGAGCGATGCGTACGAGACGGCGCGCGGCGACTCGGACCCTACCCTGGCAGACTCCGATGGCGACGGGCTCGACGACGGCGAGGAAGTCTTGGTCCATGGCACCGAGCCTGACGAACCGGACAGCGATGACGACGGCCTCACGGACGGGTCCGAGGTCAATGTGTGGACCACGGATCCCTTGGATGGCGACTCCGACGACGACGGCCTCGGCGACGGCACCGAGGCCCTACAGGTCGGGACCGACCCCAACAGCGCCGACACCGACGGAGGAGGCGCCTCCGATGGCCAGGAGTACCTGGTGGACCAAACAGACCCGCTCGTCCCCGGCGACGACCGCGTCGATAGCGACGGAGATGGCTTGTCGGACGAGTCCGAGCGGACCCTCTACGGAACCGACCCACTGGTCGCCGACACCGACGGCGACGGGCTCGACGACGGCTCGGAGGTCCTGCTCCACGGCTCCGATCCCAACAGCGACGACACCGATGGAGACAGCCTGACCGACGGTGATGAGGTCTTGCTGTACGGGACCGACCCCGCAGAGGTCGACTCCGATGCCGACGGCCTCGACGACGCCGAGGAACTCAACACCACGGGCACGGACCCCACGTCCGCCGACACGGACAGCGACGGCTTGGACGATGGCCCCGAGGTGGTCCTCGGCACCGATCCTCTCGACCAGGACTCAGACGGAGACGGTGTCCGCGATGGCGACGAGACGGACGACGGAACCGACCCACTCGCTCAGGACACCGACCAAGACGGCCTACTCGACGGCGAGGAACAGCAGGAGGGGACCGACCCCACACGGCCCGACACCGACGAGGACGGGCTGCAGGACGGCGAGGAGATCACGCTGCACGGCACGGATCCGCGCGACGCGGACAGTGATGGAGACAGCATCGACGATGGCGACGAGGTCCTAGTCCATCGGACCGATCCGACGGAGCGAGACACCGACGGCGGCGGCCGTGACGACGACGAGGAGCTGGACCGCGGAACCGATCCGAACGATCCCTCGGATGACTGAGCCTCCGGTGGTCGCTGAGCCTCAAATTTTCTTCGCAGACCCGGTAACAGACCGCTCCCTCTCCGGACTGTACGGAATGAACCCCTTGGAGGACCAACAACATGTCCAACCTCTTCCCCGTCAACGAACACCCAATCGAGCGTGGCGTCCGAGTAACCATCGGGATCGGCGTCCTGTCGCTGCTGGCCGTGGGCCCGATTCCCGGCTGGGGCCTTTTCGGTCTCATTGGCGCCATTCCACTCGCCACCGGCCTCATGGGCTCCTGTCCTCTGTACACGATGGTCGGATTCAGCACCAACCCCTCTCCTGGGGCTGAGGGCGCATCCACCCACTGACCACTTCTGGGATAGTGTGGGGCCCCTTTCATCCGGTTTCCGGGGGTCCCCTCTGCATCCCGAAGGCTTCGCCGACCTGTGGGAGCACGCTCGCCTGCTCTCGGACCCCACCCGGAACGAGGCCATGGTGCAGCTCCTCACGCGCCATGCCCCCGGCAAGCGTGTGCTGGAGGTGGGCTGCGGCACGGGCCTGCTGTCCGTCGTGGCGGCCGCCCTCGGCGCCCGGGAGGTCCTGGCGGTCGAGCCCACCGAGCAGGCCGAGCTGGCCCGGGAGCTCGTCGCCCATGCCGGCGTGTCCGACCGGGTCGAGGTCGTGCAGGCCGCCATCGAAGAGCTCGAGCCGCGCCCGATGGACCTCGTCTTCTCCGAGCTCCTCAACGCCGACCCCTTCGTGGAGGGGCTGCTGGAGGTCTCCGAGGCCGCCGCGGCCTGGGTAGCCGAGGGCGGGCACCTCGCTCCTCATCGCCTGCGCCTCTTCGCCGCCGCGGTTCGCGCCGAGGAGAGCCACGTGGAGGCCACCGCCGCCCTCCGACAGGTCCGGGCCCTCGAAGAGCGCTGCGGCGTCTCCCTCGGCCCCCTGGTGGCTGCGATGGAGGCGCTGGAGCCCTATCCGAGCGTCCATGGCTCGGTGACGCCGGCCGGTCCCCCGGTGTGCGTCCTCGACCTGGCCCTGGGCGGGGGCGACGAACCACCGGAGCTCCAGGCCCTCCGCCTCCCGGTCTGGGGAGACCAACCCCTCGCCGGAGCCACCCTCTGGTTCGAGGCCCAGCTCGACCACGACCTCCTGCTCCACAACCGCCCCGGCACCGGCGGACACTGGGGCCACCTCGTCCACGGCTGGCCTGCCCGCGTGCCCCCGCGAGACGGCCACGTCGACGTGGTGTTGACGATGGACGACGGGGAGATCGACCTGCGACCGGCCGCATCCTCGTGAACCCCGGCGCCCTCCACCAGCTCGCCGACGAGGCCGAGGGGCTGGTGCCCGATGGTCTCCTCGTCGCCCTACGCGGAGCCGCCGAGGGCCTTGCCACCCCTGCGAAGTGGGTGGTCCTCGGGCGGGTCGGCGCCGGCAAGACCACCCTGGTCAACCGGTGGGCGCTGGCCCACGCCCCCACCGGCCTCGGCGGCATCACGCAAGTGTCCGTCCCGCACCCCGTCGGCGAGGCCATCCTGTGGGACACCCCCGGCATCGACGACCCCGACGCGGCCATCGTGGGGCTCGGCGACCTCCTCGACGGCGCGGACGGCATCGTCTGGGTGGTCGACGGGCTCCAGCCCCTCACCGCCTCCGAGCGGCGCGTGGTGGCCGAGCTGGTCGACGACGACACCCCTCGCATCGTGATCGTGTCCCGTGGCGACCTCCTCGACCCCGAAGACGCCGCCGGCGTCGCGGCCCGCGTGCACGCTCTGGCCGGGGTGAAGGCCCAGGTGGCCGACCTCCGCCACGCGGTCCCCACGAAGCCCCCGCTGCCCGTGGCCCCACGGCGGCAGCAGAACGCCCGCGCCGCCGTCGACGCCATCCGCGCCGCGGTCGAGAGCCAGTGGTTCGTGCCCACTCTCGCCGCCCTGCGCCTGCGCTACCGCAAGGCCATCCGCGACGCCGTCGACCGAATCGAGCACCGCATCGACGCCGGCCAGCTCCGCGACAAGGGCGAGGCCCTGGCCGCCCTCGGCCGGGAGGTCTCGGGGGTGGTCGACACCACGGTGGCCGACCTCCCCGCCCCCCTTCCCCGCCTCCCCCACCCCGCCGCACCGAGGGATGCCCTGGTCGCCCAGGTCCTCGACCGCTTCAGCGGCCAGGAAGGCGCGCACCGCGTGCTCAAGGCCGAAGCTGCCCGCTGGCTGATGGAGGGCCAGATGGAGCTCGAGGAGTGGTGGCAGGGCCGAGAAGATCTTCAGGCGAGGGCCGCGCGGGTGGCGGCTGTTCGCCAGCGTCTCGCCGCCCTGGCCACCCACGAGTAACCCTTACTCTCGGAGGCATGATGCCCGTCGAACGCACCTCCCAGCCCGGCCTCTCCGTCCTCGGCCTCACCCGCGAGGTCGACTGGCGCAGCAGCGACGTCAGCACGGTCATCATCACGGCCCTCGACGCGGTCTCCGCCTGCCTGGACGGCCATCCCCACGGCGCGGCGGTCGTGATCTACACCCCCACCGGGGAGCACCAGGCGCGGCTCCATGTCGGGCACCAGGGCGTCGGTCCGGCCCCCGAGGGGCTCACCGTCGAGGCCATCCCCGCCGGTTCGGCGGCCCACCTCTGCCACCGAGGCGACTACGGCGGGCTCCCCGCCGCCCACCAGCGGATCCACCGCTGGATGGCACAGCAAGGCCGGGCCACCGTCGGCGTCCACTGGGAGATCTACGGCCCCTGGTCCGACGACCCCGACCAGCTGGTGACCGACGTGTACTACGCCCTGTAGCGGGTACACTGCCCTCGATGGACCGCTCCACCCTGATGAACGCCACCATGGGCCTGCTCGCCGTGTTCGCCACGGCGGAGCTGCTCTATGCCCTGGTGGCACGGCGAGGCGTCCACACCTTCCGCGACACCCTCTCCAGCCTCGGGCTCGGCATCGGCCAGCAGGCCATCAACATCTACCTGTCCGCGACCTTCCTCGGCCTCTTCGCCCTCGTGCACGAGCGCTTCGCCCTGGTCTCGCTCGACATGCAGACCTGGTGGCACTGGCTGCTCTTCGTGCCGGCCTGCGACCTGTCCTACTACGTGGCCCACCGTGCCATGCACACCATCAACTTCTGGGTGGCCGCCCACATCGTTCACCACCAGGCCGAGGACTACAACCACCTCTCCGCCATGCGCCAGAGCTGGACCGCCTGGATCGTGAACTTCCCCTTCTTCGTGTGGCTGGCACTGTTCGTGCCGCTGGAGATGTTCGTCGTCGGCCAGCTCGGCATCATGTTCCTGCAGTTCCTGTCCCACAACGGCCTGTACATGGGCAAGCTGGGCATCCTCGACCGCATCTTCGTCACGCCGGCCAACCACCGGGTGCATCACGGCATCAACGGGCCCTACCTTGGGGCCAACTGCGGCGGCATGTTCGTCCTCTGGGACCGCGTCTTCGGCACCTTCGTCGAAGAAGACCCCGACATCCCCATCGAGATGGGCGCCGGGCTGAAGGTCCCCTTCTACGACCCCTTCGAGGCCAACCTCGACTACTACCGTCGGGTGTGGTTCGTCATGCGGCACCGGCGAGGACTCGGCCATCGACTGGCCATCTGGCTTCAGTCCCCCGAGACCCTGTTCGCCGAGCTCGAGGCCCTCGACTACGAGCGCCACCATCCCCCACGGGAGGTCGAGCGCGGTCCCCTGTCCCCCAGCGACAAGGCCCTGGCCGGGGGCGCCCTCCTCGCCAGCGTGGCCGCCCTCGCCTGGCACCGCGGAGGCTTCGCCGACCACTCCCTGCTCGTCCAGCTGATCAGCGGCGCCGTCGTCCTCGGCGCGGTAGGCGTGCTCGGGCACGTGCTCTCACGCCCGGCCCCCCCTCAGGAATCCCTCGGGGGGCGGAGCGACGTGCTCGCCAAGTAGACCGACAGGAAGCCGAACGTCACCCATGCCTCCAATGCGTACAGCCGCCGTCGCAGGAAGAAGTCCATGGGCACGTCGTGGGCCGCACCGAACATCGGCCCCACGCCCTGTCCTTCGACCCGGTAGACCACGAACACCATGTAGATGGCCGCCAGAAAGCCCGTGCCGAGGATGGTCACGATCAGCCAGTGCAGCACGAGCTGAGGGGTCGTTCGCTGGGGAGTGCTCATGAACCCAGTCTGGGACTTCCTGGTCACCGCGGTCAAGCATCGGCCCCAGGTGCGCTACTTGCCCCGCGCGGCCGTCTACGTGGTCAAGCTCTCCTTCTTCGAGCCCTTCCGCTTGCTCGAAGCCGCCCGTGGTCAGCGCGGCCCCTACGGGCCCCTTCCCCACCCTCCCTTGTTCATCCTCGGCTACTACCGATCCGGCACGACACACCTGCAGGAGCTACTCCTCGAGGATGTACGTTTCGCCTACATGAACTTCTTCCAGGGGTTCTTTCCGACCGCCTTCAGCAGCTCCGACCGCCTCGTGCGGCCCGCCTTCGAGCGCGTGGTGCGCACCATCCGCATGAAGCATCCCGCTCATGGGGTTCCCTTCAGCTTGCTGCTGCCGGCCGAGGACGACGTAGCCATCGTCGCGTCCGGCTCCCGTCTCGCCGCCAACTGGGGGCAGGTCTATGCTCGCGACTTCCAGGAGATCTACGGCCGATACTCCCTGATGGAGGGCATCTCCGAGGCCGAGTCCCAGGAGCTCGCGCGCCAGCTCCACGGCCTGCTCTCCCGGGTGAGCCGCGCCGAGGGGGGCCGGCGTCTGCTGCTCAAGTCACCGCCCCACACGGGGCGCCTGGGATGGCTGCGGAAGCACTACCCGGATGCCCAGTTCATCTTCATCCACCGGGATCCGTACGACGTCTTCTCCTCCAACAAGGGCCTGTGGCGCTCCTTCGAGGACCAGCACCTGCACCACACCACCCCCGAGATGGTCCGCGAGGCCATCTTGTGGAGCTACGACCGCACCCACGCCAACTACCTGCGGGACCGCGAAGGTCTGCGCTCCGACCAGCTGGTCGAGGTGAGCTTCGACGAGCTCCAGTCCGACCCGGTCGCCCTGCTCACCCGCATCGACGAGCAGCTCGGCCTCGGGCGGGCCGAGACCATGCGGAGCACCTGGGAGCGCTATGTCGCGGCCCACGCCCGCCGCCCGGTGCATCACGTGCTCCCCGACGACGAGCGGGCCGCCGTGCGTAAGCGCTGGGCCCGGTGGTTCGAGGCCTTCGGCTACGACCCCGACCGGGGCACGGCCATCACGGGTGCGCGATGATCACCGGCTTCTCCGGGAGGTTCAGCCCCCCGACCCGGCCTACCCGACACCCATCGCCCTCCACCTCGGCTTCGTCGGCGTAGCCCCAGTCCCAGGGCATCCCGTGCTTGTCGAGCACGATGACGTCCAGCCCGGGGGAGCCCGACCGTGATCGACTGCAGACCGTGGCCTCTGCCCAGCCCACCGAGGTGCCGGCGTCCCCGTAGGTCGGCTCGCCGGCGACGTAGTAGAAGCCCTCCGGCGCCTCGTCGAACACCGGGTCCAATTCGTCGAGGGACACCGCCATGCTGGCAGGCATCTGGTCGTCACGGATGTGCCAGGTGCAGTGAGCGACCGCGCCGTCCAACACCGTGGTGCCGCCCTCCACCGTCATGCAGTAGGAGTGTGACCAGGTGATCTCTTCCCCGGCCCGGTCGAGGGCGGCGAGCCGCACATCGAGCATCCGTCCCGAGGCCCCCGACCGGTTGGTCACCGCAGCGTAGGCCATGCCGTCGCGCAGGGTCACGTCTTGAATGTAGAGTTTGTCAGAAGACGGATCGAAAGGCATTATGAGGCTCCCTTCATGTGGCGGCGTTCAGCAATTTTTTCGGCAATGGCGAGACCAGCCGACGTCATGATATCGAGATTGCCAGCATAGGCGGGCAGGTAGTGGGCCGCGCCTTCGACCTCCAGGAAGACACTTGTTTTAATACCCTCGAACTCGCCGAGGCCGGGAATCTTCACGGGATTGTTGGAGCCGAATCGCTCGAACTGAACCTTCTGCTTCAGGCGGTAGCCAGGAACATATGCGTTCACCTTTTCCGCCATTTCCAAAATGGCGGTTTCGATCTCTGCCTCGCTACCACCGGACGATAGAGTGAACACGGTGTCGCGCATGATCATGGGCGGTTCGGCCGGATTCAGTACAATGATGGCTTTTCCCTTGGCGGCACCGCCGACTTGTTCGATGCCAGCGGACGTGGTTTCGGTGAATTCGTCGATGTTGGCACGGGTACCAGGGCCAGCGGACCTGGAGGCGATGGAGGCGACGATCTCCGCATAATGGACTTTGGCCACGGAGGTAACGGCCGCCACTATCGGGATCGTCGCCTGCCCCCCGCAGGTGACCATGTTGACATTTGAAGCATCCAGGTATGCCTCACCATTCACTACAGGTATCACATAGGGGCCGATGGCCGCGGGGGTGAGATCCACCATTGTCTTTCCGGCGCCCGTTACAATATCGCTGTGTTTTTTGTGCGCTCCGGCCGAGGTGGCGTCGAACACGATGCCGATTTCAGGCCAGACATCGAGTTTTATCAGGCCTTCAATGCCCTCATGAGTGGTTGCCACGCCCATGCGTTCTGCGCGTGCCAAGCCATCTGAATCCGGATCGATGCCGACCATCGCCCCCATTTCGAGCACCTTTGAATTGCGGATGATCTTGATCATCAAGTCGGTCCCGATATTTCCTGAACCGATGACGGCGGCTTTCACCTTTCTGCTCATGACTTCTTCTTTCCATAGCTGAACTCAACTGAGCCGACTCCGCCGATTGTGGCCCGGACATGGTCGCCTGGGGTGAGAGCGACCATCGGTCCCAGGGCGCCTGTCAGCAGGATATCGCCCGACCTGAGACCTATGCCCAAGCGCCCCAATGTAGAAGCGAGCCATGCTGCGGCTCTTAGGGGATGGCCGAGGCAAGCTGCGCCAGCGCCTATCGATGCAATCTCGCCATTGACCTCCATCACCATGCCGCAGGTGTAGAGATCGAGCCCGGTGAGTGGCTTTTCTTCCTTGCCGAGCACAAAAAACGCGGATGAGCCATTGTCGGCTACGGTATCTGCGAACGTGATCTTCCAATCCAAGATCCTGCTGTCGACGATTTCGATCGCAGCTGTGGCAAATGCGGTTGCGGCCGCAACATCCTCTATCGTTGCATCAGACCCGTCGAGATCCTCACCCAAGACCAATGCTATTTCTGCTTCAGCTTTGGGCTGGAGTACTTGGGACGGGTCAAGGGTTCCTGCATCGGGAATGGCCATATCCTGAAAGAGAACCCCATAGTCTGGTTGATTGACCCCTAGTTGCGCCTGCACAGCCTTCGCAGTCAGTCCGATCTTCCGGCCGACGATGCGTCGGCCCCGGCTGGTCCATATATCGGTGTTGATATGCTGCACGGCATAGGCGCCTGCGGCATCCGTAGGATCAAGTGCTTCGCGAAGCGGCGGTATCGCACCTTTTCTGTATGCGTCTCTCAAGCGACGCGCGACCTCATCAAATGGCTCATCCTTCGGCGGCATTACAGCTCAGCTCCCAGTCTTTTTTTCGGGCATTTCATGGATTGGGAGTAAGCTGGGCAGCTCGCTAACTCAATTTACAGCGCAAAAAAATTCTTACATACTGAGAATATGACGAGAGACGAATCTTCGCTAGAAAAAGGCCTAATCCTTCTCAAGGCAATCGCAGATGATCGTGGCGTGACCCCGTTTCGTGACTTGGCGGAGCGCATGGGAATTCCGCTATCAACTGCTCATCGTCTGCTAACTGCTCTCAGGAATTACGGATTTGTCAGTCATGTCGGAACAGGCCAGTACGATCTTGGTTTTGACCTGGCATTACTGGCGGGGGACCGGAGTAAAGTCTCAATCTTGGCAGCTGTTGCCCGCCCATATTTGGATTCAGCGGCACGTCAGTTTCGTATGACCATGCATCTTGGTGTGCTCGAAGAGGGTATGGTGACATATGTCGTTAAGTCCGATGGAGAAGATTCTGTTAATGCGGCGGATTTCACTCGCGAGGGGATGCAGCTCGAGGCTTATTGCTCTGCCGTCGGACGAGTTCTTCTGGCCGAATTGGGGCCATCTGAACGAGATGACTACCTTTCGGATGGACCCTTTATCCAACTAACATCTCGGACCGTTACAGATCCGGATGCGCTGATGAAGATTTTGAACAAAGTCTCAGAAAAGGGGTATGCGGAAGATGATCGGGAAATTGCGGAGAACCTTTGGTGCCTGGCAGTCCCAGTAAGGTCGAAAGGCGGAAACTTGGTGGGTGCAATATCTGTTTCAACCTCCTGGTCCCCTGAGCGGGCTTATGCAAGCCAGGCAATTCTTAACCGCCTTTTGGGCGTCGCATGTCGTATTGCCAATCGGATTTGATTGCGTGGATCATGAATTTGCTTACGCGGTCTTTCCAATGTGTGCAGGAAGCCGGGAGGCGAACTGTTTGGTGTGGATATAACGACGAATGCGAGCGCAATTCCGGAGGTGTAATCAAACAGGCCAAATACTTGAGGAACTGGCCCGTGCGACTGCAGGGTATTGAGTGCCGCTTTCCTTTTCTCGGCAATTCAGAAAGTGCCAGACTGGGCTCCCTGGGTAAATGTTCAGACGTGTCGTCATGGAACTGGATGAAGTTCCAGCCTGGAACCTAATTGAGGCACGCCCGCGTCCAACGAAAAAGTCCGGTAGCATGCAGCGCCTTTAGTAGGTTTTACAGTTCAAAAATATTCCTGACTGGTGGCCAAGTCACGAGCCTCGAAGGCAGGAAGCAGGTCCTGGCCAATATATCAATGTAGTCAGCCCGCTTCTGTGAGGTGCCGAGAACTATGAAATTCTTGACGCGCTTCCTGTAGAAACTCTGTAAACCATCGGATCGCTTCAGGTTCCACTGGCGCAGGCGCATGACTACGTCAGAGCACCGTGACGATCCGGTTTGCTCTCGTCCGCCTAAGCATTCGCTTTGAGGGTTCATCATACAGGACGTCAGAAGTTGCGCCCCTGATGAGGTTGGTAAGCCAGCCCCGCATAAGTTTGTTCAGTTCAGGGCCGATGAAAAGGAAACGATATCGGCGCGATTGTTGGCCGAAACATTCCCAACAAATCTCATGCATGCAGGTGTGTTTCTAGCTGGCTTCTAGCTGAAGAATAATCGTTCGGGGCGCGTGGATCGGAATGGGGGCTTTTGTATTGTATTTAAATGGAAAAACATGGAGCGGGTGAAGGGAATCGAACCCTCGTCGTCAGCTTGGGAAGCTGCTGCTCTACCATTGAGCTACACCCGCGCGCCGAAAGGTATTTGAGCCCGTTTTGGACCCGGCGCAAGAGGGCTGGGCATGCCGCTGGCGCCCGGGGCCGGAAGCGGATAGAAGACGGGCCATGAACGGATTTCTAGCAGTCGCGGCAGGCGGCGCCCTTGGCGCAGCCATGCGCCATGGAGTGGGCCAGTTTACTGTGCGCCACATGCCTGATCATTGGCCGTATGGCACCTTTGCCGTGAACATTATCGGCAGCTTTTTCATGGGGTTTCTGATCAGCTGGCTTGCGTTTCGCGGGCAGGGCGGCCCGCAGGAGCTCCGGCTGTTCCTGGCGACTGGACTGCTGGGCGGGTTCACCACCTTTTCTGCCTTCTCGCTTGAAGTTGCCAATTTTGTCCGCGCTGGCGACATGTCCCGTGCGGTCGCCTATGCGGCCTTGTCTGTCGCGTTGGGTCTCGTCGCGCTTTTCATCGGCCTCTGGCTGGCCCGGAAGGTGTTTGCATGAGCGGACAGATCGTCACCGAAACCGTCACCTCCAAGGAGGAAGGCACGCGTCTTGATCGCTGGATCAAGCGCCGCGTGCAGCTGACTCAGGGCCAGGTAGAGAAGATGCTCCGTACCGGGCAGATCCGCGTGGATGGCGCGCGGGCGAAGTCCAACACCCGCCTTTCCGCCGGCATGCAGGTTCGGCTACCGATCCTGAGCACCGATGAGGCACGCCCGGCGCCTGACAAGACGGCGAAACTGTCAAAGGAAGACCGTGACTTTCTGCGTGAAATCACGCTCTACGAAGACGACGACATGATTGCCCTCAACAAGCCCGCCGGTCTCGCTGTGCAGGGCGGTTCCGGGCAGGGCAAGCACATTGACGGCATGCTAGCGTCTCTGAGCGATGGCACGCACCGGCCGGTGCTGGTCCACCGGCTGGACAAGGATACGTCCGGCGTTCTTCTGGTGGCGAAACATCCGGCGTCTGCTGCGCGGCTCGCCGAACTCTTCCGCAGCCGCGACATGGACAAGGTCTACTGGGCTGTCACCGTCGCTGTGCCGAACCCGCCATTCGGACAGATCCGTTGCTGGATGGTGAAGGGCGTGCCTGACGAGCATGAAGAGGACGGATACCGCGTTGTGAACCCGAAGACGCGCGGACGCCGGGACTCCGATCGCGAACGCATGTTCCGCTCCGCCCAGGGCGTGGAAGGCGCGCGCCATTCCATTACCGATTATGCGGTGATCTCGACGGCTGGTCAGCGCGCGGCGTGGGTTGCTTTGAAACCCCTGACCGGGCGCATGCACCAGCTGCGTTTCCACATGCTGGAAATGAACACTTCGATCCTGGGCGATTTCAAATACCAGTGCCGCCGGGAGGTTCCGCAGGGGCTCGCGCCGGGGCTGCACCTGCACGCGCGTGCGTTGATCATTCCTCGCCCCAACGCCAAGCCGCTTCAGATCGTTGCGCCTTTGCCGCCTCACATGAAGCAGACGTTCGAGGCGCTCGGCTTCCTTGAGCAGGAAGCGGGCAAGGATCCGCTCGCGCCCTTTGTCTGATGTCTGGAAGCCATGACTGACCTGCGCCTTGCCATCTGGGATGTCGACGGAACGCTGGTCGACAGCCGTGAGACGATCCACAATGTGATGGTGGAAGCCTTCCGGCAGTCCGGTTTAGTGCCCCCGGAATATGACGATACACGCCGGATCGTCGGTCTTAGTCTGCACGAAGCATGCGCCCAGCTGGCGCCGGGTGCCTCGGTGGATGAGATCGAGCGGCTCGTCACGGACTACCGGAATACGTGGGTACGCGCCCGCGCCCGTCCGGATTTTAAGCAGCCGCTCTATGATGGCGCGCTCGAAACGCTGGAAGCCCTGCGCGATGAAGGCTGGCTGATCGCCATGGCGACGGGCAAGACACGGGCAGGCATCGCAAGCCTGTTCAAACTGCACCAGCTGGAACATTTCTTCGACACGATCTGGTGCGCCGATGACGGTCCGGGCAAACCTCATCCCCATATGGTGCTGCAGGCGATGGATGCGCTCGGAATGGAGCCAGACGCGAGCCTGATGATCGGGGATGCCATCCACGATATCGCCATGGGCCGCGCCGCTGGCGTTCGGTCGCTTGGCGTCAGCTGGGGATTCGGGGCCGCCCACGAGCTGGAAGAGGCCGGTGCACATGAGGTGCACCATGAATTCCGCACACTACGCGAGAGCGTCATGAATTTCAGGTCCGTTGCCGCAGGGGGACAGCAAGGGGCGTAGTTGTCTCTTGGAAACAAGGCCTGCGCGGCGTACATGCGCACCCATGACGAATACTCCTTCTCACAAGCCCAAGCGCTTCTATAAAGACGCCGCTGCCGAGCAGATGCCCGGTGGCTGGACCGTTGCCCTCGACGGGCGCACCATTAAGACGCCCGCCCGCGCAGCGCTTTGCCTGCCCAGCCAGCGCCTCGCCCGGGCCATTGCCGCCGAGTGGAATGAACAAGGCGACATTATCGACCTTGCCGCCATGCACCTGACGCGCCTGGCCAATGTCGCCATCGACCGTACGCCTGAAGCGCGTGAGGAAATGGCCGACGAACTTGCTCGGTATTGCGAGACCGACCTGCTGTGCCACATCGCGGAAGGCCCCGAAGAACTGGTCGAACGCGAGGAAGCCTATTGGCGCCCGGTGCGCGAATGGGCGGGTCAGGAACTCGATATTCTTCTAGTGCCTGTTGAAGGCCTGCTGGCATCACCACAGCCCGATGCCTCATTGGAGGCCGCGCGCCAGGTCGCGCTGGAGATGGATGATTTCCGTCTCACCGGAACACTCTTCGGCTGTGGCCTGTTCAGCTCGGCCTTGCTGGCTCTGGCTGTTGCCGAAGGCCAGCTCTCGGCAGCCGACGCGTTTGAAGTGTCCCGCGTCGATGAGGCTTGGCAGATCGAGCAGTGGGGGGAAGACGAAGAAGCGAAAGCCGCCACCGAAGCCCGTCGCAAGGAAGCCCGCGCGCTGGAAGCATGGATGCGAGGGCTCCGCTGAGCCACAAAAAGAATGAATTAAACTGCATGGGAGGAAAACATGGCGGAGAATGGTTACGTAGACAGCAAGGTGATCGTCGTGACTGGGGGCGGCGGTGGCTTCGGGCGCCTGATTTCTCAACAAGCCGGTGAACGCGGTGCGCGCATGGTCTGCGCGGATATCAATATTGAGGCGGCCGAGGAAACGGCCGGGTTGGTCCGTTCCGCTGGTGGAGAAGCTGTTGCGGTCAAAGCAGATGTGACGTCTGCGGAGGATATGGTAGCTCTGGCAGAGAAGGCGGTAGAAACCTTCGGCCAGATTGATGTGATGATCAACAATGCCGGGATCATGCCACTCGCTTTCTTCGCCGATCACAAGGAGGCGATGGGCGCCTGGCATCGTTGCATCGATATCAACTTCCGGGGTGTGCTGAACGGCATGGTGGCCGTGCACGACCAGATGCTGTCGCAGGGGCGCGGGCACATCATCAATATCTCGTCGATCTACGGGAATTTTCCGGTCGTGGGCGCCGGTGTCTATGGCGCGACAAAAGCGGCGGTCAATTTCCTCTCGGAATCGATGCGCATGGAGTCACGCGGGCGGATCAAGGTCACGATTGTGAAACCGACGGGGGTGCCCGGTACCGGTCTCGGTGCGGGCGTCATCAATACCGAAGCTGTCATCGGAATTGTGGGCCAGAACATGGTCGAATTCAGTACGGCTCTGGGTGCATTGCGTGAAGGCAAACTCGACAGACTGGCGCTCGACCCGGAAAACATCGACTATCTCGTCCTCGATCCGGCCTTCATCGCGCGCGAAGTCCTGCACGCGATTGATCAGCCGTGGGGCGTATCAGTTGGCGAGGTCACCGTCCGCGCTTCCGGCGATCACTACGTGCTCTGAGCGTCCGGTTATACGATGTTCTGGGCTAGATTGGCGGCCGTGAAATTGCCGAGGTTCGGCAGCGCAGCCGCCAGTTCATTATCATTCAATCCGAACCACCGGCCCAGGGGTTCCGCAAACTGTTCAACGGATGTCGTCGGGATCAGGCGGCCATTGTCGGAATCCTGCACATGCCCGAGCTCCATAGGTGGAACTTCGCCATAGATGTTCTGGCCTTGCACCGCACCGCCGACGACCATGTGATGTGAGCCCCAACCATGATCCGTTCCGTCGCCATTCGCTGATAGCGTACGCCCGAATTCGGAGGCAGTGAATGTTGTCACGCTGTTTGCGATACCAAGCTCCTGCATGGCTGTGTGGAATGCTGTGATTGAAGCAGAGACATCCGAGAGTCGCGCAGGGAGATCGGCTGACTGACTCGAGTGTGTGTCAAATCCGCCTATGCCTGCATAGAATACCTGTCGGCGTACGGACAAACTATCCCGGATGGCGATCGTATTCGCAATGGAGCGTAGCTGCGCGCCCAGATAAGATCGCGGAAACTGTGTTGAAATTGGAATGAGGTTCGCGACCGCCTGATTGTAGGATTCGTTGAGCACCACGGACTTGTCCGCAATCTGGGCGATGTCGCGTCCGATCAGGTTGCTTCCATTGAATTCTGCAGCTGTGAAGTGGCGGCGCAACAGATTTGAAATGCCGTCGTCATTGTACTCTGACAGCAGGTAGATTTCTGGCGCGCCATCGAGACCGATCTGGTAGGGCAGCACGTCCTGTCCGGTCAGGAACAACTCGTTCCCCACTGATGTGATCGTGCTGAATTCCCGGTTGATGTTTGCTCCGGATGCGACAGCTGCATCTGCGAAGCGGCCGCCCCATCCGAACTGGGCGCCCTCGGGTGCGCTGGCTGACCAGGTAGACTGCTGATCATTATGCGAGAAAAGCTGCTTGGGTACGGGCACCGACCCATCTCGCCATTGCGTTTTGTTCAATGGCCTTATCAATGGCCCGGTGTTGGCGACAAAGGCCATATCACCCGACTGAAACAGGCCTTGCAGCCCACTCATTTCTGGCGGCATGGCAAATTGACGTCCGCCGAGGTCTGCAGAATTTGCTGGCGTGAGTGGCAGCAGGCTGCTGCGGTCACGGCTTGCACCATAACTTGCGAGCAATGAAGATCTGATGTTCCGGAACTGGTCATATGATGTCTGGTCATAAGGCAGCAGCACATCGTGCGTATCACACCCACCCCACATGAAAACACAGACCAGTGCTTTGTAATCCGTGACCTCTGCTGCATTTGCCGCCTGAAACCCGCGCATCGCGCTTCCGAGGGTCGTCAGCGTTGCTGTGCTCAGCGCGCCAGCGCCGATGCCTTTGAGGAGATGTCTCCGGGAAATACTCATATCCATCACCTAACGTTGCACGAGATATTCTGGGGACGTCATAACCATCAGGACGGCTGTGCCGATCCGCTCTAGCGGTCCGTCATACCGGTAAATGTTCTCATTCGTCAGCGGTATGGCGTCGATTGCCTGTACGATGTTATTCTTGGTTGCATCAGTAAGTTGGCTTGATGCGAGCAATGTATCGAGATGATCGACAAGCGCAGCGGGGTCGTTCGCAAGCGCACGCTCTTCTGTGTAGTCTGGAATGAAGCTGGTGCTATGCGCTTGATTCCCTTGAAGGGCTTTCGCAAAAGTGAAGTGCGCCATGAAGTTGGCGTAGCCGACGAGCGTGGAGCTGTTTGTGATTTGAAGTTCCGGAACGGTCATTCCGGCGGCGCCGGACTCGCTGCCTGGAGGAACATATCCCGGGCGATAAAAGTTGAACACAGATGCGGCCTGATACGGAATCTGGCCAAGCGTCATGTCTGTCGTTTCGTCGTACGGATTGAACGAATCTTCAGGGGTAACGGCTGAGGCATCAAAAGCGCGAGCCCATTGGGCGAACCGGATCGCAGGCTCCCGGACTTTTCCGAATGTATCAAACGCCAGCATCTCATCGGACCTGGCTTCGGCGTCCATGAGAATTGCTGCGACCATCGCCTCCATCGAGCCGCGACGCCCATCACCAACACTCGTGCCGTCCGGAAGCGTATACTGGCCCGTCTCAAATGCTGTCGCGACGCGTCCCACATAGGCAGGTGAAGGGTTGCTGGTGACAAGTCGCTGGATCATCTGGCGGCTGAGGAATGGGCCCATGTTGGGATGCTGGAACAACGTATCCAGAGCAATTTTTATGCTCTCTTCTCCGCTTGTCCCGGCGGGGATGGTCGTGCCGAGGAAGGTTTTTTCCGAAGAAGAGTGATAGGCCGGATACACGACGAGTGGCCGCGCCTCATACGCCTGTGGAATCCCTGTGTTGTATTGATCGAAGTCGCCTGTGTCCGGAGCCAGTCCCGTGAAGACCTTCGCCAGTCCGGAAACATCGTCATTGTCGAAGGTTGGAATGGGTTGACCATCTGCGCCGAGCTTGAGGGTGCCATCATGATTCAATTCGTTCAGGCCGATGGTGAACAATTGCATGATTTCCCGCGCATAGTTCTCATCAGGCATTCGGTGCGAATAGGGATCTTCCTTCTGGTTTCTGAAGTAGGTCAGATAATACGCCATGGCCGGAGAATAGGTGATTTCCTCCAGCAGCTCCCTGTAGTTGCCGAATGCGTTGCGGGTCAGAATGTCCTGATAATAGGCGACCGTAATCGGACGCCGGAAAGTCGAGCTTGAGGAGTCATGATGCGAAACAACGATGATTTGCGACAAAGCGAAGGTGACGCGCTGGCGAAGCTGATCGTCACCTGTAATGGCGTTGATCCAGAATGAGTGCGTGGGGCCTTCCGCACCTCTGTCATTGACCAGGCCTTCATCTCCTCTTGAGCCTGGTACCTCCAGAAAATTCGTCACCCAGGCCACATTGAGGCTCGCCGGTTTGGCGAATTCATTGACCAGCCACTGCGAGGCGCTCGTGCCCGTGAATGTGTCCAGATCTTCCGTTGTCGGGCCAAATGTCGCCTGCGTCAGAAAGCGGGATGTGCTTTCCGGTGTCGAGAATCCGGAATCTCCCTGGGTCGCGGGCGGCGGGGGAGGCGGAGGAGATGCCGGCGGCGGGGACGGGGGCGGTGGAGACACCGGAGTCGCAATATCGCCGCCACTACTCGTGCCGCTTCCGCCACCTCCACCGCATGCAGTCATCAGTACCGCGAGAGAAACAGCCGTAATTTTCCAGGCCGATGATTTGTTCATGGCTCCACCATCCGTTCTGGATTGTCGGTTTATTCAACCGAATGCCTGTGTCACGGAGTTTCGTCACCTTAAAAAACGGAATGGTTCATAAAATAGCAGCTATATGCCCGTTGAGGGCGGTCACTTTCCCCTGACAGGCGAATTGTGTTCGTTTTGGGGCCGAAATAAACGGGGTTTCAACAAAATCGTCCGACAACGGGAAATGAACGCTGATTTCAGCATCGGTTCCGGTACGGCATGTTTTTCTGCAGGCATGATGAAACACGTCATGACTTCCGGAGCGGCCGCCGTTGCCTTTGCTGCGTCAGCCCTCATCGCTCTCCCGGCCTCGGCGGACAGTCCGCCGGTTCGAGCGTCAGTCGCCACCGACTTTGAAAAAAATTCCGCTCTCTTCATCGAGGTCGGGCATGGCGGCTATGATTATCGTCCGGCTGCGTACAGCTATCGCGGAGCGACGCGCGGGTATGCGCCAAATTATCGTGACCGGATGAGCCGCGAAGCGATCCAGGTTTGCCGGAGAGGCATCAGACAGGAAGCCCACAGGATGGGATTCCGAGATGTCGATTTCGACAGCCGTGCCTGGGCTCAGCCATTTGGCCGGCGTGGATACACCGTCCGCTTCCGTGAAGTGGAGTTCGAGGGCCGCCGGCACGACTTCGAAAGAAGTGTCAGCTGTACCGTCCGTCATGGCCGGGTGACGGACATTCAGGGAGTTCCGCACCGACGTGGCGGGCCTCGCTATGATGAGCGCAGGAGCCTCTGGTAGAGACCTATATTTTCCTCCGCCAGAATAGTGGAGTTTTGCGCGACGCCCCGGACCGAACATCCGGGGCGGTTTTTTAGGGGTGAGCGGCGATCTGACGGTCTTGAGGTGAGGAAACGCGGGGGGGGGGGGCTCGCAATGGGCTGAGAGACTAAAAATCGGTTCCAGTTCGGCTTCCCTTACGTAATGTGGCGTGGGTGGGCCAGGAGAACATCCAGTGATCACGCGCACGTCCACGCGGTTCATCATGGGTTTGAGCCATGCCCAGCGCGGTCCATCTCACTTCTAGGGCAAGGCTGGCAGCGCCGGAAATGCTCATCATGGAGGGCTGAGTTCGCAGCGCTATGAATTGGTTGAGCGCGCCATTCGACCAGAGCCGATACTGCTGACGCAAGGGCAATCCGCGAGGGCAGCGACGAGATAGCCGACAGCATGCCCTTGCCAAGTGATGTGGTGCGACTATCAAGCACTTCAGACAAAATATATGACACTCTTTTAGCAAGGAGCCCGGGTCGGATGCAGGATGTGATCGAAGCGCTGGAGCAGAAACGGGAACAGGCACGCCTTGGTGGCGGCGAGCGGCGGATCGAAGCCCAGCACGCCAAAGGTAAGCTGACGGCCCGCGAGCGGATCTCCGTCCTGCTCGATGAAGGCAGCTTCGAGGAGTACGACATGTTCGTGGAGCACCAGTGCTCCGATTTCGGCATGGAAAACCAGCGCATCCCGGGTGACGGCGTCGTCACCGGTCAGGGCACCGTGAATGGTCGCCTCGTCTACGTCTTCTCGAAAGACTTCACCGTCTTCGGCGGCTCGCTCTCCAAGGCCCATGCCGCAAAGATCGTGAAGGTCCAGCAGGCCGCCGCCCGCGTCGGCGCCCCGGTGATCGGCATTTTCGATGCCGGCGGTGCGCGTATCCAGGAAGGCGTCGACTCGCTGGCTGGCTATGCCGACATCTTCATGGAGAACGTGCTTTCCTCCGGTGTGATCCCGCAGATTTCCGTCATCATGGGCCCGTGCGCTGGCGGTGACGTCTATTCTCCGGCCATGACGGACTTTATCTTCATGGTGAAAGACACGTCCTACATGTACGTCACCGGCCCGGACGTCGTGAAAACCGTGACGAACGAAGAGGTCACCCACGAGACACTCGGTGGTGCTTCGGTACACGCGGCCAAGTCCGGTGTGGTGGACGGTGCGTTCGAGAACGACATCGAAGCGCTGGTGCAGATGCGCCGCCTGGTCGACTTCCTGCCGGGGTCCAACCGCGAAGACCCGCCGGTCCGCGACGTGTTCGATGATATCGAACGCATCGATGAAAGCCTCGACACGCTGATCCCGCCGAACCCGAACTCGCCTTACGACATGCGCGAGCTGATCGAGAAAGTAGCCGACGAAGGCGACTTCTTCGAGATCAGCCCGAAATTCGGCGCCAACGTGCTCTGCGGCTTCGGCCGGATCGAGGGCTCCACCGTCGGCTTCGTCGCCAACCAGCCGATGACGCTGGCCGGTGTTCTGGACATCGACGCCTCCCGCAAGGCGGCGCGTTTCGTGCGCTTCTGCGACTGTTTCAACATTCCGATCGTCACCCTTGTGGACGTGCCAGGCTTCATGCCGGGCACCAAGCAGGAATATGGCGGCCTCATCAAGCATGGTGCAAAGCTGCTCTTCGCCTATGCAGAGGCCACGGTCCCGAAAGTCACCGTCATTACACGGAAGGCCTATGGCGGCGCCTATGACGTGATGAGCTCCAAGCACCTGCGCGGTGACGTCAACTATGCCTGGCCGACGGCCGAGATCGCGGTGATGGGCGCCAAGGGCGCGGTGGAAATCATCTTCCGGAAAGACATCGGCGACGCCGACAAGATCGCCGAGCACACGAAGATGTATGAAGACAACTTCGCGAACCCGTACGTGGCGGCGCGCAAGGGCTATATCGACGACATCATCATGCCGCACTCAACTCGCCGCCGCGTCGCGAAGGCCCTCCGTAGCCTGAAGAACAAGCAACTGGAAAACCCCTGGAAGAAGCACGATAACATTCCGTTGTAAGGCGGGTCACGAGGTGACGGGATAGACGAAACGCGCTCTGCAAACCCATCGGACAAGGATGCCCTGATCGGCATCCTCTACGACACGTTCAACACACGAAGCCAGGCTTTCTACTTGGCGCGCGGATATCTGGAAAAAGACCGCTATCCCGATCTGGAATGGAACAGCAATCTCACGACCCTTCTTCTTGAGAAGGGGCTGGAGAAGCAAGCATAGGGGGTGTGTTCGCGTGACCTTATCCTTCGACTTCGCTCAGAATGAGTCCCGTGTGCGGCTATAATGAAGCGCTCTTGGCTAGAGCGAAGTCGAAGCATGGGCGCGGGTTTTGGGGGCCTTAGCGCCGCTTCTTTTCTACGCCCAGCATCGTGTCGTCTTTCAGCGTGGGGCTCGCGCCTTTGGCCTTTGACTTGTCGGCCTTGGGTTTGCGGATTTCCTTGTTCGATTTCTTCTGGCCTTTGGCCATGGTCTTGATCCTTTGGGGAGAGAGCCGGGACGGGGAACCGGGCGCCCGGTGTGCGGACGTCAGGTCCGTCTGTATTTTGTCGGGAAGAACCACGCCGCATGCTTGAGCCAAATTGGGCGCAATGGCGTAGTGTTCATATGGGCCCGAATAGCCGCGATTGTAAGAGACCACCCTCCCTATACAAACTCGCCCCATACCCTACACATTCCTTCAAAATCAGGAGGAACGCGCATGACCATCACGAACACCGGAACCGATCACCTGCTGACCGCGCTGGAAGACGGCGTGCTGACGCTCACCATGAACCGGCCCGAGGCGCGCAATGCCATGTCGGGCGAGATGAATGCGGCGCTGGGCGCGGCGCTGGCGAAGGCGGAGCTGGACCCCGAGGTCCGCTGCATCGTACTGACCGGGGCGGGCAAGGGCTTCTGCGCGGGCGGCGATGTGAAGGGCATGAACGCGCGCAACACCGGCGGCGGGCGCGAGACCACGATCGACGAGGCGATCCACACTCAGCGCGTCAATCAGCGTGCCACCTCCGGCAAGCTCTACACCATTCCGAAGCCGACCCTTGCGGCCCTGCCGGGCGCGGCGGCCGGGGCGGGGCTGGCCCTCGCGCTCGCTTGCGACATGCGCATCATGTCGCGTAACGCCATCATGACCACGGCCTTCGCGCGCGTCGGCTTTTCCGGCGATTATGGCGGCACCTTCTTCCTCAGCCAGCTGGTTGGCCAGGCGAAGGCACGCCAGCTCTATTTCCTGTCAGAGCGTGTGTCCGCCGACGAAGCCCTCGCCCTCGGCCTCACCAACTGGGTGTGCGAGCCGGACGAGCTGGCGGAGCAGACGATGAGCATTGCCCGGCGCCTCGGCTCCGGCCCGTCGGTCGCCTATCGCTACATGAAGGAAAACCTCAACCGGGCCATGTCGTCCGGCGACGTGTTCGAGTGCATGGATCTGGAAGCCACACACCATGTCCACTGCGCCGCGACGGAAGACCACCGCAACGCCACCAAAGCCTTCGTAGAAAAGCGGGAGCCCGTGTTCCGGGGACGGTAACAGACCTTGATGCATGGCCTCACGGGCGCCAAATGCCGCAGAGAGGGGCTGCTCATGAAAACCGCCATTATCGGAGACGTGCATGGTGCATTGGCGCCGCTACTGGCGCTGATTACGAAGCTGGCGCTTGGTGCGGGGGACCGGTTGGTCTTTGTGGGCGACCTTGTCGACAAGGGGCCGGAGCCGGCAGGCGTAGTCCGCTTCGTCCGCCAGCTGAGCGAGACAGCGCCCTATGAGGTGATCCTCATTGAGGGCAATCATGAAGACCGCCACCGCCGCTATCACATCAACACGGCCGAGCGCCCGAAAGTGGCGCGGGAGATGGCCGCCGACGCGCCGGAGCTGCCCGCGCTGGATGCAGAGCTTTTGGAAGCGGACCGGGCCTTCCTGGCCACGGCGATACCCTTCCTGCGCTTGCCGGAATGGGGTGCATTGGTCGTGCATGGCGGCATCCCTGGAACGCAGCGCAGCTTTCCCGAAACTGTGGAACTTGCCAGCCGCTGGCATGGGCGCCGCGGTAAGGCCTTCCGGAAAATCCTCCGGACCCGGTATGTCTCCGCAGAGACGGGGAAGTATCTCGCGCTCGGCCACAACAAGCCGGGCGACCCATTCTGGGCCGATGTCTATGATGGCCGGTTCGGCCATGTCATTTTCGGTCATCAGCCCTGGCTGGATGGCCCGGCCTGTTTTGCCAATGCCACCGGCATCGATACAGCGGCGGTCCATGGTGGCCGCCTGACGGCGCTCATCCTGCCGGAAGAGGGCGAGCCTTATTTCGAAAGCGTGCCGGGAATCGACTATGCGCCCAGCAAGACCAGCGACTGGCCGGATCACCCGGGCGGGGAGCTGACACTCGCCCGCCCGTGACCCCCTCCGTCTGGCAGCGTCCCCTGCCTAGTGGGTATAAATCGGTATCGCTTCCGAGCGTGATACATGGGTCGGCAATGGGATGAGGCCAGCCAATGGAGACGTAAATTCGGCTGTGGCGCTAAGGATTCGCCAGTTCTGGCCATCCACTGTCTTGTTGGTAACGACGAACTGTGTGGAAGCGCAATTCGTCATCGTATATCGCTCGCAATAGGTTGCCTTCACGATGCTTTCGGGCGTTGACGGATCAACCATCCAGAGGCGCGCAGAATTGGCGAGCGCCGAGTCCATCGAATTATTGATGAACATGAACCGGCCCGTTTCGATAACGCCGAATATCATCAGGATAAGCATGGGCGACACAATGGCAAACTCGACTGCCGTTACACCGCGGCAATCTTTCAAGAGGTTCCGTAGACGCATCAGAAGACCCTCACTTCCACATCTTTCTGGATTTTTGGAGTGCCCGTCAGTTCGGCATTGCTGAAGACTCTGAGATTGATTTCGACGAATTCTTCGGCGGCCCGTCCATCGCTGCAATTCACTGATGTTGTGTCTGCGCCGTCGCATCGCAGTGAGCGCTTCACGTTGACGCGTGAACGGTATTTCGTACTGTTCAGGGCTTGATAGACGACATTCTGGATAGCGCTTGTGTCGCGCACATCCGACATGGCGGCATGTGCGCCCGCTCGGATCGCTTCCTGTGCGTCACCATGTTCCTTGATGGAAATGCCATAGGTGATGATCCCCAGCAGGAGCAGCACAAAAAGCGGAGCGGTCAGTGCAAATTCGACTGCGGCGATTCCTCTGATACTCCGGCTCCATTGCAGGCGCACCAGATTGAGTTTGGTCAGTTTGCTCATTCGACTAGCCTCACACGTCCATAGAATTCGATTCCGTTGGTGCCACTGCTGTCGCAGGAAATGCCGGCGCCTGACGTGCCGGTCAGTTCCAGCGTCCTGGCAATGAATTGGGTGCATCCGGCCGCTGCCGAATTGGAGCCCGCTACGACCAGGTGATCATTCGGCATGTAGACGGCGCCTTCAAACTGGGAACTGGCCGAGCCGCTGAATGTGTGGGTTAGTTGCGGGCCGGACCGGTCGGCAAAGAAAAGCAGGCCGGAATAGGTTCCGCTTGTCGGCGCCGAGATATCGACGTCAGCGCTGCCGTCGATGATGAGACGGGCCCCATTGGTCAGGAAGAAGGTGACGCCGGATCCGTTCAGTTTGGATGTGGATGTCAACGACAGGTCGCCGCCATCAATGATGTAGAGTCCCGGCGCCAGGTTCACGGTGCGCTTCACGGTCATGCCGCAATACCGGCCTGACGTGATGTAATAGGTCGAGCTTGGGCTGCCATCGAACAGGTTCGGGGTTTTACAGGGACCGGTAACGGTCGGCTCCGGCACGTTGGCGTAGGGGTCTTTGATCGGTGGGATTCGTTCCCTCGGATAGGAGCAACTTGTCAGATCCATTCCCGATGTAGTGGCCGATACACCGCCCACCGCCCCGGCACATGCTGCAGACAAATTGCTGGAGCCGGACTGGGTAAAGGCGCTGCCGGACGTCGAGTTCGCCACAACGCTACATCCTTTCAGCGTGACGTCCGCCGTGCCGGTGATGTTGACGGTGCCCGAGCCGCTTGGGTCCAGCGCCAGCATGCAAGCTTCGCCCAGTTCTTCCGGGCTGGCAGTGCCGCCGGCTCCGATGTCCACGTCGCTGCTGAGAAAGAGTGCGGTGAACATGCGCGGCCACTTTTCAGACACGGAAACCCGCACGGCTTTTTTTTCCGGCATAGGCGCCTGATTTTGGAGGCCACTCTGCGACATAAGTCCCGATGTCTCCACGGAAGCCGTTGATGGCAAGCGACTCTTCAATCGCCCCGGTGACGTCGATACCGTTCTCGTCACCTTCCATGAGTTCCAGCGTGCCGGCATAGGCCGCGGCATCTGCTTGCTGTTGCACCAAGCGGTGCCTGTAGGTCCAGAATGCCGCCTCCGTCCCAAACGCAGCGCTGGTTACAAGAACCGGCAGGGTGACGGCAACGACAATCGCCGTGGCGCCTTTTTTGCTCGACCAAAATAATCTGACGAATTCCAGCATGATTTTTGCATTCCGCCTCAACTCCGCGCCCGATTCAGACGCGATCGGCTTTCGCGCCCGTTAATGCGAAAGCGTGAATCAATCCGACCACGGAAAATAAGCGCTAACCCTAATACTTCGTCCAAACGCCTCGTGCGCTCTTGGCGGGAAAATGGAGCCCCAGTATTTGCGGGGGAATTCGTATCCCTGCGAGACAATCGGGGGGGGCGTCCCCTTGATTGGTGTGTGGCGTTCACCGGCACACTCGCATTCCTTCCCGCAGGCACTGCAGGAAAGATTAATTTCAGCCGTGCAGGCTGGGCCTGTCCCGTCCCGGGACCGTCATTGGAGTAATTATGAGATTTCGTCGCGGGAGCAACGATTCAGGTTTAAACCAGAGCTGAAATCGGGATCATCGATCCAGAAATAATATTTTCGCAGATAAATGCTTTTTGCCAGTTTTATGTGAGGCAAATTTTTTCCGGCGAGGCTTCAGCGGAAGACGATCTGGCGTAAAATATCATTGATTCGCGGGCAGTACGGTTTGGCTGCGTTCAAACTGTTCTTTGTGGCGGATGGTGCTGATGCCTGTTCTTAAGCGCATATTCGGGATGGATCAGCGTGTGGTGCCTTCCTGGCCTGCCTCGGTTGATCCGTTCGGCAGAGTGGTCCACCGCCACCAGAATGAGTTCGCTTCACTTGAATATCTGGTCGATGGCGCCCCCGAATTACGCCCGCTCGTCATTCTGCAGTCGCTCGACCTTTGCTGCTGGCCGACGGGACTGTTCTGCCGCACAGCGAAAGCGGCGGGCTTTAGGGTCATCTCGATTCGGCGCCCGGGCTTTGGCGCCAATTCGCCACTGACCGACCGGGAGGCGCAAACTGGCCTGATCCGGAGTTTTCTTGAGGAAATGAATCTTGAGAACGTGGTGCTGGTTGGAATCGGCTGTTCGAATCCGATTTGCGAGCGCGTCACCCTGTCAGGAGATTCGCGAGTCGCCTTCACTGTCTTCTCCAATTGCGGCTTCAATTATGAGCAGATGGGCGAATTCCAGCCGGAATGGATGGCCAAGGCCCTCGAGCAGGCGCTTACCAGCCCAGCAGGCGGGCAGCTGTCCCTGATGGCGCTGAAGAGTTCCTGGGGCGTCTTCGGGCAGACCTGGGTCTTTGAGAATCTCTGGCGCAAGAGCATTGGCGACATCGCATTTCTTCGGAACAATCCTGAACTGATGTCGGAATCCATCTCCATGCTTCAGACGCGGCTGGATGTGCCGACTTTTACGTTTGAGCTCGGTAATGCCCTGAAGGAAGACCCGATTTTGTCGGATGGCTGTTTCAGGGATACGCCGGCGATGGTCATTTCAGGCATCGAAACCACGGGCAGCTGGAAGACCGGTATCGAGCGCGAGGCGGATCGGCTGGGACTGCCGCCCGTCGCCTACCTGACGTCTGGCGACATGTCGGTGATCTACCAGTCTGCCGATGAGTTCTTTTCGGTTCTGGCCGACGCGCTCTGATCAACATTACGAATTGCACATAACGCGGGATGGTTTACCGCCCGTTCACCACTGCGGCGCATTCTGCGGACAGTTAATTTTTTTGCCCGTATTGTTAATGAGGATGCGTTATGGCGAAGAACACTGTGCGCTGGGGCGCAGATGTCGGTTGTCAAACCAAGGTGAAGCCGCTTGAGCTTCCCAATGACCTGGCCGACCACGGCCTGAAAGGCAAACGAGCCAAAGGCGAGCTGGGAATCAGCCGCCAGATGACCCGCAAGGATGCAAAAGCCGATGCCCAGGACGGCCTGCCGGTGTCCGAGGCCATCACACAGGATCAGTGGAGCGAGCGAGAGCAGATGATCGCCGAGCGTGCCGAGGAAGTGCGCCGCGGTCTCAGCACCTGGATGTCCACAGCGTCTGCATCTGTCCGCAACTATATTGCCGACTATACGCCGATCGACATTCATCCCGATCAGCTGCGCGAAGCCATTAAGTCGGAAGAAAACGAGTATCGTCACTATGAGACCGACGATACCGCAGACGCCAAGGAAACGCATTCCGCTGCGATCATTGAACTGCAGCAGTTCCGTGCCCGTCATGGCGACCGGATCGGTGACCGCACACCGGACATCAAGAAGAACGTCGAGCAGGCGATCGCGATTCTCGTCTTCATCATGATCCTGGAAGGCGGCTTCAACGCCCTCCTGTTCAAGGATGCCCAGTCCAATGGCCTGATCGGCGGCATGATGATCGCCTTTGGCGTCAGCGCCGTGAACGTCTGCCTCGGTGTGACCGCCGGCTTCTTCGGCCTGCGTTATGCGCTGAACAGCCCCAGCATCATCAAGAAGGTGATTGGCGGAACGGTCGCGACCGTCTGCATCATTTCCGGCATCCTGCTGAACTTCTTCGTGGCGCACTTCCGCGACGCTGTCGAAACCGGCCTGCACAGCACGGAGGCCGATGCCGGGCTGGGAACCTTCTCCCTGTTCTCGATTTCGCCGTCTGAAGTGTTTGTATCGATGTTCCCGAACATCGTCGGCCTCGACAGCTTCATCGCCCTCGGCCTGTTGTTCATGGGGCTGACGGTCTTCGGCCTTGCCATCTATGAAGGCTATGACCGCATTTCTGACCGCTACCCAGGCTATGGCCGTGTGTGGCGCAAGGAACGCAAGGCGTATGAGCGCCGTCAGGCGGTCCGCAATGCCGTTCGCGACGACCTGTCGGACTATTTCACGCACTGCCGCCAGTGGTTCGAGACGCAGCAGTCGCGCCATGTCGCTGCCAAGCGCGAAATCGAAAAGGCGATGAACCTGCTGGATGCCCGGCGTGACTTTGCCATCGCGATTGCCTCGCGCGCCGCCGACCAGGAGCGCAGCCTGAAAGTCGCGTACCGCCAGGCGCACCGGCGCGCCCGCAATGCCAACCGTGACCGCCTTGGCGATCAGGCGGCTTGTCCGGCCTATTTCGACGAGATCGTCACGCCGCAGCTGCCGTCCTACGACATGGCCAAGGAGCGGGAACAGGCACAGACAGCGATGAAGACCATCGACAACAACATCACGGCCCTGAATATCTGCCGGGAATGGCTGGAGCAGCACATCCAGCACGTTCAGCAGGGGCTGTCGTCCATCGAGAAGAAAGTTGCTGAAGAAATCGGCAAGGTCCGTGAGGTCAAGCAGGTCAAGGGTTCCACCCATGTGCCTGTTGATCAGGCCCGCCGCGCCTGAGGAGATAGCTGGTCATGGCAAGACGCAGGAGTACTCGTGGTCCCTGGTTCTGGCGTGGCACCATCGGTGCCATGCTGACCGGCGTGTTCGGCCTGTTCGCACTGGTCGCTTTCAGCCAGCCGCCAGCCGTGGCGCCTGACACCAGCTGCCGCCTGGACCACAAGGACCCGGCGCATACGATCCTTCTGATCGACCAGTCGGATCCGTTCAATCCGAACGACATGGATTGGGTGCGTGAACTGGTGAACGACGAGGCCCGGTCATTGCCGAAGTTTGGCAAGCTGAGCGTGATGGTTCCTAACGCAGCCGATCCTTACAATCCGAAAGTTCTGTACACGTCCTGCTCTCCGGGAAGCGCCGCCGCCGCCAACCCGATCACACAGAACCCGAAGATGATCGAACAGGCCTGGCAGAAGAAATTTTACCAGCCGCTGGTCGGCACGGTGGAAGAGGCGCTGATGGACAAGGAACAGCCGAGCTCCCCGTTGAGCGAAGCGATCTATTCCATCTCCGATCGGGCAGACTTCCAGCCGCAACAGGCCGGGCGCCGGGTCGTGCTGGTGTCAGACCTGATGCAGCATTCCGGCGGCTTCTCCTTCTACAAGATGGGCGCCGACTATGACGCCTATCTGGATTCGGAGCTGGCCGAGACGAAGCCGAAGCTCGAAGGCGTCGACGTCGTCGCCCGCGTCGTGCCGCGCCAGATCTACGACCTGCCGGTCGCGGACGTAAAGGGCTTCTGGCGCGCCTATTTCAACGATGCTGGCGCGACCTACGGGTCTGTGAACTAGTCTTCAAAAACCCCGATCACGGGCACATGGTCTGACGGTTTGTCCAGGCTGCGGGCCTTGCGGTAGATTTCGACGGACTGGAGCCGGTCGGCCGCCTGCGGGGAGACCAGCAAATGGTCGATCCGGATGCCGTGATCCTTCTGGAAAGCGCCGCCCTGATAGTCCCAGAATGTGTACTGGTGGGCGCGGCCGTCGGTGATTTCGAACGCATCCGCCATGCCGAGGTTCTTGATCCGGCGGAAGGCTTCACGCGTTTCGGGCAGGGCGAGGGCGTCATCGGCCCATTTGGTCTCGTCCCAGCAATCCACCGCCGTCGGGATCGTGTTGTAGTCACCGCAGAGGATATAAGGCTCTTCAGCCTTTAGGCGCTCGCGGGCATGATCCAGCAGGCAGGCCATCCATTCGAGCTTGTAGTCGAATTTCGGGCCCGGCGCCGGGTTGCCGTTCGGCAAGTAGAGCCCGCCGACCCGCACCGGCCGGTCGGCCATGACCAGCGCTTGGATGAAGCGGGCCTGGTCGTCCTTCATAGTGGAGAGGCCTTTCGTCACATCCTCCAGCGGATATTTCGAGAGAATGGCCACGCCATTATAGGATTTCTGGCCCAGCACGGCGCAGTTCCAGCCAGCTTCTTCCAGTTCCATATAGGGGAAGGCGTCCGTCTCGCACTTCAGTTCCTGAAGGCAGACGACATCACAATCGATGTTCTGCAGCACTTCCTGCACAGTCGGGAAGCGCGCTTTGATCGAATTGACGTTCCATGTGGCAATACGCATGCGCTGACCTTTAAGCAGCTTCGCCCCATTGTTCCAGCCAGTTCCGGCCCTTATACTCCCGGAAACTTCAAGGAGACCCCCGGCATGGCCCCCAGCTGGATTCAAATGCTGATCGTTGTGATCGTCGCGCTGCTGCTGTTTGGCGGCCGGGGCCGGATTTCCGGTATCATGACCGATATGGCGAAAGGCATCGGCGCCTTCCGCAAGGGCCTCAAGGATGAGGACGAACCCAAGGCGGTCGACAAGGAAGACATGGTCGATGTCACGCCCCAGAAGGACGAAACCAAGGCTTCGTCCTGAACCCTGACGGAGGGCGCACCCCATGCTGCCCGGACTCGGTTTTACCGAACTTATGGTGCTGGCCGTTGCGGCCCTGATCATCGTGGGTCCCAAGGACCTGCCGATGATGATGCGCCGTCTTGGCCAGTTTGTGGGCAAAGGCCGCGCCATGGCGCGCGAGTTCCAGGCCGCCTTTGACGACATCGCCCGCCAGAGCGAACTCGAAGACCTGCGCAAGGAAATCGAGGAATTGAAGATTTCCAATTCGCTGAAGCAGGCGACGAGCGACCTGTCCGACTATGAGAAGGACGTCAACTCCGCCGTCATGGCGCAGTCGCGGTCGGAGGCGGCGGCGAAGCTGGCCGAGCAGATATCTCCGGAAATGCCAGAGTCCAAACCGGAGTCAAAGAGTGAGGCGAAATCCGAACCTGATACCAAGCCCGAAACCGGCCCCGCCCCTGAGCCGAAGGGGGATCCGGCATGACGCACACGCCCCCCAAGGACGAGCAGCCTGAAATCCTGGAAGACGAGGTCGAGACCTCCCGCGCGCCGCTGCTGGAACATCTGACCGAACTACGCTCCCGCCTGATCTGGAGCCTTCTGGCCCTGGCGGTGGCGACGATCGGCTGTTTCTTCTTCGCGCAGGACATCTACGAGTTCCTGCTGGATCCGTTCGCCCGCATGGCGCAGGAGATCCGCGGTGCGAAACTGGACTTCATCTACACCGCGCCGATGGAGTTCTTCTTCGCCAAGCTGAAGCTCGCCCTGTTTGCGGGCATCTTCGTGGCATTCCCCTTTGTCGCCTGGCAGGTCTACGCCTTCGTGGCACCGGGCCTCTACAAGAATGAGCGCGGCGCCTTCTGGCCATACCTGGTTCTGGCGCCGATTCTGTTCTCCTCCGGTGCGGCTTTCGTCTATTACGTCATGTTGCCGATGCTGGCGCGTTTCACCGTGGGCATGGAGCTGACCGACAGCGAGGTCGCAAACATCACCATGTTGCCCAGGGTGGCGGATTACCTGTCACTCGTCATGGCGCTGATGCTGGCGTTCGGCATTTCGTTCCAGCTGCCGCTGATCCTGACCCTGCTCGGCAAGATCGGGGTCGTCAGCTCTGAAGGCCTGTCCAAAGGGCGGAAGTTTGCGGTTGTCGGCATTCTAGCATTTTCGGCACTGTTCACGCCTCCGGATGCAATCTCGCAGATCCTGCTGGCGGCGCCCGTGCTGTTCCTCTATGAGGTCGGCATTCTGAGCGTGAAGTTGATTGAGAAAAAAGAAGCTGAGCGCGAGGCTACTTCCGCAGCGGAATGACCGCTTCGCTGTGCGGCGCTGTTGAAATGACTGCGCGGATGTAGAACCTTACAAATGAGCCTGGCCTTGAGAAGCAAGGAGTAGTCTGTGGCGCGCCTGAAGAGCGTACTGCTCGTGGATTTTGACAATATTTTCGCCGCTACGGGCATGGCCATGGTCGACACGTTGCCGAAATGGCTTCTGTGGCTGACCGATGGTGCGCTGTCGGAGAAGGGACTCCGCCGCAAATTCGTGTCCAAGCGGGTCTATTGGAACAGTCAGTATGACGTGCACCGCGAAGCCTTTCAGGCGGCGGGCTTCGAAACGTTCGACTGCCGGGCCCATGCCAAGACGAAGATCGCCTCGGGCAAGTCCTCGGCCGACATTGTCATGACCATGGATGCCATTGAGCTGCACCACACGATGCGCGGTATCGATGAAATGGTCATCCTGACCACCGATTCCGATTTCGTGCCCGTGGTAAACCGCCTCCAGCTGGCAGGCCTGCGCGTTGTCACGGCGGGCAAGGAAACCGACCCGACCTATCAGCTCTACTCCGAACATGCTGACGGTGTGATCCATATCGGTGCGTTGAAGACCGCGTTCGATTACGAGCGTGCACCGCGCAAATGGTACAAGCTTCGCTCCGATCCACCGGTGATCGCCCCGCTGCGCCAGCAGGCGGAGCGCCGCTCGCCGCTGATGAAGAAAGTGCGCGAGGCGGTACGAGTCGAGAAGGCAAACGGCACGCCGGACGCGGTCCAGCAGATACGGCTCGCCGCCGATATTGTGATGCAGCTTGGCGCCCGCACCCCTGACCAGCCGCTGCCGCGCAACAAGGTGATCCGGGCGCTGGAGGGCATGGAAGGCTTCCAGACCAAGTATGGCAACCGGGTGAAGCCGTGGCTGGGCCAGAAGAACTTCAAGACGCTGATGCACAAGCTGTCGAAGGAAAACCCGGACATTGAGGTCACGGAACTCGCCGACAAGACGGTGCGGATCGTGTGCCGTGTCCGCGGGCCGCGTGGCCGCCGTGGACGCATGGTCGGTGTGCCATCGCCGTTGGCGCCGCCGCCCAAAAAGCCGGAACCGCCTGTGGAAACGGCGTCGGAGAAGCCGCCTGAGAAATCCAACGGGAAGGCGCCGGAAAAAGTGATCGATACGGCCGTCGAGAAGCCGGCAGAAAAGCCGGCTGCGGCTGAAACGCAAGTGGACGCGCCTGCCGCAGCGGATTAGACGCTGGGGCTATAGAAGACCCTTAAAAGTCATCGAAGGCCCGATCCGATGTTTGACCTCCGTGCGATCCGCGAAAACCCTGAAGCCTTCCGCAAGGCCTGGAACCGGCGCAAGCCGGGCCTCGGCGATGCGGTGGATGATATTCACCGCCACGATGCGGCCCTGCGTACGGCCCTGACCGACAAGCAGGAAGCCGAGAAACTGCGCAATGAAACGTCCAAGCTGATCGGCAAGGCGAAGGCGTCCGGTGACGAGGCGGAATTCGAGCGCCTGCGCAAGCTCGTGGCCGATGCCAAGGAAACCATTGAGGCCTGCGCCGAGCAGGAAGAGGCGGCCCGCGCCGAACTGAACGAACTGCTCTATGGCCTGCCGAACCTGCCACTGGACGATGTGCCGGAAGGACAGGACGAAGAGACGAATGTCGAGCAGCACCGCTGGGGCGAACCGAAGCGCATCAACGGCCCGAAAGACCATGCCGACCTCGGCGAAGCCCTCGGTATGATGGATTTCGAAACCGCCGCCAAGATGAGCGGTGCGCGCTTCGTGCTGCTATCGGGCCAGCTTGCCCGGCTGGAACGCGCGCTCGCCTCCTTCATGCTGGACCTGCAGACCCTGGAACATGGGTACACGGAATGCTCGCCGCCGCTTCTGGTGAAAGACCAGGCGCTGGTCGGCACCGGCCAGTTGCCGAAGTTTGCAGAAGACCTGTTCAAGACCACAGCCGATCACTGGCTGATCCCGACGGCGGAAGTGTCGCTAACGAACATCGTCCGTGAGACAATCATCGAAGCGTCCTACCTGCCGCGCCGTTTCACCGCACACACGCCATGCTTCCGGTCGGAAGCGGGCAGTGCGGGGCGTGACACCAGGGGCATGATCCGCCTGCACCAGTTCAACAAGGTCGAGCTTGTCTCTGTCGTTGCGAACGAGGAAGAGGGGCTCGCGGAGCTGGAGCGCATGACGGAATGCGCCGAGACCGTGCTGAAGCGGCTCGACCTGCCGTTCCGCCGCATGCTGCTCTGCACGGGCGACATGGGGGCAGGGGCGCGCAAGACCTATGACCTCGAAGTCTGGCTGCCGTCGCAGAACACCTATCGCGAGATCAGCTCGTGCTCTTATTGCGGCGACTATCAGGCCCGCCGGATGGACGCGCGCTACCGGCCCGAGCCCGGCGCAAAACCGGAATTCGTGCACACGCTGAACGGCTCAGGCCTCGCCGTCGGCCGGACACTGGTCGCCGTGATCGAGAACTACCAGAACGAAGATGGCTCCATCACCGTCCCTGAGGCCCTGCGCCCGTATCTTGGCGGCCTTGAGGTCATCTCGTGAGAATCCTCCTCACGAACGATGATGGCATCAATGCCCCCGGCCTGTCGGTGCTGGAGGAAATCGCCAAGGAGCTGTCGGACGACATCTGGATTGCGGCGCCGGAAGAGGAACAGTCCGGCAAGGGCCGCGCCATCTCGCTGACGCATCCGGTGCGCACCCGCAAGGTCGGCGCCCGCGCTTTTGCGATCACCGGCACGCCGTCCGATTGCGTGCTGCTGGCGACGCATGACCTGATGCCCGACAAGCCGGACCTTGTCCTCTCCGGCGTCAATCGCGGCCAGAACATCGCCGAGGATACGAGCTTTTCCGGCACGATCGCGGCGGCCATGTTCGGCATGCAGCTGGGCATTCCGTCGATCGCGCTCAGCCAGTCCCAGAATTTCCGCGAGCGCGGCTCTTTGCCATGGGACACGGCCCGGACCTGGGGCGCGAAGACGCTGCGCCCGCTGATCGACATGGGCTGGCCGGACGATGTGGTGATGAACGTGAACTTCCCGGATGTCGAACCCGAGGACGTCCGCGGCGTTCAGATTACCCGTCAGGGCTTCCGCGACGAGTCGATCATCCACACCGACCGGCGGGAAGACCTGCGCGGGAACGATTATTACTGGATCGGCTACAGGGGCAAATTGTCCAAACCTGATGAAGGAACTGACTTAAGAGCGATCTATGAGGGCTATGTTTCGGTGTCTCCGCTACATGTGGACTTGACGCACGAGGCGTTCCTCCAAAAGCTTCGGGAGTCATGGCAGGCCTGATCGCCGATCCCTTTCGCGCAGCCCGGCTCGTTCTCCACCTCAGGCAGGAGGGCGTGACCGATGACGGCGTGCTGCAGGCCATGGAAACCATCGACCGCGCCGCCTTCATCGACGATCCGGGGCTGACCAATCTCGCTTTCGAGAATGCCATGGTGCCGATCCCATGCGGCCAGATCATTCCGCGTCCGGTCACCACGGGGCAGCTGATCCAGGCGCTCGATCTGGAAAAAGGCAATGAATCCCGTGTCCTGTTGATCGGCGCGGGCTCCGGCTACACGGCGGCCCTGCTGGCGCAGCTGGCGGCTGACGTGTTTGCGGTGGAGCGTTTCAACACCCTGACAGACGCCATCCGGCGGCGAATCCTGGATCTCGAATTGCCCAACCTGGCGGTGCGCTGCGGCGATGGCTTGCTCGGCTGGCCGGAACGGGGACCGTACGACCGGATCCTGCTGGCTGGGGCTGTGACAGAGATTCCGGATGTCCTGCTCAGCCAGCTTGGCAAGGGCGGCTTGCTGGTAGCTCCGGTGGTCACGTCAGATGGGCAGGTCCTGATGCGCCTGCACGAGAATAGCGAGCGCCAGCGGCTGGGCTTCCGGCATGCGTTGCCACTGTTGCGCGAAGGCCCTGCACAGGCGCTCTGACTGCGAATTCGCGCCTGCAGCCCTTGTTTGCCAATCCCTGCGGCCACAGCTATAGGGGCGTATCTTTTTCAGGGGCCAGAAGAGAGGAAAATCATGGCGAACAAGCACGTAGCGCTGTTCATCGGAGCTGCTTTGTCGGCGCTTCCGGCGGTGGCTCAGGAAGCCGGTGGCCGTCCGGGCGGTGGCCTGTTCGAATTGCTGATCATGCCGATCGGCCTGGTTGCCATCTTCTACTTCCTGCTGATCCGCCCGCAGCAGCAGCGCGCCAAGAAACACTCCTCCATGCTGACGGCCCTGAAGCGGGGCGACACGGTCGTCACCTCCGGCGGCCTCGTCGGCAAGGTGAACAAGGTGTTTGACGACGAAATCTCCCTCGACCTGGGTGAAAACGTGAAAGTTCGCGTGATCAAGACCATGGTCATCGAGGTGCGGGGCAAGGCCGAGCCGGTCGCCGCAAACGACTAGGCCCAACGACTGAGCCCTGCGCCCATGGGCGCGGCCATTCAAGGATTCCCAAATGCTTCAGTTTCCACCCTGGAAGATCGGCCTGATTGCTGTGATTCTTCTGTGGGGCGTCGTCCTGGCGCTTCCAAACGTGGTGAACATGTCCGGCGCGCCGGGCTGGATGCCGAAGAAGGGCGTCAATCTGGGGCTGGACCTTCAGGGCGGCGTCTATCTGATGATGGAAATCGAGGCCGATGAAGTCGTGGCCAACCGCCTCGACGTTTTGTCCCGCGACGTGTCGTCGACTCTCACCACGCCGCAGTCGGACCGCATCTTCAACCTTCCGGAAGTGAAGGGCCGCGAACTGGTCGTACGGCTGACCCGTCCTGACGCCGATGGCAATTTCCGCACCGAAGACGCGCTGAAGCGCCTTCAGAAGCTGAACGGCCCCGTCGGCGGCGTCATTGGCGGCGCGCAGATGTATGAAATGCGCATTTCCGGCAAGGACACGATCACCATCACCGTGCCGCAGGCCGCTGAGGAATCGCTGCTGAAGGATGCCCTCAACAAGACAATGACGATCGTGCGCCGCCGCGTGGACCCGGAAGGCGTTTCCGAAATCTCGATCACGCCGCAGGGCAACAACCGGATCATTCTGGAAGCCCCGGGCGAGCCGGACCCGCAGCGCCTGAAAGACCTGCTGAACCGCGATGGCCGGATGACCTTCAACCTGGTCGATTCCAGCCCCGCCGCGATCCAGGCTGCGCAGGCCGGTGCTGTGAAACCGGGTTTCCGCCTACTGACGGGCGACGAGACAGGCCCGCTGCTGGTGAACAATATTCCGGAGATCGTCGGGTCCGACATCGCCAATGCCGCGCAAGGCTTTGACGAACAAAACCGTCCGCAGATCACCTTCCGTCTGAATGGCAACGGCGCGCGCAAATTCTATGAGACGACGGCCAAGAACACTGGCAAGCAGTTTGCCATCGTGCTGGACGATCACGTCATGTCGGCGCCGAACATCAACGAGCCGATCCCGGGCGGTAACGTTCGCATCACGGGTAACTTCACCCAGCAGGAAGCCATCGACCTCGCCGCCATCATTGAGGCGGGTGAGATGCCGGCCAAGCTGCAATTCCTCGACCAGCGGACCGTCAGCCCGACGCTCGGACAGGACTCGATCAATGCCGGCTACACGGCAGCCCTGATCGGCCTGGCTGCCGTCGCCGTCTTCATGGTGCTGATCTACGGGACGCTCGGCTTCTTCGCGGTGCTGTCCCTGTCCTGCAACATCATCCTGATCTTTGCCGGTCTGTCCGGTGTGGGGGCGACGCTGACCTTGCCGGGCATCGCCGGTATCATCCTGACCATCGGTATGGCGGTGGACGCCAACGTGCTGGTGTTCGAACGGATCCGGGAAGAGCAGGGTGAAGGCCGCTCGCCCTGGACGGCCACGCAGGCCGGCTATGAGCGTGCGTTGTCGACCATCATGGACGCCAACATCACCACGCTGATCGCCGCGACGATCCTTTACCTGCTGGGCTCCGGTCCGGTGAAAGGCTTTGCCGTGACCCTGTCGATCGGCATCGTGACGTCTGTTTTCACGGCCTATGTCGTCACCCGGATGATCACGGTCGGATATATGAAACTGCTGAAACCCAAGCGGTTCGGGATTTAGGGGCTGGAGAGACGCTATGCTGATCAAGTACTGGCCCGAACGGACAAACGTCCCCTTCATGAACATGCGGATCGCCGGGGCTCTGTTCTCGATGATCCTGATTGCCGCTTCCGCCTTCCTGCTGGGAACGCGCGGCCTCAATTTCGGCGTCGATTTCGCCGGCGGTACGGTCATGGAACTGGCCAAGACCGATACGGTCACTGTGCCGGCCGTCCGCGCCGCGATGCCGATCAATGCCGAGGTCAACAGTGCCCGCGGAACGGACGGGCGCGAGATCGTCGTTGTGAAATTCGGCGAAGCGCCGCCGGATCTCCTTGGCGAAGACTTCCAGTCGCTGTCGGACGAGCAGAAAGCGGAACGCGCGTCCGGTGCCACCAACGAACTGATCGTGCAGACATTGTCGGATGCGTTTAATCTGAGCGTTGAGAACGGCGATTTCCTGCGCAACGACTCCGTTGGCCCGAAAGTGTCGAAAGAACTGTTCACGGACGGGATTACGGCGCTGATTGTCGCCCTGGCCATGATGCTGGTCTATATCTGGTTCCGCTTCCAGTGGCAGTTCTCGGTGGGGGCCATCGCGGCGCTGGCGCACGACGTGATCATCACGCTCGGCATGTTTGCGCTGCTGCGGATCGAGTTCAACCTCACCTCCATCGCGGCCCTGCTGACCATCATCGGTTACTCCATGAACGACACGGTCGTCGTGTTCGACCGGATCCGGGAAGATCGCCGCAAGTACAAGAAGATGCCGGACCGCGAAGTGATCGACATGTCGCTGAACACGACCCTGTCGCGTACCTTGCTGACCTCCGGCACGACGCTGATCTCCCTGTTCGCGATCTATTTCCTCGGCGGCCCGGTGCTGCAGGGCATGAGCTTCGCGTTGATCTTCGGTATCTTTATCGGTACCTATTCCTCGATCTTCATCGCCTCGGCGCTGGTCCTGTCACTCGGCATGGACTTCACGAAAAAGACAGTCGAGGAAGTGCAGGGCTTCACGGGAGTCTAGGCACCCGATTGGCTCAAGGGCGGGGGGCCTACTGGCCCAGCATCACGATCCGGTCGCACAGCGCATCGATCGCCTTTTCCGGCGTATTGCTGTGGACGAGGGCCTCGCGGAAGCTTTCCGGCGTGAACTTGCCGTCGATGATGTGGCGCATCAGCTCGAAGAAAGGCGTCCAGAAGCCGTCCTCGTCGAGGAAGGCCATCGGCTTTGCGTGCAGGCCGAGGCGCGCCCAGGACAGGATCTCGACGGCTTCCTCCAGCGTACCGATACCGCCCGGCAGCACGATGAAGGCGTCCGACTCCTCGAACATCATCTGCTTGCGGGTGTGCATGTCCTCGACGATACGATGTTCGACATCCTCGTAGATCATTTCCTTGCTCAGCAGGAAGCGGGGCATGATGCCCAGCACGTCGCCGGCCGATTCGTGCGCCGCCCGTGCGCAGGCGCCCATCAGGCCGACGCCGCCGCCGCCATAGACCAGCCGGATATCGCGTTTCGCAAGTTCCCGGCCCAGCCGTTCAGCCAGCGCGATATAGTCCGGGCGCACGTCGCCTGACGCACCGCAATACACGCAGACCGACCGCAAATTCGACATCCCCTGAACCTCGTTTTCTTTTCTCATTCCTTCCCTCATATGGGGCGCCATTTGCCCGCGCCAGCGCGAAATTCAGGCGCTTTCAGGCTCAAAGCGGCGCTTTCGGGTTCCCTGTGGGCCCAAACGGCCCCATATCCGGGGGAATGAGTCCTCCACATACCAGCCAGAACCACGACAAGATCGAAAGCGCCGATGGCGGCCTCGGCCCCTCCATCGGGCGCATCCTGAAGCTGCTCTGGCGGCCTGAACTGGCGAAATGGCGCCCGGTCATCGCGATTGCCGTCCTGCTGACGCTCGGCGCCTCGGTGCTGGAAGTCGTCTCACCGCTCGTTGTCGGCCACGCGATCAACCAGGTCGCCCCGTCCGGCGGCGCAGCAGCCTCCTTCAGCACAGCGGCCATCTGGCTCGCTTTCGGCATTGGCGTGCGGTTCGCAGCCGGCGCCATGCCCCAGCTGCGCGACTGGCTGTTCTCGCCGGTCAGCCAGGATGCCCAGCGCGTCGCCAGCGTCGATGCTTTCGGCCATGCCCAGCTCCTGTCGCTGAACTTCCACCAGACCCGCCGTACCGGCGCCCTCAACCGTGTGATCGAGCGCGGCGCCAGCGCCATCGACTACCTAATCCGCTTCCTCGCCTTCAATATTGGGCCCACTTTCGTGCGCCTGATCCTGGCCTCCGTCGCGCTGGGGCTCGCCTATGACTACAAACTCGCGCTTATCGCGGTCGCCACAATCGCAATCTATGTCGTCGCGACGGTCATCATCACCGAATGGCGCGTGCGCCAGCGACGCAAGATGAACGAGGCCGACACGCATTTCCGCGCCACCTCGGTCGACATCCTCACCAATTTCGAGACGGTGAAATCCTTCGCCGCCGAGCGCCGGGAAACCGACCGCTTCGGCAAGGCGATGGCCAATTACAACCATCATTATGTAGAGACCGTCCGGTCCATGTACATCCTGAACGCCACGCAGGCCTTCGTGATGAATGGCGGCCTTGCCGCCGTGCTGGTCCTGTCGGCCTGGAACGTCATCAACGGCACGATGCAGATCGGCGACCTAACGGCCGTCATGCTGATGATGCTGTCGCTTTATGCGCCGCTGAACATTCTCGGTTGGGCATGGCGCGAGATCAAGCAGGGCGCGGTGGACCTCGAAAAGCTCTACGGCCTGCTCGACATGAAACCCGAAATCACCGACGCGCCGGATGCCATCGAGCTCGCGCATCCCGTCGGCAGCGTGAAATTCGAGAACGTCTCCTTCAGCCATGAGGGCCGCGCCGTCGGCGTGCAGGATGTCAGCTTCGAGCTGGAGCCCGGCAAGAAAATCGCCTTTGTCGGCACGTCCGGCGCGGGCAAATCAACCCTGCTGAAACTCCTCTTCCGCTTCTATGACGTCAAATCCGGCCGCGTGCTGGTCGATGGCCATGACGTGCGGGATCTGACGCAGGAATCGCTCCGCCGCGCACTCGGCCTCGTGCCGCAGGATGTGGTCCTCTTCAACGACACGATTCGCAGCAACATTGCCTATGCGCGCCCGGATGCGACGGATGAGGAAGTGCGCGACGCCGCCCGCCGGGCCCAGTTGCTCGACTTCATCGAAAGCCTGCCCGAAGGCTGGAACACCCGCGTTGGTGAGCGGGGCCTGAAGCTCTCCGGCGGCGAGAAACAGCGCGTCGGCATCGCCCGCGTTATTCTTGCCGATCCGGCCATCCTCGTGCTGGACGAGGCGACCTCGGCCCTCGACAGCGCCACCGAACAGGCCGTGCAGGAAGCGCTCGACGAAGCCTCCCAGGGCCGCACCACGCTGATGGTTGCCCACCGCCTGTCTACCGTGAAGTCCGCTGATGAAATCCTCGTGCTGGAAGCCGGGCAGGTGATCGAGCGAGGAGATCATGCCACCCTGCTGTCAAAGCACGGGAAATATGCTGATATGTGGGAAAGACAGGCCCGCAGTGCGAATCTCGAACTTGCGGCCGAATAAGGGCCCTAAAAAGTTGGGATGGGAAAAGAAAGCGTGCTGAATTATGGATGACCTGGACCACAAGTCCACGCCCTGGCTGAATGGCGGCTTCGACATTGAAGGCATCGTCGTGGCCTTCGCTGTATTCCTCGGCGCCCTGCTGCTCGGCTGGCTGTGGGCACCGCTGTTCTGGCTCGGCTTTCTCGCCTTTATCGCGACCCTGTTGGCGACCCGCTGGTCGCAGCGGACTCCGCCGGAACTCGCCAGCGGTATCGTCGCACCGTGTGACGGCATCGTCGTGTCGATTAAACAGGTTGAGGCACCGCCCGAACTGCGCCTGCACACGCCTGTCGTGACCCGTGTGCGCATCTCTTCGGCGCCGGTCTCCACGAACAAGATCTACACGCCGATCTCCGGCAGCCTGGAACATGTCACGCTGGAAGAGGGCGACTCCTCCATCCCGATCGCCATGCGCGCGGATGACGAGGGGCTCGCCCGGGCATGGATGTGCTTTGAAAGTCATAGCCAGCAGGTCGGCATCCGCCTCGCGTCTGGTGGTTTCGGCCCGCGTATTGAGATCGACATGAACGCAGGCGACATTGCCCGCCTCGGCAAACCGTGCGGCACGCGACGCCTCGGCGGCTGGTGCGATCTCTTCATTCCCACCAGTTCCGGCCAGCTGATATGGCCGGGCCAGTCACTCGTCGGTGGTGAGACCGTGATCGGACGCCTCCGCTCCGACGCGCACGATGCGGATGATGACGAGATCGAAGAGGCGTTTGAAATCCAGCGCGAAGCCGCGGCCGGCGTTGCAGAGGAAGATCCGTTCGAGCCTGTGCTTGCCGAAGACGAGGAAGAGGACGAGCAATATGTCTCGCCCGAGGATGCCGACGTTTCGGAAGAAGACCCGGCCATCCTCTTCGCCCGCCTTCGCGAAGCCGCCCGCCGATCCGAAGAGGGCGATTGATCCGCTATAGTCCGGCATAGTCCGTTATAGTCATGACAAGTCATGCAGGGGCATATGTTTGCACCACCGTAGTGCTTTAGGATGGCAGCAAAGCGGGTGGGTATCGACTCTGCCTCAACCCACCACCGCATGCCCGGACCTGTTATACAGCGCGCAATAAATCGTCCATTCTATCCTCCCGGGTAACCTTCCATGCCAGTCTCCCGGGCATGACAAACCGCACCGAATTCTTCTCCCAGGCCTTTCACACGATTGCCCGCGCGATTGCCGAAGCGGACGTGAATGTGGACTTGTTCAAGACGCCTGAGACGATTGCAAAACCGGTGAACCGGTGCGTGCGGGCGGAGCTGAAGCGCCTCGCCATGCTGCTCCGCCGTCTGATCTTCCTGTTGGCGCTGCGGTTGGAGCTCGCGCCGCTGAAGCCGCGCACCGGCAGCAATTATTATGAGCCGAAGAAGGAAGAGACGGAATACCGCTATGTCTTCACCATGGTGCCCGCGCCCTCGCGCCCATGTCCGTATTTCCTGAAAGGACCGGTCACGGTTCCGGAACGCGGCCCTGTCCCAGCCGCACCGCTGATCGCGCGCTGGAACGCCATGCTGGACACGCTGAAAAACCACAAGCGCCAGGCGAAATGTCTCGCCCGCACGATCCAGCGCTGGCAGGCGGCGGGTGAGGCCCGGCCGCACGTGCCGCCTATCCCGAACACCCACCGCATGCCCGCCGCCATCGCCCTCGTCTCCGGCGGGCTGACCGTTCAGCTGCTTGAAGCGCTGAAACGGTGGCCGGATCCGGACACGGGCTGAACTTCCCGACAATTGGGTGACTTTGCCGGAGCGCGGGAGCGTGTCCGGGCGGAGGTGCCGGTGAAGGCAGTTATTCCGTTTCCGGACCACCTGTCAGAGCCAGCAGCAGAAGCACGTCGCTTTCCAGCCGCGCGCGTTGTTCCGCCACCATCCGTTCGGCCGAGATCAGGGCACGCCGGCCGTTCAGGAATTCGGTGATGGTGATCTCGCCATACTCGTAGCCTTTCTGGATCGTCTCCAGAATCTTCCGGGAGGACTCGGCTGTCTCAAGGGATTTTTCGTAGAGTGTCATCGAAGCGCCAAGAGACTGCCGCGCAGACTGCACCGCCTGGAAGGCTTCTCGCTGGGCGGTGACGCGGTCTAGCTCGGCAACGGTGGCGCTGGCAGACATTTCCTGCGCATAGGCCCGGCGGGCCGAGCCGCCGATGGGAATACTGACCCGGGCCATGACACTGGTTTCGGATCCGCCAAACTCATTGCCGAAGTCGAGTCCGAAGGTCGGGTCCGGGCGCTTCTCCATCCGCGCGCGCTGTGCCTTCAGCCGGGCCTGTTCCGCGACCAGGCCCGCGCGGCGATAAGACGGTGTGTTCTCGATATCCGCCTCGAACAGGGGGGATATCATCTCATCGGACACATCGAGCGGCGCAGTCCGCTCCGGAAACACGATATCGGGATAGCGGGCGACCAGGGCCGCGCGGGCGACCTGAGCGGCTGTCCGGTCCTGCTCGGCCTGCAATTGCAGCAAACCGGCCTCGGCGGCCAGCTGGTCCGCCCGGATCTGGCGCTCTGCACCTTTGTCCACGGCGATCTGCTGGAGTTCGGCGATGCGCAGCGCTTCCGCCGCCTGAGACGCAGAGGACTCCGACAACAGGTCCGCCCGGCGCCAGGTATTCCAGAGCGAAGCGAACTTCTCCCGCTCGGCGAACAGGGATTGGTCGAGCCCGGTACCGGCAAGGTCGATTTCCAGCTGCGCCAGATTGGAGTCGACCTGGCGCTTGCCCGGCAGGCGCACAGTGCGGGAAATGCCGGCAGACCATTCCGTATACCGGTTCTCCGATGCCAGAGGGTCGTCGATCTTGCGCTGCCCGCCGCTGGCATTCATCTCGAACTCATAAGGGCCGGAAGCGATCCGCCGCGCCGAGGCGCTCGCCCGGTCCACATCGGCCTTAGCAGAGCGGTAAGACGGGCTCGTCCGGATGGCCTGTTCCATCAGGTCGACAACAGGATCGGTCTGGCTGGCGGCAGGTTGGGCGAAGAAGATGGCGCCAGCAAACGCGGCGGCAAGAAGAGGCAGTTTCATTTGAGGCGTCCAAAATCGAGTACGGGTTCGATCCAGTAGGAGATCTGGCGGCGCGGGCAGGCCTGGCGGATGGTTTCCAGAACGAGCGGAATGGCATTCTCCGGCAGGACCATCAGCACAGTGAAGACTTTCATCGCGCCTTTCACCTTTTCCGCAGTCGAGGCGAGATCCATCGAGCTGCCATGGCCGAGCCCATCATGGCTGGTATAGCCGGGCAGCGGCGGGTCAATCGCGTCCAGCGTGTCCAGCACGGTGGGCTGAATGCTTTTCGGGCAGACAAGCGTCAGTTTGCGTAGGGGCGAATCCATTGAACCTCTCCTTGCGGCACACCGGCTGGCGTGCGGTCGACACCGAACCGGCGGTAAAGCACCGGCAGAAGGAACAGTGTCAGAATGGTGGAAGAAACGAGCCCGCCGACCACAACGATCGCCAACGGACGTTGGAGTTCGGAGCCCGGGCCATGCGCGAACAGGAGCGGGACGAGGCCGAGGGCAGCGGCTGTCGCGGTCATCAGGACCGGACGCAGCCGGCGTTCAGCCCCCTGTCGCACGGCCTGTTCCGTGTCGAGACCAAGTGCGCGGAGATCATTGAAACAGGTGACCAGAACGAGCCCATTGAGGACAGCGATGCCGAGGAGGGCGATGAAGCCCACCGATGCCGGAACGGAAAGGTACTCGCCTGACAGGCTAAGCGCGATGATCCCGCCAACCAGTGCAAACGGAATGTTCAGCAGGATCAGCAGCGCCTGCCGCATCGATCTCAGGGTGCCGAACAGGACAATAAAGATCAGGCCGAGTGACAGCGGCACCATCAGTGACAGGCGGGCCGACGCGCGGCGCTGGTTCTCGAACTCACCGCCGAACTCCAGCGTGTAGCCAGCCGGCAACGCGACCGTCGCATCGACTGCGGCCTGAGCATCGGCGACGAAGCCGACAAGGTCCCGCCCTGATACGAAGGCCTGCACCACGGCGTAGCGAGACCCATTTTCGCGGGCAACGGAGGCGAGCCCGGCGACACGGGATACAGTGGCGACATCGGAGAGGCGCACCATCTCGCCGGCCGGGTTCACGATCAGAAGGTTGCCGAAGTCAAAGGCGCCAGTTCCTTCGGCCTGGTTCTGACGGATGACGATCGGAGTCCTTCGGCCTGGTTCAATGACTTCGCCAGCGAGAACACCTTCAAGGCGCGACCGCAGCTCATCCTGGATTGTAATGACATCCAATCCCAGACGGCCGGCCCGAATCGGATCGATTTCGACCTGCAGATACTCGGAAACATCATTCGATGCAGTGAATACGTCCGCGGCGCCCGGAACGGTCGAGATGGCTTGTTCCACACGCCCGGCCAGATCAGCCAGTTCATCGGAGTTGGGTCCGAAGATCTTGACGGCCAGGTCTCCCCGGGAACCCGTCAGCATTTCGGAGACACGCATCTCGATCGGTTGGGTGAAGGAGGACTCAATGCCGACAAAGTCGTCCATGACACTGCGGACTTCTCCGACCAGCCATTCCGTATCCGGCCCGCGCCACTCTTCCCGCGGTGCGAGTTCGAGGAACATGTCAGCTTCATTCAGGCCCATCGGATCGAGGCCGAGCTCATCCGAGCCGATGCGGCCAACAATGTGCTCAACTTCCGGAACCTTATCCAGAATGGCGGCTTGCGCGCGCATGGCGTCGGCTTCGCTTTGATTGAGGTTGATGGAGGGAAGCGCCGCGAGCTGCATCACCACAGCCCCCTCATTCATGGTCGGCATGAAAGTCTTGCCCGTGGACGTGTAAGCGAAGCCGGCAAACACCACGCTGATTGCCGCAACCGCGTAGACGATCACCGGCATGTTCAGGGTGCGGTTCAGAAGGCTGCGATATGCCGGCGTAAGTACCCGCATGAGGAAGGTCTCATGCGCTCCGGAGGATTTTAGCAGATAGGAGGCAAGCACAGGGATAAGTGTGCACGCAAGCAGAAGGGCGGATCCGAGGGCGAACACGATGGCCAGTGCCACCGGTGCGAACAGTTTCCCTTCAAGGCCTTGCAGCGTGAGCAACGGAACGAAGACGAGGCAGATGATGAAGATGCCCGAAGCGGTCGGCAGAGCGACTTCGGATGCTGCGCGATAGATGACATGCAGCTTGCTGGATTTCGGGTTCTCGTGCAGGCGTTCGACGGCATTTTCCGTGACCACGATGGCACCATCCACGATCATGCCGATCGCGATGGCAAGACCGCCAAGGCTCATCAGGTTCGCCGAGAGGCCAAACATTTTCATCAGGAGGAAAGTTGCCAGTGCAGATGCAGGCAGGATGAGGGTCACGACTAGCGCAGCGCGCCAATCCCCGAGGAAGACGATGAGAAGGGCAATCACGAGAACAACTGCTATCAATAGCGCTTCCGTAACTGTCCAGACTGCTTTTTCGATCAGGTCGGAGCGATTGTAGAAGACTTCGACTCTTGTGCCCTCGGGCAGGCTGTTCTGGAGTTCAGCGAGCTTGTCTTCGACGCCTTTAATGACCGTCCGGGCATCAGCCCCGCGGAGGGCGACAACGATACCTTCGACAGCTTCGCCGGCTCCGTCGCGGGTGACGGATCCGTAGCGTGTGAGGCTGCCAAGCTGGATGGTTGCAATATCACGCAGACGGAGGACTTGCCCATCCGTTTCACGGATCACCAGCGCGCCGATATCTGCTTCGTTTTCGGTTGCGCCGATGGAACGAACGACGAGGGCTTCCTCTCCTTCTGACATCCGGCCGGCGCCGTCATTGCGATTGTTGTTCTCAAGCGCTGTGCGGATGTCATCCAGGCTGATGCCTGCCATCGCCATGGCCGCTTCGTCCGGTGCGATGTTGAATGTCCGAACGCGACCGCCAAGGGCGTTGACGTCCGCCACCCCCGGCAGGGTGCGCAAAGCGGGGCGGATGACCCAGTCGAGCAGGGAACGGCGCTCCTCAAGGGAGAGGTCGTCGCTCTCGATGGTGAACATGAAGACTTCCGACAGGGCGGTGGAGATCGGGGCAAGGCCACCGGAAACCGTTTCCGGGAAATCTCCACTAACAGCCGTCAGGCGTTCGGAGACCTGCTGGCGCGCCCAATAGATGTCTGTGCCTTCCTTGAAATCGATGGTGACGTCGGCGATCGCATACTTCGCCTTGGCGCGCATAACAGTCTGGTCGGGAATGCCGAGCAGTTCCATTTCGAGCGGACGGACAACGCGGGACTCGACTTCCTCCGGCGTCATGCCAGGGGCTTTCAGGATGATCTTGACCTGCGTGGGGGCGATCTCGGGAAAGGCGTCAATAGGAAGGCGGGCCGATGCATAGAGGCCGGCTATGGCCAGCAGCAGGGCGGCGCCCAGGATGAAGATACGCTGCGTGAGCGAAAAGGAAACAAGGCGATCCAGCACGGTCCTCAGACTCCTTCAGCGAGGTTCTTAAGGGCAGCCAGACCGGAGACGGCGACCTGATCGCCGGGGGAGACGCCGGCGTTCAGCACTGCATCGTCGCGGCTGCGGGTGATTATGCTGACTTCCACACGGCGGAAGCCTTCGCCCGTATCGATGAAAACACAGTCTGTGCCGTTGATGCGGACGATGGCGCGCGCGGGAATGACGAGATTTGTTTCCTGCTCCGCTGTATCGAGAGACAGGTTGACCAATTGGCCGAGGCGCCAGGAGGACGAGGTGGGCAGTTCAATCTTTATTCGGACAGACTGCAAGCGCGCGTCGACCGTGGGATCAATCGCCACCACAGTCCCTTTTCCGGTAGATCCGGGCAGGGATACCGAGGACCCGATCGAGAATGTGCTTGCCACACGCTCCGGCAACGCGACATCAAGCCAGTAGCGCTTGCCGTCAAAGATCGAGAGAAACGGTTCGGACATGCCAACCGCCTCACCGGCAGCGACCGATACGCTGGCCACCGTGCCGGAAGCAGGCGCGACAAGCTTGAAGCGGCCGGCACCGCCCGCGCTGCGTACCGCACTCAGGCGGCGCTGCGAGGCTGCGAGATTAAGGTGAGCCGATTTTGAATCGTGCTCGGCTTCATCTGCTTCCTGCGCGGAACGCAATCCGAGTTCACGAAGCTCCAATGCGCGCTCAAGCAGGTGATCCATGTGTTCGGCCATGATGCGCTGGGATTCGACTTCCGCGCGGGCCGTTTCATATTCAGGACTGTAGAGTAGGGCGACCGGATCTCCGGCCTCCACTTGCATGCCGGGAATGACCAGCGGCTCCAGCAGCACGGCTTCGAACGGGCTGGCGACGGGCGAGGAGTTCCCCGGAGGGGCAATCACGGTTCCAAATGTCCGTGTACCCTCAATGGAGCTCTCTGTCCGAACAGGTTCAGTCGTAATGCCGAGCGCTTTCCGGCTCGCCGCAGTGACTTCAACTGTCTGGGAAAGTGCCGGTTGGCCTAATATTGCCAGTGAGGTAACCGCAAGCGCTGTGCGCAAAACCCAATTCACCATCGTCTTCTCGCCGTGTCGTGGTTTCTGTCCATGACAACGTTCTGACAGCGCTCACTGACGCCAGCCTGACGGGGAATTGCGCATCTGCATGTGTGGCATGCGGAATTTGCAGCACCCGCATGCTTAAAAATCAGGCAGGGCGAGCGGTTGGAAACCGAAGGGCAAGACCGGAGGACTCCGGCAGGCAGGTGACCAGTTCGCCGCCATGGGAGTCGGCAATCCGGTCAGCAATCGCGAGGCCAAGCCCCGCTGCACCGCCCGGGGCCCGGTCAGCCCGGATGCCACGCGCCTTGAGCCGTTCCAGTTCGTCCGATGTCAGACCCTGTCCACCGTCTATGACAGCGAGGTTAGCCCCGGGGCCCGCGCGGACGATAACTTCGCTGCCTTCGGGAGCGGCGCGGAGGGCATTGACGATCAGGGTCCGCAAGGAGGCCGCCACGGCTTCCTCCAATCCGCGGAATGGGGCGGGATGGTCGGTTTCCACAGACAATTCCCTGCCAGCCTGGATCGCGGCAGGGGCGAGCTCCGCCACGATGCGGCGGGCCAGACTGTCCGGCTCGATCAGGCTGCGACGTTGCGCCGTGTCCGGCGCATTGCTGCGGGCGAGCAACAGGAGCTGGTCGACCATGTCAGACAGTGCGTGGATCTGTGCACGCAAGGGAGCCGCGTCTTCTGCTGGCAACTTGTCGAGCGAGAGCGCGAGGATCGAGAGCGGGGTTTTCAACTCGTGCGCAGCGTCGGCGGCAAAGGCTTCCTGCCGTCTGGCATGTTCTGCCAACCGGCTGGTGAGTTCGTTGACAGCGTCCGTAAATGGCGTGAGCTCTGCAGGCAGTGCGTCGGGTGGCATTTGGTAGCTGCGAAGGTCTTGCGCGGCTTCCCTGACATCGCCTGCAATGGCTTTCAACTGGCGCTCCACGCGGCGCACGACCAGAAGCGCGCCAATGCCGAAGAGGGCGAGGAACACGCCAAAGGGGACGAGCACATGCTCGGTGATCTCGCGTACTGTTCGCCAGAACGGCGGTGGGTTCGGGCTGAGCAGGCCGTACTCATAGATCACCATGAGAGTGAGCACGACACCTCCCGCAAGGCCGGAGATCAAAAGGCCGCGCAGCAATCTGCCAGCGATGGAGTTCATGATGTTCTCCGGTTTCCGAACAGATACCCGACACCCCGGACCGTGTGGAGGATGTCCTCTTCACCGGCCTCGGCGAATCTACGCCGCAGTCTTGATGCGACAGCTTCGAGCGCGTTGGGCGTCACGGGATCCGCGGCGCTATAGAGTGCGCCTTCAATCCGTTCGCGTGGAACGACCTTGCCAGCATTACGAAGGAGAATTTCCAAGAAATCCGCTTCCTTGCGTCCAATTGCAAGCGGCCGGCCGGAGAGTTCTGCCTGCCGGCTGGTTGTATCAAAGGTGACGTCGCCGACCGTCAGGACGACAGGGTCGCGGCGGCCGGGCCGGCGGATCAGCGCTCGCAGACGGGCGGCGATTTCTTCGACTTCGGCAGGTTTGACCAGATAATCGTCCGCCCCTGTGTCCAGACCGGTAACGCGGTCATCCAGGGTGCTGCGGGCAGACAGGATCAGAACGGGCGGGCGGTCCGCCGGCAGGCCGCGCAGCCAGTCGATTCCGTCGCCATCCGGAAGGCCGAGGTCCAGCATGATCACGTCGAATTGCCCAACGGCCATGTGATCGTCAGCTTCGGCGATACCGCCGGCAATGTCGCTGTCGATGCCGCGCGCGCCTAGACGCTCGGCCAGCAGGCTGGCCAGTTCGCGATTGTCTTCGATGATCAATGTTCGCATGCGTATCTGGAGTCCGGAATTTTAAAGTATCTTACCAGCAAAAGCTGACATCGTCCTGACCAGTTGCGCCTGCTGAACAATGACCTCCGGCAGCCTCCCTTGGGCCAGCGCGGGATGACTGCGGAAGGACGGCCGGGTGCGACGTCCTGAACTGGACAAGTGCGACTTGCAGGTTATTGCATCACCAGATGAGCCAGTATCACGATCTTCTCGTTGCGCTGCGGAAAATAACCCGCGCCATTGATATGCACTCCAAAAAGCTGGCGAAGGACACCGGATTAACGGCGCCCCAATTGCTAGTTCTGCAAAGTGTCGCTGGCGCCAAGCGTGCGAAACCGAGTGACATCGCGCGGCAGGTTCACCTGTCGCAGGCGACGATCACATCGATCGTGGACCGGCTGGTGCGGGCAGGGCTGGTTGTCCGGGAACGCAATGAGCATGACCGGCGGAGCCTGGAAGTCGTGATCACTGAAGAGGGGAAGCGGCGCCTGGTGGATGCGCCCGAGCTCCTTCAGGAGGGGTTCCTGTCATCTTTCAATGGGTTGGCAGACTGGGAAAAGTCGCTTCTCGTTTCCAGCATGCAAAAAGTCGCGTTCATGATGAACGCAGACAATCTTGATGCCGCACCAATCCTACAGGTCGGCGATATAAGCGATCCGGGAACCTAACGGTTCTCAATCTGCTCCAGCTCATTTTCCGGAGGCGTGTCCCACTGGATGTGCCGGCCATCGAGCACAACGATGTTGTCGCGGCTGACGATGGTCGCATTCGTCTGGAAGCCCAGCAGTTGCTTGGCAGGAATTTCCTTGTTTCGCGCGAGGATCAGGGTTTCCTCTGCCGTGAAGTTTGAGAGACCGCGGGCGCGCTCATTTCCGGATTCATCATAGATGTGGAGTACATCACCCCGGACGAAGGTGCCCTGGATCGATTGAATGTCTTGGCGCAGCAATCCGCGTTCCCCGCGGCAAAGCGCGTCGGCTGACTCTTCGGAGACCACAATGCTGCCGGCCATCTGAAGGCGGTCGGTCAGCCAGGCCGTCCAGTCGGTCGCCGGCTTGTCGTGTGCGATGCATCTGGTGTGCTTGCGCGACCCGTCGAGCAGGGAGGTCACCGGATTTTCCGCTTCACCATTCCCGATGATTGTGGTGCAGCCTGAGTTCTGGGCCATATTTGCGGCCTGCATCTTTGTCAGCATGCCACCGCTGCCGAGACTGCTCACGCCTTTGGTGACTTCGAGGAATTCGTTCACGTCATTCACGGTTTCGACCAGTTGTGCGCCTGGCTCTTCCGGATTGCGATCGTAGAGGCCATCCACGCAGGTCAGGATGATGAGAGTTTCGGCCTGCACCATCTGGGCGACCTTGGCCGCAAGCCGGTCATTGTCGCCGACGCGGATTTCTTCGGTCGTAATGGAGTCGTTCTCATTGACGATTGGCGTGATGCCGGCCTGAATCAGCCGGTGCACTGTGTTCTTCGTATTGAGGAAGCGGCGCCGGTCTTCGAGGTCTTTCAGCGTGATCAGCACCTGTGCGATGTCGAAGCTGTATTCGTGTGCGACCTGCTTGTAGGCATTCAGCAGGATTGGCATGCCGCACGCGGCAGCTGCCTGCTTGTCCCGCAAACCAGCCGTTTCCTGTGTTTCACCGATCGTGTTCAATCCGAGTGCGACAGCGCCGGATGAGCAGATCAGGACTTCATATCCATCATCGCGGAGCGTTTTAACATCGTTCAGCAATTGCTGCATGAACGCCCATCGCGGCGTCAGCAGCTCTTCATTGGCCAGTAGGCTGGATCCGATCTTGATAACGATACGCTTAGATTTAGGCACACAGGGCTCCCTTGGTTCCTCGGGCTACGACCTAGGCTGCGTTGGGTTGGTTCGCAACACGATTAGAGCACAAAGTAACAGTCTTTGGCTTAATATGCGGTGATAGCCCCTTATTTCTTCCAGAATTAACAGTTCATTGTCCGTAATTGTTCCGAAAGCAGGCTGCAAACGAAGGGAAACCGCAGCAGAATATTTGAATTCAAAGTAAGATCGGCCTATGTGCGGGGCATTCAGATTCGGAGGTTTCATGCACGTATTGATGGTTGGTTGTGGAAATATGGGCGCGTCACTGCTGGCCCGTTGGGTAGATGTCCCGGGTATGACTTACTCGGTCGCTGACCCGGTCGCGACGTTCCCGGATTCACGTGTCAAATCCTTCAAGTCAGCAGAAGACGTCGAAGGTGGTCCGTTTGACCTGCTGGTTATCGCCGTGAAGCCGCAACTGATCGCGGACGTCATTCCGGACTACCTCGATCACCTTAAGGCAGATGCTCCCGCGCTTTCCATCGCTGCGGGCGTATCCTGTGAGCGGCTGGAATCGATTGTTGGTGCGCGTCCGGTCATTCGCGTCATGCCCAATCTGCCCGCCAGCATTGGGAAGGGCGTGAGCGGCCTGTATTTCACCGACAAGACTCCGGACGGTGCGAAAGAGACGGCGCGGCAGATGATGAGGGCTGCCGGCACTATCGTGGAGGTCGAAGAGGAGTTCGATCTCGACAAGGTGACCGCCATTGCGGGTAGTGGACCGGGTTATGTCTTCGAGATCGCGCGAGCCTACATCGAAGCGGCCAAGGAGCTTGGCTTCGAAGAAGAGCAGGCCCGCAAACTGGTGCTCGACACCATTGCCGGAACGATCGAGATGGCTGTCGGCTCGACCGATGACCTGGCCGACATGCGCAACGCCGTGACCAGTAAAGCGGGCACCACCGAGGCGGGCTTGAACGCCCTGAATGGAACCGGAGACCTTTCCCGGTTGTTGATTGGGGCAACACAGGCAGCGTACAAGCGCGCAGTCGAGTTGAGGTAACGCATTTCATAGCGATGCAGGGGCAGGGCATGATGATATCACGCAGGACATGCAAGCGACGTCAGACTTTCATGACGCGCGTACCAATGGAGTGCGTTTTCTAGGCGCAATGCGGAAATCGCCAAGGCAGCAAAATCTCTCGATGGGCCGCTTCAGTTGGCCCTTTTCGAAATACGAACAGCTGAAAAAGTGAGCCTATGAATTACGAAGCTCTGATCTCTCTTGCGGTATACTTTGTTCTGATGCTGGCCATCGGCCTTTATGCATACCGAAAATCCACCAGTGATGTTTCCGAATACATGTTGGGCGGGCGTAAGCTTCACCCAGCCGTCGGTGCGCTGTCTGCTGGCGCATCCGACATGAGCGGATGGATGCTCATGGGCCTTCCGGGCGCGGTTTTCGTGTCCGGGTTCAGCGCTGCCTGGATCGCTGTGGGTCTCGTTATTGGCGCGTATCTCAACTACCTCTTTGTTGCGCCTCGTCTGCGCGTCTACACAGAGCTGGCAGACGACGCGATCACCATTCCGGACTTCTTCGAAAAGAGGTTCCACGACAAGTCACGTGCGCTGCGTGTTCTTTCTTCGGTCGTGATCGTTATCTTCTTTACACTGTATACGTCTGCGGGCGTTGTTGCTGGTGGCAAATTGTTTGAGGCCTCGTTCGGTCTCGATTACCAGCTGGGCTTGTTCCTGACAGCCGGTGTGGTTGTTGCCTACACGTTGTTCGGCGGATTTCTTGCCGTCAGCCTGACCGACTTTGTTCAGGGCTGCATCATGTTTGTGGCGTTGATCCTCGTGCCAGTCGTTTCCTTTATCGTCCTGAAGAACGAAGGTGACTGGGCCTCGGCTGCTGCTTCCGTTGAGCCTGGCTATTTCGGCATGTGGCCGAAGGGCATGACTGTGATGGGGGTCATCTCATTGCTTGCCTGGGGGCTTGGCTATTTCGGCCAGCCGCACATCATCGTCCGGTTTATGGCTATCCGTTCCCTCAAGGATATTGCCACGGCCCGCTATATTGGCATGAGCTGGATGATCGTGACGGTGATTGGTGCCGTGCTCACGGGGATCGCCGGCTATGCCTACACTTATGCTCACGGCACTCCTGTGGATGATCCTGAGACGATTTTCATCATTCTTTCCCAAATTCTGTTCCACCCGCTTGTGGCCGGTTTCCTGCTAGCAGCCATTCTCGCGGCGATCATGAGTACGATTTCGTCTCAGTTGCTTGTGTCTTCCAGCTCGCTAACGGAAGACTTCTACAAGACGTTCCTTCGCAAGGAAGCGAGTCAAGGGGAGCTGGTTGCGGTTGGCCGGATATCTGTGCTTGTCGTTTCGCTGGTCGCGATCGGGTTGGCATTTGATCGATCCAGCAACATCCTCTCGCTGGTCGGCAATGCTTGGGCCGGTTTCGGCGCTGCATTCGGGCCGATTATCCTTCTCAGCCTCTATTGGCGTGGTCTTACCCGGAACGGTGCGTTGGCAGGCATGATTGTCGGGGCTGTCACGGTGTTGTTCTGGCTCTATGCGCCGATTGAGATCGACGGGAAGTCGCTCTCCGACATTATCTATGAGATCGTGCCGGGCTTCGTGCTGGGTGGTACAGCTGCCATTGTGGTCAGCATCGTGGGCCGGGATGTGTTGCCTCACGTTGCGCACCGCTTCGGCGAGATGGAGAAGTTGATGCAGGAAGACAACAGCTAGGCTGCACCCCAAAGAAAAGGTTCAGGAGCCGTTTCGCAGGCGCGCGTGATAGCTTGCGACGAGGAAGCAGACTTCCCGCGTGATTTCTTCTTCCCGCTCCGGGACCTCCAAGGCCATCTCGGTCGCCGAAAACATCAATTCGATTGTCAGCTTGGTTGCCATGGCAAGTCGATCTTCGGGGATGTCGGGCAAGTTCTTGCGGAGCGCTTCCAGGATCTCTTCGCTAACAAGGTCACGGGAATCCAGCCGGACTTCCTTGAGCACGGGAATGACCCGCATAACGCGGACGACCCAGGCGCCTCCGGGAAATGTCTTCGTGATTTCGTTTACTCGTTTCTGGATTCGCAGGATGCTTTCTGCTGAAGCCTCGAATGACTGCGTATCGATCCCCCCCTCGCGAAGCCATTCGAAAACGGCCTGGTCCTGCGCCTCCATCAGGCGTCGGCCGAGTTCGTGAAGGATGGCGTACTTGTTGGGGAAGTATCGGTAGAGTGCTGGCGGGGTGAGGCCGGCGCGCTTGCAAACCATATTGGTCGACAACCGTTCGAAACCGACCTCGGAAAGCAGGTCCCCGGTCACGGACAGGATCGTTTCGAATGTGTTGCGTGCGCGGTCCTGGGATGGAGAGACTTTTGTCTCCAGCTCGACACCATCCGAAGCCTGAGGCGTATTGTCGGGCTGAGGGCGTTTGGTCAAATCTGAATTCTGCCCCGGTCCGGGCATGCTTGCTCCCCTCAGCCTTCGGTTGACCCCGTTCATGTTTAGCTTGAGGGGTGATTGTTATACTTACATTACAGTTAAGCGCAATCGGCACGCCAAGTCTATCCAACAGCGAACGCGGATCGGGTCTATAGCTATGCAATCAAAGCACTTTTTCGGTTTTCTGATGTTTCGTAGAGGACGCTGGAGGCGTGCACCGCCACTTTGGCAACGTAAATAAAACATTCTGAATTGAAGGCTTTAAATGGGTTTGTTTGCCCGCCGGAGAGGCGTTAATGACCCCCAAAAAATCTGAGCAAAAAATTCTGTTCGATCTGGATAGAAAGTCAGTTCAAAGCGTCTGGTTCATATACGTGCGTGCAAAGTGCAGAGGACGAGTATGGTCGGCAGGTTATTGAATTCGTGCCTTTTGGCGGTGTGCGTGGCTGGATCCGCGTTTGCTCAGGATCTGGCGATCACGGGCGTCACAGTCTTCGATGGCACGGGTGCTGATCCCTACAAAGCGACTGTGGTGTTTGAAGACGGTCTTATCTCGTCGGTCGACAAGGCGGCCGGGCCTGCCCCCGCGGGCGTACCCGCGATTGATGGCGACGGCCTGTCACTTTTGCCTGGCTTCTTTGACCTGCATGTTCACTACACACCGATTGGCCAGCCGGCGACCACGCCTCAGATTTCGCAGGAATATGCCAAGACCGGTGTCACGTCCGTTTATGATTTTGCCCAGCCACCGGAAGCCTTCGCGCCTCGCCGCGAGTGGCTGGAGTCGCTGCCGGGTCCGCGTGTGAATTTCGCGGCGCGTATGAGTACAACCAACGGGCATGGCGCTGACTGGTCTGACAAGAGTACGACCAAGTGGGTCAACACACCCTATGCGGCCACCGAAGCGGTCAAGGAGCTGCTGCCCTACAAGCCTGACGTCATCAAAGTTTTCACGGATGGCTGGCGTTATGGCTCCGGTGTCGACAATACGAGCATGAATGAGCCGACCCTGACAGCATTGGTTGAAGAGGCTCATGCTCATGGCTTGAAGATTCTGACCCATACCGTGACCAAGGACCGGGCTGAGATTGCCGGCCGGTCCGGCGTGGATATCATTGCGCACTCCGTACTCGACAAACATGTGGACCAGGAAACCATCGACACGCTCAAGGCTGGCGGTACGGCTTACGCGGGGACGCTTGCTGTCTATAATCCTGACAAACCGGAGACGACGGAGTTTGAGCGCGAGCATCCGACATTCAAGTCGCGTCAGGCACGGTTCCAGGTGGGTTTGGACAACATGAAGGCGCTGTATGAAGGTGGCGTCCTTATCGCGCTGGGTACCGATGCCGGAATGCCGCGTACGCCACATGGGTACTCCACACTTTCCGAAATGGAATTGATGGTGCGCGCGGGCCTCCCGGCGAAGGCTGCCTTGATGGCGGGTACTTCCAACAGTGCACGCGCTGTTGGGGTGTATGACCAGCGCGGCTCCATCGAAGTTGGCAAAGATGCCGATGTGGTTCTGATCGCCGGTAAGCCTTGGGAAGATATTTCCGATTTGCACAAGACGAAATACACCTTCGTTGGCGGAGACAAGGTGTTTGGAGAGGGGGCGCCGGTGCCGGTTTCCTCGACTGTGATGGAATCGTCCAGTATTTCGAGCGCACTCATCGATGATTTCGACCGGGAAGATGGGCGCTCCTCGCGTGACACTCTTGTTGTTGGTGATCCTGATGGAGGGATGGAGCGCAGCTGGCAGGTTTTTGAGATTCGCGACGATGGTGAGCGCGGAGGTGTGCTGCACCTGTCTGCAGATCTCGCGCTACGCGAAGAGGCCCGGGCGGGTATTGTCATTCCAATGAATGTTGGGTCGGTTCAGCCTGTGGATGGGGCGTCTTATCAGGGCATTGTCTTCGATATGCGCGGAGATGAGAAACCCTACACCTTGACTGTGTCGACCACAGAGGGCCGCTGGGAGCGGCAATTCGAAGTGGGTCAAGATTGGGAAACTGTCGGTATTCCGTTTAAAGATCTTAGCGCTCCCGCGGAAGGTGTTAAGTGGTCAGGTGATGGCATCGTTGATGTGCGGTTCCTGATCAAGAGGCCGGGCGGCGAGGCAGTATGGTATGAGCTTGATAATGTCAGGTTTTACTGAGCATTAGTGCGTTTGCATAATCGAGTCTGGGTGCTCGAAACAACAAAATTCGTGTACGAATAAAAAAGTGAAATCGCCCGTCGGGTGCCGGGGGCGATTTCCATGGTTTTCTTCTTCGCAATTTCTTTGTGTACTGCGTGATGATTTTATCTGCGCAGGTGCAACATTTGTGTGCAGCTGACACAAAAAGGAAAAATATTGACATTTTTTCGTGTGCGATGAGGCGTGCGCCGATAGCCTGCTTATTGCTCAATGAAGAGCAAGGAATGTGGTCAACGGCGGCCGCACAAAAAATCCGAACACAGATTTAACTAGTTCTGGCCGCGCTTGGTCGTGCCAGCGGGTGCAAGAGCTGCGCGAATGTCCGGCAGGGGGTCTGTCGGCAAGGCGGAGACTTGCGGGAAAAAAGAAGCTCAGGAGTCAGCAAAAATGAAATCCAGTGGATTGAGGGGGTCGATGAACGGGAACGGCGTCGCGCGCGTCGTGAAGTCGGGACGATTCATGCGGCATTGTGCAATGACAGTATCTACAAGCGCGCTTTTACTTGGTGTGCTGTCGCAAGGGGCGTTGGCCCAAGAGGAGGCGGAAGACGACACTGCCCAGATGGAAAAGGTTCTGGTTGTTGGCTCCCAGATTGCTGGTGCCAAGGTTTCCGGCGCCCTTCCGGTTTCGGTTGTATCGCCTGACGAAATCGAGGCGACTGGCGCGGTTTCCGCAGAAGAGCTCTTCCGGACCGTTCCCTCAGCCGGTGATATTACCTTCAACGGCACTTATCTCGGAGGTGGCAACTCAAACGCTGCCCGGGGTGACGTGTCGACGGTCAGCCTGCGTGGTCTGGCCCAGGGCAATACGCTGCTTCTGATCAATGGCCGCCGCTCGGTGGTCCACCCGACATCGCAGACCGACAACCAAACTCCGGTCTTTGGTTACAACGTCAATGCAGTTCCGGTTCAGGGGCTGGCGCGCGTTGAGGTTCTGAAAGACGGCGCCGCCGCTCTTTATGGATCCGACGCTGTTGCGGGCGTTGTGAACAACGTCCTCCGGTCCGACTTCGAAGGTCTGGATGTCAATCTTCAATATGGACTGGCCGAAGGGACGAACCTGACTGAATTCACCGGGGATATTCTCTACGGCACGGATTTCGCGAACGGCAAAGGTAACATCTCTGTCTATCTCGGTGGCACAACGCGGGATTCCCTGCTGCGCTCTGACCAGGAGTACACCAACCTCGCCGATATGCGCCCATTGACCGACGGCACCAATTGGGCGGGCGTCGCATGGGATAACCGTTCGACCTGGACGAGCCCCTGGGGGCAGTTCACGCCGGTCGATACGTCTATTGGTGAGATCAGTGCAGACGGCACAGCTTTTACTGACGCGGCAGGCACCTTCCACGTTCAGCCCGCGGACTTTGGTGCAGGGTGTCTGTACGATGTCGGTGGCGACATTTGTTATGGCGCAGGCAGCATCTTTACATCTGCATACAGAGATATGCGGCATGACGACCTGGAGACTTTCGATACGCTGACCATGCTGCCGGCGGTAGATCGCTTCAACATGTTCAGCTTCGCGAACTACGATGTTTCCGACAGCCTGCGAGTGTATGGCGAGGTTGGTTATTACAATGCGACGTCAGAGGCGGTTATTGCTTCCAGTGGTTCCCTGGGATCTGGTCCGATCTACATCGCTTCGGATGCATACTGGAACCCGCTGGGGCCTGTTGGGTCGGCAAACCGTATCGATGGGCTCAGCGCGAACGTTCCGGCAGAAGGCGTGGATCTTGTGATCAACTCCTACAGCGCCGTGGATGCAGGTACACGTGACGTTGTCGTCGATAACGAGCAGATCAGGCTCCTCGCTGGTGCAAAAGGTGATGCATTCGGATGGGACTGGGACTCTGCAATCCTCTATACCGAAGCCACCGTGAAGGATTCTGCTGACGGGTATGACTCGCGACTGTTCCAGGAGGCTATCAACCGTACAGACGCCACCGCATACAACCCGTTCTGTGGTGGTGATCCGGCGGTGCCGGATGTCGGCGCTCCGGATTGCAACTCGCAGGAAACGATCGACAGTTTCCGCATCACTCAGGTTCGTGAAAACAAGACCACGCTTGCTTTGGCAGACTTCAAAGTTTCCAAGCCGGATCTGTTCTCGATCTGGGCAGGTGATATCGGTGTTGCTGGCGGTATCGAGTTCCGTCGTGAGACCTATCACGACGACCGCGATCCGCACCAGGATGGCTCGCTGCCTTACTATGACCAGATCACGGGGAACCTCGTTTCAGACTCCAGCCTGATGGGACACAGCCCATCGCCGGACGTCAAAGGCAACCGGAATGTTTCTTCAGCCTATTTCGAACTGGCTGTGCCACTGGTCTCACCTGAGATGAACATCCCGTTCGTTCAGGCGCTCGATCTACAGGCTGCGGCTCGTTATGAGGACTACTCAGATGTCGGGTCAGTCTCGAAGCCGAAGGTCGCAATGTCGTGGGATGTCATTGACGGTCTTCGCTTCCGTGGATCCTGGTCGGAGGGTTTCAAGGCGCCGAACCTTGAAGTGGTCAACACGCCGCTTCTGGAACGCGTCAATGGCTATCCGGACTACATCCAGTGTGAGGCAGCCCTCAGCCAAGGCCGGATCACCGACTTCAGCCAGTGTGCGACGCTGGGTGTGACGGTTGCCAGCCTGCGCTCGGGTAACTCCGAACTGGAACCAGAAGAATCGGAAAGCTCGTCCTACGGCGTGGTGTTCGAACCTCAGTTCATTCCTGAAAAGTTCGGTTCGCTCACGCTCACGGCAGATGTCTGGAGCATTGAGCAGAAGAACCCGATTGGCCTTCTGAATGACTCTGTCGCCCTGTCGTATGACTATCTGCTTCGTTTGCAGGGCAGCTCTAACCCGAACGTAATCCGTGCGGACCCAACACCTCAGCAGATCGCGGACTTTGCCGGCACAGGACTCACGCCAGTTGGCGATGTGGTCAACGTCATTGCCCGGTTCACCAACCTTTCGCCGCTCAAGGTCGAAGGAATCGACTATGGTGCGTATTGGGATGTCCCGGTTGGTCCGGGTGAGCTTTCGGTCAATCTCAATGCCACCTATCTGGACACCTACTATCAGAGCCCGACGGCTGAAGCTGCGGCTCTTCTGGAAGGACTGGCTGACGGAACGGTTAATCCGTATGTCACTGTCACCGGCGGTGGTAGCCTGATCCAGGAGAACGGGCGTCCGGAGTGGAAATATTCCATGTCGATGGCATATGACATCGCGAACTGGAAGTTCGGTGCGTTCTCGCAATACACCAGCGAAGTTTTCCAGACGAGCGTCAGCAGCTCGACCTATGGTCCATGGCCGATCGAAGACCATATGACCTGGAATTTCTACGGCCAATATACAGTAGAGAACGACACCTGGACAGACGGCACAGCCATTCGTGTTGGTGTGCGGAATGCGTTCAACGAAGATCCGCCGCTGGCTGATACCTACGGTTATCTCTCGTCCCTGTATCAGCCGCTGCCGCGCTACTGGTATGTGAATGTGAAAAAATCCTTCTAAGAAGGATTGGTCTCCGAATGGAGTCCGGGGCGGTGCAATCGCGCCACCCCGGACTTTCGTCCCGGGGTGGTGGTTGCTTGTCAACCGCTGAACCCTGGTTTCATCTGCATGCTTTGATCATCAGCCATCCATCGCGATTGGCGATGGGGTGTTGAAGGGGAGCTCAGGGATTCATGAAAAAGCTCACAGAGCAAAGTAACGCTGATCGAAACAAGCTTGAGCATACGGATGCTCATTGTCTGGACCGTAGGAAATTTCTGACTGCGGGCGCAATTGCCGCAAGTGGCGTTGCTGTTGCATGTGTGTCTCCGGTAGACGCGGCAAATTCAGGTGTTGCGTCCCTGGAACCAGTTCGGCCGCCGGACGCACCCGAAAGCGGTGACCTGAACGTTGCGGCGCATCGCGTCGAGACCCCGGGTCCGCGCGGCGTCGTCACGGCAGGTCATCCGCTCGCTGCGTCGGCTGGTCTGAGGATGTTCATGCAAGGTGGCGCAGCCGGCGATGCTGCGGTCGCGACAATGGCTGTTCTCAATGTGGTCGAGCCGTGGGCTTCCAGTATTGCCGGGAACGGATTTGCGACAGTCTATGACAAGCCGAGCGGTCAGGTCAGAGCCTTGAAATTCGGCGGCGCGGCACCTTTCGCACTAGATCCGAAGAGCGATCCCAAAGCATTTGACTGGGGGGTAAAGGCCGCCACGACCCCCGGTGCATTTGACGGCTGGATCGAACTGCTTCGCAAGCATGGGCGCCTGTCTCTGGGGGATGTAATTGCGCCAGTAATTGATTTGGCCAGAAACGGCCATCCGATAGATCCCTCCATTGCCCGGATCATAGAGTACATGCAGGGGCGCTTGCAGATGCACCCGACCACGGCGGAAGTATTTCTGCCGGGTGGGAAGACACCAAAGCCGCGCCAGATTCTGACCAATGAAAACCTCGCCAGAACGTTCGAGTCGCTGGTCGCAGAAGAACAAAAGGTTCTGGCTGGCGGTGGTGATCGCGATACCGCACTGCTTGCGGCAAGAGAGTATTTCTACAACGGCCCAATTGCGGCTGAGCTTGATCGGTTTTTCCGCGAAGTCGGTGGCTGGGTGAGAAAAGCCGACCTGGCTGCCTACAACGCTGAGTGGGCAGACCCGGTAAAAACGACCTATCGAGGATACGAAGTCTATTCGACACCCCTGACCTCCCGCGGCGGACTCGAAGTTTGTATGCAAGCCAATCTTGTAGAGCGCTTTGACGTGTCCTCACTCAAGCCGGGAAGTACGCAGCTGCTGCATCTGCAAGCCGAAGCCATCAAGCATGCCAAGGCCGACATCTATGCCTATGCGGCGGATCCGAAATTTGCCGACGTGCCGGTCGCGGCGATGGTATCAAAAGCATACGCTGCGGATCGCGGCGCCATGATAAACCCTTCGCTGGCTTTGCCGTTCCCTGAGGTTACGGATTTCCGGCGTTACGACCCATCTGCACCTGCTCCGCCGGTGTCGGCAACGCGCACGCCTGACGACGACGCCCGATATAGCGATACGACAAGTCTGACCGTTGTTGATGAAGAAGGGAACACGATCGTTGTGACCACAACGCTTGGCGGCGGTTTCGGCGCCGGTGTGATCGCGGGCAGTACAGGCTTCCTTTTGAACAATGGGATGCGCCTGGGGTCGACGTCGCCCTACGAAGACAACGTGAATTTTGTCGCGCCGGGACAGATCCCGATCCTCAACAACTCCCCGGTCGTGGTCATGAATAATTCCAAGCTTTGGGCTGCATTCGGAACGCCGGGCGGAGAAACGATCGGACAAAGTGAATTTCAGGTTCTGATGAGCCTGATCGATCATGGCATGGGAATTCAGGAGGCGATTGAGGCACCGCGCTTTGCGGTGAAGGCTGACCCGAACTTCTACCTGCCGGGCGCCAAATGCTTCTTGCAGCTGGAATCGAGATTCTCGTCGCAATGCCTCTCTGGTCTAAAGGCATTGGGACACATGGCAGATTATGTAGGACCTTACGCGATCGGAAGCATCCAGGGGGTGCGAGCATATGAAAACGGCGCTGTCATGGCGGGGGCCGATCCTCGACGGATGGCGATGGCGGCAGGCTGGTAAGGCTAGTTAATGTCCGTACTCGTTAGGTAATAGCGGACTTAAGGTTTTAAGGTTCTAAATTGGGAGAGATCCACGTGAGTTATAAAATGCGATTGAAATCAGCCGGGGCAGTTCTTGTGTTCGCGTCGGCAGTTCTGGTTGGCTGCAGTAGCCCGGGTGAAACAGCTGAGACCGAAAGCAAGGTGGAGGCTTCCGCCTCCGGTCCCGTGCTTATCGACGTTGAGATGACAGAGGGAACCAATATGTCAGCGGCGATGTCGCCCGACGGCAGCATGCTGATCCTGGCGCTGCAGGGCGTTCTGTGGTCCTTGCCTGCGGAAGGTGGTGAAGCGACAGCGCTGACACCAGCAGAACTGGATTCGCATGAGCCGGCCTGGTCACCGGACGGCTCTCTGATCGCATTCTACACCTATGCGGAGAATGGCTTCACGATCTGGACAATGAAGCCTGACGGATCGGATCTAACCCAACGAACCTTTGGCCCTTCTGATGCACGTTACCCATCATTCACGCCCGATGGCAGTAGCCTTCTTTATTCTGCCGATACTGAAGGGGGTTATCAGGTCTGGTCCCTTACGCTCGAAGAAGACGCCGAGCCGAAGCAGCTGACTGTCGCAGATGAAACCGGCTACGAGACGCCGTTGACACCTTACTTCTCAGGCTTTGGTAACGCAGTGTACCCAGTCCTGTCTCCGGATGGTTCGAAACTCGCATTCGTTATCGATGGTCAGATGGATGCACTGGTTGTCCGGGATATTGATACGGAAGAGAAGTTCAGCATAGCCTATACGGCGAATACACTTGGTGCGCCTGTCTGGGCGCCAGACGGCGAGTCTCTCTTTATTGCGGGTCTTCTGGGACGAGAGGGGCTGGTTACCCAGGCCTTCACGGATGGTTCCGACGCAAAATTGTTGGTGGAAGGAGGGGATGTGTTCCCGTTCCGGCCGTCCGTGCTTTCAGACGGTTCGGTACTGTACACAGCTGACGGCAAGGTGAATGTCATCGCGCCCGATGCTGAAGCGCCAACGAACATCGATTTTTCAGCCACAGTTGAGTTGAACCGAACACCCTATAAGCGCCGGGTTTATGATCTCACATCTACGGAAGCGAAGCCGGCACTTGGTGTGATTGACCCCACCCTGTCTCCTGATGGCAAAAGCGCTGTCTTCACGGCGGTTGGGGACCTCTGGATGGCGGACCTGGAGAGCGGCGAGACAAAGCAGCTTACCGATGATGATTTTATTGACATGTCTCCCAGCTGGTCACCCGACGGTTCAAGCATTGCGTTCGTCAGTGACCGGGGTGGCAAGTCTGATGTCTGGTTGCTGGAAGTTGCGTCAGGTTCCTTTACTCAGCTAACTGATGCAAGTCGCCCTGCCAACTCTCCGATCTGGTCGCCGGATGGGTCGAGTATTGCATACTTGTCAGATGCGCTCATCACAATCTTCCTCGGCGCGACAGTTAATATCGTTGATGTCTCTACCGGCAGCGAGACAGTGATTTCCGAACCGATTTTTGGGCCTAGCCCACCCGCGTGGTCGAGTGATGGGAATACTGTGCTCGTGGTTAGTCGTCTTCCGCAAACCAACAGGTTCCGTGAAGGCTACAATGCCCTTCTCCTGATGCCTGCTTCAGGTGAAGGTGAGACCAAATGGGTGGCACCACAAGGCATGGATGCCTCTCTCGGACGGCGCCAATGGAACCGCCCCGCCTGGTCGTCTGACGGCATGATCGTGTATCGTTATCAGGGGGCTCTTTATATGGCGCCTCTGACTGCAGATGGCAGCCTCGGGGAAATTTCTCTGGTCGCCGAAGCCGGGGAAAATCCGAATTGGTCAACTGATGGAACCAAACTGATCTACATCGACGGCGCGGACATCATGTTGTTCGATCGAACTACCGGCGAAACAAGCACGCTCGACATCAAGCCTGAATGGCACCGTGATATGCCGGACGAAGACTACACGATCCGCGCTGGCCATATGTTCGACGTGGCTGCAGGTGAATATCTCGAAAATGTGGATATCATTGTTGAGGATGGTGTCATCAGTTCCATCGAGCCAGCGGGAACAGCCGAACTCGTCGGGACGCTGGTCGACGCTTCAGACAAGTATGTCATTCCAGGCCTGATCGAGAGCCATACACACCAGTCGATCACACAAGGAAAGGCGCTTGGCGATATCTGGTTCAAGTATGGCATCACAACCGTGCGTGAGACAGGCGATGACCCCTATCACGCGGTCGAACGCCGGGAAGCGGCAGATGCCGGCCGCCGGTCTGCGCCACGGGTGTTCACAGCCGGACCGCTGAACGAGGGGGCGAGAGTATCATACGGCGTTTCCGAAACAGTCGGCACGGTGGAAGAGGCCGCCAATTCCGTCCGCCTCTCTACCGAACTCAAGCTGGACCTCTACAAGAGCTATGTGCGGCAGGATTATACGGTTCAGAAAGAGGTGATCGAACTTTCCCATGAATCCGGAATCCCGGTTACCGGGCATGAATTGTATCCTGCTGTCGCGAATGGCGTTGACCAGATGGAACATTTCGGAGCCACCAGTCGTCGTGGATATTCCCTGAAGAGCTCTCTGAACGGACATTCCTATCAGGATGTGATTGCCCTGATTTCGCAATCGGGAATGTATGTCACTCCCACGCTCGCGATGGGAAAGCGGGCAGGTTCGGAATTCGTTCAGGCCGGTCAGGATGCATTGGTAGAAATCATCGAGAATGGCGGCAAAATAGTTGCCGGCACGGACTCCCCGTTCGTGCCTTATGGTGCTTCACTTCATGATGAGCTTGCAGTTTATTCCGAAGCTGGTGTGCCCAATGCAACCGTATTGAAGCTGGCGACAAGTCAGGCCGCTGAGGCAATCGGTGTCGGCGATCAACTGGGTCAGATTGCGCCGGGCTATCTTGCCGATATCACCATCCTGGATGCCGACCCGTTAGCAGATATTGCCAACACTTTGAGCGTCAGTGAAGTGATGAAAAACGGAGAGATCGTCTACACCAAACCGGAATAGGTTCCGGTCAGACCCAATGTCGTGATTTTCGAATACGGTCCATCTTCGCAGGAGTGCGAGGGTGGACCGTATTTGTGTCCTGTTGGCGCGCCCGTCGGCTCCGATATCAGCCGGGCAAGGAAACGAAAATTGGCATTCGATCCGCACGATTGCTTCAGATCTGCGCAAGTGCAGACATTTGCCAACGCCGGTCCTCATCTCGCTTGTTTCTTTCCGCCTCTTCGGGATGGCTATGTCCGGTCGGGTGTTGAGCTGTGAGCAGGGTGTTGAGCAAGTCCAATACGAAATCCCTTTCATCCAATCAGGATGCGCTGAGCGCTGGCGACCGTGTGGCATTAAATGACGCGGCAAACTTCGAGCAGCTCTACCGCGTTTACTGGCAGGACCTTTGTGGTCATCTGAGACGCATGTTCGGGGCGGGGCCTCCGGAACCGGAAGATGCAGTACAGGCGGCTTTCATTCGCTTTGCCGCTTTGGAAGAGCCGCAAAGCGTCAGAAATCCACGGGCTTTCCTGCTCGTAACGGCTCGCAACATCATTTTAGACCAGAAACGCCGCTCAGGGCGTCACCTCGACTACGCAAAGGCGGTGCTGGCTGAAAATTCTGGCCCTCAGCTGGATGATTTGTCTCCTGAGCGCGTCCTACTTGAGAAAGAGCGTTTTGAAGTCATCAATGCAGTGTTTCAAACATTGCCTCACAAGCAACAGGTCATCCTGACTCTTCGGCGGCGGTATAACTATACTTATCAGCAGATTGCCGATGAAACGGGATGGTCTTATGGCGATGTCTACAGGCAAATGGACAAGGCACTCGCCAGTCTGTCGCAAGCGCTGAAGCGCTAGCAGTTCGGGAGGAAAGTTTGAGTTTGGTGCGGCCAGATTCCAATAAAAACAAAGGCTACACCGAACGTGTGGAGGCGCAGGCGCGGTCCTGGGTCGTATACTTGAATTCCGGTTATGCCACGGCAGACAAGCTCGCAGAGTTCGAAACCTGGCTGGCTGCGAACGCTGATCATGCCCAAGCATTCCATGACTATGAGCAGATCATGATGGACCTTGGGCTGCCTTGCGGTGTGCCAGAAAGGGCTCTGGGCGGACGGGTCGAAACCGCTTTGCAGACGCACGCAGCGCCAAAGCGCTCCTTTTCACCCATCCGCGCTGTGGCAGGCGGCGTCATGGCCGCGGCGTTGGTCCTGGCGGCCACAGTCGGTGTGTCGCTCCATGAGCGGCCGAGTACCGTCGAAAATCTGCAGGCAGCGGCTTTGCCCGCGATTGAGACCCAGGTCGCCGAGATCCGTGCCGTGACCCTGCCGGATGGCACTGTCGTCACATTGGGCGCCAGGTCCCGGATCGAATACAAGTTCGAAGATGGTCTGCGAACCGTCGCGCTTGAGGAAGGTGAAGCTTTCTTCGACGTCGCCCCCGACAAGAGCCATCCATTTTATGTTCAGGCCGGTGATCGGCTGGTGCGCGTCGTCGGAACGCAATTCGATGTCCGCCAGTCGTCCAGTTCGGTGATGGTGTCGGTGGTTGAAGGTGTGGTGGAGGTCATCAAGGCCCGGAACCCCGAAGCCACCGAAAAACGTCACGGCACCCTCGTGAAAGACGTGCTGACGGCCGGCGACAAGGTGACCGCGATGATCGGCCAGGACCAACGCCAGATTGAAACGATTGACCCTGAAAAGGCCGCGAGCTGGCGATCGGGCTGGCTGGCATATGACGATGTCAGTCTCGATGACATTGTTGCAGACCTGCACCGCTATGATGATCGCAATTTCGTTTTCTCGGATTCCGCGTTGGGCGAGGTTCGTGTCACCGCTGCCTTTGGATCGGATAATGTCGACCAGTTTCTTTTTGCGCTGGAAGCTTCGTATCCCCTGTCGATAGACCGCGCCGATCCCTCCAAAGTAGTCTTTCTTCCGGCCAGCTGAGATCGCCCGGAACACTCTGACAAAAATATGGACATGGGCGCGCATTTTCCGCGCGTGGAGCAATCGATTGCCATTACGCCGGCTTTGCACTGGTGCGTTTGCCCGGCCTGGCGGACATATTTTCCAAGGCACGATCGTTCACTAGGCGTTGTCATCACGGCAGCACAGACGCTCTCATCACAGAGTCATTGTTAACGTTCAGGCCGGGCAATTCGGAGCCTTTTCGAAGTTTGAGGGGTGAGTAGAGAATGCCAGAGGTCAGAAGTCCGCTCAGCAGAGCTGGTCTGGCTGGCGTGGTGTTCCTGTTTATCCTTCAGGGGGCGCCAGTATTTGCTGATCCTGCAGGCGCAAAACCATCTTATTACGAGATCGATGCGCAACCACTTGCGCACGCCCTTATGGCGTACTCGGAACAATCCAAGATAGTAATTGTGGTGCCTTCCGGGATCCTAGAAGGCAAAACATCTCACAGGGTCAAAGGCCGACTGAACCATGAAGCGGCCTTGACAATGCTCCTCAAGGGCACCGGTCTGGAGGTCGAAAAACTTGATAATGGTGCGTTGACCTTGCAACGGAGCACCCCGGAAGCTGTGGAACTTCCACTGCCGCCCCCTCCTGTTCCAGTCGGCGAGCCAAAACCCTCTCCTTTGAATATCCCTATGGTTCCGGAAACTGAGATCGAAGAAGGACCAAGTACTCAGGATACGGTTGTTGTAACCGGGGTCAGAGGTGCGCCTCGATCAGTAACCGACAGCCCAACTCCCATCGATGTTTTGACCTATCAGGATATGCAGCAAGGCAGTTCAACCGGCATTTATGGATCATTCCGCTACCTGATCCCGTCCTTCAACCTGCCGACCCGTGGTGGCGGTGGTACAGCAAGCATAATCGCGAGTGGCGGTATGCGAGGATTGAACCCCGATCACACGCTGGTTCTTGTGAATGGCAAGCGTCGGCACAAGACCGCTCTGATCAACTCGGTGTCTTCGCTCTACAATGGCGCGGCCGGTGCCGACTTCAATATGCTCCCGTCGTCAGCGATCTCCCGCGTCGAAGTTCTGAGAGACGGGGCTGCGGCTCAATATGGCTCTGACGCGATTGCTGGTGTCATCAATATCATCCTCAAGGATGACCCCGACGACGGGGATCTCTCGATCAGCGCAGGGCAGAACTTTGACCGTAATGATGGTGAGTTCTTCACTGTGTCCGCTGGAAACGGCATATCCATTGGACAATCCGGCAGCCTTAACCTGTTCTACAATTTCATGAGCCGGGAAGAATCCAACAGGGCTGTGCCGATCTCGGACCGTGTCAATCTTTACCCGCTGCTGGAAGGTGGCGCGCGCGATCCGCGGGAAGCGACAATCGATCGTATGATCACGCAGAACTATGGGGCATTTCCGCAGATCTCGCATATTTTCGGCGGGAACTTCAGCTATGATTTCGCAGATATGGAATTCTATTCTTTCGGGACATACGGGTTTCGAAAGTCCGAGTTAAACTGGTCATTCCGTGCACCAAACAGAATTGTTTCGCTGCCGGAAGTTTATCCGGATGGGTTTCGTCCGCGCCTGGTGATCGAGGAAGATGACTTTGAACTGGTTGCCGGTTTCCGGGGGGAATCTGCAAACGGCTGGGCTTGGGATATATCGTCGGGCTTTGGCACCGACATTACCGATTGGGAGAATACCAATGGGCTCAATGCCAGTCTCGGGCCTTCCAGTCCAACCCAGTTTAATATTGGTCACCTCATCTCTTCTGAATGGGTCAATGCGCTGGATGTGACGAAGCTGCAGGAGCTGTACAGGGCGGGGGCAATACAGGTCTCCTTCGGCCTTCAGCACCGGCTCGAAAGATATGAAATCGAAGAAGGGGAAGAAGCTAGCTGGATCGCTGGAGATTATGTCCGACCGGAGGGGCAGCCCTTTGCCGGCGAGCTTCTTCCGCCGGGGGCCCAGGCGACGCCCGGCTTCCGTCCGGATGATTCAGGCGCAATCCGTCGAACAAACCTCAGCGCATATGGCGAACTGGGCTGGAGCCCATCGGAAAACTTGTTTCTGAATGCGGCTTTGCGATACGAAGATTTTGATGACGCTGCCGGCGATGAGATTATTTACAAGGCCGGCGGCCGGTATGCTGTGACTGATTGGCTCACGCTCCGTGGGTCTTTCAATACCGGGTTCCGCGCGCCGTCTCTGGCCCAGCAAGCGTATGCGTCGACCACCAGCCAGTTCCGGGATCTGGATGGCGATGGAGAAGCCGAGCTTTTGTTGCTCAAGAATCTGCCGGTCAATTCGGTTGCAGCCCGTGCCCTTGGGGCGTCTCCGCTGCAACCGGAGACGTCGAGGAATACAAGCTTTGGATTCGCGTTGACCCCAAACTCGAACCTTTCGGTGACGGTGGATGCTTACCAGATCGATCTGGATGACCGGATCGTTGTAACTTCCACGTTCTCTCCATTGGACACGCGCCTTTCAGCGGACGGCATCACAACCATTGGCGATCAGATCCAGGCGCTGCTCGTCGCAAATGAGCTCTCGCCAGGGATTAGTGGACAGTACTATACAAATGCCATCGACACGCGTACGCGCGGACTCGATATTGTTGCGACTTACCGGGCGCATACGGAGTATGGCAGCTTCAGATTTATCGGCGGGTTCAACAGGAACGAAACAGATATACGCAGAATCGTCGAGAATCCGCCTGAGCTGGAGGCGCTGGGGGGTATTGATATATTTGACCGGAGCAAGCGGGCAGCCCTGACGGACACTATTCCCGATTCCAAGATCAGTCTTGGCGTTGGCTGGGAGTATGGTCCGTTCAAGACGACTTTCCGGACAACACGCTTCGGCCGTTATATGGTCCGTAATGCAACAAATCCGGATGAGGATTATGATGTGGACCCGGAATGGATCGCAGACCTCGAAATCGGCTACGCCCTTTCGGAAAACTTCACCGTTTATGCCGGGGCGAACAATTTACTCAACACATATCCTGAGCAGATCAATGAGCCGAGCGAGATCAATGGGTCGAACATGTACAACACGTTCGCGCCATTTGGATTCACCGGGGGAAACTGGTTTGTCCGGGGTGCCTTTCACTGGTAGAAATGTTCCCGTCCCAAAACAAGGGAGACCCGGCCAGCGGGGAAAGACTGGCCGGGTCCTGAGTGTGGTTAGAACGAGTACTCGTACTGGATCCAGAAAGACCGCGGTTTACCGTTCCAGCCATACTGCCTGTAGTAAGCGCTGTCGTTCGGGCCGATCTCGCCCCGGACAACTGCCCGGTCACGGGTATAGGTGGACCCACCGGATGCGCGCTCGAAATAATCTTCGCCAAGCAGGTTCACGCCTCGGATCAGGAAGCGGTGCTGCTTTTCATCACCCATGAAGTATTGAACCGAACCGTTCAGGACGAAGTAGTCACCGAAGTTCATGTCCTCGACAACACGATTTCCATCGGTGTCGACAAGGCGGGCCAGGCTGGTCCCAGCATAAGCCCATTCAGGACCCTGCCAACGCGGGTTCAGTGAGAACACCCAGTTTTCGTTCGGCGTGTAGGTGACAAGGCCTGACAGGGTCCATTCAGGACGTTCCGAAGACTGACGGAGCTCTGAATTGCCCGCAGCACCCGGGATCACAAAGTCAAGATTGGTCGATGTGCCATCCAGACGAGCCAGAGAGCCGTAGACCGGGTTTGGCTCCAGCGATTCCATGTCGGTGTAACTGAAGTCTGCCTGCCACTTATCGAAGTCGAACGCGACGTCGATGGTGAAGCCCTTGATGTCCTGATTGGCTAGAGCATTGACGGCGACCGTTTCACCCGGATCGGAAAGACCGTTGGCTGCGGTAGAGCAGAAGTCATCCGGCGCGATGATGTTCCGACGGTTTTGTTCGATAGCGGCCGTGTCGTTGGTCAGGTTATCGAACAGCGGATTTGTCAGATCGTTGGCATATTCGAGGCAGACAGCGCCGACAGCACGGCTGGAGAACAGGTTCTTGATGTCTGTTTCGAAGTAGCCGACTTCGACGTTGTACGTGCCGCCGAAGATGTCACCGTCGATACCGGCACCCACGTTGAACGCGTCGACTTCCTGCGGCTGCAGGCCGGGGTTGATGTTTGCACCGGCACCGAACGCACCAATCTCGTCAATCTTCGGAAGGCTGTAGGATGTGCCGCCCGAGCCGCGAGCATAGAGGCCGTAGCCGAAGTTCTGGCGCAGGCCGACTTTCCAGACGGACTGGTCATCGAAATTGTCATTGAAGTCCTGACGGGCCGCGAACGAACCGCTGAAGCCTTCAAGAACGGGGAGGGACAGGCGCAGGTCGCCATACACACCTGTGCTGGTCAGCTTCACATCGCGTACGCCGAAGGAGTCGTCCGAATTGTCCTTGTAGCTGGTGTTCTGAACACCGGCGACGATTTCAACATAGTCATTCAGCGTGTAGGTGGCCCGGGCGTTGAATCCATAGTCGACATAACCGGATTCACGTTGGTCAGTGGTGCCAAAACCCTTGGTCAGACCGCCGTCACCGAAGGACGCAGTGGACTGGACGACATAGCCGATAGGGGCGCCAATCGGGAACGGGTTCTCGATCGTACCGTAGGGCTGGCCGTAGAACGGGCTGTCAGGATCCTGGTTGATGTAGTAGCTGCTGCCACCGTTCCAGTTGTCATCACCCGCACTGCCGGCGCTGCCGTAGGGGTTGGTCACACAGCCGGCTGGCAGGCCCGGTACTGATGCAGCAAAGGCTTCAAAAGCTGCGGCAGTCGAGAAACCCGTGATGCCCTGATCTGCTGCAATTGCCTGGATGTCGGATGGCAGGTCGCCAAGACGCGGGATCTGACAGATGCGGGCGTCGATCTCGTTGTTCTTCAGCTGCGGATCCTGGTAGTGCGCTTCCAGATTGATCTTGAGCTTGTCGTTAAAGCGGTGCTTGAAGGCCGCGTTATAGATCGGGAATTCCGTAAAGTTCGGCTGGAATACCGTGCTTTGCGGGAAGGAATCGCGGAAGTCGATGGTCGAGTAGGTCGCGCCGGCGCGGAACTCTGTGTCCGGTCCGATCTGCCAGAGATACTTCAGACCCAGACTATTGTAGCTGTACGGGAATTCATGACGTCCGCCAAGGGCCAGGACGTTGTCGCCATAAGCTTCCTTGCTGAACAGCTCGTGGGCATCCGTTTCATAGGAGCGGCCGAACACGAGGATGGAGTGCTTGCCGTCCTTATCGAGCGGCAGGGACATGTTTCCGTAGATTTCGCGCGTCTTGAAGGCGCCTGCATACACGCCGAACTGACCTTTGGTGGTGCCATCAGGCTCCTTGGTGCGAACGCTGACGACGCCGAGGCCGCCATTGGAGCCGAAGTAAAGGCTGTTACCGCCGCGGTAGACTTCCACGCTATCGATCATGCGAGGATCAATGGCCGTCGCGGGCCAGAGGTCTTCCAGCGGGGAAGACCGGTCGAAATAGGGGACGCCATCCACCAGGAGCAGCGTGTCCCGGTCGGTGCCGCCATCGATACGGATGGTAAACTCACCTTCATCCGGCGAGTAGCCGATGTTGGCGCCGCGTATCAGGCCGGACGCGAGTTCGCCAAAATTGGTGAAGCCGCCGGTTTCAATTTCTTCAGAGCTGATCAGCTGGACCTGGGTGCCAAACTCGGCAAAGTCGACAGCAATGTCAGATGTCAGAGCGTCGACGGCCTGGCCTTCGACGCGAATTGTTTCGAGTCGGCGTGTATCACCCCCATCCGGCTCCGGTTCTGCAATCGCAGCCTGAATGACGCTCGACGCCATCAGTGCGCTCAAGCAGAATTTTACGCTGCTTTTCAGTTTCTGTTTCATGGCTGGTGTCTCCAAATAACCCCATCACCCGCCGGACATCGACGAGCCGGGCGCGGGCGGTCGGTTGACCGCACTCGCCACGCCGCCGATCTAGACAGCCATCGCAACACTTCTGTGAACTTTGAATAAAATTGATATGAATAGTATTTACATTAGACTTGGTTTGTAATTGAAAAAAATTCAAATATCGGATTGAGTTCTGGAGTGAATTGCATGGCGCATGGCTTTTTGCCCGCCTCATCGGCCGAGATCGCGCACGTTGCGCAATCGGCCAGAGGCTTCCTTATCGACTGGGATGGTTGCTGTGCCATCGACAATCAATTGACCGAGTCAGCCGCCGCTTTTCTGCGGGCGCACCAGACCCGGGCAGCCATCGTATCGAATAATTCCACCAATACCGTGGATGACTTCCTGGAGATACTTTCCAGTTCCGGCATTACCATGCAGCGTGAACAAATCGTGCTGGCGGGTGTCGAGGCAATTGATCGCGCGTCCAAGGCGGGGTTGGTCGATGTCATGGTTCTGGCGCATCCGCGTATGCGGGCTGTCGCTCGCAATACTGGCATTCGGCTGAACCGGGATGAAGCGGATGTGGTTGTCCTGCTACGGGATACGCGGTTTAGCTATAGCCGACTGGAGCGCGCTGCGAATGCGCTTCGGAAGGGTGCGCGCCTGATTGTTGCAAATCCGGATCTCACGCATCCCGGCGCCGAGGGGCGGATCAAGCCAGAGACAGGGGCGCTCCTGTCAGCACTCGGATCGTGCGTAAATCTCGATGCTGTGGATATGGAGGTCGTAGGAAAGCCGAAGCCCGGGCTTTATCTGAAAGCCTGCCGTGCACTCGATCTCTCACCTGAGATGGTTGTCATGCTGGGGGATAATCCTGCCACCGATCTGGCGGGGGCGCAGGGATTAGGCATGCATTCCCTGATGGTTCGTGCGGATGAACCGGGTGTGCTGGAGGCCCTAGCTCGGGAAGTCAGTTTCTAGAAGCGCTTCAAGGACAAAACATCGAATGTTTTCCGGAGTGTGTCGGTCGCGCGGTCATAATCGGCGAGGGCGAGCGCCGCGATCAGCGCGTCAAGCACGCAAAGCTGCGCGATGCGGCTGGTCATGGCCTCGGTCCGGAACTTGGTCTCGCGGGCCATGGTGAAAAGTTTCACGTCTGCATAGGCTTGCAGGGGCGAACTGGAGAAGTTCGTGACGATGATTGTCTTGGCGCCAGCCTCTTTGGCGAGGCGTGTTGCGGCAAGTGTTTCGTGCGTCGCGCCTGAGTGAGATATGGTCAGCACGGCCACTTTCGGTCCCGTACGTGAGGCGCTGATCGCCTGTATGTGGCTGTCCACGACGACTTTGGCATCAATGCCGATCCGCAGCATGCGATACTGCGCGTCCTCTGCAATGGGGGCGGAGGAACCAATGCCATATATTTCTACACGATCGGCCGCGCGGATAATGCGGACAGCTTCGTCGACAGCATCAGCATCCAGAATCGAGAGCGTGTCACGCAAGGCCTGAATACCGGCGTGGAAGGTTTTCCGGCATACGGTCGGTGTTGTGTCCGAGGGACGTAGGTCTTCGTGGATGAACTGGACGGGCTGAACGACTTCCTGGGCTAGGCTGAGTTTGAGCTGTTGAAAACCGGACAAATCCAGCTGGCGGCAAAGGTTGATGACGCTTCCGTCGCTGGCACCCGTTGCTTCAGCAAGTTCGGTGACGGACATGCCGACTACCTGGCGGGGGTTCTCCAGGATAAAATCAGCTATGGAGCGAGTGCTTGGACCGAGAGAAGCGTGACGCACCCGGATGCGCGTCATCACATTGTCGACGATTGGAACGTCGCCGCGCTTTTTGGTTGCGGCTTTGCGTTTGGGTTTGCTCTCGGACATTGATCGCTTCCTAAGGTTCGTATCACAATAATTGAATTTAGTTCAAGAAAGGTCAAGAATGCACTGACTCCGTTACACCAATGTCACAAGCGGCTGTTATCGAAGATCCTGAGTATTGTTGCGGCGCACAAGGGGGCGCTGCCTGGATTGAGAGGGGTCTGACATGCGTCTGGGAATGCTCCTGATCGTCCTGATGGGTTTTTGCCTAGGCGGATTCCCGGCCAGTGCTGAGCGTACCGGCGCGGCGGGCAGTCCGCTCCGTGTGCTGTTAATTCCGGCGGATGGCGGGACAGAAGATGGAACGCGGGCCGATTTTCTCCCATTGTTCAATGCAATAACCCGCACCAGCGGAATCCATTTCGATGTCCAGACCGGGCAAAGCTATTCTGCGGTTATCGAAGGCATGTGCGCTGGCCAGGCGGAAATTGCCTGGCTCGGGCCTGTGTCTTATGTGGAAGCGCACAAGCGCGGCTGCGCAGACCTTTTAGCCATTGAAGAACGAGACGGCAGTTCGACCTATTATGCGGGTGTCTTTGTGTCCCGGGATTCCGGGATCGACACTCCAGATGATCTGATCGGAAAGTCCATAGCGCTTGGATCACAGCACTCGGCAAGCAGCTTTTCCTACCCGCTGGCGATGTTATCGAAAGCCGGTGTTGATCCGCTTCGGGATCTTGATGCTGTTCGTATTACGGGGAGCCACGCTAACAGCCTGCTGGCGCTGCAGAATGGCCTGGTCGATGCTGCTGGCGCATCATTCATATCGTTTGAGCGGGCGGTAAATCAGGGTGGCCTTAGCGCGTCAGGATTCCGCCTGCTGATTAAGTCGGACCCAATTCCGAATCCCCCCATTGCGATGCATCCGGGATTGTCGCCGTCTGTGAAGGCTTCTCTCAGGTCTTCTCTTGGTAGTGTTCATGGGATGCCTGGTATCCGGCCAGAGTCCATCCGGGGCTATGGTGGCAAACAGGTGGATCGTTACAACACAGATGCTTCCGATGAACTGTTCGAAGCAATGGCAAGTACGATCGGCTTTATCGACACCGACTATCAAGCCGCCATTTTGCTCAAGTCCGGCTCCTGATTGAACCGAATGAACAATACGCGATCCTGTCCAATAGGCCCCCAGGCAGTTCTGACGGTTGATGCCGCGTGCAAGACCTTTGCAGACGGTCCAACTGTCCTTGACAGTGTGTCTCTGCGGATTGAGCCGGGGAGCTTCTGTGTTCTGCTCGGTGCGTCTGGATCCGGTAAAACCACACTGCTGCGCTCGGTTATCGGTCTAACCCCACTGGACGCGGGATTCATTGATGTCGGCGGGGTGAAACTCTCGCCGAGAACGATGCGCAACCTACGCCGCAATGTCGGCATGGTGCATCAGGATTTTGGCCTTTCAGCACGCCTGACGGCGGCGCAGAACGTCATGGCCGGCACGGTGCCTGATTTGCCAATGTGGCGAGTGTTGTTCCAAGCCTATTCAAAGTCTGTTCAGGATAGAGCCTGCGGTTTGCTTGCGCACGTCGGTCTGGAAGAGGGGCATGTGAACCGGCCGGTGAGCGGTCTTTCCGGTGGCCAGAAGCAGCGTGTCGGCATAGCCCGTGCTCTGATCAATTTTCCAAAACTGATCCTGGCAGACGAGCCGGTTGCCAGTCTCGATCCGCAAACGGCGCAGGATGTCATGGGGCTGCTCCGCCGGTGCGCAGAGGAGCAGGGCGCAGCAGTTCTCTGTTCGTTACACCAGATTAACCTCTCTCGCACCTATGCTGACCGCATCATCGGGTTACGTGAGGGGCGGATCGTATTTGACGGTCCACCAAGCCAGCTCAGCCAGGACATGCTTGCCCGCATCTTTGGCGTGGAACGTGAAGGCTTTTCTCTTTCAATGGCGGTAGCCTGATATGTCAGAGAGCGCGGTGACCGGACGTGTGGACGCTGCGCATTGGCGCGTGCGCCCGGCTTTTGGCTGGAAGACTGTTCTGACGGTTGTGGTTGCGTTCGTGCTACTGTCCGTTTCTGCTCATCGGATCGAACTGCACCGGCTTTCCAGCCAATTGGGTGAATTTCTTCAGGCAAGTGTAGGATTTAAGGAATCGTCCCAGATCGGGCGGGGCATCGGCAGCGTCACTCAACAGATGTACCCGATCGCCATCGCGGAGCGAACACCGGTATCCCTGATCGACGATTTCGATCCGGCGCGCCTTCCTCTGTTTTCACGTCTCGAAACTGAGCGAGTGGAAGAATCTGCGCTGGACCCTGAGACCATGCAGATGACAACGACGACTGTGGAGAAAACATTTCTCGTCGAGCCTGCCGGATATCTGACCTTTACGCTCGGCAAGATGTTGGAAACGGTGGAGATGGCCATATGGGCCAGCCTGTTTGCCGTATTGATGAGCCTGCCATTGTCCTGGATTGCCGCGCGCAATTTCACCCCCCACTCGGCACTGTATGCAATCGCGCGCAGCTTCATTTCGTTCCTGCGTGCTGTCCCGGAGCTGATCAGCGCGCTCTTTCTGGTGTTGGCGTTCGGATTTGGCGCCATCGCAGGTATTCTTGCTCTGGCGTTACATAGCGTGGGGTTCCTGGCCAAGTTCTTCGCTGAGGAGATCGAGGCGGCCGACAAGGTTCCGCAGGATGCCGTACGCGCGACCGGGGCGGGCAACTTTGCTGTTTTGCGCTTGGCCGTGCTGCCACAAGTGTTGCCAAGTTATACCGCGCTGAGCTTCTATATCCTCGATCGCAATATCCGTATGGGCACGGTAATCGGCCTCGTTGGGGCTGGCGGGATCGGGCAGGAGCTGAAAGGTCGGTACGACATGTTCCAATACGACCATGTCGCGACGATCTTGCTGATAATTTTCCTGTCGGTGCTGACATTGGATGCGCTGGCGGCGAAAATTCGACACAAGCTGATCTAGGGCGGCCGGGCTCAGGCCGCCCCACGATCAATGGTGCAGGTTTATTGCCCGGCGTTCTGGAGTTCGGCGCTCAGACGGTCACGCAGGTCACGTTTCACGAACTTGCCACTGGCATTCCGGGGCAGGGCATCCGCGATGAACCAGACATAGCGGGGCACTTTGTGCTTCGCCATGGTGGTTGCACAGTGAGCCCGGAATTCGTCAGCGGTCAGTTTTTCGCCTGGCTTCAGGACGATGGCGATACCTACTTCTTCTCCCAGCCGATCGTCAGGGACGCCAAACACACTGCACTCGGCAACTGCCGGATGAGTATAAGCAACAGATTCCACTTCGGCGCAGTAGACGTTTTCGCCGCCGCGAAGGACCATGTCCTTTTTGCGGTCGACGATATAGATGAACCCGTCCTTGTCGATCCGGGCGATATCGCCGGTGTGGAGCCATCCATCGGTGATCGATTCCGCGGTTGCTTCGGGACGGTTGATATAGCCCTTGATGACCGAGGAGCCTTTGACCCAGAGCTCGCCCAGCTCGCCGGGGGCGACGGTTTCACCGAGCTCGTCCACGCATTTGACCTCGAAGTTCGGCATGGACGGTCCGGCGCTGTCCGGCTTGTCGACGAAGAAATCCGCCGAAACGGAAGTAATGATTCCGCATGTTTCGGTCATGCCATACCCGGTGGCCGGGCGGGCGGTCGCGATGCTGGATTCGATCTTGTGGACCAGATCAGGCGGCACCTGTGCCCCACCGCCCGAAAGCTGGACAAGGCTGGATGTATCGGTCTTGGCAAAGTCTGGGTGATTGATCAGTTCCCGACCCATGACCGGCACGCCGCCTAGGCTGGTAACTTTCTCGCGCTCGATGATTTTCAGCGCTTCGCCGGCATCCCAGCGGTACATCAGGATGATCGTGCCACCGGCCGCTGTGGTGGCGTACGCGCCGCAATTGTTGGCGGTGACGTGGAAAAGAGGCGTCGTCAGGAGGGACACGGGTGGCGGCGGATCTTCCGGAGGTTCGATGCCGGTTGCGCGCTGAATCGCAAGTGCCGTGGAAGCCCCGGCATACATCATGTTCATGAGATTGGCGACGCACCCGCGTTGGGTGAGTTGGGCCCCCTTGGGGAAGCCGGTCGTGCCAGACGTATAGAAGATACACGCATCAGAGTCGGGGTCGACAGTAACATCCGGCATCTCGCCGCCGTGGGAAATGACGTCGCTCCACGGTATTACGTTAGCCGGCAAGTCGGGGATCCGGACTCCGACGACTTTCATTGAGCCTGTCAGGTCATCGCGGCCCCTGATCCGTTCGAGCCGTTCAGCATCGAGGAACAGGACTTTCGGTTCGGAGTCTTTCAAGGCGTAGGCCATTTCCTCGGCGGTCCACCAGGCGTTCATGCCAACCACGGTGATCCCGACCGACACACAGGCCCAGTAAATGAGAAGCCACTCCGGATAGTTGCGCATGGCCACGGCGACCCGGTCGTCCGGCTGGACGCCATGATCGAACAACCACGCTGCTATGGCATCCGTCTGCTTGTGCGCTTCGGCATAGGTGAGGCGCTCACCTTCATAGACAAGATAGGTCCGGTCGGCGAAATCCCTGGTGGCGAGCCAGACTTCGCGAATGCTCGGTGGGGCATTCTTGTAAACACGGAGCGTGTGGCCAAGAACCTCAGCCTCGGTGATTTCGAAATCACCGCCCGGACCGGTCAGTTCCTCGCGCGCCTTCAGAAGTTCTGCGTAGTGCATGTCTCTCCCCAATGGTATTTTTGGGGATCATACATGCCTTACCGGTGAAGGAAATGATTTGCGTAGGGGCAAGCAAAGCCCGGAAAGAGCGTTCCGGCGCTGAGAAACGCCGGAACGTAGAAACTAGTCGCGAACAGCAACAACTTCGATTTCGATCAGCCAACCCGGGTTGGCGAGACCGGCGACCTCGAACACCGAGCGGGTCGGCAGGTTTGGTTGCTCTTCTGTCCCGAAGAACTTCACGTAACCTTCCATGAAGCCGCCAAAGTCCAGCGAGTCTTCGCCCGGAGCGGCAACAATATAGACCTGCATTTTGATGACATCACTCATCGTCAATCCGAGACCCTCAAGGCGGGATTCGATCGTCGCCAGAGTGGTTTCGGTCTGAGTTGTAATATCCCCATAGGCCGCCGGGGTTCGCGGTTCAGCAGTTTCGTCGGTGACCGCCGGGCCGGCGCCGCTCAGGTAGACCAGTGTCGCATCGGCGGGCACTTCAACCGCTTGAAGGATCGGGAAGTCGGATCCTGGAATCTTGTGACGGATGACTTCACTGTCGGCGGCGCCGCAGGCAGCAAGCGCGACGGCGGCAATCGAAAGAAAAGGGATGGTAAAGCGCATAGGTTTCACTCCGTATTCAGATTATTGAGGCCGGCTTAGCTCGACCTGTTCGACAGTTGCGGCCGATTCATAAGAATTTTCACCCAGTCCGGACTGCAGGTAATTGACGACCGCGGCAACCTGCTCGTCGGAAAGCGTGTGGGCGAATGATGGCATTGCTTTGTACCCGTTCAGGACGATGAAGACAGCATAATCCGGATACTCAAGCTTATCATTCCCCGCGAGGGCGGGGTACATGCCACCGCCAACTGCGCCTTCACCTTTTGGCATATGGCAGCCCGCACAGAGCGTGGAGTAAATCTCTTCGCCGCTGGTCACAGTGACGCCCGGGCCGTCGAATATTTTCTTCTCAAGTGGCGTCGGTTCGAAGCTTGTAATTTCAGGGATGCCTTGATCGGCCTGCATGTTGAGGGCAACGGCCGAGAAAGCGAGAACGGTCAGCGCGGTGCGGGGGAATCGGGCTTGATGTCTCATCCGTTGATCACCTTGTCATGCAGACGGCCAATCGCGTCGAGTGAAGATTCAATTGCGCCTTCCAGCCAGGCACCGAGATAAGACACGTGCTCGCCGGCGCAGACAACACGGTTGTCGATCTTCACCGCATTTGCGTAGTGAGCTTCCTTGTCCCGCCAGATACCGAAGCAGCCGAGCACCCATGGCACCTTGTGCCAGACGACGCTGACGCCGGTCTTGAATTCTTCAAGATATTGCGGATGGAGTTTCGACCCGAATTCAAGTGCCCATTTGATCCTGTCTTCCGGTTGCATGGCGTTGAACTCGTATGCCTGCGCGTCATCCCATGTGTAGCCGCCCAGCAAGACGGCCGGGCCCTTGGTGAAGAGGCCTGTTGAGGGGTAAGAGATCATTTCAATGGGAAGATCGGTATAGCTGATCCCGCCATAGATATGTTCATCCTGCTCCCAGAACCGGCGTTTGAATTCGAGGCCCCATTTGGCGGATCCGCGATAGAAGACGTTGTTCACCGCCGCCGTGAGTTCCGGTGACAGATTGTGATCCATCTGGCCAAGGATCGAGAATGGTACGGTACAAACACACCAGTCCGCTTGAGCTGTCAGTGTGTCGCCTGTGCGAGTGTCTTCGTAGGCGACTTTCACGCCATCATCGTCCTGTTGCAGCGAAACGACTTTGGAATTGAAGCGGATCAGGTCACCCACTTCCCGTGCAAATGCCTGCGCGATCATGTCCATGCCGCCAACCGGTTGGAACATCGGCATTTGGTGATCCAGCAGGTCTGCGTCGGCCAGCCGGCCCCACATGCCGGATTGAAGGATTTCGGACAGGCTGATCGGATCCGAAGCGGATGGCGCGCCATTGAAGCCGGCGCCCGGCGGTTTGCCAAAACCGCGATACCGGCTGGTCAGGTCCCCGGCCTTATACGAATTGGTGTCGTCCAGTGCCCCGGTCGCCCGGAGCGATTCAATCAGCGCTTCCCGGTCTTCCGACGTCAGCATGTCATCCAGACGATTCTGGTCGACCGCCTTGGCAAGCAATTCCGAAGTCTGGCCACGATAGTCCGTGGCGATGTGTTTGAAACGTTGCGGCTTGCCGCCAAACGCTTTGCTATTGTGGATATAGGCGTTGTGGTTTTGCTGGATGAAAGGTTCCAGCTGGACGCCTAGACGCTGGCAGTAGTCCAGCACGCCGTGATGGTCATAAGGAATCCGCCAGGGCCCCGGATTGATATAGTTATCGCCTTTGAAGGAAACCTTCTGGCTCGCGCCGCCGAGCTCGGTGTAGGTGTCACCGCCGCGCAGCGTCCAGCAACGGCCGCCGGCTTTCTCGCGATACTCCAATACCTCGACGTCATAGCCTGCGGATCGAAGTTCCAATGCTGCGACCATGCCCGCGAGACCGGCGCCGAGAATGAGGACTTTCGCGCCTTTCGGATCTCCATCGAGCCTGATGGGGCCTTTATATGATGACGGCTGGACGTGTCGAATGGACTTCATCGCGGCATACAGCGCAGCGCTGCCAGCCGTTGCCCCGATGAGCGCCAATGCAGACCGACGGGTCGCTCCCTCCATAATACCCTCCATTTTTCCTTTCGTCGTAGGTGACCGGGGGCGCAGGTAAAGGAAAAACTGGGGCGAATCGGCTCATTGTTTGGAACGGACCAAATTTCAATCAGCTTTGACCGGTGGGGCGGAGCCCCCGTGTGGCATAATCACGAGGGAGGGAATGCTGCCCCGAAGCGGCAGTCCGATTCTCCGCCAGACCGGAGGCGTGTTCGGCTCGGCTGGGAGACGAGAACCAGCTGACACAGCGCGTATAAGTGGGGCAGTTCGGCCGAATAAGTCCAGAAAATGCAGTGACTTGTGGAATGGCTGCAGACGCTGGCGGGTCTGCCCTTGTTTCCAAATTTAGAATGATTATAGAAACAGGTTCAGGGCGAAGGAAACGTCAGTCGCGGGATGCGGCGCGCAACAATTAAAAACAAGCGCGCGATATGTCCCACCACAATTTATTGGCAAGCCATATGGGACGGGTATTGGGTCTGTCCCGGCAAGCAACAACAAGACGGAGCCACAATGTCCCTCATCAATACTGAAATTAAGCCCTTCAAGGCCGAAGCGTTCAAGCAAGGCAAATTCGTGTCGGTCAGCGAAGCCGACGTGAAGGGCAAATGGGCAATCTTCTTCTTCTACCCGGCAGACTTCACCTTCGTCTGCCCGACCGAACTGGAAGACCTGCAGTCCGAGTATGCAACTCTGCAGAGCATGGGCGTGGAAGTCTTCGCAGTCTCGACTGATACCCACTTCAGCCACAAGGCCTGGCACGAGACCTCGCCGGCCATCGGCAAGATCGAATACTACATGCTGGGCGACCCGACTGGCGCCATCACCCGCAACTTCGACAATATGCGCGAAGACATGGGCCTGGCTGACCGCGGAACCTTCGTGGTCGACCCGGACGGTGTGATCCAGGTGATCGAAGTGACCTGCGAAGGCGTGGGCCGCAATGCGGCTGAACTCGTCCGCAAGGTCAAAGCGGCCCAGTACGTCCGCGCGAACCCGGGTCAGGTCTGCCCGGCGAAATGGGAAGAAGGTTCGGAAACCCTCGCCCCGTCGCTGGAACTCGTCGGCAAGATCTAAGCTGACCGCTTTCCATTTTTCGGCTGGCTGTGCGTGTCACAGCCGGCCGGCTTTCCCTTTCCCCGCAGAACATCGCGCTGCCAGTCAGTGCGGCCTCGCTCTTCGCAGGAGATGACGCATGTTGGATGCCAATCTGAAGACCCAGCTCAAAGCCTATATGGAAAACATCCGGCGCCCGGTAGAACTCGTGGCAGCCTTGGATGACACCAAAGGCAGCCGAGACCTGGAAGAACTCCTGCAGGAAATCTCAGGGCTCTCCGACAAGGTCAACTGGAAGCGCGGCGACGATGCGCGCGCACCGTCCTTCGCTATCACCACGCCTGAGGCGGACATTAGCCTGCGCTTTGCCGGCCTGCCGCTCGGCCATGAATTTACATCGCTCGTTCTCGCGCTGCTGCAGGTCGGCGGACATCCGCCCAAGGTGGCGCCGGAGGTCATCGAGCAGGTCAAATCGCTCGATGGCCCGTTTGAGTTCGAAACCTATTTCTCTCTGTCCTGCCAGAACTGCCCGGACGTGGTTCAGGCGCTGAACATGATGGCGGTTCTCAATCCGAACATCCGTCATACTGCGATTGACGGCGCGCTATTCAAGGAAGAGGTCGATGCACGCCAGGTGATGGCTGTGCCGACTGTGTACCTGAACGGCGAAGTCTTCGGGTCCGGCCGTATGGAGGTCGAACAGATCCTCGCGAAGCTGGACACTGGCGCGCAGGAAAAGACGGCCGCAAAGATTTCGCAGAAAGAGCCGTTTGACGTGCTGGTTGTCGGCGGCGGTCCAGCCGGCGCAGCTGGCGCGATCTACGCGGCCCGCAAGGGCATCCGCACGGGTATCGCCGCAGAACGGCTTGGCGGGCAGGTGCTGGACACGATGGGCATCGAGAACCTGATCTCGGTGCCGTATACGGAAGGGCCGAAGCTGGCCACGGCGATGGAGGCGCACATCAAGGAATACGACATCGATGTGATGAACCTCCAGACGGCCTCGAAGCTTGTTCCGGCGAAAGATGAAGGCGGTCTGCATGAAGTCGTGCTGGAGAATGGCGCGAGCCTGAAGACCCGCAGCCTGATCCTCGCCCCCGGTGCGCGTTGGCGCCAGATGGGCGTGCCGGGTGAGGAAGAGTACCGCAACAAGGGAGTTGCCTACTGTCCGCACTGCGATGGTCCACTTTTCAAAGGCAAGCGTGTCTCGGTCATCGGCGGCGGTAATTCCGGCGTGGAGGCCGCCATCGATCTTGCGGGGCTCGTTGCCCATGTGACGCTGATCGAGTTTGATACGCAGCTGCGCGCTGATGCGGTGCTTCAGAACAAGCTGCGCAGCCTGCCGAATGTCACCATCATTACGTCGGCCATGACGACTGAGGTCCTCGGCGATGGGGCCAAGGTGAAAGGTCTGGTCTACAAGAACCGAAACACCGAAGAACTGCACGAAGTTGCGCTGGAAGGTATCTTCGTGCAGATCGGCCTTGTGCCGAATACGGAATGGCTGCGCGGCAGCATCGAACTGAGCGAGCGTGGAGAGATCGTGACGGACATGCGGGCCCAGACGTCACTTCCGGGCGTCTTCGCGGCCGGTGATGCGACGACGACGCCCTACAAGCAGATCGTCATATCGATGGGCGAAGGGGCCAAGGCGGCCCTCTCCGCATTCGATTACCTGATCCGGTTGGCACCGGCAGAGGTGGCGCCGGTTCTGGAGGACGCCTGATCCCGGTCAGAGGCCCAGTTCGCTGAGATCTGGATGATCGTCTGGGCGCCGGCCCTGCGGCCAGTGAAAGAGACGCTGTGCTTCGCTGATCTTCAGATCATTGATGCTGGCATAGCGCTTCTGCATCAGGCCCTCTGCGTCAAACTCCCAGTTCTCATTGCCATAGGCACGATGCCATTGGCCGCTCGCGTCATGGAATTCGTAAGCATAGCGGACGGCAATGCGATTGCCGGAAAAGGCGAACAGTTCCTTGATCAGGCGGTATTCCTGTTCCTTTTGCCACTTCTCCGTCAGGAAGCGGACGATTTCGGCACGCCCCGTGATGAACTGGCTACGGTTCCGCCAGGCGCTGTCTTCCGTGTAGGCGAGAGAGACTTTTTCTGGGTTGCGGCTGTTCCAGCCGTCTTCTGCAAGGCGGACTTTTTCCGTTGCGGTTTCAGCGGTGAATGGCGGGAGGGGCGGTCTCATGTTTGTTGTCTCTTTGTGTTCCGGGAGGAAAGCATGAGCGGCTGGAAGCAGTTACCAGCCGCCCGCGTACGAGCTTACAGGTCGCCGACGGCTTTGTGTTCGATGCGCGGCCAGGTGCGTTCGGCCTTGGCCAGAATACGCTTGGAGTCCTTCTTGTACTTTTCGAAGATCTCCGCATTCACGAACAGGTAGAGCTTGCCATCCACGATGTCGGCATATTGTGGGTCACCGTCGAACTTCTTGCCAAGAGCAACCGCATAGGCGCAAAAGCCGCCATATTGAGGTGCATACATCGCCGGGTTGGCTTTGAACTTGTTCGCGGAGTCTTCGGAGGCGAAGTAGTAGGCCACGCCGTCTTCAACGACAGTGTATTGTGCGTCACCTTCGGCAACGGCGTTCAGCGTCGTCAGCGCGACAGCATCGACGCCATGAAGGCCCAGCGGTACGCCCGCCGTCGTGATGCCGGTCGACACGTTGTACTCGTCTTCGGCGGCAGCTGGCATGGCAGTAGCGATTGCTGCGGCCATCACCATGGTGGAGAGTGTGATTGTACGGGACATTTCAATTTCCTTTTTGGGAGGTTGGAGCCACAGGCTCGGTGGGGAAGGTGCCTGCCGGACCGGGGAGGCGTCCGGCAGGCGATGGACGTCAGAAGTCTCTTGGACAGTGAACTTCAGACTGACTTGGAAGATCAGTAGGCAGAAGACATGTGCTGGGACGATTTCTGGCTCCGGCGAGAAAAGGAGTTCTTGCTGCAACATGTCGTGCTTCCTGAGAATCTGTAGGGCGGGTGCGCATTCTATTGCGGCCCAAAAGGGCCCGGCTGGTGGGGGAGAGAGGGGGGGAGCCACCAGCCGGGCTGCGGGGCATCCACGTGGGTGAGACGTGGATCGGGAGGAGATTACTTTCCGTGAGCAGCCTTGATCGCTTTCACGGTGTTTGCCGTGTTGTCGACTGAGCTGGCGATCATCCGGAAGTTGGTCAGGGACGCATCATAGCCGTTGTAAAGCGGAGTGATCGCGCCTGCGGTCGCATCGGTTACCACCATCACTTCGAAGCCCTGCTCGATCAGTTCGCGCATGTGGGATTCCGTGCAGAGGTTCGACGACATGCCGCCGAGGATGACTTTCGAAATGCCTGCCTTGCGAAGCTGAAGGACGAGGTCATTGGTTTCCGGGCCGTAGACTTTGTGCGGGCTGGTGACGACCGTCTTGCCGTTGTTGATGTAGGGTTTGTAGCGATCGAGCCAATCGGCGCCGGACCCTTCAAATCCTTCCAGGGTCAGGGCGTGCGGACGGTCGAACATGCCGATGCTGTGCATCAGTGTTTCAAGCGTGCCTTCGAATTCCCATTTGTGATCGTGTTCGAAATAGAAGTGCGGCGACACGAAAACGGGCATGCCGGTCTCATCGGCAACTTTGAAGAGCGCCTCGAGGTTTTCGACCGTGCCGTTCTCGGTGATGCTCTGGCCAACAACGCCCCAGGTCACGCCTTCCGGTGACAGGAAGTCATTTTGCGGATCGGTGATGACGATTGCAGTCGTTGCCGGATCGATTGTGAAGCCCGGCATGGGAAGGCCGTCATTGACCGGCGGCATTTTTGCGGTTGCGGCGCGGGCGGTTTCAGCGCTGGCGGTTTGCTGGGCGAACAGCAGGCCGGCCAGTCCGGCCGATGCCAGGGCGAGTTTCAGTGGGAGGCGGGAGGTAAACATGATGGTCTCCATGAGAGTCGTTTTGGGTTCCGCTTTTCCTTGGGGAGAGGCATCGGTTTGGAGTTGCCTTGCCCTTCAGAAGTGAGCTGAATCCTGACTACTCCTCGGAGCTGCGCCGGTATTGACGGCGGACGACACAGTTTTGACCGGTCGCGTCAAAGAGACGGAAAGCGGGTGGGGAAGTTTGTCTGATACTGCGCGCAAAAAGACCGGGCCTTCAGAACGAAGACCAGGTCATGGATGTAAGCTAAGTGAAGCTGCTTGGTGTCTAAGCCAGCTTGGAAGCCAGGTAGGTGTGTCCTTCGACCATGCGGCGGATTTCGTCCGCTCGAGGCTCAAGGCTCCAATCGCCCTTATCGACTGATCCGCCCAAGAGAATGCCTGTCTTCCTGGGGAACGAATAAAGCAGGCCATAGTCATCTGTTGATCCGGCATAGCCATAATCGATGTCGTTCTGAGGCAACAGGAAGCTAAGCTGGCCGCGCGCCGGAATGATGCTTTCGTCTCCGAACACCTTGCCGGAACCAAGTCCCATGCAGTTCACGATACTGGACTCTGGCAGCTTTTCGAGGTCGCCCTCGGTCTCGAACGCCATTTCCTTCATCTTGCCGCCGGCCGCGAGGAAATCATTTACCAGTGCACGCAGGTAAATGTCCGGATCGATCATCAGCGTGTAGTACCCGTCGTAATAAGGGAAGCCGAACGGACCGCCGGGCTGGTTGCGCTTGAGCCCAGGATAGAGTGCGTCGCCGCCCACATACGGGCGGATCGTGCTCATGGGCCGGTCGCTCAATGAATACTGGCGGATCCAGTAAACGCCGTATTTCGGATCATTGGCAAAGCGGATGAACCGGTTGAAGGCGATCCGGGAGGCGAGATCCAGCATGGCCAGGGTTTCCTGGGAGACCTGATCATTCTCAAACAGGGTCACAGGGTGCCACATGGCGCCCGCAACGTTCGAGGTCGTGTAGGGCGGGAAATCCTTGGCGTAGATCGTTACATCTATGCCGGCACGTTGGAGAAGAATGGCTGTCGACAAGCCAACAGATCCGGATCCCAGAACGGCGACCTTGTCGCTGTGCGTCTTTTTGACGAGTGCCGCTGCCAGTTCTGCAACGCCCCAGGAAAGGGAGACACCGCCTCCGCCGTGGCCGTAATTGTGCACGACATCCTTGGAACCGATCTTCACTGCTTCCAGCCGGGGACCGGGTTTTCGGAAGGGGCGAAGACCGACAATTGTGCGAGTCACGCGGCTCATGGAGGATTTTATGGGCCGCATCGGTGCATCGATGGACTGGACCAACGCATCGCCGGTCACTGGTGCGGGAGCAAATCCCGTAGTGGTCGTTGTACACCCCGTGAGGGCAGCGATGCCGAGGCCTGTCCCTGTCGCCAGAAAGTCTCTACGTTTCATGATTTCCTCGATGCGTAAGCGTTCCCGTAAGCGACTGTTGAGCTCTGCCTTTAAAGGGTCAAGGCGTGACCTTCAGAGCATAGCGTTGCCCAGTGGAATGCTCGCTGATTCAGCGATTTTGACCTGACGCAATCATGGTTGCCCTGAAACTGGACAATGCTCCAACAAAGACGGGGGGGGTAAATGCAGCCTTTCGTGCCGAGTATTTGGTCAATCGCGAAACAGGAATAATCAGATGCGGCAATCTGACATGCCAACTTCATCCTGGCTGTTTGGACTCGGCGCGGTTGTTCTCAAAAATCAAGTGACATCAATGGTTTGAATGTTTTGCAGAGAGCCCCGACCGAAATGGCTGCCGACAATCCCCGCAGTACAGTCTTGCTGGAAGAGCAACAGCAATCCATTTCCGTGTCTGAAATGGGGAGTTGGGGTGGGCAGATCCTGGTGCTTGCCAGCGATGAAGCGCGGGCCAGGCAGATCTCAAATGGGCTGGGTGACCAGCCGCATCACACCGAAATCACGGGGCAGGCGGACTGGCAGACCCGGCGGTTGAGACTGATGGGCGCGCGGGCAATTCTTATCGCCTCGCCAACTGCAGATCTGGAATTGCTGACAGAACTTCTGACGATGCGCAGGTTCCGCTCTGTGCCGGTCCTCGTGTTCGTCGATCAGGGATCCCGGGAAGAGATGAGCAGGGCGCTGAAGCTCGGCGTCAGTGCATTCATAGTCGATGGACTGGAGCCAGAACGCGTGCCTGCAATCCTGAATGTGGCAGAGGAGCGTCATGCGTTGACGTTGTCCCTGCAGGATCAGTTGCAGAAAACGCAGGAAGACCTCGCAGCCCGCAAGACAATTGAGCGGGCCAAGGGTCTGTTGATGACGAAGAGCGGTCTCGCGGAGCAGGAAGTCTATGATTCCATGCGCCGCATGGCCATGACTCAGGGAAAACCACTGCGGGAGATCGCAGAAAACATTCTCGCAATCTTCGCGATTTTTCCATGAAACCTCTGATCTTCTGGAGCCTGATTTCTGCATTCTGAGTGCTGAGACTTTGGGCGTTGTTTGGTGTGCGGTGCACAAAAGCGAGACGGGTTAACGATTCAGCATCACCGGCGACACGTTTCGAATTGGCATTCGCGGGGGCGCAGGACAGCTTGATAGGCAAGTCAGCAGGAACTGAATGCCAACGGAGGCATTTTGAGCAGTCTGCTGACGTATGTGGCTCAACGGCGGGCCGACTTAACACCTCAGGATATCAGTGCCTTGGGCGTTCTGCCCAATGGGGGAAGCTGGTGTGTGCTCGACAACAGGGGGCAGACGGAACCTCAATTGTGAGTGTTGGTTCCGCTGCGGAAAGGGAATACAAAGTGCGATTTAGTTCTTTCTTGAAATGTGCCGTATCGTCCGCGGTCGTTGGAATGGTGGTCACCGGGGGGGTGGCTTATGCAGAGCCTGACGATGAACCGGCAGCAGACGAAACTTCCGTCCAGGAAAAAGTCATCATCACCGGCTTGCGGGGTAAAGCGCGGTCCGTCATGGATTCTCCGGTTCCGGTAGATGTTCTTAGCTCGGACGAAATATCCGACGTGCCGTTCACGGACGCCAACGATATCATCAAGACGCTGGTTCCGTCTTACTCGCTGGCACGTCAGCCGATTTCGGATGGCGGCACATTCATCCGCCCGGCCACACTGCGTGGCATGCCTACCGACAAGACGCTTGTTCTGGTCAACTCCAAGCGCCGTCACCGCGCCGCTTTGGTGCAGATCGGCGGTTCCGGTACGCAGGGTCCGGATATCGCAACCATCCCGGCTATCGCTCTTAAGAGTGTTGAGGTTCTGCGCGATGGCGCTGCAGCCCAGTACGGTTCGGATGCCATTGCCGGCGTTATCAACTTCATCCTGAAGGACTCGCCGGAAGGTGGTTCCATCAGCGCAGACTTCGGTCAGTACTATGAGGGCGACGGCTTCAACACGACCCTTGCTGGCAACTTCGGTCTTGCGCTTGGCGACAATGGCTTCGTCAACGTTTCGGCCGAATACTCAAAAGCGGATATGACCGTTCGCGGCGAACAATATTGTGAAAGCTGGGTCTGTGTGGACGTGAACAGCCCGGACTTTGCTCCAGGTGATACTTCCATCGCCGGGTTCGATCTGGACTCCTTCATCGCCGGCCTCGACAGCGCTGACTATTCCGGTTCTGGCGTGGTTCAGCCTTGGGGTCAGCCAAACGCCAAAGCGTTCCGTACCTTTGTGAATGCTGGCTATGACTTTGGTGCATTCGAGCTTTACGGGTTCGGCAACTACTCGAACTCAGAAGCTGACGGCAGCTTCTTCTATCGTTATCCAGGTAACGGCACGATCGAAAACATTCGCCTTGAGGATGGTTCGCTCTGGTCGTCGCTCTACCTATTCCCGGGCGGCTTTACCCCGCGCTTCTTCGGTAACGTCATCGACTATTCCGGTGTCGGTGGTGTGCGTGGCGAGTGGGACAACGGTATCACCTATGATTTCAGCGGCCGTCTTGGTCATAACGAGATCAAGTATACGCTAAAGAACACGGTCAACCCGTCGCTCGGAGAAATGTCACCGACGAGCTTCCATCCGGGTGACCTGATCAACGAAGAAATGCAACTGCAGGCCGACTTCTCGAAGGAATTTGAAACCGGTCTGGCCAGCCCGCTGCTTTTCGCTTTCGGTGCCAGCTACCTGGACGAATCCTACGAGCTCGTTGGTGGAAACTACGAGTCCTACATCGATGGGCCTTACTCGCTTCCGGATCCGTACGGTTTCTGTGACGCAGGTGCGCCGACCGCTGCAGGTGCAGCCGTCATCGCGAACGGCTCCACACTGGATTGCGCTGACTCCTCCGATCCCGTCTACACGGCGCTCGGTGTGGGTTCGAACGGCTTCCCGGGCTACTCACCGGAGTTCTCTGGTGAATATACCCGCGACTCCTACGCCATCTATGGTGATCTGAGTGCTGACGTAACCGACTCCCTGTTCCTGCAAGGTGCTCTGCGCTTTGAGGACTATTCGGACTTCGACTCCGAACTGGTCTGGAAACTGGCTGGCCGTTACGAATTCACGCCGGCTTTCGCGGTGCGCGGGTCAGTCGGTACGGGCTTCCGCGCTCCGACACCGGGTCAGCAAGGTACAACCAACGTGTCGACCCGCCTCCCGAATGGCTTCCCGGTTGCAACCGGTCTGTTCCCGGCAGGCGGTCCGATCGCTGGCGCACTGGGTGCCGAACCGCTTAAGCCAGAGAAGTCCACCAACTACACGCTGGGCTTCACGTCTTCCTATGATGCCTTCTCGCTGACGGTCGACTTCTACCAGATCGACCTGGAAGATCGTGTGAACGCGATCTCGACGCAAGATGTGTCAACGGATCCGACATCCGGAACCGCGTATGACAACTATCTCGCCCTTGTCGGTGCTGGGGTTGTCGGTGCTGAATCGATCGGTGGCGTGTTCTACTTCACCAACGCATTCGACACGAGCACAAAGGGTGTCGACGTGGTCGGTACCTACTCCAAAGATTGGGCAAACGGGTCTTCGACCAAGTTCACCGCATCTGTGAACTACAACAAGACCGAGTTCGACAGCGATGTTGGTAGCCTGTTTAACGATGAAGACCAGTATGACTTCGTGAACTACGATCCGAAATGGCGCGGCGTGTTCTCTGTGACGCATGACGTCGGCCCGTACAGCTTCCTGGCACGCGCTAACTATTACGGTGAGTCGACGAACTCTGACGGTTCGAACGCTCCGCTGCGCTATCAGGATTATGGCGCGAAGGTTCAGGTGGACCTTGAGGGATCCTTCCAGGCTTCTGAAGCGGTGAAGATCTCGCTCGGTGCGCGTAATGCCTTCGACCAGTATCCGGATGAAGCGGAACTCGGCGACAGCTGCTGTGGCCGGATCTATCGCTCCGGTGACATCATCGACTGGCAGGGTGGCTATTACTACGTCAAACTGCAGGCCAACTTCTAGGTCGGCATGAAATCCGCCCGCCTCGTGATCGGGGCGGGCGACATTTTCGCGGGGAGGGGTATCGCTACCCCTCCTTGCATCTTCGGGAAGAGGCGCTTTGACAAGCCTCAATCAGGAAACGCAGATCAGAATGTCTGGCAATAAATTGCGGCACGCATCCGCCGTCCGCGAACCGCTTCTTGTCTTCGAGGGATCAACCTTTCGGAGTGTTTTGGTTCCTGCTGCTTTGTGCGGCGCCATAGTCTTCGTGTTTTCGCACATTGCGCCAGCGAATCTCCTTCTCGAGTATTCGCTCGAGATCTATGCAATTACCGCGGCGGCAGGCGTGACAATTTCTTTCCTGACTGCCCTCTTGAGCACCAAAGCTGCCCACCAATTCAACGTCGCAAGCGCCACAACGGCAATTGCTACCCCTTCGGTCGCAACATCCGGCATAGTCCTGTACAATAGTCGGACAGGATGATGCTGCCATTCGCAATCAAGCGGACCTCAAGGATTCAGTTTCTTTTCAACCCAAAGGCTACAGGTAATTCAGAATATGGCTTACGATATTTCCAGACGTTTTCTTCTGGCTGGCGCGACCGGCCTCGGTGTAGCAGGCGCAACAGCCTGCGCGTCGGGCGCATCCGCGATCGCGGAAACCACAGAGGCAGCCTTCCCGCCTGAGAAGGTCGCTGTTGAAAACCCCTACCTCCTCGGTCCGCCGGAAGGCGTGGCGCTTCTTTCGCGCAACGAGAACCCTTACGGCCCGTCACCGTCCGCGCTGAAAATGATCGAATATGCCGGTTCGAAAGGCGCCTATTATGCTTCGCAGGATGCGGTGAAACAGCTGGCAACGATGATTGCCGAAAAGAACGGCGTCGCGCCGGAGCAGATTGCGCTGACCACCGGCTCGGGCGAAGCGCTGTCGGCGATAGCAATGATCTATGGTCCGAATGGCCCGATCGTTGCGCCGCGTCTGTTCTGGGATACGACGGCCCTCTATGCCGCCCGTCTCGGCATGGCGACCATTGACCGTGTGCCGCTGAAAGCGGACATGACAACCGACCTCGAAGGTATTGAGGCGAAGGTCACGACCGAAACCGGCCTCGTCCAGCTCTGCAATCCGAACAACCCGACTGGCCTCGTGGCAGACGCGGCGACGCTGAAAGCCGCTGTGACTCGCATGGCTTCCAAGACGATGGTTCTGGTCGATGAAGCCTATATGGAACTGGCCGACGATCCGGAAGGAAACACCTGCATCGGCCTGATCAAGGACAATCCGAATGTGATCGTGTCTCGGACCTTCTCGAAGATCTACGGCATGGCCGGTATCCGCATGGGCTACACGATCTCTTCGCCGGAAGTTGCCCAGAAGATTCAGGCAACGGCCATGTCCTGGTCGCCGTGCACGTCGTATGCAGCGGCCATCGGTTGCTACAATGACGAGGAATTCCTGGCTTATTCCAAGGCGAAGGTCAAAGAAGCTCGTGAAATGATCACGACCACGCTAGACACGCTCGGCCTCGAATACCTGCCGTCGCAGACGAATTTCGTCTTCTTCAAATCCGGCAAGGCAGCCAACGACGTCCAGAAAGCGTTCGCTGAGCAGAAAATATCAGTCCGCGGACAATACATGGATTATGTCGACTGGACGCGTGTCTCGACCGGCAAGATCGAAGACGTGGAACGTTTCTGCAAAGCGCTCCCGGCCATCGTGGGGGCATGATTGGAGGACGGCGCCCCGGCTCCGGGGCGCCTCCATCGCTCATCTGAAGCATCTGTCAAACAGATTAGGGCGAGGCGGTTCAGATCGCTTCGCCCTTTTTCTTGGGCATCAGTCCCAGCATTTCAGCCCGGCGACCGCCTGATCATGGATCTCGTCGGATATGCGGATGACATTGAAGCGCCAATCCGCTGCCTTTGGATAGAAGCGTTCGACCAGTTCGTTCCGCACAGCGTCCACCTGCGCCGGATCAGCCTTGCCTGATCGGTGCATCAGCCAATTGTCCATTACCAGGGCCAGCAGCATTTTCTCGACCTCATAGGTACCCCATTCGATCGTCAGGTTCACCAATTTAGCAGGATTGAACTTCTGGATCTCGGCTCGCAAGCCTTCCAGCAACAGCCCGTTGTAGAAAATGGAAACGCCGTCGACCACGTCGTCACAATGGATGGCGTGGTCCGGCCACCAGGCAGAGAGTAGGCTATACGTATCTGATGTTTTCGGCTCATCCAGAATGAAATGGGCTTGTCCGTATTCGCCGATGCCGGTGTGCCAGTCGATGTGCAGGATTCGTTCTGCCTGGCCGAGATGGGCGCGGGCGATCGCAAAAAGGGTTTCGCCTGACCAGCTAAGCGCTGTACCGCCAAAGCTGAGCCCGTCCGGATGGTTGAACTGGCCAGATGTAATACCGGTCAGAGCGGCATTCATGCCCTTGCTCTCCGTCAGTGCGTGAAAGCCCTGCACGAATCTGTCGAGCCCTTCATCGTCCATGGTGGCCGCAAGCAGGAGTTCGTGAATGTCCACATAGTCCGGATTTGGCGGAAGTGGCTTCCCCCGGTCCGGAAAGTTTCTGTTCAGATCAATTCCGTTTTCATTGATCCTGTGCGCCCAGGCCCACCCATAGGGATTGATGGCATGGATAAGCAGAGCGGCCATATCCTCTGGCAGTTGCCCGGGGCCACTCCTGTCGAGCCAGCGAAGGATAGTGGCTGCCCCAGCAGCAGCTTCCAGTCCGTGTGTGCCGCAGCTGAAGACGAGGACGCGCTTGGCATCGCGCGATCCATACCACACGGCATCAATGGAAAGGTCTTCGGCCGAGGGCCCCTTCAGGGTTGGATGCACATGGCTCTGGATCTCCAGGCCGTGGCGCTGGCAGAACTCGAAGAACTTCTGGCGTCCTTCTTTGTAGCTGGCAGAAAAATACCGGGAAAGTTCCACATCAACAGGGGGCATGATGCGGATCCTTCCCGGTATCGAGTCAGAGCAGGTGAATTAGAAGTTCACAACCAGTTCAGCGCCGTAGGTCCGCCCGATGTTCGGGTGGTTTACCAGCGTTCCGAAGAAATCGCGGAAGTCATCCACCAGACCATCTTCGTCGGTGAGGTTGCGGCCCCACAGATAGGCTTCGTAACGGCCATCATTGCTCATGAGACCGATGCGGCCGTTCAGCTGAGTCATCGAGTCGATATAGCCGAACGGCACCACCTGGGTGGAAGCAAGCGTTTGCGTCTTGATGTTGTCAGCGGTGGTGAAATAGCCATCCGAATAGGTCATGTCGAGGCGCGTCAGAAGGGTCGAGTCAATCGACGGGATATCCCGCGTATAGACCGCGCCAAGAGAGGCGCTCCATTCAGGCGCGTTGATCAGATCGTTTCCGGAAGCATCCGAACCTGCAGTGCCGCCGCCCGGGAAGGAGTCGAACGTGGCATCCAGGTAACCAGCGGAGCCTTGCAAGGACAGGTGATCCGTAGCCTGAAGGTTGAATTCTGCTTCCAGACCCTGGGTGATAACTTTTGCTGCGTTGGTGATACGGATCGATGTCCGGCCTTGGCCAAGGTCAACAAACTGGTTCACCTGATAGTCGCTGTATTCGGAGTAGAAGGCTGCAAGGTTCAGTGTGAAGCGGCCATTCATGAAGGTATTCTTAAGGCCGACTTCGTAAGCATCCACGGTTTCCTTGCCGAATTCCAGACCGGAGTTTGCCGCCAGTTCGTCCTCGTTGATGTAGTCGAGGTTGAAGCCGCCGCTTTTATAGCCGGATGAGTATTTGGCGTAGAGGTTGCTCTGGTCGGTCACGGCATAGCTGAGGCTGATTGCCGGTGACAGGAAGCTGTCGCTGCGGTCATTGATCAGCGGTGTCGGAGCGGTCGTGGTGTCACCGGGTGCCACATTGGTGGAACCAATACCAAAGACGCCCGAATTCCGGCCATCAAGCAGCCAGTTCACGCTCTTGTCTTCCGTGCTGTAGCGCACGCCGAAACCGAGGGTCCAGCGGTCATTGAAGTCGTAAGACCCATTGAAGTAAGCGGCGAAACTTTCCGTTTCGACACTCCCGCTGTTGGTGACTTTCGAGCCGAGCGGGCCGAAGCCAACCAGCGAGGAGATGAATGCCAGCTGTGCCGGTGTCAGGGTCGCCGGATCCAGATTCAGGAGAGGGGCCACGCTGGGCGCAATGACCGGCTGAATGAAACCTTCGAGGAAATTATCGCCGAGGGTCACATCCCGGACCGTGTCGGCATCTTGCTTGTAGTAGTAGAGACCGCCCATGTAGGTGAAGGCGCTGTCAGACGGGGAGATCAGCTGGAACTCCTGGGTCGTCTGTTTGAATTCATCACCATAATCGACATAGACGATCGAGATAGGCGCATAGTCGGTGGCGTTTGAGTAGGACGCATCCGTGTTACGGTAGCCGGTGATCGACTTCGCCGTGAAGCCGTTCTGGAACTCATAGGTCAGGTCCATCATCGCGCCGGAAACGTCACGTTCTTCGGTCGGGTCGAAGTCGAAAGCGACCTTGCGCGGTTCCGGGGCAAACGGCGTGATCATGACGCCGTACGGGTCCGTCAGAGGTTCGCCGACCAGGATTTTGTTGTCAGCCGACAGGCCATCATAAGCGAGATTGATTTCGAACTGGTCGCTCGGTGTGATGCGCAGCTGGGCGCGGTAGGCCAGCACGTCCTTGGTGTCGAGTTCGTTGCCGGTCGTGATGTTGTCGATATAGCCGTCGCGGTCGGTCTTGGAGATCGAGACTTTTGCGGCGACCTTCTCGGAAATCGGCACGTTCAGCATGCCTTGGAATTCACGCAGGTTGTAGTTGCCGACATTGGCGCTGAGCTTGCCGAAGAAGCGGTCTTCCGGCTTTTTGGTCACCAGGCTGACAGCGCCAGCCACGGTGTTTTTGCCGAACAGCATGCCTTGCGGGCCGCGCAGCACTTCAACACGTTCCAGATCAAGCAGTTCCTGGTTCACGGCCGGGGACTGACCCATGTAAACGCCATCGACATAAACGCCGACGCGGCTGTCAAAGCCAATGTTGCGGGAGGCCGAGCCGACGCCGCGGATCGTGATGACAGACCGGAAGTCGTTGTGTCCCGAGATTGAAACGTTCGGAATGTATCCGGAGATTTCCGACAGTTCGCGGACGCTGGTTTGGTCAATATTGTCGTCGCCGAAGACGGACATGGCGATCGGCACTTCCGAAAGTTTTTCGGCGCGGCGGGTCGCCGTAACGACGATGCCTTCATAGACCTTCACGTCGTCTTCCTGCACCGGGCTGGTTGTTTCAACCGTGTCGGCCGTTTCGCCCTCAGCTTGCGTTTGGGCGGAGGCGGCGGCCCATGGAGCGGCCGCCAGAATCAGGCAACTTGCGCCCATCAGCAGTTTAGACGTCTTCATCTTTTTCTTCCCTTTAAATTCGGATGTCGGGCTTGGGGTAAACCCCGGTACCTGCGCGCAAGCAGGCACTTCCAAGCCTTGCCCGAAGAAGTTAATTGAATTAACATTAATGTGTCAACGCGTCATGGTGACGGCGGTCCGGGGAATTGCAGCGAATGGCAGGTGGCTTGAAAACATCGACCAGCCGCGTCCGCAAAAAGGCGGGATACCACCATGGCGATCTGCGGAATGCGATCATCGAGGCCGTTGCCGGGCTGATTGCGAAAAGCCACTCGCTGGACTTCCAGTTAAAAGAAGTTGGCGAGATGGTTGGGACATCCGTTCCGGCAATCTACCGGCATTTTGAGAGCAAGCAGGACCTGCTCGTCGAAACGGCGATCGCAGGGTACGTGCTGCAGGAAAACTATCGCACTTATGCGCTCGAACAGGCGGGTAGCATGACGCTCTCGCGGCTGCTGGCCGTCGGTTACGCCTATGTTCACTTCGCCCGCTCCCATCCCGGTTATTTCCTGTTGATGAAAAGCATGGAAACTGAGGAGATCCTCTCTTCGGAAACCTATCAGGCGCAGCGGCACAAAACGATCCAGTTGATGGATGATCTGGTCACCGAGTGTTTCGGCGCAAATTACTTTATTGATGTCGAAAAGGACCTCGTGCTTGCCGCCCTGCAGGCAGCTGCGTTCGGCATTGCGAACCTCTATACCGCCGATCAGCTTCGCTATGTCGCTCCGACCCTGATCGGGCAGGAAGACGTCGTTGCCCGGCTCTTCAAGATCAGCCTGCGCGCCGTGCTGAGTGAAGACGGAATTCACGCCATTGAAACAGCCGTAGGCGATCCGTTCAAATAATCCGCAATCAGCCCTGAGTGAGATTCAGCATGACCACAACAACCCAGCCGACCATCGGGATCAATGAGGTGCTTGCCACTTCCTTCGTGAATGCGAAAGCGCCGCCGGCCGCCACGCTGGACAATACTGCATTGCTTCTGATCGATATCCAGCATCTGGCGGAGCCATCTTACCATCTTAAAAATGCTGTTGCGGCAGGCCTGCCTGAAGATGCTGCCCGGGCAGCTCTAAGTGATTATGAAGCCCGGTTTAATGCCGCAGTAGTCCAGGCTGCACGTGTCCTGAACGCGGCCAGATCGACTGGAATCCCGCCGATCCATGTGAAAATCCAGACCCTGTCAGATAAGGGACGCGACACTAGCCAGCTACATAGCCGCCTCGGCTGGTGCTTCCCGCCCGACAGCCCAGCGGCCCAGTTCCTCGAGCCGACCAAACCGAATGCCGATGAAATCGTCATCACCAAGACAGCCAGTGGTGCGTTCACAGGCACAAGCCTCGACACAACGCTACGCAATATGGGGATTGAGCACCTGATCGTCGTGGGCTTCCTGACGGATGAGTGCGTGGAAACCACAACCCGTGTGGCTCTCGACTATGGCTACATCACCCGCGTGGTTCGCGATGCGACGACGACCTACCACCTTGAATCCTACGACGCGACCATTGGAAAGCTCGCGTCCTACGGCTTCGCGCTGACCGCAGATGAAGCCATGGCGGAATTCGCGGCCCTGTCCGCGGCGTCCTAGGATCGCATTACCCGGAAGGAGGGAAGAGCAAATGGGAAAACTGACGCGGCGCGCCCTGATCGGCGGCGGACTGGTCGCTGGCGCCGGCGTGGCGTACGGCGCTTACTGGCTGAACAAGCGGCCTGCGCCGGCGCCTCTTGGTTTTGAGGTTTCCGAGGAAGAGAGAGCAAACGCGATCGCGCTGCTGGACAAGTATCCGGCGATCGACAGTCATGCCCACCCCGGACGGACTTTTGCCCGCGGAGCCTCGGGCCTCGCACCGCTTCTGAAAGTCTACAAGGCTCAGTCCGGCTTCGAACGCCGGACAATCGGCGATATGCGCGAAGGCCACTTGGCGGCGGCTTGTTTTGCTGCAGTGTCGGACTTCAATGTTCTGAACCTTGCGAAAGGGAAGGGTCTCGAAGCCCGACGACCTTTCGAGGAAGGAGAGGCCTGGCAGAGCTACAAGATCCAGATCGGTAATCTCAAGAGGCTTGTGGAGCAGGGGCTCGTCTCGGAAATGCTGGCACCCGGTGCGCTGGATTCAGCGCGGGCCTCCGGCCGGCCTGGTGCAATCTGGACGGTGGAGGGCGGAGACTTTCTGGAGGGCTCAACGCAGCGCGTGCGTGAGGCCTACCAGGACGGCGTCAGATCCATCACACTGGTTCATTACCGGACGAACGGTCTTGCTGACGCCATGACCAATGAACCGGTTCATGATGGCCTGACCTCTGAAGGCGATGCAATCGTTCGGGAGATGAACCAGCTGGGAATGGTGATCGACCTGTCACACATGGCCGAAGCCGGGGCGTTTCGGGCTTTGGAACTCAGTACTCGGCCGGTCATGTTCACGCATACGCATATCAGTTCGGCCCATTCCTATCATCCGCGCTTCATTTCGCTTGAACTGGCAAAAGCGGCCGCTGATTCAGGGGGCATCATCGGGGCATGGCCGACAGGGATCGAAATTGGGGATCTTGCCGGCTTCGCCGACCGGATTTTCCAGTTAGTGGACATGGTCGGGATCGAACATGTCTGCCTCGGGTCCGACATGGATGCGAACTACAAGCCCGTATTCGACGACTACAGGCGCCTGCCGGACCTGGTGGCGCTGCTCAGCCGAAAAGGCATGAGCGAAATGGAACTGGCTGCGTTTCTTGGCGGGAATTTCCAGCGGGTGTGGAACGCAAACCAGGTCACTTGATCGATTCAATTTGAACAGAATACGATCAGGCTAAAATGCCTGTGGTACTGTCGGGTCAGATTCCAAGTACGGGCTGAAACAGACGCAACAGAGGATTCGCAAACCTCAGCTTTCCTTCGTCGACAATGAGGGAAATGCACGGGCCGTCATCATCGATCCGCAGATCATGCATGCAGCCTTCGTCTTCCTGGTGAAGGTCACCGGGACCAAATTGCTGTGAACCGGACTTGTATCCGCCCGCAAGAACCAGCGTCCATTCCTGTCCGCTGTGGGAGTGACGCGGCACTGGAAGGCCTGGCCGTGCGCGCAAGAGATAAAGCCGTTCGCCCCGATTGTTCCGGCCAAGCCGTGCCTGCTGAACGCCCAGGCCCGCACTTCGCCATTTGAGGCGGCGGCCGGATCGCCGGATGTAATCAGCAAGCGGTGAGGGCATCCATTCAGGCTGACTGTCTTCTTCGTGGGTGCCGGTCGAAGCTGCATGAACAGCGGTTTCGGCAGCTTCCTCTGTATCTAGACGAGCATTCAGGCGGGAAAGGAAATCATCTGACATCGCTGCAGGCTTCGCGCTTTCCAAAAGCACGCCCGCCACATGGTCATCGGTTATAAAGGCTTCCCGAACATGCGGATTGATGTCTGCCTGACAGGTCAGCAGAAGTTGCTTGAACGGCGAGAGCGATCCCGCTGACTGCATGGCCAGCCAGTCGTCATCAACCGTGACCGGCAGGGAGTGTGCCGAGCTCATGGTTCATCCTTTCGATAGGCTTCAAGTGTCGTTCTCAGTTTCTTCAAGGGCGCCCGGATCCGGCTTTTCACTGTTCCGATGGCTATGCCGGTGCGTTCTGCGATGGCGCTGTGGGAGAGGCCCTCAAAAAAGGCGAGGTAAAGCATTTGCTTTTGTTCTGGCGGCAGGGTCGCAAGTGCATCCCTCACGGCTTGCGCGGCCTCGGCTTCTTCGAGCCCGGCGTGTGGCGAATCTTGAGGCGCGTCAGCCAACTCGATCATGTCTTGAGGCGCAGTCGGCTGCAGCCGGTCGTGCTTCCGTTTGTGGTCGATCCAGCGATTGCGTGTCATCCGGTAGACCCATGTTGAAAAACTGGCCTTCGTACTGTCGTAGCTCGCCGCCTTCTGCCAGACCGCCGTCAGGACATCCTGCACGATATCTTCGGAGGTTGAATCGCCTTCGCCGCGGTGCATTAGCCAAGCCTTGAGGCGAGGGCCGTAATGAACGGCGAGCGTGTTGAATGCCTCGCGGTCAGCAGAAGTGACCACGCGTGACATCAACTCGCTATCCACAGCGGAGCGGCCAGGAAGGGCGCTCACTTTGGCCGGGCTTTTCGACTTGATGCCATCAATGGCTCCTGACTGAGCGGACGTCACAAATCGCATTATCGACTCCTTTGTTGGTTTTACGCAAATGCCGGCTGACTGGATCATTCAATCCGGCAGGCGCGCTGCTGCGTATCTCTTGGAGTAAATCGGAGAACGCCCATGCCATTTGATGTCGCCGCACCTGCCAGCCGCCATACTGCGGACACATCAGAAGGCCGCCGCCCCAAAGTCGCTATCATTGGAACAGGCATTTCAGGCCTTTCCGCTGCATGGGCCCTTCAGAACACCTGTGACATCACAGTGTTTGAGAAGGCGGACCGGATAGGTGGTCATACGGCGACAGTGATTGTGGATGCACCGGAGGGACCAGTTCCCGTGGATACCGGGTTCATCGTTTTCAACGAACCAAATTATCCGAACCTCACGGCACTGTTTGAACATCTGGGAGTGCGCGCCAATCCCACCCGAATGAACTTTTCGGTCTCCATTCCGGATGAGCGTATGGAATATGCCAGCCATGGCATGGAAGGGCTGTTTGCCTGGCGCCGGAACATGGCCAGCCCGCGCTTCTATTTGATGCTGAAGGATATTTTGCGCTTTCATGCGGCGTCATACGAACTGGCAAAATGCGAACGGGGCCGGTCGATTGGGGAGTATGTGGCCGAGGAACGTTATGGCCGCGCTTTCGTGGACTATCACCTTTTGCCCATGGCGGCGGCGATCTGGTCCTGTCCGGTTTCGATGATCATGGATTTTCCGGCGGCAAGTCTCGCTCGCTTCTTCGTCAATCATGGCCTGGTCAGCGTCCGCCCGCAGTTCCCGTGGCAATCCGTCGATGGCGGCAGTGCGTCTTATCTGGAGCCGCTGACAAAGGGGTTTGCGGATCGCATTCGCTGTAGCGCAGGCATTCGCTCTGTGAAGCGGACCGGGAGCGGCGTCCGTATCGATTTCGAGACAGGGGCGCATGAAGACTTCGATGAAATCGTTTTTGCCTGCCACGCACCCGACGCTTTCGCGCTGCTGGAAGACGCCGACGAAACGGAGGCCGGTATTCTGTCTCGTTTCAGAACTCAGCCGAACCGCGTTATCCTTCACCGCGACAAGAGCCTGATGCCTGAGCGGCGTGCGGCGTGGGCGGCCTGGAATTATCGCGCCAAGCGAAGCGACTCTCTTGAGCTGTCGGTGACTTACTGGATGAACAGCTTGCAGCGGATCGAGACCAACACGGATTATTTTGTCACGCTAAATCCGGAACAGGAGCCTGCCCCAGAGAAGGTAGAGCGGGAGTTCGTTTACAACCATCCTGTCTTCGATGGTCCTGCCATGGATGCGCAGCGGGAAATCTGGTCCATCCAGGGCCGCCGCGGCACATGGTATTGCGGGGCGTGGCAAGGGTACGGTTTCCATGAGGATGGAATCCAGTCCGGCCTGGCGGTCGCTGAACTGCTGAGCGACTGGAAACGGCCCTGGGCTTTCGATTACCGGCAAGAGCGCCTTTCGCGTGCGGACGCCGGAAGGGTGCCTGCGTGAAACAACCGGCGCAATACTATACGGGGCAGGTGAGTCACAGGCGGTTCGGTGAGGTCTCGCATGTTTTGCGCTACCGGATTGCCTATCTCCTGCTTGATCTGGACCGGCTGGAGGAAGCGGGACGTCTGGCGCGCTTTTTCAATATTGGCAAGCGCGGCCTGATAAGTTTCGACCCGCGGGATCATGGAGATGGCGATACTGAGGACTTGGGGACCTGGGTTCGTACATTCGTCGCCCTCCAGGGTGTCCAGGAAGATGTGTCCAGAATTGAACTCCTGACTCTACCGCGGATGTTCGGCTATGTGTTCAATCCGGTCTCGGTCTATTTTCTCTACGATCAGGCAGGGGAGGTACATCATGTGCTCTATGAAGTCGGCAACACCTTCGGTGAGCGGCATTTTTATCTTTGTGCGGCAGACCTGAGTGACGGGCTTTGCCGGCATGAGTGCGACAAGGCCTTCTATGTCTCTCCCTTCTTCGATCAGCGCGGCCGCTACGAATTTTCTGTCCGGCCACCATCCGACAAAGTCGCGCTCTCGATATCCTATCGTGACGGCGGAATGGATCGGATGTCCGCGCATCTCGCCGGGAAGGCAAAGCCAGTCACGACAAGAACCACGCTTGGATTATTGGCAAAATTTCCGTTCATGACGCTGGGCGTCATCGCAGGAATCCATTGGGAAGCGTTCAAGCTGTTTTTGAAAGGCGCCCGTTACCACCGGCACGGTCCAGAACGCCTTGCACCTGGCGCAAGCCTGGGACGCGAAACTGCGAAGCCGCCGAAGTGGACGCACTCCAGCGACCCGGCTGTCTGATCTCAGCGTATCCTGAATTTCAGAATTTACACCGATATTTTCTCAGCGGTGTTCAGCCCCGACTTTGACAAAAGATCAAACAGATGACATTTCGAGTGTCATTATATGAGTCAGGGGTAGACATGCCGGATTGGAAAGCGAGCGGTATCGTTCGGAAAAGTTTCGTATGGCTGGGTGGGGGGATCACCGCAGCCATCGCTTTCTTCGGTACAGGCCTGGCCGCCGAGGCCCAATCGGAAGATACGCGGCCCAATATCGTCCTCATCCTGGTCGATGATGCGGCGTTGATGGACTTCGGCATCTATGGCGGAGAGGCGCGTACACCGAACATCGACGCGCTCGCCGCGCGCGGCGCCATGTTCCGGCGGCATTATTCATCTCCGCTCTGTTCGCCCTCGCGGGCCATGCTCCTGACCGGCATGGACAATCACATGACCGGCATCGCAACGATTCCCGAAGTGCTGCCGAAGGAACATGTCGGTCAGCCCGGCTACACGATGCATCTTGAACCGGGCGTCCTGACTCTCGCAGACAGGCTGAAGACGGCCGGATACCGGACGCTGATGTCCGGTAAATGGCATCTCGGCAGCGGCGCGGGTGACCTGCCCAACGCACATGGATTTGACCGGTCTCTGGCACTGGATGCATCCGGTGCCGATAACTGGTCGCCTAAGCCTTACATGCCGTATTATCAAAAGGCGCCCTGGTATGAGGATGGAGCGCCTGCGGAGCTGCCGGACTCTTTCTACTCGTCCACCATGATCGTCGATCACATGATCGATTACCTCGATGAGGGCGATCAGGATCAGCCATTCTTTGCCTATGTGGCATTCCAGGCAATCCACATTCCAGTCCAGGCGCCTCCGCAACTGACCTCAGGATATGATGGTATCTATGACCAGGGGTGGAATGCGCTGCGGATCGCGCGTTGGCAGAAGGCGAAAGAGATCGGCTTGATTCCTGAGAGTGCGCCGCTCGCCGATATGCCGGAAGAGATGCGCGCATGGAACGATCTCTCCCCGGACGAACAGGCCCTCTATGCGGCCCGAATGCAGGTGAACGCCGCCATGATGGAGGCTATGGACATCGAGATTGGCCGGCTCATGGAGCACCTTGAGCAGACCGGTCAGTATGAGAATACAGTCTTCGTCGTGACGTCCGACAATGGACCGGAACCATCGCGCGGCGATGAAGACATCCGCTTGTCGATCTGGATGAAGATGCATGGCTATCACATCGGCATCGATGGCATCGGGGAGCAGGGAAGCTGGGGCTTTATCGGTCCGGAATGGGCGATCGCGGCGGCGTCCCCCAATAACATGTTCAAATTTCTTGGATCGGAGGGCGGCCTTCGCGTGCCGCTGGTCATGGCGGGGCCCGGCGTGCCGGAAGGAGAGACCGTCGATGCCCTGACGGTTGTGACGGATATCGCGCCAACCTTGCTGAAATACGCGAGGATTGAAGCACCGGATAACATGATGACCGGGCGCAGCCTGGGGCCGATACTGTCCGGTGCACAAGCAACGGTTTACCAGCCGGAGGATGTGATCGGAATGGAAGTATCTGGCAATTCCGCCATCCTGAAGGGCCGCTGGAAGATCACCCGCAATCAGAAGCCACATGGCGACGGCCAGTGGCGCCTGTACGACATCGAACAGGATCCGGGAGAGACAAAGGATCTGAGCGAGGACGAGCCGGATGTCTTCGCGGACATGCTGGATGAGTATCAGGCTTACAGCAAGCGTGTCGGCGTTCTGGAAGTGCCGGAAGGCTATAGCTCTTTGAGAGAGATCACGCGCAATACAATGGCGCGTCAGTTCAAGGCCTACTGGCCACAACTGCTGGTTCTGCTCATCGGCGTCATCACGATTGCCGGCTTCCTAGTCTACTTCGTCCGGCGCCTCATCCGGCGTTGACCCGGCGATCTTCTATTGACCCGGAAATAAATGACAGGAAGAGTGCCAATAAATAAGTGAAAAGACCCGGCACGCGGGCAGGGAGGAAACATGGACGTCATACCTGACGATCGCCTGAAGCTGATGGGCGCGCCCGGTTCGCCGTATACACGCAAGATGCTGGCTTTGTTGCGGTATCGCCGGATTCCCTACGCGGTTCTCTGGGGCGGGCACCAGAATCCTCCGCCGGGCCTTCCGCAACCGAAGGTGAAGCTGTTGCCGACTTTCTATTTTCCTGATGGAAGCGGTGATGTTGAGGCCGTTGTCGATTCCACACCCATCACCCGCCGGTTGGAACGGGACTATGCCGGCCGGAGTGTCATTCCGGAAAATCCGGCACTCGCTTTCCTGAATGAGTTGATCGAAGATTATGCGGATGAATGGCTGACCAAGGCCATGTTCCACTATCGCTGGTATTTCGAAGCAGACCGCGACAATGCTGCGCCTTTGCTCGTCTACTGGTCCCTGCCGACGCTTGCCGCGCCGGATGCGCAGAAAATGGCGGACATGTTCAGTAAACGGCAGACTGAGCGGCTTTATGTTGTCGGCTCGAATGACGTCACCGCGTCGACCATTGAATCCAGCTATCTCCGCTTCATCGACCTTCTGGATGCCTTGTTGCAAGGCGCGGGCTACGTGCTCGGCGCACGGCCCTCTTCAGCAGATTTCGCAATTTATGGACAGCTCACGCAGCTCGCCATCGTGGAGCCGACCTCTGCAGCTTTGACGAGCGCGCGTTCAGCTCGGGTCAGGGCCTGGCTGGACCGGGTGGAAGACTTGTCCGGTATAGAGCCAGAAGACGGTGACTGGTTTACCCGTGAGAAGGCGGAAGAACGGCTTAAGCCGTTGCTTCGCGAAATAGGCCGGGTCTACCTCCCGTTCCTCAAGGCCAATGCCGCGGCTGTCATCGCTGGGAAGTCCGAGTTTGAAACGGAAATAGATGGTCAGGTCTGGAAACAGCCGACATTCCCGTATCAAGCCAAATGCCTGAAGCATCTACGTGAAGAAGCCACTGCGCTTCCCGCAGCCGTTCAGGGTGAAGTCAAGCAGATTCTGTCCGGTACGGGCTGTGAAGAATTGCTCAGTTAGGCGAAGGCAAACATGCTGAAAAAAATTCTCATCGCAATTGCCACGCTTCTGGTCGCTATTGCCGGACTTGCCTGGTTCAACAAAAAAACCGTGATCCTGTTTCTGGTTTCACATACCGGCCGAGTGGACGTGGCGCCTAATCAGGAGATTGCCTGGGATCAGGGGCCAGAAGGTCGGCAGGCCGACAAATTGGAAGGCCCACCGAACATCGTTTTCATCGTGGCGGATGATTTGGGCATCAACGACATCTCGACGTTCGGCGGCGGCGTGGCAGGCGGGCTTGTTCCCACCCCGAACATCGACCGACTTGCTGCGCGAGGCGCGATATTCCAGCAAGCTTATGCTGGCACAGGAACCTGCGCGCCTTCTCGTGCGATGCTGATGACCGGGCGCTATCCGACCCGTACAGGTTTTGAGTTTACGCCAACGCCGGCCGGCATGGGAGGTATCGTTTCCAGGATTGGAAACGACATGGACAACGGTCTTCCTCCGATCCTCTGGAACAAGCAGGCGGATGAGGGCGGTGTGCCGTTTGAAGAGCAGGGCTTGCCGGGCGAAGAGGTGACTGTTGCTGAGCTGTTGAAACAGGCTGGGTATCACACGGTCCATATCGGCAAATGGCACCTGGGGCGCAGTGAGGAGTCGCGCCCAACCGCGCAAGGATTTGATGAAAGCTTACTGATGGCGAGTGGCCTTTATCTTCCGGGCGATGATCCGGATGTGGTCAACGCCAAGCTTGACTTCGATCCCATTGACCAATTCCTCTGGGCACGCATGCAGTACGCGGCATCGTTCAATAACAGTGAATGGTTCGAACCGGGTGGATATCTGACCGATTACTGGACCGACGAGGCCAGCAAGGTGATTGAGGCAAACCGTAACCGCCCGTTTTTCCTCTATCTGGCTCATTGGGGTGTGCACACACCGCTGCAGGCCACTCAGGAAGACTATGATGCCGTGGGAGACATCCAGCCGGAGCGCTTGAGAGTCTATGCGGCGATGGTGCGTGCGCTCGACCGGAGTGTCGGCCGCATCATGGATAAGCTGGAGGAAGAGGGGCTCGCGGACAATACGGTCATCGTCTTTACGTCAGACAATGGCGGCGCGGGGTATATCGGCTTGCCGGAGGTGAATGCCCCATACAGAGGGTGGAAGATCACCCTGTTCGAGGGTGGAATCCGAGTGCCGATGTTTGTTTCCTGGCCCGGAAAAATTGCCGCTGATACCACGATAGAGACCCCCGTGGCGCATGTGGATCTGATGCCAACCCTGGCCGCAATCGCGGGGGCGGTCTTGCCGGCGGGTGTGGAGATTGATGGCGAAAACCTTCTGCCAGAAGCGACAGGGAGCGGGCACGTTGAGCGGCAGGATGATGCGATCTTCTGGTCCAGCGGATACTACCGTGTCGTACGCGCTGGCGACTGGAAGCTGCAAGTAAATGGGCGGCAGGAGAAGTCCTGGCTGTTCAATCTGGCGGATGACCCTACGGAGCAGGTAAATCTCGCGGATTCCATGCCGGGCAAGGTGGCACAGCTTCAGTCCCTGATCGATGCGCATTGGGCGAATGCGCGGGAGCCTCTTTATCCTTACATCGTGGAGAGCCCGATCATGGTCGACAAGACTGCGGCAGACCGGTTCGAGGCTGGGGATGAATATATCTACTGGCCAAACTGACCGATCAGGGCTGCACATCCCGGGCGATACGGAAGCCGATGTGATTTGACGAGAAATCGGTCTCCTCCGGCTGGCGTGCGGCTGGGCGGTACCGGCGGCAGAAATTCTCTGCGCACAGATAGGAGCCGCCCTTGATCGTGTTCGTTCCGGGGCCGTAGGGCGTGTCTGTCCACTCCCACACGTTTCCGATCATGTCGAACATGCCGGCTTTGTCCGGACCGAAACACCCGACCGGCGAGGTGCCCTTGAAGCCATCAGCACCTGTATTGGCGATGGGGAAGATGCCCTGCCAGGTGTTTGCGATTGGCCCACCGCTTTCGGTATATGCACCGGAGTTGGAGCGCGCCGGATCAGGCAGGCCGAGAGATGCTGCATATTCCCATTCGGCCTCTGTCGGCAGCCTGCCATCGGCCCACTCGGCATAGGCGTGGGCATCTGCGAGAGATACATGAACGACCGGGTGGCGTTCACGCCCGGCTATACTGGATCCCGGGCCTTCCGGTGACTTCCAGGTTGCCCCGGAGACGAGCTTCCATGGGTATTTCCCGATGGAGCCTTCCGCAGACTGGAACACAGCAGAACCTGCACCTACTCCGCCAGCCGCTGCGCTACGTTCCGCGTCGGTTACATAACCGGTTGCTTCAACGAAGCGAGCGAACTCGGCATTCGTTACTTCATGAGACAGCAGGTCAAATGCATCTATGTGCAAAGTAAGGGGGGGGGACTCTTCCGGATAGACCGGATCCTTTCCCTTGTCGAAAGATCCGGGTCCGAATGATATGAATGTGTCCAGTGCGCCAGGCGCGAGGCCACATGTCTCGGATGACGTCTTCTGATCAGATGGTCCACTGCAGGCAGTGGCCATCACAGCCGCAAGTATGAGACTGTGCGTCAGCTTCATTCTGCAGCGGCGATGAGCGCATCCAGCATGGCTTCGAGAGTCGCGGTGGCCTTGGCCCGTGAGAATTCCTGGTCCTGACGCAGGCGCCGCCAGGTGTCGAAGCTCAGCGCAACATCAAAGGCGAGTTTCAGCGGTTCATTTTCCAGCACTTCCTTGGGAAGTGCGAGGGACAGCGCAGCCGTTTCGTGCGCCACAAACCTCTTGTGATTGGCCATCAGGAATTCTGACCGGAAGCGCCGGACGCGGGCGCAGATCCGGACGGGCATGATGTCTTCGAAGATGCGGATGCGGCGCCCCATCATCTCCTTGACGCGATCCTGCCACGCTTCCGTTGTCAGAGGCTTGGCGATCTCGGGCAGGATGCGGGCCTCCATCTGTCCGGACATCTCGCGGTAGAGCGTGTCGACATCGTCGAAATGGCGGAACACGGTCCGGAGGCCAACGCCGGCCCGTTCCGCAATGCTGGCTACGCTCGGGTCGTAGTCACCCTCGCGAACCAGTTCCATCATGGCGGTCACGATTTTCTGCCGGTTGCGTTCAGACCTGAGCCTGCGGCCATCCGAGACGTGGGTTTCGTCTTGCGTGGTCTGGTCTGTCGCCATGTCTATTTCCCTGCCAATGCTATCGGACGCTGAAAGCAAGCCGAATGCCGTCAATTATCCCCACAATCAGAAGTCCAGAATAGACAGGTTGGGTCTTGAGGAAAGCTTCCCGCTGCTGACGAAACTGCGCGAAACGTCATTTTTGCTCCTGAATCAGGTTTTTCGCCCATGGGGACTCCTGCTGAGCTGCGGGTAAGACAGTTTCGATGTTCAGTTGCCCCTTCAGGCCAGCGGAGCGGTGGACGGCAGCTTCGCGCCATTCCTCCGACAGGGACATGCGCACCATGTCCGCGCGGGTGGGATACATGGCGATGGCGACTTCGTCCCAGAGCTCCTCCACTTCGCCGAGCGCGAGGAAGGTGACATCCGCGGCGAAGACCGCCCGCCCGCCGAATTTCGGCAGGATATCGGCCACCGCCCGGCCGTAGATCATGTAGGCATCGCGTCCGGAAAGGTCCGTCTCGCGGCCATCGTCATACTCGGCTTTTTCCTTGAATTTCAGTAGGTTGACCATGAATATCGGGCCGTCAGGGCCTTTCTCCAGCATCTGTGTCATGCGGGCGGGGTCGGATGGGAAAACTTCGTTCCGGACATCCATGGGCATTGCCTCCGATTGATGTGTTTCGGGAAGCCTAAATAATTGACATAAGGACTGTCAATATATTTCGGGCCGCAGGTCGCCCGCTTAATGGAAATCCCGGCTCGGCGGGATGACGCGGACATTGCGCGGATGGCGCCCGCCAGAGGGGCGCCTGGCGGGGCCCTTGCGCGGCGCCACAGGCCGGCGGACCTCGTCCGGCCGCGCCAGCACCCCGTTCAGCGGATCACGCAGCACATCTTCCGAAAGCAGGGACAGGTCCTCCGTACAGTCGATCAGCCGCTCGGCCACGATATGGGTGACATTGTCGGCAGACTGGACCCGGCCGACCACATGCAGAATCCGCGCACGCATCACGACCGGACGGAACCGTTCCAGCACGCGCGGCCAGACGACCAGGTTCGCAATCCCGGTTTCATCCTCCAGCGTGACGAAGACGACCCCGCTGGCAGATCCGGGCCGCTGGCGCACCAGAACGAGGCCGGACGTCTCCACCCGCTGGCCGTTCCGCCGCCCGGTTGCCTCGGCGGTGGAGACAATGCCCCGCCGCGTATGCGCATTCCGCAGGAAGTGCATCGGATGGCCCTTCAGCGACATGCGATGCGTCTGGTAATCCTGCAGCACATGCTCCGATGGCGGAACCTGTGGCAGCTCCACGTCCGCCTCCGCGCCCTGTTCGGCGAGGTCGGCCGCCGCAAACAGGGGCAGGGCATGGCCCGGCGCGTCGCCGCGGATCTTCCAGAGGGCATCGCGCCGCGACAGGCCCATGGAACGGAAGGCATCCGCCGCCGCCAGCCGTTCCAGCACGGCGCGCGTCAGCCGGGCCCGGCGTGTCAGTGCGTCCGGGCTGGCATAGCCTGCGCCCCGGTGCAGCATCAGCTGCTCCATGTCGGCCTGCCGCAATCCGTCCACCTGCCGGAAGCCGAGGCGCACGGCGAACAGGCCGGAGGCATGCTCCACCGGCTCCAGCGTATTGTCCCAGTCGGAATGGTTCACATCCACCGGGCGGATCTCGACGCCATGCTCCTGCGCATCCCGCGCCAGCTGGGCCGGGGCGTAGAAGCCCATGGGCTGGCTGTTCAGGATGGCGGCGCAGAAAATGTCCGGATGGTGACATTTCAACCAGGACGATACATAGACGAGCAGCGCGAAGGAGGCCGCGTGGCTTTCCGGGAAGCCGTATTCGCCAAAGCCCTTGATCTGCTCATAGCAGGACCGGGCAAAGGCCGGGTCATAGCCCCGATCGATCAGGCGCGAGACCAGCATCTCCTCGTAATTGTGGATCGTGCCGAGGTGGCGGAAGGTCGCCATCGCCCGGCGCAGGCCGTTCGCTTCATCGGGCGTGAACTTTGCTGCATCGATGGCGATCTGCATGGCCTGTTCCTGGAACAGGGGCACGCCCTTGGTGCGCGCCAGGATCTGCTCCAGTTCGTCCGGCGGGCCGTGTTCCGGGGCGGGGCTCGGGAAGCGCACGGGTTCCGTTCCGTTCCGGCGGCGCAGATATGGGTGCACCATGTTGCCCTGGATCGGGCCGGGCCGCACGATGGCCACCTCGATCACGAGATCATAGAAGACGCGCGGGCGCAGGCGCGGCAGCATCGCCATCTGCGCGCGGCTCTCCACCTGGAACACGCCGATACTGTCGGCCCGGCACAGCATGTCATAGGTCGGCTGATCGTCGGGTGGAATGCTGGCCAGCGTATGGTGGATGCCCTTGTGGCTCTCCAGCATGTCAAAGGCCTTGCGGATACAGGTCAACATGCCCAGCGCGAGCACATCCACTTTCATGATGCCGAGCGCGTTGATGTCGTCCTTGTCCCATTCGATGAAGGTTCGCTTATCCATGGCCGCATTGCCGATGGGCACGGTCTCGGTGAGGGGGCCCTGCGTCAGCACGAAACCGCCGACATGCTGGGACAGGTGGCGCGGGAAACCGATCAGCTGCCGGGTCAGGAGGATGGCGCGGCGGATCAGCGGGCTGCGCGGGCTGAGCCCCGCCTCGACGATGCGCTTGTCCGGCATGGCATCGTTCCAGCTACCCCAGACGCCATTGGCCAGCGCGCTGGAAATATCCTCGCTGAGGCCGAGCACCTTGCAGACCTCGCGCACAGCGGAGCGGGAGCGGTAGGAAATCACCGTTGCCGTCAGGGCGGCGCGGTGGCGGCCATACCGTCCGTAGACATACTGGATCACTTCCTCGCGGCGCTCATGCTCGAAGTCGACATCGATATCCGGCGGCTCCCGCCGCTCCCGCGACAGGAAGCGTGCGAACAGCAGCTTGGTCAGCGTCGGGTCCACGCTGGTAATGCCGAGGCAGTAGCAGACGGCGGAGTTCGCCGCAGAGCCGCGCCCCTGGCACAGGATACCCTTGCTGCGTGCCCAAGCGACGATGTCGTGCACGGTCAGGAAGTAGGGCGCATAGGAAAGCTCCTCGATCAGGGCCAGCTCTTCTTCCAGCTGCCGGGAAACCTGATCCGGAATGCCATCCGGATAGCGGCTTGCCGCGCCCTCCCAGGTCAGCTTTGTCAGATGGCTTTGCGGCGTTGCGCCGGAGGGAACGGGTTCGTCCGGATATTCATAGGCCAGTTCGTCCAGGCTGAAATTGCAGCGTTCCGCGATCGCCTGCGTCTGTTCGATAGCGGCTTCGAAGCCCTGGAACAGGCGGGCCATTTCGGCGGGGCTCTTCAGATGCCGTTCCGCGTTCGCTTCCAGCCGGTAGCCTGCGGTGTCGATGGTGCAGTGTTCGCGGATACAGGTCAGCACGTCCTGCAGCGGGCGGCGGTCCGGCGCGTGGTAGAGCACGTCATTTGTGGCGACCAGCGGCACGCCGGCACTGGCGGCGAGCTCCGCCAGCCGGGCGATACGCTCGCGGTTGCGGCCGGAATAGGTGTAGCGCGCGGCAAGGTAAGTGCGGCCCGGCGCGGCGGCGGCGATTTCGCGCAGCGTATCGGAAAATTCCGCAGGCGGAACAGCAGGTGGCATGACGATCAGCACCTGTCCCTCGCTGGCGGCAAGGATGGTCTCCAGCGTCAGATGGCACTCGCCCTTCGGTACGTCCGGTTTCATCTTGCCGTCTGACAGGAGGCGCGACAGGCGGCCATAGGCCGTCCGGTCCATCGGGTAGGCCAGGATCTCCGGTCCCTCCAGCGGCACCAACCGTGCCCCGACCAGCAGCTTCAGCCCGGCCTCCTTCGCGGCGGTATGCGCCCGCACGACCCCGGCCAGCGTGTTGCGGTCCGCGACCCCGATGGCCGACAGGCCCAGCTCGGCGGCCCGCTGCACCAGTTCGGCGCCATGGCTCGCTCCCCGCAGGAAGGAGAAGTTCGTCGTCACGGCGAGCTCTGCGTACCCGCTCATGCCAGCAGCCCCTGCATGAACCAGTCCGGGTGGCTGCCGCGCCTGTCATCGTAGAGGCCTTCGCGGAAGATCCAGTAGCGATGCCCGTGCTCGTCCTCGACGCGGTAATAGTCCCGCGCGCGGGGCATGGCCTGGACCCCGCTGCCGGGCGTCGGCAGGTGGGTCCACCATTCCGGCGCGATCCGCTCGGGCCCGTCGGCCTTCACCACGCGGCGCACCACCCGGCGCCAGACGAAGCGCAGCGGCGGCCCGTCCGGTACTTCGGCTACGGCATCGATCGGCTCGGGCCGGTCCAGCATACGGATGGGGCGCAGGCCAGGCAGCGTGTCGGGCGGAGGCGGGGTGTCCTCGGTCAGCTGGCCGGTGAAGGGCACGCGACGCTCGGCCATGTCCGGTGGGTGGCGGGCCTCCGGCTGGATGATCATGACACGGGCCTCGCCTAGTCGTGCCTGGATCCGGTCTGCGAGCGCGGAAAGCATGCCTAAGTCCGTTATAGTCATGGCAAGATCAGCGGATAATGGCTGGCTTCCGGCCTCCATGGGGGCGGTTCTGAGGGCTTCCAGCAGCAGGAGGTCGATGCCGAAACCGGGGTCAATCCGGTCCAGCCGCTCCCGGAAAAGGCGCAGCACATGGGCCGGTTTGCGCACCGGCCGCGCCATGTTGACGGTCAGGCTGCGCGTCTCGCCATCGGAACGAAGTGCATAAAAAACAAAGCCTTGCGCGCCGAGTCCATGGGCCGACAGCTTCGCGCACAGCTCCTCCGTCAGGCGGCTCAGGCCCTCGCTGATCCCGGCGCTGTCGCTCAGCGGTTCCGGGCAGGGCAGGCGGGCGGCATAGTCCGGCGGCGCCCGCAGCGGGGCAAACGGCTCGGCCCGCGCACCCAGTGCCTGATCCAGCCGCAGCATCACCGCCTCCACCGCTTCGCGGGACTGGAAGCGCCGGGAAAGTGCTTTGCGATCAATGCTATAGAGCTGCCCGATCCGCGTCAGGCCAAAGCGGCGCAGCAGGGTCAGCACGGGTCCTGACAGCCGCAGCGCCCGCACCGGCAGCGCCGCCAGCCCCGTCCGCTCGGCCCCTGACGGCAGGATCACCGGCGCCCCGTCCTCCGCCACGGCCCGCGCCAGCGCCCAGGCCGCGCCGGGCGTGCCCGCAAAGGCGAGGCGGTGGCCATAGCCAGCCTGCGACACCCGCGCCGACAGGGCCGCGGCCATTCCGGCCTCCCCGCCGAAAAGATGGTCGCAGCCCGTCGTCTCCAGCAGCAGGCCGTCCTTTCCATCTGTGGTCACAAGAGGCGAGAAACGCACCATCCAGTCCGCAAGGGCCAGCAGGGCAGCGGCATCGCTCTCCCGGTCGATCTGCTCCGTCAGCAGGCCCGGCAGCGCGCCGCGGGCATCCTTGAGGCTCAGCCCGGCATGGATACCAGCCGCCATGGCAGGGGCATTCGCCGCCGCGACGGCCAGCCCGTAAGTGGATTTCTCATAGAGAACAAAGGGTTGCGGCTCAGCCGGCCCGGCGCTGGTGTCCGTGTCTTGTGACGAAGGACGGCGCCGGGCGCGGCGCAGCCGATCCAGCGGCCAGTCCGGAAACCATATGGAGAGATAGCGTCTCATCGTTCCACTCAAGATCAAAAGCCTGCCCCACGGCGGCAGGGGTGCTGCGGCAGCGTTCCAGGACGGCGCGGTAACGCGGCTGGCCGGGCGCGCGGGGGTCATGGCGGTTTATCGCTGAAAGCTGTGTGCCGACCCGCCAGCGGGTGGTGGCAGCCGTCGCGCCACTGCAGCTGTGCGGCAAGAGGAGCGTGACCGGCACGCCATGCTTCTCGGATGCCAGCGCGAGGCGGCGCGTGGCCGTAAAATCCGCCTCTTCCAGCTCGACCACGACATGCCGGACCGCGCCGGACATGATGCCTTCTTCCGCACTCCAGAGGGCCTCAGCGGATTTGCGGGCGTCGATGCAGAGCCGCGGTTCCCGGCCGCCGGTCATCTGCTGCAGTGACGCGGCTGGGATGTGTCCGGCATCCCGGGAAACGCTCGTCTGGCAGATCCACAGGCAGGCGCCTTTCTGCGTCGGGTGCAGCATGCCAAGGACGAAGCCGGTCGCAGCGGCCCAGTGGCCATAAGCCGTCTCTGCAACCTCATGCACGCCCTGAACGCCTAGCCCGTAAGGGAAGGCGTCTGGCTGCGCCGGGGCAGCTGTGACAGGCCGGATCAGGCCTCTGGCTTTGAGGGTCGCAATGTCCATTTGTTCTTATTTTGTTCTTTTCTTGTGTGCGAGTCAATTCGGCTCACGCGCGGGCGGAAACCGGGATGCAAACGAAAAGTGCCGGCACAGGGGCCGGCACTTGCTTGATCTGAATGGAGCGCTGGTGGCTTAGTCCTTGGCGCGTTCCAGATAGGTGTTGTCTTCGGTGTTGACGATGATGCGCGTGCCAACGTCGATGTGCGGCGGCACCATCACGCGGACGCCATTGTCCAGAATAGCCGGCTTGTAGCTGCTCGATGCCGTCTGGCCTTTCACAACCGGTTCGGTTTCCGCGATCGTTGCCGTGATGCGGGCCGGCAAGGTCGCTGAGACTGGCTCGCCATTGAACATCTGCAGGTTCACTTCCATGTTTTCCTGCAGGAAAGCGGCGTTGTCGCCCAGCATCGTGCCGGAAACGTAGACTTGCTCAAACGTCTCCGGGTGCATGAACACGTGGTTGTCACCGTCCTGGTAGAGGTAGGTGTAGCCGATATCTTCGACGAAAGCCTTTTCCAACTTGTCGGTCGTCTTGTAGGTGTTGACGATCTTGATGCCGTCCGAGATGCGGCGCATTTCGATCGTGGTGGTCGGCGTACCTTTGCCTGGACGGAAGGATTCAGCCTTGAGGACGGAATAGAGCTGTCCGTCGGTATACTCGATGATGTTGCCCCGGCGGATGTTTGCTGCGATTTCGACGGCCATGATGTGTTCCCGAATTGCCCGGACCTGTGCCGGTGCTATAGAGCGCACCGTTTCAGCGCGCTTGATCGGGCTCCGCCATACCGGCACTTGCGTGTTTCGCCAAGCGCCGGTTCACATATTTTGACGTTTGCGGACATTGGGCAGGGCAGATGACTGACGGGAAATGGTGGCATCCGGCGCGGCACAGGGACCGCCGTCCCTTCCTGTTGAAACGCGGGCAGGTGCGCCGCGCGCTGGCCGACTGGTTCGCCCAGGAGGGCTTTCTGGAGGTCGAATGTGCGGCCCTGCAGGTCTCACCTGGGAATGAGACCCATCTCCACGCCTTTGAAACGGCTTTCAGGACGGACGATGGACGGGTCAGCCCGCTTTACCTGCACACGTCGCCGGAGTTTTCCTGCAAGAAGCTCCTCGCAGCGGGTGAAGAGAAAATCGTCGATTTTTCAAGAGTTTTCCGGAACCGGGAGCGGGGGGCGCTGCACTCACCCGAGTTCACGATGATCGAGTGGTACCGTACGGGCGCGCGCTTTACAGACGTGATGTGGGATGCGGTCATGCTCTGCCGGATAGCCCTCGCGGCAACAGGGCACGAGGCGCTGACCTGGCGGGGGCGGACCTGCGATCCGGGCATGACTCCGGAGTACCTTACGCTGACTGAAGCGTTCCAACGGTATGCTAGAATGGACTTAAACGGACTACTGGATGACCGGGACGGATTTCTGTGTGCCGCCCGCGATGCCGGTGTGGGCGTGCCAGACGACGCCTCATGGTCTGATATATTCTCCGCCGTGCTCGTCACCCTGATCGAGCCCGCGCTCGGCGACGAGCGCCTGACCGTGCTCCATCGCTACCCGATCTGCGAGGCGGCGCTGGCCCGTGCCTGTCCGGATGACCCGCGCTTCGCAGAGCGGTTCGAGCTTTATGCCTGCGGCGTGGAACTCGCTAACGGGTTCAATGAACTGACCAATGCTGAAGAGCAGCGCGCGCGCTTCGAAGCGGACATGGATCTCAAGCAAGACCTTTATGGCGAGCGCTACCCGATAGACGAGGACTTCCTCGAGGCGCTGGACTGGATGTCGAATGCCTGCGGCGTAGCGCTCGGGTTCGACCGTCTGGTGATGCTCGCCTCCGGCGCGCGCTCGATACAGGATGTCCAGTGGACGCCGGTGGAGACATGAGCCGGCCGCTCAACACCCCTGAGGCAATTAGAGACGCCGGGCTGCTCTCTGAAGAGGCGGCGGCTGCGCTGGCGCCCGTGGCGGACCGGTACGCGATTGCCGTGACGCCTTTCCTTGTCGACCGCATCGATCGGTCCGATCCGAACGACCCGATTGCCCGCATGTTTGTGCCGCGACCGGAGGAACTCGTCCGCACCCCGGAAGAACTGGCCGACCCGATTGGCGATGCGGCGCATACACCGGTACCTGGTATTGTACACCGGTATCCGGACCGTGTGCTGCTGAAGCCGGTGGCTGTGTGCCCGGTCTACTGCCGCTTCTGCTTCCGCCGTGAAATGGTGGGGCCGGGCGTTGGCGAGACGCTGAGCCCCTCAGAGCTGGATACCGCGTTCGATTATATCCGTATACAGTCAGGTGTGCGGGAAGTAATCCTGACGGGCGGGGATCCTTTCATGCTGTCCCCGGCGCGCGTGAAAGTGCTGACGCAGACGATCGCCGCCATCCCTCATGTTGAGGTCATCCGCTGGCATACGCGTATGCCGGTTGCAGATCCGGCCCGCGTGACGAGCGAATTCGTTAAGGCACTGAAGGCCGATGGCAAGGCGGTCTATGTGTCGATCCATATCAATCATGTGAAAGAACTGTCGCCGGAAACGAAGGCTGCGGCTGCGCGCCTCGCCGAGGCAGGTTTCCCGCTCGTCTCCCAGTCCGTTCTGCTGCGCGGCGTAAATGACCATGTAGAGACGCTGGCTGAATTGATGCAGGCACTCGTGGCCGCGCGCATCCAGCCATACTATCTGCACCATCCGGACCTCGCACCGGGCACCGGCCATTTCCGGGTCAGCGTTGAGGAGGGGCGGGCGATTTACTCGGCGTTGAGAGACCGCGTTTCCGGGCTCGCCTTGCCGCACTATGTGATCGACATTCCGGGTGGCGTGTCTAAGGCCAATGCGGCGCCATCCGATGTGGTGGACACGCCGGATGGCCAGGCCTTGCGCGGCCGGGACGGAAAGCTTCATCCGTACAAGGGATAAGCTGGCTAATCGAGTGTCCGGCGGTATCGCAGCATGGCGACACTCACAGCCACAGCCGTAAACAGACACAAGGCGAGGATCGGGCTTTGCAGTTGGGCAAGGCTCGTGTCCTTCAGCATGACGCCCCGCACGATGCGCAGGAAATGCGTCAGCGGCAGGACTTCGCCGATAGTCTGGGCCCATTCGGGCATGCCGCGAAAGGGGAACATGAAGCCGGACAAAAGGATCGATGGTAGAAAGAAGAAGAAGGTCAGCTGCATGGCCTGCATCTGTGTGCGGGCGATGGTTGAGAAAGTAAAACCCAGCGCGAGGTTCGCCAGCACGAAGACCGATACGCCCAGGAACAGGATCCACATGCTGCCGATGAACGGAACGTCGAACAGGACCTGCGCCGCCAGCAGGATGAGGACGGTCTGCCCGGCGCCGACGGCGACATAGGGCAGAATCTTGCCGAGCATGACTTCGATCGGCTTCACCGGCATGGCGAGCAGGTTCTCGATTGTCCCTTGTTCTGACTCCCGCGTCATGGCGATGGCCGTCATCATCACCAACGTCATGGTCAGGATCACGCCCAGCAGGCCGGGCACGATATTGTAGCTGGTCTTTGCCTCTGGATTGTACATCTGGTGGACAACGAGGTCGAAAGGTGGCGGTCCGCCAGTCAGATTGGCCAGCGGGCCTTTCAGATCGTGCCGCAGCGCATCGGTGAGGATTGTCTGGGCAAACGCCACGGCGCCGGAGGCGGCGGACGGATCTGTGGCGTCGGCTTCGATCAGGATTTGTGGGTGTTCGCCCCGTACAAGTTTGCGGGTGAAACCCGCTGGTACCGAGACCACGAAGGCGACTTCGCCACGGGCGAGCAGGTCGCCCGTTTTGCGCGGGTCGTCCGTCTGCATGACGAAGTCATAATAGTCCGACGTCCTGAGTGACTGGACCATGGTGCGCACGATTGGCGTCTGTTCTTCCACCAGAAGGGCAGCGGGCAGGTGTTTGGGATTCATGTTGATGGCGTAGCCGAACAGGATCAGCTGTATGATTGGTATACCAAACATAACCGCGAAGGTCAGGCGGTCGCGCCGGATCTGCACCGTCTCTTTCATGAACACGGCCCAGATGCGGCCGAAGGAGCGGAGCAGGCCGTTCATGCGTGCACCCGCTTGTCTTCACCCGCTTCAGCGCTGAGCGCGATGAAGGCGTCTTCCAAGCTGGTGCGGACTTCGCTCCAGCTGACATCCTGTGCCTGATGCTTGTCCAGAGCGACCTGGATGGCGGCGCGGTCTTTCCCGCTGACATGAAGGGCAGACCCGAAATAGGCGACGTGTTCGACGCCGGGCTCGTCCTTGATGGCATCCGCCAGGCGCCGGACCCCTTCGCCTTCACCGCGGAAGGTCAGCAAGCCCGACCGGTCGATCACGTCCGGTACCCTGCCTTCGATGATCTTTTCGCCATGGGCAAGGTAGACGATCCGGTCGCACCGTTCGGCTTCGTCCATATAGTGAGTGGAGACGAGCACCGTCATGCCTAGCAGGGAGAGGTGGTGGATCTCGTCCCAGAAATCGCGCCGGGCCTGAGGGTCGACCCCCGCGGTCGGTTCGTCCAGCAGCAGGAGTTTCGGATCGTGCATGGTCACGGCCGCAAGGGCGAGGCGCTGCTTCCAGCCACCGGACAAGGCGCCGGACAGTTGGTGCTGGCGATGTGTCAGGCCGAGCGTCTCGAGGGTTTCGTCAACAGTCTGGTGGAGATGCGGCAGGCGGTAGAGGCGGGCGACGAATTCCAGGTTTTCCCGGATGGTCATGTCGGTCCAGAAGGAGAATTTCTGGGTCATGTATCCGGTTAGTTCCCGGATCCGCGGGGCATCGTGTTGGATATCATAGCCGAGGCACTGGCCCGTCCCTTCGGAGACGCGCAACAAGCCGCAGATCATCCGGATTGTCGTTGTCTTGCCGGAGCCGTTCGGACCGAGGAAGCCCCAGACCTCGCCGCGCGGCATCTGGATGTCGACACCGGCCACGGCGGTCTTGCTGCCGAAGCGCTTGACCAGGCCATGAACGTCGATGGCGTAGTCACCAGACATTACCAGTTCACCTCCACCGGCAGGCCCGGATGCAGGCCGATGCCCGGCGGCACTCTGGCCTCGACCATGAAGACCAGCTTCTCGCGGGAATGGCGGGCATAAATCACAGGCGGGGCAAATTCGGCTTCATGTGCGATGAACGTTATTTCCGCGTTCACCGGCGACGGAATGCCATCAACCGTCACGGACACTGTTTCGCCGACTTTCAGTTGTGAAAGATCCGTCTCCGGAACATAGAAACGGGCTTTGAGGCCACTATCCGACAGGATAGCGATGACCGGCGTGCCGGGATTGACGAACTCACCCGTGCGGAAAAAGACTTCCTCAATCCGGCCGCTGACGGGCGCAACAGTGCGCCGTTCATTGAGCCGGTATTCCGCGGCTGTCTTGGCGGCTTCAGCGGATTGCGTGGCGGCCTGTGCGGCTTCGCGCGTTGCGTCCCGTGCGGGCAGGGCGGCGACTTCCAGGTCCTGCTCGGCAGCATGAACGGCAGCCATGGCGGCGTCGAATTCCGCTTCGACCGTGTCGCGTTGGGATTTCGGGGCATAGCCCTGTTCGACGAGAGGCAGGATCCGGTCGCGTTCGCTCGTGGCTTTGGCGAGGCGGGCGCGGGCAGCGGACAATTGTGCCTCAAGGCGTTTCATTTCCGGCGGGCGGGCGCCGGTGCTGAGATCGTCCGCTTGCGCCATCGCCTGGCTCAGCCGGGAACTGGCCTCCGAAACGGCAGCCTCTTCCGCAGTGCTGTCGAGCCGGAACAGGAAGGTGCCGGCGTCTACACGGTCTCCCTCTTTTACGGGCTGCTCGACAATGCGCCCGGCAGCCGGGGCGGCGACATATGTCCAGTCCGCTTCGATATAGCCGAGATGGACCGGCTCGTCATTGGGCGTACAAGCGGCGAGCGAGATCAAGCAGGCGCCGGCAATGAGTGTGCGGATTTCAGCGACGTGTTTCATGACGTGGTCCCGATCCGGAGGGCCCTGAGCATGAATTGCTCATGGATTTCGAAAAGCTGGTCGAGATCGACTTCGGCTTCGGATTTCTGATTGAAGACACCTTGCCAGAGCGCGCTGAAGATCACGGGCGCCATGACCAGCCGCGCGGTGAGCTCAGGGTTCTCGATCTTAGCCTCGCCGGTCTCATCGGCTCTTCGCAGAAGTGAGGTGATCATTGACAGGACACGGTCGACCAGTTCTTCCCGGTATCCTCGCACGGTATCGGGGAACAGCTGGCTGTCTCCGACAAGAACTTTGAGCAGGCGTGGCAGTTCCGTTTCCCGGATCAGGTTCGGGGCGAACATGCGGATGCCGTGCAGGGCTTCCTTCAGGGACGCCGCTTCGTGGGTTATCCGTTCGATGATTTCCAGATTGGGGGACGCGAGCGCCTCCACGAGTCCGTGAAAGATCGACTCTTTTGACTCGAAGTAGAGATAAACAGTCCCTTTGGACAATGTGGCCCGCTTGGCGATGTCATCCATCCGCGTTGCGGCAAATCCTTTTTCGAAGAACTCATCCAGCGCAGCGGCGAGGAGGGCCTGGCGCCGCTCGTCCTTCGCTTCATCCGTCCTGGCCCTGCGCATGATCGCACCCTTAATAACTGACCGGTCAGTTAATTAGTGGCGGTGCCTGTCTCTGTCAACGCTGTTACGTATTTGTAATTGCCGGATATTCTATAGCGGACCGGAATCCAGACGCGCTGAGGCACCAGCCCAGGGAGAAGGTGCTGCCGTCTTGGAACCTTCATACATCTGACACGAAACTTTCGGCATGGACTTCTATGGCTGCCGGCGTGGAGCTGGGAAAGTCAGATGCCGAGTGATGATCAATTCGTATATTCGCTGGAACTCAAGATCCTCGATCTCGAAAAGCTGGTGAAGGATCTGGAAAAGCGGATTGGGGACCTTGAATCCAAGCAGGCGTCCGCTGCACAGATTTCCCAGCCTGACGTTCCTGAAGAAGTACTTCAGCAGATCGAGTCGGGAGAGAATGCCATCCGTGCCCTGCGCCAATACCGGCTTCTGACTCAGAAAGAATTGAGCACCCGGTGCGGCATTCGCGCGAACCATATTTCGGCGATGGAGCGTGGTATGCCTTTCGGATTGAAAACTGCCAAACGTCTGGCTGAAGCGTTGGAAGTGCCGGTCGGACTACTGACCAGATAATGGATGTTTGCGCTTGGTCCATCGTGGGCTATCTGCGCAAAAGGCCATTAGAAACAATACAGTACAATGTCACTCCTTAAGTGCCCTGTGATGGCGCTGCCTGCCGGCTGCGGCCGTTACATAAAGTTTACAAATCAGTTTCGAAAGCGTCTTGAAGCGCTGCAATAAGGCCCGTGGGAGATCGCGGGGTCGAGTCACGGATAGCCGTTCGCTCGCGTAGATCTGACCGAAACTGCGTCTGTTCTGGAGCACACAGGGGAAGATGACGACAATGAGTTTTAGGAAAACATTCAAAAGCGCGATGGCGCGGAGCGTGGCGGTTGCTGCGATCGTTCTTGCGGCAGCTTGCTCGCAAGGCAGCAGCATTTCATCGCCCGGCGCGACTGATGCGGGTACGCCTCCCGGCGGCAGCACCGGTGGAACCGGCGGCGGCACGGGATCGGGTGCAACTTGCCCGTCCGGCTTTACCGAAGGTGCACCGGTCGGCGGTCTCACGACCTGTAACGTTTCGGGTGCGTACCTGACTAATGTCACGCTGACGAATGTCGACGGCATCGCTTATCGCCTGAGCGGCCGTGTTGATATCGGCACCGACGTGGGCGCCGAAGGCAACATTGCCGGCAGCCAGCCTGCGGTCATGACCATCGAGCCAGGCGTCACCATTTTCGGCGAATCCGGCTCCGACTATCTCGTTGTTAACCGCGGCTCGCAGCTTGTGGCAGACGGTACAGCTTCTCAGCCGATCATCTTCACCAGCGCGAACGACCTTGAGCGCCAGGCGGACAGCGATCCGTCGAACGACCTCGGCGGCGACGCCATTTCCGAGTGGGGCGGTCTTGTTCTTCTGGGGCAGGCGCCGATCAACCGCTGTAAGGACGCCGCGACACCGGCCACTGCCCAATGTGAAAACATCGTTGAAGGTGTGACCAATCCGGAAGCCGTTTATGGCGGTGCCGACACCACTGACAACAGCGGTGTTCTGGACTATGTGCAGGTGCGTTTCGCAGGCTATGCCATCAACACGCAAGGCAACGAACTGAACGGTATCACCTTTGCGGGTATCGGCAGCGGCACGCGCGTCGAAAACATCCAGGTTCACAACAACTCTGATGACGGCGTCGAGTTCTTCGGCGGTAACGTCAACATCAAGAACCTGGTTCTGACCGGCAACGACGACGACTCCATCGATACGGATAACGGCTATAGCGGCCACATCCAGTATGCGGTTGTGGTTCAGCGCGCAAACGGCGGTGACAACATCACTGAGGCCTCTAGCGTCTCCTCTTCGGTCGCCCCGCAATCCAACCCGCAGATCTCCAACTTTACCTTTATCGGTAACCGGACGAATGCTTTCCGCCTCAACACAGGCACCATCGGCCGTTACATGAACGGCGTGGTGAACTACGGTCAGGAATGCTTCCGCTTTGAACCGAGCGCTGGTAACGGCGTGGCAGGTTTCCAGGCTGGCGAAGACCCGACATTCAACTCTGTCCTGTTCGATTGCGACGGCGGCCTTGCGACGGCCAACTCCGATGCGGCAGCCGCTCAAGGTGCGGTCGCGGCAGACGCGAACAATGCGATGGTCACTGACACGCTCGCATCCGTCCTGTTCCCGGGGCCGGCTGAGCTTGGCGTGACGCCGTTCGATGCATCGACTGTGTCGAGTTTCTTCGAGCCAACCTCCTACATCGGTGCCTTCGGTCCGACCGAAACCGTAACGAACAACTGGGCCGCAGGCTGGACCTTCGCCCTGTTCCCGGAACCGACCTGCCCAACCGGCACGACCGACTCCGGCTTCGACATCCAAGGCACGACGGTTTGCCGTCTGTCCGGTCAGATCTCTTCGGATATCCGCCTGACGCGCGGCAATTACTATGAGATCTCTGGCCGCGTGGACGTCGGTGTTGATACGGGCCCCGATGGAACCGCAACCGGCGGTGTCCCTGCCTCTCTCACCATCGAGTCCGGCGTGACGCTGTTCGGCAATGAGGGTGACGACTATGTCGTGGTGAACCGTGGTTCGCAGATCTTCTCGAACGGTACCGCTGCCAACCCGGTTGTCTTCACCTCGGAAGCTGACGTGACAGACAGCCAGGTCGATCCGGAAAATGCCATCGGCGAATGGGGCGGTCTTGTGATCCTCGGAAGCGCCCCGATCAACCGCTGCCGCGATGCCGCGACGCCGGGTTCGGCGCAGTGTGAAAACATCGTTGAAGGTGTGACCAGCCCGGAAGCCGTTTACGGTGGTGGTGACGCTGCTGACGACAGTGGCTCGCTGGCCTACACGCTGGTGAAGCACGCTGGTTACGCGATCAACACGCTGGGTAACGAACTGAACGGCATCACCTTCGCAGGTGTCGGCACCGGTACGGACGTGAACTACGTTCAGGTTCACAACAACTCCGACGATGGTGTCGAGTTCTTCGGTGGCGGTGTGAACATCAAGCACCTTGTCCTGACAGGCAATGACGACGACTCGATCGACACGGACAACGGCTACAATGGCCATATCCAGTATGCGATCGTGGTTCAGCGTGCTGCCGGCGGCGACAACATCACCGAAGCTTCGAGTGTTTCCTCGTCGGTGACCCCGCAGTCTAACCCGATCATCTCCAACTTCACCTTTGTTGGTAACCGGACGAATGCTTTCCGCCTCAACACAGGAACGATCGGCCATTACCTGAATGGTGTCGTTGACTACGGTCAGGAGTGCATCCGCTTCCAGGACTCCGCCGGTAACGCCGTCGCGGGCTATCAGGAAGGTGCGGATCCGAAGTTCAGCTCCGTACTGTTCGATTGTGCTGGTGGTCTGGCAACAGCGGCTGACGATGCCGCCGCCGCCCAGGGCGCCGTTGATGCCGATGCGAACAATTCGACCAACGTTGCAAACACGTTGACCTCGACGTTCATCAACGGTTCGGCCGAGGCCGCTGTGACGGCAGTCGATCCGGCCACCGTGTCTTCGTTCTTCGACTCGGTGGACTACATCGGTGCTGTCGAGAACGCCCAGGACACCTGGTGGCAGGGCTGGTCGTGCGGTCTTGAAGCCAGCGATCCTTGCTGATCGCGGCAATCCATACGGCGGGCGCTTCGGCGCCCGCCACTTATGATTTTATTGCGGCCCGAGCACGATGCGAAAGCAAACCGAAGCCGGGCCGGTGCCGCAGGTAACAAAGGTCCAGGAAGATGAAATTCCATCACATCTCAAATTCGATCCTGTCGACGACGGCGCTGGCACTCATTCTCGCAGCGCCGGCTGTCGCTCAGGAAAACACTGAAACGGAACAACCCGAGGAAGCGCGCCAGCTGGAAACTGTCGTCATCCGCGGTGAGTACATTCCCGCCCCTCAGCGCGAGACTTCGCAGGTCGCCAGTTTCCTTGGGGCAGAAGATCTCGCCCGTCAGGGTGACTCAAACGCCGCTCTGGCCCTGACGCGTCTCAGCGGTCTCAGCGTTGTGTCCGGAAAGTTCGCCTATGTCCGCGGTCTGGGCGACCGCTACTCGGCAGCGCTTCTGAACGGTTCCCCGCTACCAAGCCCGGAACCGCTGCGCCGTACTGTTCCTCTGGACCTGTTCCCGTCGAATATTCTTGACGGGGCCGCTGTTCAGAAAACCTTCTCGGTTCAATACCCCGGCGAATTCGGCGGCGGCATGATTGACCTGAAAACGCTGCGGATGCCGCGCGACAATTTTTTGAACCTCAAGGTCGGTGGCACGTGGAACACCGCTACGACGGGTAAGGAAGGCATCTACGTAAATGGCGGCGATTACGATTGGCTCGGTTATGACGACGGCCTTCGGGATATTCCCGGTCCGCTTGCTGCAGTTCTGTCCTCCGACCAACGTCTGAGCAGCTATACCGCTGACGAAATCGAGGCCGTCGGTGAAAGCCTGGTGAATTCGCCGCTTTCCGTGATTCAGAATGGTGATCTTGGCCCGAACTTCGAAGGATCCGTCGATGGTGGCATGTCTTTCGACGCAGGCGACTTTGAAATCGGGCTGGTTGGCGTCGCCGGTTACGATCAGGAATGGCAAACAAAGGATGCGGTGCGTCAGTTCGTGCAAGGCGACGTGCTGGGGTCGGATTTCCGGACGTTCTCAACCAACCTGACGGCGACCGTCAATGCGCTGGGATCGGCGACAGCCGAATGGACCGATGGTGAAGTGCAGGGCACCCTGTTCTATGTTCACTCGACCTCCAAAGAAGCCCAGATCAACGAAGGTAAAGACTTCAACGCGCAGGGCAGCACGGGTCTGGTTCATGATGAATCGTCCGGCTGGTTCGAGCGTGGTCTGACATTTGGTCAGCTTCGTGGTGAGCACTATTTTGGTGACCTGACCTTCTCCTGGCGCGGCTCAATGGCACAATCCACGCGGGATGCGCCGTATGAGCGGTCGCTTCGCCGTTTCGTGGATGATGAAGGCAACATTCTCTATTCGGTCGCTAACAGCTACGACATTCGCTTCTCCGAACTGACGGATGACAATGTCGCTTATGGCGCTGACCTGAAATACGAGACTACGATTGATGGCACGCGCGAAGCGATCATCTCCGGCGGCTTCGATTCTTCGAGCACGGACCGTGACTACGAGTTCCTCGCATTCCGGTTCGCCGGCGGTAACTCGCTGCCGCTGGACGTCCAGATGGCCCGTCCGGACTATCTATTCTCGCCGGATAACATCGATCCTGCGCGGTTTGTGCTGCAGGAAGTGACCACGCCGAACGACTCCTACTCTGCGGGTCTCGACGTCGTGGCCGGTTACGTTCAGGCGGACCTGGAACTCTTCCCGTTCATTCGCACCACAGTTGGTGCGCGCTATGAAACGGCGGAAGAAACCGTGCGGACGTTCGACCGTTTCGGTAACCCGGGGGCTGGGGATGTAAATCTCGAAAACGATTACGTCCTTCCATCCGCGACGTTTACCTGGAACTTCGCTGACGATCTCCAACTGCGTCTCGGATACTCGCAGACAATTGCGCGTCCGCAGTTCCGTGAACTCGCCTTGTCGAACTATTTCGATCCGGAAACCGAGCGGTCCTATCGGGGCAACAGCGGCCTGGTTGACAGTGAGCTTAAGAACTATGACGCCCGCCTCGAATACTATCTTGGCCGGAACGAGTTCATTACGATCGGTGCATTCCACAAGGAAATCAAAAACCCGATCGAAGAAGTTCAGTTCTCGACGTCTACGTTCGTGTTCGAAACGACGTTCATCAACTCGCCGAAGGCTGTTCTGTCCGGTGCCGAGCTGGAATATCGTACGCGCTTCAACATGCCGATCTCCAATCCCTGGTTCGATGATCGCGACTGGCTGTTCTCGGCCAACTATACCTACACCTCTTCAGAGGTGCAGGCGGGGGAAGGTGATCAGGTTTTCGACCCGATTTCCCGTTCGTTGCGTGATGCCTCGCTGTATAATCTCGACGGATCAAAGCTTCAGGGTACGCCGGAAAATATCGCCAACATCCAGTTCGGTTGGGAAAGCAATGTCGAGCAGATGACCCTGCTTCTCGGTTGGGTGGATGATCGTATTCTGCAACGCGGGCTGGATCAGCCTGGTGCGGAATTGCCCGATATCATTGAGGATCCGGGCGTCCAGCTGGACCTTGTCTACCGTCGTGATTTCACCGTCGCGGGGCGGGAATTCACACTGGGGCTGAGCGGCCGTAACCTGCTGGATCAGGCTCATGAAGAATATCAGTCGAACGCCAATGACCTCGGCCGGACTGAATTCAACACCTATGACCGGGGCCGCAGTCTGTCGGCCAGCGTAACTCTGCGCTTCTGATCTCTTTGCCGCCGCGGTGTTCCGGCGCCGCGGCGGCTTTTTCTGACAGCTACTGAGAAAACATCGGCTTTCTCATAAATATCTGTAACTTGCGTCACAAAAGTACGAAATATCTCATGTAAACGAACGACCTGAAGGCGGTACTCCGGCGACTGGCCGGGTCTCTGCCTTGTCCGGTTTATCGCAGACTTTGAATGTCAGCGGATCTACACTCAAGGGCGCCAGGTGGCAGGATGTATGCAGGGAGAGTTTGCGTTTGGGGCATTCCCGGCACATTGCATAGGTAACCTGCCAAGCTGTCGAATGACTCTCCTGAGAGTTGTGCAGAGATCCCTTTACGGGAGTCAGGACGTTCATGTTGGTGGTTGAGCCTGTAGAATGCAGGCGCCAGATCTGCCCGGTGAGATTGGTTCGCCGTTCGGATTTTGGGTGAAAGGACGTGGAAGTTGAGTGAGATGGCTGGACTTGGTGATCGGACGGGATTGTCTGTGGCCGATTTCGGGCGTCTGCTTTTGCGGAGCGCAGGCCCCCTTATTCGCGTTGCTGAAATCTGCCTGATAGCGTTGATTGCCTTCCTCTTGGCGCGCCTGGTCTGGATCGCCGTCGAGCCTGGTGGCGCTGTGATGGGTGTTCAGCCCATGGGGGATGTTTTCCGTCAAGCACCTGGTGGTGGTGATGCGCCGGCATTGTCGGGGAATATGTCGCTCCTGACGACCCTCGACCCATTCAACAGGGGCGGCGTCGTTGCCGATATTGTTCAGGAAGCCCCTGAAACGAAGCTTAATCTCGTTCTCAAAGGGGTTCGCGCTTCTGCAAATGGCACGGGTGTTGCGATGATCGTGATGCCGAACAACCGGCTGAGCATTTTTGCGCCTGGTGAAACCATTCTCGATGGAGTGGTGCTGGACCGCGTTTATGGAGATCGCGTGACATTGCGTAAGGATGGCCAGATCGAAGCGCTGCTTATGTCCAGTGGTGCAGACAGGTTGTCCGTCCTGTCTTCTCCCGGCGATATCAAACCGAACACCTCGGGTGGCGGTCAGGCGGCAAGCGATGACCTGATCAGCACAACGGCCACGGACTTCCTTGCCAATCTCGTAATCAATCCGGTTCATCGCGGATCGGATTTCGTCGGATACGAAATCGGCAGCCGGGGCGATGCTGCGCTGCTTGAGCGTTCCGGGTTGATGCCGGGCGATATTGTGCTGTCGGTGGACGGGGTGTCGGTCGGTGCCACTGCCCCCGGCGAGCTTGCGATGAAGCTTTCCTCATCCAGAAAAGTCCGTCTCAGAATTGATCGCGATGGCCGACAGGTCGACCAGATATTCACGCTGCCGGAGAACCCGTAGCTTATGAAACTCAAATCCGTTCTCTCCGCTGCGCTGCTCGCTTCGACAGCGCCAAATGCGTTTGCCCTGGCTGGCGAAAGCGGTCCTGAGCCTTCGCGTCACATCATGAACTTTGATGATGTCGAGCTGTCTGCGCTCGTTGCGGATGTGTCGACCGTCACGGGCTACACCTTCATCGTGCATCCTGACGCACGGACCAAACGCGTGACAGTCTCTTCGTCAACTCCTTTGACCCGGAACCAGGTATTTGATGTCTTTCTATCCGCGCTGCGGGTGCATGGGTTCACGGCCGTCCCTGCTGGAAGGTCTACCTACCGTATCGTGCCTGAGCGCCAGGCGGTGTCTGACGCGAGCACGTCAGCAAGCGGTTCCAACACATTCATCACGGAAATCTTCGCGCTCAAGCATTCTTCCGCCCGGGATGTCGCGGCAGTGATCAAGCCGCTGATTGCGGAGCAGGGGCAGGTTGTCGCCAACAATGCGTCCAACACGCTGGTCGTCGTTGACTATGCATCAAACCTGCCGCGTCTGCGCGCCATGCTGAAGCAGATCGATTCCGATCCGTCGGTAACCCAGACGATCAGCTTGAAGAATATACCTGCTCGTGAAATGGCGTTGATTTTGACCAATCTCACAGTCCCGCCGGGTGAGAACTCCTATGGCGTGAACTTCCAGGCGGTTGCCTCAGATACGGGCAATGCCATTGTCCTGAAGGGTGATGACGCGCTGGTCAGGCGCGCGGTCGAAGTCAGTCGGGAACTCGACTCCCACGACCGGACGGAAGACACGCTTCGGGTTATTCCGCTGAACAATGCAAATGCTTCGGATCTCGTTCCTGTGCTCCAGCAAATGGCGGGCGCCATGGATGCGCGCCGCGCTGCTGGTGGAGAGCCGGATGCATCGACGACGATTGCGCATCATGAGCCGACCAATTCCCTCGTGATCAGTGCCCCTCCGGAAACCCTGGGCGCGCTCGAGCGCATTGTGAATGATCTTGACCGGCGCCGTTCACAGGTTCTGGTCGAAGCAATCATTGTCGAGATGTCAGACGATACGGCAAGAGAGCTCGGTTTGCAGTTCCTGGTGTCGGGTACAAATGACTCGACCGTGCCATTCGTTTCCACCAACTATTCCCGGTCCGCGCCCAGCATGCTGGCGCTCGCCGGCGCGCTCAGTTCTAATACGCCGTTCAATACGGGAACGGCCGAAACAAACCCATTTGCGGAAGCGGCGGTGAACTCATTGCTTGGGTTGTCAGGCCTTAGCGTCGGTGTTGGCGGGCAGGACGGTGATACCTTGTTTGGCGCCATCCTGACGGCCGTGGAGAACGATACCCAGTCCCGCATCCTTTCCAAGCCCTTCAATATGACGCTCGACAACGGAACTTCGTCACTCCTCGTCGGTCAGGAAGTCCCGGTTGCGACAGGCGAAGTGCTTGGCGACTCAAACTCCAATCCGTTCCGGACGGTTGAGCGCCGGGACGTTGGTGTTGGACTTGATGTTACGCCTCGGATTTCGAACGACGATACGATCCGTCTCGATATCACGCAGGAAGTGTCCAATATCGCGCAGGCAATCACGACGGGCTCCAGCACGGACCTGATCTTCAATACACGGAAGATCAGCACGAGTGTTATTGCTGACAATGGCGAGATCATCGTCCTGGGTGGTCTGGTTGAGCAAACTGAGAGCATCACGAACGAAAAAGTTCCGGTTCTGGGTGACATCCCGGTCGCGGGGCGTCTGTTCCGGTCGGAAGGCAAGGGAATGGGCCGAACCAATCTGATGGTGTTCATTCGGCCAACGATCGTGCGAAATCGTGATGATGCGCGCGCAGCGACGTCGCGTTCCTATCGCTATCTGCGCGCGCAAGAATTGTGGACCGGAGACGGTGACAGCGGTGAGTCCCTTGACCGGTTCGTCAACCAGGTGCTTGGGAGCCCGCCACCGCAATGACGACCGCGCCCGCCATCCAGCAATTCACCTATGCCTTTGCGAAGGACAAAGGGATTGTTGTCTTGCCCGGGCGGGACGTGCTGACGCTCGGCATGCGGGCAGGGGCGGACCCTCTGACGCTGCTTGAGGCCAGGCGAGCGCTTGGCTCGAGTTTCGAACTGGAGCCGCTGGATCGGGATGCTTATGAGCGCACGCTGGCAGATGTGTTTGCCGCAGACGCTTTGGCCGGGGATAGCGTCAATGCTGCAGTGGATGCGCGTGGCGGTCTGGAGAGCCTGATCGACGATTTGCCGAAAGCGGCTGACTTGCTTGATGGTCAGGACGATGCGCCCGTCATCCGTTTGATCAACGGCCTCATCCACGAGGCGATGAAGCAGCGGGCGTCCGATATTCATATCGATCCGTTCGAAGACACATTGTCCATTCGCTATCGTATCGACGGCGACCTGGTAGAGGTTCTGACCCCGCCGCGGAAACTGGCCGCGCCGATTGTGTCCCGTATCAAGGTCATGTCGCGGCTGGACATTGCGGAGAAGCGCCTGCCTCAGGACGGCCGGATTTCGCTGTCCGCGGGCGGCAAGTCCATTGATGTGCGTGTCGCGACACTGCCCACGCGTTATGGCGAGCGTGTCGTTCTTCGACTGCTCGATACAAAAAATGCTCTGCTGAATCTCAGAGACCTCGGCATGGACGAGGACACTTATCAGCGTTTCACCGAAGCTCTCAGTCAGCCCAATGGTGTGATTCTGGTTACAGGGCCTGTCGGGTCCGGAAAAACCACGACGCTCTATTCCGCACTTTCGCGCCTGAATACGGGCCGCGACAATATCATGACGCTGGAAGATCCGGTCGAATACGGCCTGCCGGGCATCAGCCAGACGCAGATGGATCACAAAGTCGGCCTCAACTTTGCGGCCACCTTGCGATCGATCCTGCGTCAGGATCCCAATGTCGTCATGGTCGGTGAGATCCGGGACTCGGAAACAGCCGAAGTGGCTTTCGAATTCGCTTCAACCGGCCGGCTTGCGCTCTCTACGTTGCATACCAACTCGGCCTCCGGTGCGATTACGCGCCTTCGCGATATGGGCGTGGAAGACTATCTTCTGTCTTCAACACTGCGCGCGATCATGGCGCAGCGCCTTGTTCGGAAACTTTGTCCGGTTTGCAAGACTGCGCGAAATGCGACGCACGCCGAGTGTGAAGCGCTTGGCCTTTCTGGCGATGCTGAGCTGACGGTCTATGACCCGCAAGGCTGTATCTCCTGCGGCCAAACCGGTTTCACAGGACGTCTGGGCGTTTATGAGCTGCTCGTGGCGGATCGTAGTATCCGCAACATGCTGGGGGATGGTGCGTCTGAAGATGCGATCGATCAGGTGGCATTCGCGGACCATGACCGTCTGCTGGACAATGCGCGCCGATATGTGATCTCGGGGGAGACCAGTGTTGCGGAAGTTCTGCGCGCCTGCCGCAAAGGAGGTCAGTAATGGCCGCCTTCGAATATGTTGCACTTGATGCCGAAGGAAAACGCCGATCAGGCATAATCTCCGCAGACAGTGCGCGGTCAGCCCGCAAGGAACTGCGACTGCGTGACTTGATGGTCTTGAATGTGGACCCCGTCGCGGAAAAGCAGTCCAAGACTGTCGTTCGCCGTGGCCGGCTCAGCGACAAGCAACGCGTGCTTCTAGTCCGGCAATTGTCTGTGTTGCTCAAGTCCGGTCTGGCTGTGGAACAGGCGCTTGGTGCATGTGCAGGCAACGAAAATCCTGTCAGCGTACAAAAGGCTGTCCACACGGTTCGTGCGGATGTCGTTGAGGGCGCTCGATTGTCAGAAGCCATGGCGTTAGCGCCGGATGCGTTCCCCCCACTCGTCCGTGCTGTTACAGCGGCAGGTGAGATGTCTGGCCAATTAGGCGAGATCATGGAGCGCCTCGCGACCTATCTGGAGCGCAGCTATCAGCTGCGCCAGAAAGTCCGCGCCGCGCTGATTTATCCCGCGCTTCTGACCGTCATGGCAATGGGCATGGTCATTGCGCTCATGGTGGTCGTGGTTCCGCGGCTCGTGGAACAGTTCGATTTGTTCGACGCTCAGCTGCCGCTCCTGACGCGAATTGTGATCGGCCTATCCAATGGTGTGCGGGAATACGGATTGATCATCCTGTTAATTCTTGCTGCGCTCGTGTTCCTGGGCGCGCGCCTCCTGCGCCAGCCCGCCATGCGGCGCAGTCTGGACAGGTTTGTTCTCCGACTGCCCTTGATTGGTTCTCAGACACGTACGGTTGCCGCTGCACGCTTCGCCCGCGTCTTCGCAACCTTGTCGGCTTCTGGTGCAACAATTCTGGAGGCGCTTGAAGGAGCAAAGGGCGCCGCCAATAACACGGTCATCGCTGATGCGACGGACTTCATCGCTGAAAGAGTTCGTGAGGGCGGATCCTTATCCAGCGCCTTGTCTGCTACGGGAGTTTTTCCGCCGATGATGGTGCATATGGTCACCAGCGGTGAAGCGGGCCGCGATGTTTCCGGCATGATGAACCGGGCCGCAGATTTTCTCGATACAGAGTTCGAAACGGGCTCCGCCGCGCTGCTGGCGCTGGCAGAACCACTTATTATCGTGCTGATGGGGGGTATCGTCGGGCTGATCGTGATGTCGATCATGCTACCGATCCTCCAGCTCAACACGCTCGCCATGTCATAGGAGACACATTCATGAAACCAATCAGGAAGATTGCCAGACCCCGCCGCCCCAAGGATGCCGGCTTTTCCCTGGTGGAGCTTATGGTGGTTATCTTCATCATGGGCCTGCTTGCGACCCTGGTGATCATCAACGTCGCGCCCGTGGGCGAACAGTCACGCGTCGGCAAGGTCCGTGCGGACATCGCCGCATTTGAAAGTGCGCTCGAAATGTACAGCCTCGACATGTATTCCTATCCGAATGCGGAGGCCGGTCTTGCGGCACTCAAGAAACCGCCGGCGGGTGCGGACATCGCGACATACCGGCCGGGTGGATACGTCAAGCGGTTGCGTGATGATCCCTGGGGGAACCCATATCAATACGATGTCCCGGGACAGCGTTCGGGTGGAGCCTACGACGTCTATTCGTCCGGACCGGACGGCAAGGCGGGCACGGCGGACGATATCGGCAACTGGGAATAGGCGGTCTTTTGTACAGTATCACGCATCGGGATAGCGGCTTCTCCCTCGTGGAGATCATGGTCGCCCTGTTCATCATGGCGCTTGCGAGCGCCATGGTGGTGATGGTGATGCCATCACGGCCTGATGCTTTGGATGCTGAAGCTGATCAATTCGACAAGCTGATGACCCGCACGCTCGATCAGGCCATCAGCCGGGGGCAGGCGCAGGGCATTCGCATCGAGGAGAATGCCTACACGGTTTATACGCGTATCAATGGCCGCTGGGTGCCGGTGGAAGCATCGAGCCGTCGCGCGTCCGGAGGCGTGACCATCAGTATGCAGGGTAAATCAAACGCGAAATCAGATGAAGCACTTCCCCAGATTGTCATGGATGCTTCCGGTATCGTGTCCGGCCCCGATGTGCGTTTTTCCAAAGGTGTCCGGACCCGCGACTTCGAACTGCCGTGGCAGCCAAGCCGATGACAGATCGTGGTTTCACCCTGGCTGAAGTTCTTGTGGCGCTGGTTGTGTTTTCCATCGCTGCCATCGGACTCGCCCATCTGGTTACGGAAACAACTGCCAATGCCGGGCATACGCGAAGTTTGTCGCTGGCCCGCATTGAAGCGGACAACCGGTTGGTTGAGGCCGTCTCTGACCCGGCCGTGCTCCGGGCCGGGTCTGCATCAGGAGAGAGCATCCAGCGTGGCCAGTCATTTGACTGGGTGCGGGAAATCGAGATCCGTGACGAAAACGGTCTCGCCGGAATTCGTGTGACTGTCTCAGACGCGGCGACGGGTCAGCGACTCGCAATGCGGGAAACGCTGGTACAGGTGAGACCATGAAGCACGATGCGGGTTTCACCCTTATCGAGATGCTAGTGGCTCTGGCGCTGACCTCGATGATTGCCGTTGCAGGATCAACTCTGCTGATCGGAACGGTGAGGGCATCTGACAGGCTCGGGAAAACGACAGAAAGCGTCAGCGAAATTGAACTGACCCACACGCTGATGCGGGACGATTTTGCAAACATCCGGATGCTGTACGGAGATGCTGGTCAGCCCGACTATACGTCCTCGCCGTTCGTCGCCTTTGTGCGTGACGGCTGGAGCCATCCGGTTCCAGATGACAATCGCGCGTCATTGCTGGCGGTCGAATATCAGTTCCGGGACGGTACGCTGACGCGGCGCGCCTGGCTCCGCCCAGATCCGGCCGCTGATACACCTCATGCGGATCGCGTGCTTGCCACGGGATTGTCCCGCATGACAGCGCGATATTTCGATGGCCGGGAATGGGTGCCTGAATGGAATGCGGGCGAAAAGGATATGCCAGCGGCCATTGAATTGACCTTTGAATACTCGGACACGGATGCGTTGACCGAACTCTTCCTGATCGGGGGAGGTGGCTGATGCGCAAGATCGACAAGGAGAAGGGAGCAAGCCTCCTGTCAGTCCTCGTAATCGTCATGTTGATGTCTGTGGCTGCGATTGCCGCGACCGACGCGCTTGCCCGGTCTGTCCTCATCATCAAGTCTTCTTCCGCGAGGGCGGAGATATTCTGGACGGCTCGTGGCGCCGCGGATGCGGCTGCGACTTACCTCACAAAAGCATTGGAGATGAATGAGGGTGCCCTGAACAGTGAGTCTGAATTGTTCGCTCAAACTATCACCCTTCCGGCTGGAAATGGTGTGGTCGTGGTTCAGGCGAGGGAAGCCTCCAATTGCTTCAATCTGAATGCGCTCTTCAATAGCGCGGGTGACGGTGAAGTCAGCGACGCATCGCTTCAGGCGTATGATGACTTGCTTGTCGCGGCTGAGTTTGACGACGCAGAGGCAGAATCTCTGGCCCAGAAACTGGCCGACTGGATCGATGCCGACTATTCCACCCGTACCTATGGCGCAGAAGATGGATACTACGCATCTCAGGCCGAATCCTATCGCGCCGCCAACACAAAACTGCGAAGCGTCAGCGAGCTCAAAGCCATAGCAGGATATGATCCGGAAGTTTTCGCAAGGATTGAACACCTCGTTTGCCTGCGTCCGGAACAGGAGCAATCCGTACTCAACATAAATACATTGAGCCTTGAACAGGCGCCGCTTCTTGTTGCGCTATATTCGCAAGAACTATCCCTCGATGATGCCCGAGCATTGATTGACTCCCGTCCTGCCGGCGGGTGGTTGAGCAAAGAGGGCTTTATTCAGCAGGACGCTGTCATGAAGATTGCACGAGACGCCCGAAATGACATGGTGCTCGCGCTTGCGTCGGACTATTTGTCAGCGGACATCAACATCGGGACGGGCGATCTGATCACGAATTACCAGGCACTTTACCGGCGGTCGGAAACCGGAAACGTGGCCCTGGTTTCAATGGTGCGGAGGGAATTCTAATGGCGCGCCATCTCATCGCTCTTCTTCCTGCGAATGGTCAGCCATGGCGGTTCGCGGTCATTACTGCCGGCGCGGTGACCTTGTTGTCGCCACAGGAGACAGCCGCAAGTTCTGACGAGGTGACGGTAATTGTGCCGGCAACGGAGGTAGCAATTTCCACAGTGCGCCTGGTGGGCGCCCGTAAGGCTGATTGGTTGCGGACGGCACGTTTTGCGGTCGAAGACGATATAGCCGTGCCAGTCGAGGGACTGCATGTTGCGATCGACCAGCACCGGAATTCCACCGGAAAAGGCACGGTGTGCATGGTGGCGCGACCGGTCATGGAAGACTGGATGCGCCGTCTGTCAGAGGCGGGACTGGAGGATGCCCGTCTCGTACCCGATGTCACCTTGCTCAAGGCCGGATCGGCGCCTTTGGAGATTGGTGATCGCATCCTCGTTGCTGGAGAGGACAAGCCGTTCGCGATTGATAAATCCCTACCGTCGGAGCTCGTCTCCGCGCTGATGCAGCGCGCTGGGGCAGAGCCAGAGCATGCTGACGATGCGTTGCTTGCACTCGCGCGTCGGTTTGCGGCAGGTAATGCTGGCATCGACCTGAGACAGGCTGACTTCGCACGCAAAGCTGAATTGCCGATAGACCTGAAACGTTTCCGTCTCCTGGCCGGTCTCGCTGCAGCTTGTGCCTTGGCGTGGGGCGTCTACACGTTTGCCAGCATTCGTTCCATGAACCAACTGGAAGCCGTGCTGGATCGTCAGACGCGGGCAAGCTTCACTGCCCTGTACCCGGGAGAGCCGGTGCCGTCGAACATACTTGCTGCGGTCCGCGAGCGCTCCAGTGGCACCCAAAGGCCTGCTGCAGGGTTCAGGAAAATGGCAAGTGTGCTCTATGCAGCGCTGGCAGATGAGGACGGTGTTCGCCTCTCCAGCCTTCGCTACGATGCCGATGCAGGACAGTTGCAGGCGAAACTTGTCTACAGCGCCTTTGGCGATGACGAGACACTCAAGAATGCAATTGAGGCTGGCGGTCTGTCTGTCCGGCTTGGAGATGCGCGGGTGGAAGACGGCCGAGTCGTTGGCGACATGATACTGGAGCTGGCATCATGACGGAGTACTGGTCCACACGTTCTGTGCGTGAACGCCTGCTGATTGTTCTTGCTGGATTGCTTGTTGCGGTCCTGCTCGCCAATCTGCTTGTCGTGCAGCCATTGCGCGCCGCGAAAGAAAGTGCGGCGGCATCGCTCGCCTTAGCCTCCAGAACACTTGATGCGGTAACCGCAGCCCGGCCGGTTGCCAATGCTGGAACGGCATCCGGGGTGTCTGCTGTTGAAGGGCAGGATCTGCGTTCAAGGCTGGTCGAACTTGCCGCTCAGCGAGGCATATCGGTTTCCCGGCTCCAAACGAGCGAACGCGGCGCCATCATCATTCAGTTCGACCAGGTGTCGGTGCAGCCCTTGTTTGCCTGGCTGGAAGCCGCCGAACGTGAACTGGGGGCTGAACCGGCTCAGGCATCTGTATTTGCTGATACGGCCGGCACAGTTCGCGCCAGTTTCGAATTCCGAGGAGGCGCGTTGTGATGCGGAAATCGTTGCTTCTCATCGTATTCGCCGGCGTTTTTGTCGTTACCTTGATCGCCAGCGCGCCCCTGTCGTTCGTCCTGAAGCGGACGGGTATCGTGGAGCAGGGCGTTTCCTGGCAGCAAGCACGCGGTACCGTGTGGCACGGTCAGGTCACGGGGCTGGCTGTGCACGGCGATGCTGTGGGCGCGGTTCAGGGTGATTTCAGTCTCATGCGAATGATCCGAGGGCAGCCGGGTCACCTTCTCCGCTGGAGCGGTCCCTCCGGACAGGGCTCCGCACTCGCAGCGCTATCGGGTGACCAAATTCTGATCCGGCAAGGACGTGCAATGGTCATGTTCGATGCGGCGCGCATCTCTTCTCTGTTTCCGGCGCAGGAAGTTTCACTGCGCCTGTCAAATATGTCGATCGAAGCGACGTCGGATGGCTGCCGGACCGCGAGCGGTAAAGTAAATACGGATGCGCTGTCCAGAATTTCTGCCGTTTACGGAGCGAACTGGCCCGATCTTGACGGAGTGCTGTCCTGCGCGGATGGAGATCTGGTCGTCTCGGTCGAGGGCCGCGCAGCAGACGGAACTCGCATCTCAGCGAGATCTTCCCTGCAGGGCAACGGCCGGTTGGAGCTTTGGGACGTGCCCGAGAATCAGACGAATGCTCTTCTGCTTGCCGGTTTCACCAACGAGGCGGGCCGGTTTGTCTACATGCAGCAATTGTCGAGCGGGGAAACGTCCAGTGAATAAGACCCTCCTTCTTTCCGGGTTCGTGTTTCTTGGCGCCTGTGCCTCGTCGGGTACTGCGCAGGTACCGGATACACCTGCGGCTGCACCTGAAGCGGCTGTGACCTCATTGCCAGCCCAGACTCTGGAGCCCGGTACGTGCGGTCTGTTCCTGTGGTCGCGTGACGAACCCCGGCACTTCGTTCTGTTCTATCCGGCGGGGGATCCCACGGCTGAAGCAATCGTCGATGGCCGCCGGCAAACGCTGAATGTCGATTCGCAGGATGGCGATGTTTTTGGACAATTTCTGACCCGGATGGCGTTTAGCAGGCCGGATGGCAATCCGGTCATGTTGACCCTGACCCCCGGAGAAGAGATCGAAGGCGGGCGCCGCGTGCCGCTGGCGCGAATGATTTATAACAATGCGGATGGATGGGAAATCATAACACCGCTTACAGGATTGACTGCTTGCCAGCCTGAGTGACATCCTGTTTTCTGTAATAACTACTACAATACACAAATAATCCATTATATTGGATCGTATTGACACATAAGCGTCACAATGCGTAATGTGACGGTTATGTTACATCGTGCCTCCAAAATTCTGTCCGTTTCGGCGCTGGCCTTTGCGGCCCTGAGCGGTCCTTCCTTCGCAGAAGCAAATTCTGCCTGCGACCTTTCCAATGGGTACGCCATCACACCGACGGCATTCCAGCAGGAGGCGAATGCCTGCCTGAAGGACATCAGCGGCGTCGAGGCTGATGCCGTGATGGCGGATCAGCTGTTCCGTCTGGCGGGCGAACAACGTGCCAGTCAGGGCGAGTCTGAGCTGCGGATGCTCAGCTCCCTGAGCGAAGCGGCCCGGCTGCACGCCTACGATATGGCGGTGCGGGGGTATGCGTCTCACGAAGACCTGGAAGGCCGCACCCACCTTGACCGGGTCCGCATGATGGAGCGCAGCGCTCTGATCGGTTCATTCGGTGCAAACATCGTCATCGTGAAAGCGGGTGCTTCTCCCGAAGATGTCCAGAAGGTCATCATGGCGGATGAGGCCAATGCTGCAAACGTGGAGCGGGATGAGTTCGACCACATGGGTGTCGCTGCTGTCGAGGCAAACGGTGTGCTCTACGTCGTGCAGCTCTTCGCTCGCGTCGATGGACAGCTCAACACGCCAGTCCCACTCGTCGCTGCGCCGCGCACAAATCTGGCTGCGAATTATAATGATCAGTTCGAACCGGTGGGCTGGTCCGTGGTCTCGGCCACTGGTGAAACCCTGATGCGCGGCATCGGCAGCAAAATGCCTGCTTCGGTGCCTGAGATTTCCGAAGGGTTCATCCAGATGGACGTGGAAAGCAATAACAGTATCTATACGCTGAGAGGCCCTGCCATCTCCTCATCGCTCTGAGGTAAGTCTCTAGACATATTCCAATTCGCCCGGGCCCTGTGCCCGGGCGTTTTCGTTTCGGAGGGATGCTTCTATGCTGCAGGCTGGATGTCGCAGCGGCAAAGGGGCAGGCGTTCATGACAACCGACATGTTGCTCTGGGGCGTGGTGCTCCTGCCGGCATTGGCGGCGCTCACCTGGATAGACATACGCACTTTGCGCTTGCCTGACGCGCTGACTCTTCCACTGATCGGTGCGGGCCTCGTCCAGTCATGGTATTTTACCGGAGACGTCTGGATTGCACTGATCGGAGCGGCAGGCGGCTATGTTTTCTTTCTGGGGATCGAAAAGGGCTACCGGGCGTTGCGCGGTCGGGATGGTCTCGGCCGCGGGGATGCGAAGCTGCTTGCGGCGGGCGGAGCGTGGTGCGGCTGGATCGGTCTTCCATGGATCGTGCTCATTGCGAGCGGCTCAGGACTTGCCTTTGCCGGGGCGCTCACACTGATGGGGCGCCGGCCTGACGGCATGATGCCTTTCGGTCCGTTTCTGGCGCTCGGGATAGGTGTGGTCTGGCTGGGACAATTCAGGTTGGTGTGGCTCTGACCCCCAACCGATTGATGTGCGGATGCTGGAGCGGTAGGAGCTGTGTATGACGGGAACGCGGACCAAAACACGACCTGACCGACGCACCGCGATCCTCGATGCGGCAGAGGAACAGTTCGCAAGGCATGGCTATGACGGCGTTACGCTGCGCGCCATCGCCAAGCATGCCGGTGTCGATGTCGCGCTGCCCAACTATTATTTCGGACCGAAACGGGACCTGTTCGATGCCGTACTGGTGCGCCGTGCCGAAATCATGAACCAGCTGCGCTTGAACCAGCTGGACGAATGCCTGCAGCAGAGCGATCAGGCGCCCACCGTAGAGGCGATCATCCGGGCCTATCTGCGTCCTCTGCTGATCGGCGACCATGTTCAGGAAGAGGGTTGGAAAAACTACTACGCCCTGATCGCCTACGTGAACAATTCTCCTGAATGGGGCGGCGTATTGATGACGCAATTCTTTGATCCGCTGGTCGATCGTTTCATGGACGCCTTCCGCCTGGCCTTGCCCGGGATGGAAGATCGCGACCTCTACTGGGCTTATCACTGCCTGTCTGGCGCCCTGACGCTAACATTTGCCCAAACCGGACGCATCGACCATCTGTCCGGTGGCCTATGCCGCTCCAGCGACCTCACAGACGCCTATGAGCACATGGTGAAGTTCACTACGGCAGGCTTTGAATCCTTCCGTCAGAAAAGCTGCACCTGACTGGAATGAGGCGGCGGAGAACACGGTTACTGTTGCCGTGGCCTTAAAACTGTTGTGAATTGAATTTTCAGGGGAAAGACGGGCGTACCCGGTCATCGGTTCGATCGGTCTTGAGTGAGGAGTCGGTCGTGGGAAAGAGACGCAGCGTTCTGGCGTTCACGGCAATGATTGGCGCCTGCACGGCGCTGACGGGGTGTCTGACTAGAAGCATCAATACAAGGCCGCCGGTGGTTTCCGACGGCATGGGCTCTGACCTTCGCATCATGCTGGACGATTCCTGCCTGCCGCCAGACACGCGCGGCCCGGGAGACCGGACACTCGGATTCGGCCAGGAACTGGCGCTGCAGGCTGGCATGCTGGCCTTCGATTCCGTCGGCGCCTGGCTCCAGCAGATGGGCGCGCCTAAGATTGACCGCAGCACCGGCGTTGTCAGCGGAAAACTATTCACCAGCCCTGACATGATGGAGTTCAATCGGGAAGTCGGCTGTGTTCATGTGATCAGGGAAGGTTTCGATCCGTCCGGGCCGTCATTTGGCAATGCGCCGCCAGAATTCCTGGCGGAATGGAACCGTCTCGGCCTTGTCTCCCGGCCATCCTTCTATGCAGAGATCCGCCTGGTGCCCGATGACGAACAGTCCGGCTATTTTAATGCCGAGTTGCTCAAGGTCGTATCGAATGAATTCGAACGGCAGGCGCGTTACGATTCTCGCGACTACCTCCTTGTGCTGGACTTTGAGCGCCCGGAGCCGCGAACCTATGTCCAATTCACACCTGAAGGCGCAGTGGAGTTTCACGACGCGTCAGGCTTTGCCCGCGGTGTTTTCAAGTTTCCCGAGCTTCAACGCGGACAGTACATCTCTGGCCCCGCCGCGGCCGCCCTTGAAACGGGCTGGATGCCGCTCGACTATTCCGGCGTCGATCGGGACTCGGGCATCTTCAACCTCTTTGTGGATGTTCTGGAGCTGAAGCGCGGCGATCCGCTGCTCTCTGATATCGGTTCGCTGCTGCGCTCCAATGCCGTACAGGCAGCTGCCGAAGAAGAGCTCCGCAAGCAAATTGACAAGGAAGGCACGCGCCGCGACGAAGAAGAGGAACGGGCAGGTGAGCTAACCACGCAGCGTGGGCTTGAGCGCGCCCTCCGCCGTGCCGTGCTGGACCTGCGCCGTACGCTCGCCGACGAGGATACGAGCTCAGACGACCTGATCGAGGCGCGTGATGACGTCGAAGACGCCTTGTTCGACATCGAACACGTGTTCAACTGGCGTGGTCCATTGCCGTCAGACAAGATTGACGAGGCTGAAACCCTGCTCGAAGAGGCAGACGCTCGTGTCGAAGAGTTGCTGGAAGAAGAACTGGCCGACAACGAGGACGATCAGTAAGTCGCGGTCGCTGCAGCCCAATCCGATAGCCCGCCTTCGCTCGACCGGTTGGCGACTTCTGTCAGCATGCGCGTGGCGAAGTCGACCGGCTCTCGCTCCGGCTGTTCCTCTTCCGCGACGGTCCGCATCCTCGCTGGTGTCGGTAACAGGTCGCCCGCAAACGCAACGCCCTCCGGAATGACGAAGGCATAGATCCTCGCGCCGTCTTCAGCAGGTGGGATGATCATCCACGGTACTTCGGGCAAATTGATCGTCTGCCCGGCTTTGACGATGGCCCTTTCTTCCGGAGTCCTGTCGTTCGGGAAGTAGGTATTGATCCGGCCGGAATTCTCTAGCTCGAAGACTATGAGGCGGCCATCGATTTTTGGCGTCACGGAAATCTTCAGCGCCGCGTTTGCGCCTTCGCCTTCCTGTGCCACGCTCAGGTTGATTCGATCGCTAGTGGGGCTGAGCACCCGCGCCATGGCTTCCATCGTTTCCGCGGTCGCAACGAAGACCTGCTCCGGCTGGGCATCGACAAACATGGCGCCACGCGCCGTGGTCTCGATCCAGCTCCTGTAGGGTGAGACGCGCGTGTAGACGCCCTCCGATTTCGCCGCAGCGCATTCAAATCCGTAGCTCACAATGCCGACCTGATAAGTCCGCTCACTGGCATCGAGCGCGACCAGTGGGCCGCCGCTATCACCCTGACAGCTGTCGACGCCGCCGAACTTCCGGCCCGCACAGATCTGCGTGCTACCGTCATAGGCAAGGTCAGCATATTGCGCGCCACACACCTCCGGCGGCTTCATGGGCAGCATGGCGTGATAGAGATAGCGCGAGCCCGCCTGGCCAGACCGGTCGCCGGCGCCGATGCGGAACGTCTCCAAACGTGCCTGCGCGCCCGAATCAGCCTGCTTGCCAAACCCCGCAACAAAGGCCCGCGCACCATTCACGTCACTGTCGGAGGCCCCGCCCGATGAAAGCCGCGCCAGCTGTCCGGTCCAGGTGCGTCCGATACGAACCAGGGCGAGGTCGTTTTCCGATCCCTCCCAGACACCGGGTGCGACTTCCATAGTCGGCTTATAGTCCGGATGGATCATGACAGCGTCGACTTCAAACACGCTCTCATCGCCGGCGCCGAGGTCGTCGGTGCCACCGACAATTTCCAGTTTGGCCCGCGGTTTCCATTCCCACCGTCCATCGACCTGCCGGGATTCCCCCTCAAAACAGTGCGCTGCGGTCAGCACCCATCGCCGGGCAATGAAAGTGCCTCCGCAGAAATATTGCAGCCGCCCGCTCCGCGTCTCATGCCGCAAGGTTGCGATATAAGGCCACTGCGCCAGCGTGGACCGGTCTCCATTGACGATCCGGTCTGAAGCGCGGGCATCAGCATCGAGTGTGGACGTCCATGCAAGCTGTTCTGCGCTCGGCGCGTCATCCGGTGCCGTCTGGCAGGCACTGACCAGAGCCAGAAACCCAGCGGCCGAAAGGAATGGGCGGACGAAGTTCTTCATGGCGGCCTTCATTCACTGACGCTGTAAGTGAGCAAACCCATGCCCGTATTGGCGAAGGGGTCTGACGAGGGCGCATCCGACATGGCATCGCGTACTTCGAAGACGAGAATATCCGAGTAGGATTGCCAGACCGTCCGGATCGGTCCTTTCGTCCGGCTGAGGTCCGGCAATGTATCGCCGATGAGGGCCATCCTTTCCGGCAGGACGAACGCGGCCAGAGTGCTGTCGCCCGGAACGGTGGGGGGCGAAATACTGATGGAGACGCCGCCGGGCGGCAGGACAACGGACTGTTGAGGCTCCACCAGCGCCGTTTCCACTTCGCCGGCATTGCATGGGAACAAGCAACTAACCGTACCGGACGGATCCAGATCAAATACCCACAGACGGCCCTTGATCGATGGATCAATGAAAATACGAACTCGCTCGCCGGAGCGGAATTCCGAGCCGCCATCATTGATGCGGACGCTGACCTTGCCTTCTGCGGGTTTGAGCGTCCGGATGAGGTTCTCCAGTCCGGCTTTGGTCATGTAGACCGTCTTCTCCGGTTTGGCATCCACGAAGACCGCGTCGGATACGACGGACCGGACGAAGTCTTTGAAACCGGAAATGCGCGTGTAGACGGCGGGCTTTCCGCGGACACCGCAGCTTTCACCATAGCTGACGATGCCGATCTGGTAGACACGGCCAGCGAAATCCCGGGCGATTAGAGGCCCGCCGCTATCGCCCTGGCAGGAATCGATAATGCCGGTGTCATACCCGGCGCAGATCATGCCTGCGCTGTCATAGGCTTCGACCTGGTAGACATTGCTGCAGGCTTCCGGACTGCGCGTCGGGATCATCGCATTGCCAAGGATATCTGTATACGCAGCGAACGGGCCTTCGGCGGATGTGTAGCGTTCTGGCGATGCCTGACGCATGTCGGTCTTGCCGAACCCGGCGAAGTAGGCCGGCCCGAAGAAGCGGTCGACATCTGAAGCGCTGCTGGCCGACAGCCGGACGACCGGCCCGGTCCATGGCCGGTCCAGCTTCACAAGAGCGATGTCATTCACCGGAACTTTGTTCTCGCCACCACGCGTGAAATTGGGCGCGATGCGCACGTCCGCTGCATTGTAGACATTGGCCGGTGTGACCGTCTTCAGGTCTTTCGGGCCGAGCACCAGTTGGAGCGCGCCAGACCCCGGTCGTTCCCATTTTCCGGTCGCGGCATTTTTCGCAGCGCCCTCGACGCAATGCGCAGCAGTCAGCACCCATCTGGACGAGATGGCCGTCCCGCCACAATCATACGTGACCACTCCATCCCGGGTGCCGCGCAGGGCTGCGAAGTAAGGCCAGTCTTCTTTTCGGGCGGGCTGTGTATTGAAGCCCTTGGTGCCGGCTTCATCGTCCGAGATCGAAAATTCGGTCCGGGGCCAGCTTGGGTCTTCTTCCGGAAACGAATCCGGTTGTGCTGTCGCGACGCCCGTGAAGGCGACGAGTGCCAAAACGAACAGACCGCTAAGCGGTTGTAGAAAAAAGGGTTTTCGCACTTCACTCTCCCACCCTGAACGTTACAGGCGCGGTAAGTCTAACAGGCCTCGCGAAGCTTACCAGCCTGAGGGAAAGATCAGCGGAATTCCTCCTGGATCTTGCGCAGCGCTTCAGCACCCGGATTGAGTTTCGAGTAAGGAAGCGAGTGGAGCGGCGTGTCCGGCAGTTTCTTGTGCTCCGCCATCGCAGGGCGGGATTCGTCGATGTAGAGCAGGCCGGTCAGGATCTCCTGCGTCTGCTGGCTCTCAAGAAGTTTTTCCATCGCTGAAGCCCGGTTGGTCGGGTCGTAATCCTTGTCCAGCTTGCGCAGCAGGATCGATCCGCCATCGTGCAGTTCCACCGGCATGGTCTCACCCTCGTCATAGGCTGCCGTAATTTCCTCGCTCGGTGGCACGTAATCGGCGTGCACGGCCTTGTGGTAATATTGATAGGTGTGGGCGTAGGATTTGGTGGAGCCCTTGTGGTCGTTGAAGCTGACGCAGGGCGAGATGACATCGATCAGGGCGAAGCCGCGATGCGCGATGCCGGCCTTGATCAGCGAGACCAGCTGAGCCTTGTCACCGGAGAAGCTGCGCGCCACGAAAGTCGCGCCGATGGACAGTGCCATGATCGCCGGATCGATCGGCGGCAGCATGTTGGTAGCGCCTTTCTTGGCCTTGGAGCCGACATCGCTGGAGGCCGAAAACTGGCCTTTTGTCAGTCCGTATACGCCATTATTCTCCAGCATATAGATCATGTCGACATTGCGCCGGATCGCGTGGGCCATCTGGCCAAGCCCGATGGACAGGCTGTCACCGTCGCCGGACACGCCGACATAGGTGAGGTTCTTGTTCACCGCGGCTGCGCCGGTGGCAAAGGACGGCATGCGCCCATGTACCGTGTTGGCGCCGTGCGCGTCCTTCAGGAAATAGGTGGTCGTCTTGGAAGAGCACCCGATGCCGGACACTTTCACCACATCTTTCGGATCGGTCGAAAGTTCATAGAAAGCGCGGGCAAGGGCGGCGGTTACGCTGTCATGTCCGCAACCGGCGCACAGAGTCGACATGGCGCCATCATAGTCGGCGCGTGTTTTTCCGAGTCCGTTGGTCGGCTCGTTCAGTCTGCGGATCTTGGGTTTGACGAAGGAGGTCATGCGATCTTCCTCACTTTCAGGGCGGTTTCCACTGCCTCAAAGACGAAACGGTAGTTCAGCGGCTCGCCGGAATAGTGCAGCACGGGCACCAGCTTCTCCTTGGCGGCGCTGGTTTCCGTGATCAACAAATTCATCAGCTGTGCGTCGCGGTTCTGCTCAACAACGAAGACTTCCTCGTGCGCTTCGACAAAAGCGGCGACATCATCGCTGAACGGGAAACCGCGAACACGCATGTAGTCGACCGGGACGCCGGCAGCTTCCAGACGGTCACGGGCTTCGGTCACGGCGGCATCCGAGCTGCCGATGGCGATCATGCCATAGCGGGCCGGTCGGTCGGCCTTTTTCACAACCGGCTCAGGCATGAAGGCAGCAGCGCGTTTCCATTTTTCGTAAAGCCGGTCGATGACTTCCTTGTATTCAGGGCCTTTTTCCGTGTAACGGCCAAGTTTTGTATGGCCGGAGCCACGCAGGAAGTAGGCGCCCTTCGGGTGTGTTCCCGGCAAAGTGCGGTAAGGAATCGTATCTCCGTCTACATCCAGATAGCGATAGAACGCGTCGATTTCCTCAAGCTGTTCTGCATCAAGAACTTTGCCGCGGTCAGGCACATAATCTTCCGGCCAGGTCAGTTCGTCGACCATCCAGTCATTCATGCCGATGTCGATATCGGACAGGAAAAAGACCGGGGTCTGGAAGCGTTCGGCAAGGTCGAGCGCCTTGGCCGAGAATTCGAAACATTCACCGGGATGGGCCGGGAAGAGAACGAGGTGGCGTGTGTCGCCGTGCGAGGCATAGGCGCAGAGCTGGATGTCGCATTGCTGTGTCCGTGTGGGCATGCCGGTGGACGGACCGACCCTTTGGATATCGCATATCACCAACGGTACTTCGGTATAGTACGCAAATCCGATGAATTCGCTCATCAGCGACACGCCGGGGCCTGAGGTCGGTGTAAAGCCGCGGGCACCTGCCCAAGCCGCGCCGATGGTGAGGCCTGCTGCTGCCAATTCATCTTCCGCCTGCAGGATACAGAAATTGTTCTGTCCGGTTTCGGGGTCGACACGGAGCTCTTCGCAATATTTCTGGAAGGCATCCATCAGCGACGTAGACGGCGTAATAGGGTACCAGGCGCCGAAGGTCGCCCCGCCGAAGACGGCGCCGATACCGGCCGCCGTGTTGCCGTCGATCATCACCTTGCCCTTGGTCTTGTCCAGCGGGCTGACGCGGAAATCCAGCGGGCACTTGAAGTTCTGCTTGGCGTAATCGTGGCCGAGTGCAACGGCCTGCATGTTCAGCGGGATGAGCTTTTCCTTGCCCGCGAACATCTCGATGACCAATTGCTCAATCACGCCAAGATCAAGGTTCAACAGCGCTGCGGCAGCGCCGACATAGGCCATGTTCTTCATCAGGATGCGCGAGCGTGCGGCCTTGAACGCCTCATTGCACATGGCCGACAGCGGCGCCCCCAGGACAGTGACGTCCGGGCGAGAAAGAAGTTGCGGACGCGGCCAGGTCGAGTCATAAAGCAGGACACCGCCAGGGGCGAGTTCTGCCAGGTCATCCGCATACGTCTCAGGGTTCATCGCGATAACGAAATGGGTCTCGCCGTCGCGTCCGGCATAGCCATCACCCGTCACGCGGATCTCATACCAGGTCGGCAAACCCTGAATATTGGATGGGAAAATGTTCTTGCCCACCACGGGCACACCCATCCGGAAAATAGCCTTCATCAGCAGGCCGTTTGCACTGGCCGAGCCTGTGCCGTTCACCGTTGCGATACGCAGGGTGAAATCATTGATGCCGGGTCCGTTCATGCCACGGTCTCCACTTGGTCGTCCGCATGGGGAATTTTGATCACGCCTTCCTTCATGTCCCAGGCAGATGTGGGGCAGCGCTCGGCGCACAGGCCGCAGTGCAGGCAAACGTTTTCATCTTTGATCATCACCCGGCCGGTCAGCGGCAGGGGATTTGATACGAAGAGGGATTGCTCTTCCGGAGCTTCCGGCTGCGTGAGCGAAGCACGTAATTCCGCTTCGCTGTCGGCGTCAGGCGTGATGCTGAGGCACTCGACCGGGCAGACATCGATACATGCATCGCACTCTTCGCAGAGCGGCGCTTCGAAGACAGTCTGCACATCACAGTTCAGGCAGCGCTGGACTTCGACGGCGATCTGTTCGGCATTGAAGCCGAGCTCGACCTCGATGTTCAGGCGCTGGAACCGGTCCACAAGCGCGACATGCTCCATCTCGCGGCGTTCGGCCGCGGTGTAAGCATTCGAGTAACGCCATTCAAACATGCCCATCTTGGCAGATTGCAGCTCGACTTCACGAGGTGCCCGATCACGCAGGCCGAGGCCCTGGCAGTGCCGGTGAATCGAGATTGCCGCCTGATGACCGTGCTCCACGGCCCAGATGATGTTCTTCGGACCGAACGCGGAGTCACCGCCGAAGAAGACGCCTTTACGGGTGGACTCGAAAGTCTCCTCATCGACAACAGGCACATCCCATTTGCCGAACTCGATGCCGGCATCATTTTCGATCCATGGGAAGGCATTCTCCTGCCCGATGGCGAGGATGACATCGTCGCAGGGCAGGGTCTCTTCACCGATCACCCGCTGGCCGGTGATCTCGCCCTTGTCGTCAACATCGTACTTCATCAGCTCGAACGTCATGCCAACCAGTTTGCCATTCTCGGTGACAAAGGTTTTTGGCGAATGGTTCACGACGATCTGGATGTTCTCTTCCTCGGCATCTTCCAGTTCCCATTCGGAGGCCTTGAAGAAATTACGTGGCTTGCGCGCCATGACTTTCACATTGTCCGCCCCAAGACGAAGGGAGGTGCGGCAGCAGTCCATGGCGGTGTTGCCGACGCCGATGATCAAGACATTCTTGCCGATTTCGTCGATATGTTCGAACGCGACCGATTCCAGCCAGTCGATGCCGATGTGAATATTTTCGTCCGCCTCTTCGCGGCCGGGCAGGTGCAGGTCCTTGCCCTTCGGCGCGCCGGTGCCGACGAAGACCGCGTCCCACCCCTCATCCAGCAGTGCCTTCATGCTGGAGACTGGCGTGTTGAGCTTCAGCTCGACGCCCATGTCGAGAATGTACTGCAGCTCTTCGTTCAGCACTTTCTCGGGCAGGCGGAAGGCCGGAATGTTGGCGCGCATCAGGCCGCCGGCTTCAGGCAGTTTCTCGAAAATGGTGCACTCGTAGCCAAGCGGGGCGAGGTCGTTCGCCACCGTGAAGCTCGCCGGGCCTGCGCCAATCAGCGCGATTCTCTTGCCGTTCGTCTGATCCGGCTTCTGCGGAAGGCGGCTCGTCACATCATCACGATGGTCGGCTGCCACACGTTTCAGGCGGCAGATCGCCACCGGCTCGCCATCCACGCGAGTCCGCCGGCAGGCTGGCTCACATGGCCGGTCACAGACGCGGCCCAGGATACCCGGGAACACGTTGGAATCCCTGTTTAGCAGGTAGGCGTCGCTGTAACGCCCCTGCGCGATGAGACGGATATATGCCGGGACCGGTGTGTGTGCCGGGCAGGCCCATTGGCAATCGACGACTTTGTGAAAGTAGTCGGGATTGCTCGTGTCTGTTGGTTTCATATTTGCCCGCTTCCTCCGGAGAAAAGACTAGCGACACAGACCGGCGGCATCAATGACCTCCTGCCGGTTGCGACAACAGGTACGAGACCTGTGATGTGGGAAAAGGAACTCGGCACGTCAGCGGCCTTTGAAGTTACCCGGCCGGCGCTCTGCGACAGACCGGATGCCTTCCTGATGGTCTTCTGTTGCGCGCAGTTTCCATTGTTCTTCATGTTCGTGGGCCAGCGTATCCCGAACCGTCTCATAGAGACCGGTGCGAAGGGTTTTCCGGGTTGCCAAGACGCCCAAAGGCCCGCCCTCTGCTATTTCGGCCGCGAGCTTGTGAGCGGCAGTGCGTACGTCTGCGAGCGGAACCAGTTCATCCGCCAGGCCCATTGCGACAGCTTCTTCCCCTTTGATCCTCCGGGATGTCAGCAACATCAGCGCAGCTTTCTGCGGGCCCAGCAGGCGGGGCAGGGTCGCGCTGAGCGCAAAGCCCGGGTGGAAGGCCAGCCGCGTGAAATTGGCGACAAACCGTGCCTCTGGTGCAGCGATCCGGAAGTCAGCCGCAACCGCAAGGCCAAGGCCAGCACCGACGGCGGCCCCTTGAATTGCCGCGACGATTGGCTTTTTGGCTTCGTAGATACGCAGGGCCTGGTCATAGAATTCTCGAACCGGGTCATCACCGGATCCTCCGACGCCTCCGCCGCGTTCATCATTGGCAAGGTCCGCCCCCGCACAGAAAGCCTTGCCCTCCGAGGCGAGCACGATGGCCCGGCACTCGGGTTGTGCGTCCAGTGTCAGAAGGACCTCTCCGATCTCTCGGAGCAGACCCACATTGGCGTGATTGTTCGGCGGATTGGAGAACACGATCTCGGTCACATGACCGACTTCGCGCACGGCGATCGAGTGCGTCATGGGCGGGTATCCATAAGGTTCCGGGCGACGACCATCCGGTGCACTTCGGATGGCCCGTCATAAATACGCATGTTGCGAATACGGCCTGCAAACAGATGCAGCGGCATTTCCTTGGTCATGCCCATCGCGCCGAAACACTGCATGGCGTTGTCGATGATCTCCTGCGCCATTTCGGTGGCGTAGAACTTGATCATTGAGATCTCTGTGCGCACGTCGCGGCCCTGATCGATCTTCCACGCGCAATCATACGCCATCAGGCGAGCCGCATGGATCTTGGCGGCACCATCGGCGACCCACCACTGGATCGACTGGCGCTCAGACAATTTGTGACCGAACGTTTTCCGCTGGGGTGCATATTCCCGCATCATGTCGAGCGCACGTTGCGCCGCGCCGATACACCAGGCGGCCATCTCCATGCGGCGGGTGCCAAGTCGCACCTGCATCGGGCCAAATCCCTGGCCTTCCTCGCCCAGCAGTTTCCAGCCGGGCACGCGGCAGTCTTCCAGTGTCACTTCGTAGGTAAACTCGCCGCCCAGCATCGGGATGCGCCGCAGGACATTGAAGCCCGGCGTGTCACGGTCGACGAGAAAGGCCGACATGCCGCCGCGCGCTTTCTTCTCCTTGTCGGTGATCGCCATGAGGATCGTGAAGTCGGCTTCAGCCGCCCGGGTGATCCAGATCTTGCGGCCATTGATGATCCAGTCATCCCCGTCGCGCACAGCTCGCGTGATCATCCCAGCGGGATCGGCGCCGGCGCCGGGTTCGGAAATCCCGATGGCGGAGATGGTCTCGCCGCGGGCGTAGGGCTCCAGATAGGCTTTCTTCTGCTGCTCGTTCACCGTCGTCATAAGCATGCGAAGATTCGGTGAATCCGGCGGAAGCGTATAGGTCGCGACTGTGGAGCCGAGCGCTTCGTTGACCGCCACCAGGGCCACGTGCGGCATGCCCATGCCACCGGCATCTTCCGGCGCATCGAGGCTCCACAGGCCAAGTTCCTTTGAAACCTTGTCCAGCCTCTGGCGCTCTTCCGGTGTCAGGTAGGCGCCTTGGCCGCTGGCTTCGCGTTCGAGCACTGCGCCTTCAAGGGGCATTAGCTCATCCCGCACGAAGCGCTGGACGAGATCGGCAAGCATCCTGTGCTCTTCGTCCAGTTCAAACTTCATATTACGCTCCTCCTATCACCTTATTTTGGTGACTTTGCACGGCAGAACGCCACAAGGGAAAGAGTCGGGCAAGGCGGCAAACCTCATGACCTTGGGGAAAGGTATGCAGGTGTCAAAAACTCCCGAAGTCTGGAACCCGGCGTTATAGTGCCTTATCGGGGAGAGGTGACCGGAGTGCCTTGTGGATGCAGGGGCTTTGGGAAAAGGGGAACTTGTTTCATGGCAGGATTGAGCAGCAAGAGCGGGACGGAAGACCAGGACACTTACTGGGTTCTCCGGAAGGACCAGCTTGAATGTATGGCTTCGACCGTTAGGATGGATATTGTCGACCACCTCGTTGGAAACGGACAGATGTCGATCAAGCAACTGGCGGCATCGATGGGACGCCAGCCATCCTCGATTTATTATCATATCAATATGCTGGTGAAGGCCGAGCTGGTCGTGGAGACCGGGACCCAGATCTCAAACCGGCGGACTGAAGTGCTCTACGCCACGCGGGCTCCGCGTATGCGTTTGCAGAAGGCCCTCGCGGATCCGGGCAATCACGAAACCATAGACCGGACTGTCGGTGCGATTTGCCGGCAGGCACACCGGGATTTTGTTCAGGGACTGACGCACCCGGATGCGCAGCTCGAGGGTCCGGAGCGCAATCTCGGATTTTTCCGCCTGATCAACAGGCCAAGCGCGGAATCCCTTCGGGAAATCAATGGCTATATTGAGCGGATCGCTGAGATCCTCTGGGAAGAGCGCGATATGGACCAGCCCCTGATCGCGTTCGCCTGGACACTGACGCCGCTGCACGAAAAAGCTGTCGGTGGCGATGATTGAGCCTCCAGACTCTGTGTTCGGCAGGCATAGAAACACAACGATATTGACGGAGCGATGGCATGAGTGACCTGGACAGCCGTGGGATGATGAAAGCAATTTACGATGTGATCTCGCAGCCTTCAGGCGAGCGGGACTGGGAGAGTATCCGGCCGCTGTATCACCCCCGCGCAACCATGACCCGAACAGGCGTTGCCATCGATACGCTGCCGGCAAATCAATGCCTGACTTTCGACGAATATATCAAAACCGCCGAGGAAAACCTGGCGGGCGCCGCTTTCGAGGAATCAGAGATCGGGCACGAATGTGCGCGGCTGGGCTCTGTTGCGCAGGTACGCAGCGTTTACCAAACCATCTACCGTGTCGGCGATCGTGAAATCCATTCCCGAGGAGTGAACTTCATTACGATGGCCCGGCTTGCAGACTCTTGGCAGATCCTCAGCATCGCTTGGGACAATGAGCGCGCCGGTGTCACCATTCCCGATGAATGGCTCGATTGAGGCTGGCCGAACCGTCGGTGCCGGTCAGACATTGAAGCGGAAGTGCATCACGTCGCCGTCCTGCACGACATATTCCTTGCCTTCTGCCCGCATCTTGCCAGCTTCCTTGGCGCCGGCTTCGCCCCCGCACGCGACATAGTCGTCATATGTGATCGTCTCGGCGCGGATGAAGCCTTTCTCGAAGTCGCCATGGATGACACCGGCGGCTTTCGGCGCGGTCCAGCCCCTGCGGATGGTCCAGGCGCGGGCTTCCTTCGGGCCGACCGTGAAATAGGTCTGCAGGTCCAGCAGATCGTAACCGGCGTGGATCAGACGGGTCAGGCCGGGTTCTTCCAGCCCCAGTGTTTCCAGGAATTCGGTACGGTCCGGCTCGTCGAGCACCGCCAGTTCGGACTCGATCTGGGCTGAGATAACGACACAGCCTGCGCCTTCTTCCCTGGCGCGTTCCTCGACGCGCTTGGAATAGTCGTTGCCCGTCGCAGCGCTGGCTTCGTCCACATTGGCCACGAAAAGGATCGGCTTCGACGTCAGCAGTTGAAGCATGTTCCAGGCTTTAAGGTCATCCTTAGGCACATCGGCGCGCCGGGCAGGGCGGCCTTCCTTCAGCTCATTGAGAGCGAGGTCGATCAGCGCTACCTGTGCCTTGGCTTCCTTGTCGCCGGAATTGGCCTTCTTGATGACGTTCTGTTTGCGCTTCTCGAGGCTTTCGAGGTCCGCGAGCATCAGTTCGGTCTCGACGACTTCGAAGTCCGCGACCGGGTCGATCGTGCCGCGGACATGGGTGATGTCGTCGTTGTCGAAGCAGCGCAGCACATAGATGATGGCGTCGGTTTCGCGGATATTGGCGAGGAACTTGTTGCCGAGGCCTTCGCCCTGACTCGCACCTTCGACGAGGCCCGCGATGTCGACAAAGTTCATGCGCGCCGGAATGATTTCCTTTGAGCCGGCGACCTTGGCGAGTTCAGCCAGGCGCGGCTCCGGAACGGCCACTTCGCCCACGTTCGGCTCAATCGTGCAGAACGGATAGTTCGCCGCTTGTGCCGCGGCGGTCTGTGTCAGGGCGTTGAAAAGCGTGGATTTGCCAACATTCGGCAGGCCCACGATCCCGCATTTGAAGCCCATTCCGGCCTCCTTAAACTTAGATTTCGAGGGGGCCATAGCCCTATTCCCGCAGGAAAAACAGGCGGTTTTCTCTCCTGACAGCGGAATTGGGTGTTCAACAGGGGGGCTTTGGGTAAGGTTGGCCCACGAAATGCAAGGCAGAATGCATGGCTTATGACGTCTTTCTCGTAACTGTGCCGGAAGACTTCGACATGGCGAAACTGGTCGCCCGTCGTCTCCGCTCGCTGAAATTCACCGTTCGTTTCAATCAGAAACAAACGGAGGATGATATTTTCGACGCGAAGGATGCGCGCGATGCCGGAAAGTCCGGCAACATGCTGGTCCTGTGGTCCGAAAATTCTGTGAAGAATGACTGGGTGCGTGCGGCTGCGGCCGTCGGCAATTCCCGGGATGGGATGCTGGTGCATGCCGGCATCGACAAGACCATTCCTTACGAACCCTATCGCAAGGCCAAGCGTTTTGCGCTTGAGGGCTTCACCTCCCGCAAGATGCCGGAAGGCTTCTACAAGCTGGTTGAGGAACTCGCAGAGCGTACGGGCCGGTCTGACCTTCGTGCCTGGATGAAGCTTGGCTCAAAGGATGACGAAGGCCGGGAAGCCTGGCTCGAAGCGCATGCCGATGACCCGCTGGCAATTGCAGAGCGGCAGAAGCGCGAGAAGGCTCTCGGTATCAAGCCGGAACCCGCCAAGGAAGCTGCTGAAGCTGCGTCCAAAGCCGCGACAACGATCCGGAACGGTAATGGCCAGCATGCGGCCAGACCCACGACCGGCGTCTCCGCCGCGGTCGCGCGCGCATCTGCAAGCGCGCGTACGGCCCCAACCACAGTGGTTCAGCCCGACGAAGATCCTGTGTACGGCAACTGGACGATCGCTGCGATTGGCGCTGCCATCGCTGCAATCTTCCTGTTCAGCCTTGTTGTCCGGTCCCAGCCGGTGGAGCGCGTGGATGCCCGGATGCCGGCTATCGGCAATGCTCAGCCGGTCGTCGCAGCCTGTCCCGCCGGGACTGTGCCGCGCGAAATGGTAGAGTTCATCGAACAGGGCCCGGTCGATATCGGCATGGGTCATGGCCCGATCATCGATGACACCACGCCGCCGGAAGACGAGTAGGCCTTAGCCGAACACTGCGATGGTCTGGCGGCCGACCATCATCGGTTCGCCCTTCGAATTCCAGAGGCGCATGGCCTGGCTGGAATAGCCCTGCTGCGCGGTCTGGGCGATGTGCTGGGCCAGGAACCAGCCGTCTTCGGTGGAGATGTCGTCCGTCAGGAATTCCGCCATCCAGGTCATAGAACTGATGCGGCCGGGAGCGGTCAGCATCGACAGGGCTGCTGGCGGCGGTGAGTCTGCGATCGACAACAGGGTGACGGCATCCATCGGGGCCGTTTCGTCCCTGTGACGGAGCCAGAGGACAATCTCACCATCCTGCGCGCCGCTGATCGGTCGGCCGCCCTTGGCGAGGCGCACATTGAAGTGATGCGAGAAGGCGGGGCGGCGGCGCTCATCCGGGAAGAACTGTTTTGTCTCGTCCGGCAGCGTGACAACGGGGGCGATCATATTGGAGAAGTCGAGGCTCGATTCCCGCGCGGCCCCGAAGGCGAAGATGCACTCCGCAACGATTCCCTCCGGCCCGGTCATGCGGACGGAGATGAAGGCCGTGTTCTTGCCCTCGCGCAGGACGGTCGGTACGGAGACCAGCTCACCGGATGCCGGTCCGACAAAAGCGATCTGGGCAGACCGCAGCGGACGATCACCCGCCAGCGGCAGCGCGGCCTTCAGGCAGAGCGCTGCTGTCAGTCCGCCATAGGTGGTGCGGCCCTGCATCCAGTCTTCCGGAACGGTGACGCGAGATGACTGGTCTGTGCCAAAGGCAATGGAGGCGAGAAGATCGGTGTAATTCATGGCGGGCGTCCGTAGTTGCGGAATTGATACTTGCCTACCCGCATTCCTTTTCGGAACCAACCCGTGCCGCTAGGAGAGCGGCGGCAGAAATGAAACACCCCGGCCTGATGGACCGGGGCGCAACATTTTCAGAATGCGAAGAGCCTAGTGCTGGCTCTCCGGTGTGGTCACACGCAGGCCGTCTAGCTCGTCGGAAACGGTGATCTGGCAGGACAGGCGGGAGTTTTCCTGAACGTTCTCGGCGAAGTCGAGCATCGACTTTTCCATTTCCTGCTGCTCGCCCACTTTATCCATGAAGGCGTTGTCCACATAGACGTGGCAGGTTGCGCAGGCGCAGGCGCCGCCGCAGTCAGCATCAATGCCGGGAATGGAGTTCTTGATTGCGGCTTCCATCACGGACTCGCCGTTCTTCGCCTCGACAGTGCGTTCGGTTCCATCGTGGTCGATATAGGTAATCTTCGGCATCGGCTTTTTGGTCTCCTTAGGCTGTGGCGGCGGCCGCAGCGATGTCTTTCATTGAGATGGACGTATCCTTGAGCATATCAGGTGCAATCTTTGCGCCTGTCATGATCAATTTCTTGGACGCCAGAAATTCCGGCGGGCT